>Ga0068852_100000984_pt1 | contig 18760 bp, 14 predicted proteins | sample KBSCornC22_FD_66594 | JGI IMG/M metagenome (GOLD analysis project Ga0068852, IMG submission 66594) | Corn rhizosphere microbial communities from Kellogg Biological Station, Michigan, USA - KBS Corn C2-2 | ecosystem: Host-associated > Plants > Roots > Rhizosphere > Soil ... | reverse complement strand
CATTGTGCCACCTGTGCCGGAAGGCTCCTGCGGCTGAAACCGGCGCTCCGCGGGGGTAACATCGTCAGCAGGCATCGTACGGAAGCGACCCGGGGGGGGTTCCTGGAGACGTCCTACAGGTTCGGCGCAGTCGAGGTGCGGCCCGCGGAGCGGCAGCTGCTGGTCGAGGGACAGTCCGCGCCCGTCGGCGCGCGCGCGTTCGACGTGCTGCTGGCATTGATCGAGCGGCGCGACCGCGTCGTGAGCAAGAACGAGCTGCTCGACCTCGCCTGGCCCGGCGTGATCGTCGAGGAGAACAACCTCCACGTGCAGGTCTCCACGCTGCGCAAGCACCTGGGCGCTCGTGCCGTCGTCACCATTCCGGGCCTGGGCTATCGCTTCACGCTCGAGCCCGAGGCTGCGGAGGCGAGGCCCGAAGGCGCCGCGCCGCGCCACAACCTGCCGGCCTCGCTCAACCGCTTCATCGGGCGCGAGCGCGAGACCGCCGCGTTGAAGGCGCTGCTCGCCGAGCAGCGGCTGGTCACGATCGCCGGCCTCGCGGGCAACGGCAAGACGCGGCTCGCGCTGCATGTCGCACACGAGCTGCTGCCGCAATTCGCCGACGGCGCCTGGTTCGTCGAGCTGGCACCGGTCTCGGACGATGCGCGTGTCGCGCAGGCCGTGGCTGCCGCGCTGGGTGTGCACGAGCAGGCCGGCGGCGGCATCGCCGCGGCGCTCGTGCATTGGGCTCGCAGCCGCAGCTTCCTGCTGGTGCTGGACAATTGCGAGCATGTGCTGCGCGGCTCCGCCGAGCTCGCGAGGCAGCTCCTGCAGGCGGGTCCGGGCGTTCGCCTGCTCACCTCCAGCCGGGAGCCGCTGCACATCGCCGGCGAGGCCGTCTACCCGCTGGTGCCGCTGCCGGCGCCCGATGCGCGCTACGCCATCTCGCCCGAAGTGCTCCAGCAGTACGATTCCGTCGCGCTCTTCATCGAGCGCGCCTCCGCGGCCAACGCGAGCTTCCGCTTCGGCAACGCCAACGCCGCCGCGGTCGCATCGATCTGCCGGCGCGTCGACGGGATCCCGCTCGCGATCGAGCTCGCCGCCGCGCGCGTGCGCGGCCTTTCGGCCGAGCACATCGCATCGCACATGGACGACCGGTTCCGCCTGCTCATCGGCGGCGACCGCACCGCGGCGCCGCGGCAGCAGACGCTGCGCGCCTCGCTCGACTGGAGCCACGACCTTCTTTCGACGCAGGAGCGCACGCTATTGCGCCGGCTGTGCATCTTTGCCGGCGGCTGGACCGTGGAAGCCGCCGAAGCGGTGTGCGCGGGCGGCGAGCTTCGCGGCGACGACATCCTCGAGCTGCTCGCGCAGCTGGTCGAGAAATCGCTCGTGGACATCGACGCCTTCGGCGACCGCTACCGGCTGTTGGAGACGGTGCGCCAGTATGCGGCGGAGAGGCTCGCTGCGTCGCATGAGGTGGCCACGCTGCGCGAGCGGCATTTCGAGTTCTTCCTCGGGCTGGTGCAGAAGGCGCGGTGGCTCATCGCCGGCAGCCCCGAGCAGGCGCTCTGGTTGAAGCGCCTGGACGACGAGTTCGAGAACGTCCTCGCCGCACACGCCGCGGCGGGCGGCGCGGGCGCGCAGCGGCTGCTCACCGCGATACGCCATTACTGCGTCAATCGCGGCCTGCTCACGCTCGCCTACCGCCTCGCATGCGATACGCTGCCGCGCGTGCCGGAGCGCGATCGCGTCCGCTGCGACGCGCACTTCGACGCCGGGCAGATCAGCATGTTCATGGGCCGTTACGAGGAGGCGCGCTCGCACCTGGAGCAGAGCCTCGCCATCGCGCGCGAGCTGGGCCAGGGCGATGCGGAAGCGTTCGCGCTGCAGCCGCTCGGCGTGGCCTGCGTGAGCCTGGGCGATCTCGCCGCGGCGCGCGCCCACCTCGAGAAAGCCGTCGCCATGGCGCGGGAGAGCGCACGCGGCCGCGAGATCGCCGCGGCGCTCGTCGCACTCGCGACCGTGTGCCGGCTGGAGGCGGACCTGCAGACGGCGGCCGCGCTCTACGAGGAGGCGCTCGCCTGCGCGGAGCGTGCGCACGACCGCGAAACGATCGGCCTCACCCTGCTGAACCTGGCGATGGTGGCAAGCCGCCGCACGGTGAGTGCACGCGCGCGGCTGGTGCAGGACGCGCTCCACATCGCCGCGGAGCTCGGGTCGCGATACGTCGGGCAGAGCGCGATCGACGTCTGCGCGGGACTCTGCTCGCTGGCGAACGAAGCGGAACGCTGCGCACGTTTTCTCGGCGCCTCGGAGGCGCTCGGGGTGATCACCGGATTGCGCCGCGATGCGGCCGACGACGCGTTCGTGGCCCCGCTCGTGCGGCGCGCGCGGGAGGCCTGCCCCGCGGAAGCCTTCGAGGCCGCCTATGGCGCCGGGCGCACGCTCGGATACGACGAGGCCGTCGACGAAGCGCGCGCCTGGCTTGCGGGCGTCAGTTGTTAGCCACCACGGGATCGAGCTGGCAGGTCTTGCTGCCGTCTTCCTTCACGACGGTGATCGTGTAAGGGAAGTTGCCGACGTCCCCGGGCAGCGGCCTGGCGATGTCGTACCGGTTATGGATGGCGATGAACGTGTGGCTGGACTGGCTGACGATCGGCGTGAAAAGCCCCGCGGGCACCACGCGCCCGGCCGGAGGCTCCTTGAACCTGATCTCCCTGCCGGGCGCGAAGCGCCAGCCGGCCGTCTGCAACCTGAAGAGCATGGCGCCGGGCTTGTGGAACATGATCGGATCGGAAGAAACCGACATCGTGCAGCGCGCTTCGTCCAGCACGGCGACGTCGATGACGCACGGACCCGGGGGACAATCGAGCTGCGCCCCGTTGGCGTGCAATGCAGGAACCATGACGAGCAACGACAGCAGCGTGTTTCTTTTCATCTGGGCCTCCACGAACGAGGAGCACGAGGATAGGAGCGCGATGCCGCCAGTGCCCCACCTGCGCGCGTAGGGTTCGGTGCGCGACGTCCAGTGAATATTCCGCACTCGCGGGCGCGCCGGGCGTGGCAACACCGCGGAACACCTGGCGTCAGTTGTTCACCACCACCGGGTCGACGAAACAGGTCCTGCCCCCGGCGTTCTTCACGACGGTGACGCTGTAGGGAAAGTCGCCGATCTGGTTCGCGGGCGGCGAGTGGTCCTTGTCGTACCAGTTGTGGATGACGGCCTCGTCACGCTTCGAGTCGTGCACGGTTCGCGTGAACAGGCCCGCGGGCACGGGCCGCCCGCCGTCGGATGCGTCCTTGAAACGAACGTCGTTTTCCGGGCCGAAGTGCCATCCGGGCGTGCGCAGCCGGAATCGCATCGGGCTCGGCTTGTGCACCATGAGCCGGGTCGGGAAGACGGTGACGACGCACTTGTCGTCCGGGGTGATGTGCACCGTGATGTCCACGACGCAGGGACCCGGGGGACATTGCAGCAGCGACTGCGCATGCGCGACGACGCAGCCGGCGAACGATGCAGCGAACAGCAGGCACCGCAGCGCGATCCTTCCCATGGCCCCCCTCCCCGGACGAGACGAACCGAGAGGATAGGAGCGCTGAATGCAAATGAAAAGGGACAGGCGATGAGCCTGTCCCTTCGCGGAGCGGATTCGCTGCGGTGTTCGTCCAGGCCGCAACCTGAACCCAACGGTTCAAGGCGGTCACCCACCGAGCGCCGCAGGTACGTCCGACGTGGGACGCGCACAATAGCGCTCTGACGCGAGCGTCCATGGCTACAACTTATCGGTTCAAAGATGTAAGCCCGGACGAACACCGCAGAAAACCCGCCGACTGCCCTTCCCGTGGATCGCTCCGCCTAGAAGAGCTTTTCCTGGTCGGCCTCTTCCAGCGCCGACTCGAGGGTCTCCTGCATTGCTACTATTCTACGCCGAATCGACCCCGTGTCTGCATTCGGCTTGCCCGGATTTGACAGGAACTCGTGGGCGATGTTCAACGCGGCGAGGAGCGCCACGCGTTCGTTGCCCACCACCTTTCCGGTGTCGCGCACTTCCTTCATCTTGCGATTGACATACTCGACCGAAGCGAGCAGGGAACGCTCCTCGCCTTCCGGGCACGACACGCGGAACTCGCGGCCGAGGAGCTGGATCGTAACCGCGCCGCCCTTGTCGCGCGTGCGTTCCTCGGCGGGCGTCACGATTCGGTCTCCGGGATCTGCCTGAGGAGGGCTTCGATGCGCGTGCGCGCGGCGTTGAGCTTCTCGTTCAGGCGCGAATTTTCGTCGGTGCGCGCGGCGAGCTGCTGGCGCAGATCGCGATTCTCGTCACGCAGGGCCTTGAGCCGCTGGACGGCCTGTGCGAGCTTTTCCTCCAGCGCGGAGAGTTCCGGTTCCATGGCTTCAACCCTATTGGAATTCACAAGGCCCGTCAACGCATAACACGCTCTTTTGAAAGTCGTTTCGAGCGACATCCGTAGTCTGGCGTATCATGTCGCGGCGACGGAGCACGGGAAGCCGGTGGAACGCCGGCGCTGCCCCCGCAACGGTATGCGAACATGCTTCGCGAGCCCGGAGACCGGACCGTCGTCCCGACCCATCACTACGGCCTGCGGGGACGCTCGCCGTGCCGAGGAACACGCATGAAATCCCTCCCGCTCGCGGGCCTGCTCGGGCTCGCGGCCTGGGGCGCGAACGCGCAGGTCGCCTTCGCCCCCCCCTATGTCGCGGCCGAGCCGGTCGTGGTCACCGCCACGCGCGAGATCGAGCCCACCACGCCGACGGTGCGCGACACCGTCGTGATCACCCGCGAGGAGCTCGACCAGTCGGGCAACCTCTCGCTCGCCGAGGTGCTGCAACGCAAGGCCAACATGGAGCTGCGCGCGACCGGCGGGCCGGGCCAGCCGGTGGGCCTCTTCCTGCGCGGCGGCTCACCCGCGCAAACACTCGTGCTCGTGGACGGGCTGCGCGTGGCCTCCGCCACCACCGGCACCGCGGCGCTCGAAAGCATCCCCGTCGATCTCATCGAGCGCATCGAGGTCGTGAAGGGGCCGATGTCGAGCCTCTATGGTTCGGACGCGATGGCGGGCGTGGTGCAGATCTTCACGCGCGGCAAGTCCGTGCCGCATCTCTTCGGCGCGGCGGCCTACGGCACCGACAGCGACGGACGGCTCGCCACGGGCCTCACCACGGTCGACGGCAAGGCGCGCATGGCGCTTTCCGCCGGGCTGCGCCACGTCGACCCACCGAGCGCCACGAATGCGCGCAACCCGCTCTTCAATTCCGATCGCGACCCGCACGACAACGAGTTCGCGAGCTTCCAGGCGTCCTACCAGATGTGGCAGGGCGAGACGATCGCGCTCGATGCCTTCGGCACGCGCTCGCGCACGCACTTCGATAGCGGGCCCGGCACCGCGAACGACCGCAACGACCAGACCATCTCCGGTGTGAAGGTCTCGTCGTCGAACCACATCACCCGGGATTGGGCGAGCAACCTCTCCTACGGCCGCACGCGCGACGAGCTGCAGTTCCACGGCTCCTTCGAAGGCCTTTTCGAGACGCGCCAGGACCAGCTCTCGTGGGTGAACGAGTTCCCGACGCGCGCGGGCTCGGTGGTGGCGGGCTACGAGGAGACGCACCAGCACGTCGAGCCCGGCGACCAGTTCACGCGCACGCAACGCCGCATCCGTTCGGTCTTCGGGTCGATCAACGAGGGCTATCGCAACCAGCGTTTCGAGGCCAACGCGCGGCGCGACGACATCGAGGATTTCGGCGCGCACAACACCGGGAGCCTCACTTACAGCTATACGTTCTCGCCCGCGCTGCGCGTCTCGTACACCACGGGACGCGGCTTCCGTGCGCCCACGTTCAACGACCTCTTCACCCCGGCGATCTTCGGCGGCAACCCGAACCTCCAGGCGGAGACCAGCAAGTCGCGCGAGCTCGCGTTCGCCGGCAACGCCTACGGCGGCGATTGGCGCCTCACGCTCTTCGACAACAAGTTCGACAACCTCATCCTCTTCGACGCGGAGAGCAACCTCACGATCAACGTGCCCGGCGCGCGCGCACGCGGGGTGGAGGGAACGCTCTCGGGCAAATGGCTCGGCCTCACGTGGCGCGGCTCGGCCACGTACCAGGAAGCCCGCGACGAGGACACCGGGCTGCACCTGCCGTCGCGCGCCGATCGCTTCGGCTCCCTCGACGTGGGCCGTGCGCTCGCGGATGGCTGGAGCGCGGGTGGCACCCTCACCGCGAGCGGCCCGCGCTTCGACTCGCGCAACGAGGCCGCCGGCTCGCGCCTGCCCGGGTATTCGGTCGTCGACCTGCGGCTGGGCTACAGGATCGCGCCCCACTGGTCCGCGGAGCTCGTCGCGACCAACATCACGGACCGGCACTTCGAGACGGCGGTGGGCTACGATGCGCCGCGGCGAGGCGTGCTGTTCACGCTTCGTTTCGACGCCTTCTGAGCCTCAGCCGCGCGCGGGCTTCACGCCCACGATGCGCATGTCGCGCGGCTCGCGCAGCTTGAACTGCGCGGGCTCCTGGCGCACTTCGGCGAGGCCGGCTTCGGCGAGCAGCTCGCGCAGCGACTCCGGCGTGTACCCCCAGCGATGGATCATGAGCGGATCCTTCCACTTGGGATCGCCATAGAAGACCCACATGGTGCGCTGGCCGGCCTGGTCCTCGCGTGCGCCGGAGACCGGATCCTGCAGGAAGGTCTCGCACGCGCTGCGGATGTTGGGGCACTCCACCACCATGCGCCCGCCGGGCTTGAGCACGCGCACCCATTCGCGCAGCACGTCGCGGACTTCCCAGCGCCAGAAATGCTCCACCACGTGCACCGAGAGGATCTCGTCGGCCGAATCGTCGACGAAGGGTGAGAGCTCGTGGAGATCGCAGATCACGTCGGGCTTCATGCCCGCCCTCGCCTCGACCACGTCGACGTTCACGTAGCCGGGCAGGATCTTGTCGCCGCAGCCCAGGTTCAGCCGCAGCGGCACCGGCGCATCGTCGCCCAGCGCGTGCGCCCATTCGCGGCCGCATTCGAAGCCCGAGTGGCGGCGGGCGACGCGGCGTTGCGCCTCGCGCAGCTTCGCCTCGATGCCGGGCGGATCCTCGAGCGCTTCGAGGACGGCCGCATCCAGCGGCTTGCCGACGGCAACCAGGTCGGCGTACGGCAGGTACGCGGGCACGGGACCCGCGACCACGAAGCGCCCGGCCCAGAGCGATTCGACCAGGCGGTTGGGGCTCTTCGCGAGCTTCGCATCGCTTTCGAGCACCGGGATCCAGACCACGTCGCACTGCTCGAGCGCCTTCCACGTCCCCTCGAGCGACCACGGCACGAGCAGCACCTTGCTGTGCGGCGGCAGCAATTGCGCAAGGTCCGTGGCGAGCTTCTCCGCCTGCGGCGAGCGCTCGGTCACGATGGAAAGCGCCACCGGCATCCTCTGCGCGAGCGCCCGCAGCTCGCCCGCCTTGTCGGCAAGGCTCACCAGGTTCGTCGGATGCCCGAACCACAGCACACGCAGCGCCGGCAGCCGTGGCGCGAAGCGAGGCTCGCCGCGCGGACCCTCGACCGGATCCGTGATCACGCGTGCCTCGCGACCGGTGTTGCTGCGGATGGCCTCGGCCATCGCCTCGGTGCTCGCCACCACATCCGTCGCAAGCTCCGCCATGCGGCGGAAATGCGGGCCGAGCCCGGGATGCGCGAAGTGGTCGTCGCAGTAGTCCGCCACCACGCGCAGGCCGCGCTCGCGCAGGTGCGCGGCCAGCTTCTCGTTCGAGGCGCTGAAGCTCTTGCCGAAGACCACGGCATCGGCCTGGAGGTCGAGCGCCTCGCGCGGCGGATCGCCCGGCGGAAGCGACATCACCTGCACGGCATGCCCGCGGCGCGCGAGCTGCTGTGCCGGCATGAGCACCCGGTAGCGCGCGGAAGCGAGGTCCGACGTGGGACCGGACGGCCCCTGGCGCAACGGCGCCACGGTGACGAAGGTGATGCGCATGGCGAATTTTAGCAGCCGGCCCGTTTACACTAGCGCTCCATGGTCCCCGACGCGGTCAATCTCGCCTCCGTCCGGCGCGCGCTGGTGGTCAAGTTGCGCCACCACGGCGACGTGCTGCTCGCCTCCCCGGTCTTCCAGGTGCTGCGCAACCGCGCGCCCCACCTCGAGATCGACGCCCTCGTCTACCAGGACACGCGCGACATGCTGATGGGGCATCCCGCCATCGCGCAGATCCACGGCATCGACCGCGGCTGGAAGCGCGAGGGGCTCGCGAGCCAGATGCGCTTCGAGAGCACGCTCTTCCACACACTGCAGGAGCGCCGCTACCAGCTCCTGGTGCACCTCACCGATCACTGGCGCGGCGCCTGGCTCGCGCAGGCGCTGCGGCCGCGCTGGTCGGTGGCGCCCGCGCGCGACAATCGCCTCTGGCGCTGGAGCTTCTCGCACCGCTACCCGCTGCCCCGGGGCACGCCGCGCCATACGGTCGAGACCAACCTCGACGCGCTGCGCCGCATCGGCATCTATCCCGGCGAGGTCGAGAAGCGGCTGGTGCTGGATCCCGGGGAGGAGGCCATCGCGCGCGTGGACGCGATGCTCGCGCAGGCGGGGCTCGGCCCGCGCGGGTTCATCCACGTGCATCCCACCTCGCGCTGGCTCTTCAAGACCTGGACCGAGGAAAGCAACGCCGAGCTCCTGCGCCGACTGGTCCGCGACGGCCACCATGTCGTCCTCACCGGTGCGCCCGACGCGCGGGAGAAGGCGATCGTGGCGCGCATCGTCGAGGAAGCGCGCGTGCCCGTCACCGATTTCTCGGGACAGCTCTCGCTGCGCGACCTGGCCGCCCTCGCCGGACGCGCGCGCGTCTTCTTCGGCGTCGATTCCGCGCCGATGCACATCGCGGCGGCCATGGGCACGCCCGTGGTCGCGCTCTTCGGTCCCAGCGGCGAGAAGCAGTGGGGACCGTGGAACGTGCCGCATCGCGTGGTGAGCAGCGACCATCATCCCTGCCGCCCCTGCGGCAACGACGGCTGCGGCGGCGGCAAGGTGAGCGATTGCCTTACCGAGCTGCCGGTCGATCGGGTGCACGCGGCATTGAACGAGCTCCTCACGCGCCAATGAGCGCGGCGGCGATGCCGCGGCCCGCACAGCTGCCGCCGCGCGTGGCGCTCGTGCGCGGCCGCTACGATCCCGCCGGCGGCGCCGAGCGCTTCGTGCAATCCGCCATCCGCTCGCTGCGCGCGCAGGGTGCGTCGCTCACCATCGTGACGCGCTACTGGCCCGGCCACGACGGCTCCGCGATCGTGCTCCATCCCTTCCATCTGGGCAGCCTCTGGCGCGACTGGGCCTTCGCACGCGCGGTGTGCCGCGAGCTCGCCCGGCGGCGCTTCGACCTGGTCCAATCGCACGAGCGCATCGCCTGCTGCGACATCTATCGCGCGGGCGATGGCGTGCACGCGCAGTGGCTCGCGGAGCGCTCTCGCATCCAGTCGCCGCCGGCGCGGCTGCTCACCGCAATGAATCCCCATCATCGCTATGTGCTGGGTGCGGAGCGCGCGCTCTTCCGCTCGCCGCGGCTGCGCGCGGTGATCTGCAACTCGCGGATGGTGCGCGACGAGATCGCCGCACGCTTCGGCACTGCCGCGGAAAAGCTGGTGGTCATTCGCAACGGCGTCGACACGGCAAACTTCCATCCGGGGCTTCGCGCCGGGATGGGCGCATCCGTGCGCCAGCAGCTCGGCATTCCCGATGGTGCGCGCGTGGCATTGCACGTGGGGTCGGGATTCGAGCGCAAGGGCGTGCGCGCGTTCGTCGAGGCGATCGCCGCGAGCACCTCGCGTGCATGGGGTGTGGTGGTAGGGCGCGACAAGCGTGCCGCGCGCTATGTGGCGCTGGCGCAGCGCCTGGGCGTGGCCTCCCGCATGCGCTTCATCGGCGCAGCGTCGGACGTCCGGCCGTACTATGCGGCGGCGGACGTGTTCGTGCTCGCATCGCTCTACGATCCGCAGCCCAACGCGGCGCTCGAAGCGATGGCGTGCGCGCTGCCGGTGGTGACCTCCACGCGTTGCGGCGCGGCCGAGCTGCTGCAACAGGGCGAATCGGGGTTCGTGCAGGATGCGCTGGATGTTGCGGGCATGGCCGCCGCCATCGACTCGCTCGACCCGGAGGCCGCCGCGCGAATGGGCGCGCTTGCCCGCGATGCGATCGCACCGTACACGCCCGAGGCCATGGCGCGCGAATACCTCTCGCTCTACGAGCGGCTGCTTCACCGATAATGACGGGATGAACGATTCCTCGAAGCCGCCGGACGGCCGGGAGCTGTACGCGCGGCTGCTGCGGCACGTCTGGCCGTACCGCGCGGCGCTCGCGGGCGGCGTCGCCGCGATGATCGTGGGCGGGCTCGCGGATGCGGCGCTCGTGCAGCTCATCCAGCCGCTCATCGACGAGCTGTTCGTGAACCGCCGGCGGGATCTCGCCCTGCTGCTGCCGCTCGGGATCATCGCCGTCTTCCTCGTGAGCGGGCTCGCGAGCTTCGCCGCGGGCTACAGCTCCCAGTGGGTCGCCCAGAAGGTGATCCTCGACCTGCGCCGGCTCATGTTCGCCAAGGTGCTGAAGCTTCCGCCCGCATTCTTCGACACGACCGCCACGGCGCAGCTGGTCGCGCGGTTCACCAACGACGTGAACAACATCGCGGCCGCTTCCACCTCCGCGCTCACGATCATCGTGCGGGACACCGTCACCATCGTGGCGCTGCTCGGCATGCTGCTGTGGTCCAACTGGCAGCTCACGCTGATCGCGCTGGTGGTCATTCCGCCGATCGCCTTCGTGGTCGGCAAGTTCAGCCGCCGGCTGCGGACCAGCAGCCGCGACAGCCAGCGCGCGGTGGGCGGCGTGGCCGAGGTCCTCGACGAGGCGATCACCAACCAGCGCGTGGTGCGCATCTTCGGCGGGCAGGCCTACGAGAGCGCACGCTTCGAGCGCGCGAGCCAGCGCATCCGCCGCTTCAACATGAAGCAGGCGACCGCCGCGGCGGGCACCGTGCCGGTCACGCAGCTCATCGTGGCGTGCGCGATCGCGACGATCATCTATTTCGCCGCGAGCCAGGCGTTCGAGGGTTCCACCGACGTGGGCGGCTTCCTCAAGTTCATCGCGGCCACCGGCATGCTGCTGCAGCCGTTGAAGCGGCTCACCGGCGTGAACGAGCACGTGCAGAAGGGGCTCGCCGCGGCCGAGAGCGTCTTCGGCATCATGGACGAGGTGGACGAGGACGACCGCGGCACGACGGTGCTCGACCGCGCACAGGGCGCCATCCGCCTGGAGGAGGTCACGCTCACCTACCGCGGCGCTTCGCGCCCCGCGCTCGACCGCGTGAGCCTCGACATCCGCCCCGGCGAGACCATCGCGCTGGTGGGGCCTTCGGGAGGCGGCAAGTCGACCCTCATCCACGTGCTGCCGCGCTTCTACCATCCCGATGGCGGCCGCATCACGCTCGACGGCCACGACATCGAATCGCTCACGCTGGAGAGCCTGCGCCGGCAGATCTCGCTCGTGTCGCAGAACGTCGTGCTCTTCAACGACACGGTCGCGAACAATATCGCGTACGGCCGCGCGGACTCGGTGTCCCGCGACGCCATCGTGCGCGCGGCCGAAGCCGCACACGCCATGGAATTCATCGCCACCCTTCCCGAGGGGCTCGACACCGAGATCGGCGAGAACGGCGCACGCCTTTCGGGTGGGCAGCGGCAGCGCATCGCGATCGCGCGCGCCATCCTCAAGGATGCGCCCATCCTGCTGCTCGACGAAGCCACCTCGGCGCTCGATACCGAGAGCGAGCGCGTGGTGCAGGCGGCGCTCGAATCGCTCATGCAGGGCCGCACCACGATCGTGATCGCGCATCGCCTCTCCACCGTCGAGAAGGCGGATCGCATCGTGGTCATGTCGCAGGGCCGCATCGCGGAGGTGGGCACGCATCGCGAGCTGGTCGATCGCGGCGGCCTCTACGCGGGCCTGCATCGCCTGCAATTCGCCACCGCATGAGGATCCTGCACACCGAGTCGTCCCTCGGCTGGGGCGGGCAGGAGATTCGCGTGCTCACGGAGGCGCGCGGCGTCGCGGGGTGCGGGCACGACGTAACGATCGCGGCGCCGCCCGAGGCACGCATCTACGAAGCCGCCGCCGATTACGGCATCGGCCGCATCGCGCTGCCGATCGGACGCAAGGGCCTGCGCGGGCTCGCGGCGATGCGTGAGGCGCTGGCGCGCGCGCGCTACGACGTGGTGAATACGCACAGCTCCACGGATAGCTGGCTCGCCGCCGTCGCGTGCCGGCTTGCGGAGCCTCGTCCCGCCATCGTGCGCACGCGGCACATCTCGGCGCCCGTCCCGCGCAACGCGACCACCCGCTGGCTCTATCGCCAGGCCGCGCACACGGTGACCACCGGCGAGAAGCTGCGCCTGCAGGTGATCGACGAAGCGGCGCTGGAGCCGGCGCGCGTGACCTCCATTCCGACCGGCATCGACCTCGAACGCTTCCGGCCCGGCGACCGCCGGGACGCGCGCGCCCGCGTGGACCTGCCCGCCGATGCCGCCATCGTCGGCATCGTGGCGACGCTGCGAAGCTGGAAGGGCCACGCGTTCCTCCTCGAAGCCTGCGCCGGCATCGACGATCCCGGCCTCGTGCTGGTCATCGTCGGCGACGGCCCGCAGCGCCCGGCGCTCGAGCAGAAGGCGCACGCGCTCGGCATCGCAGGCCGCGTGCGCTTCGTGGGCAACCAGGCCGACGTGGCGCCGTGGATGCAGGCGTTCGACCTCTTCTGCCTCCCCTCCTACGCGAACGAAGGCGTACCGCAGGCGCTGGCCCAGGCCATGGCGTGCGGGCTGCCCGTGATCACCACGCCGGTCGGGAGCATCGAGGAGCTGGTGGCGAACGGCCGCACGGGCGTGATCGTGCCGCCCTCGGACGCGCAGGCGCTGCGCCAGGCGATCGAGGCCCTGCTCGCGGACGGGCCGCGGCAGCGCGCGCTCGGCGCCGCGGCGCTCGCCCATGCGCAAGCGCACCTGGGCGAGGCGGCGATGGTCGAAGCGATGCTGCGCGTCTTCACAGCGGCCGCCGCGCGTCGCTGACATGGCGAGCCGGTTCCTCACGCGCGCCCTCGTCGTCGCCACCGCGCTGCCCCGCTCCATCGTGCGGCGGCGGCCGCGGGGAGCGCCATCGAGCGTGCTCATCGCGCATCATCCCAAGATGATCGGCGACACGCTGCTGATGACGCACATCGCCGCGAAGGCACGCCACGCATGGCCGGACGCACGCGTCGTGATGACCGCCTCGGCCGCGACACATCCGCTCTTCGCTTCCCGCCCGTGGGGCGTGGAGACCTTCCCGTTCGATCCCGCCGACGCGTCGAGCCTCGCGGCCTACCGCCAGCCCGGCGGCTACGACCTCGCCATCGTGCCCGGGGACAATCGCTACGGCTGGTTCGCCCGCGCGCTCGGCGCCCGCTGGGTCGTGGGCTTCAGCGGCGACCGGCCGCGCTACAAGAACCTGTTGCTCGACGACGCGCGCCCCTATCCCGACAAGCCCGACGTCTGGCACGACATGGCGGCGGATCTCGTCCCCGGCAGCGATCCGCCGCCCTACGAGCCGTCGCAATGGCCCGCGCCGGCTTTTCGCGGGTTCGACCTTCCGGCGCAGCCCTACGCGGTGGTCCACCTGGGTGCCAGCTCGCTGCTGAAGCAATGGCTGCCCCAGCGCTGGGCGGCCATCGCCGAATGGCTCGAGGCCCGCGGGCTGGAGGTGGTGTGGAGCGCGGGGCGCGGCGAGGAGAAGCTCGTCGCGGCGGTGGATCCGCAGGCACGCCGCCGCTCGTATGCGGGGACGCTCGATCTTTCGCAGGTGTGGCACCTGCTGGCGCGCTCCGAATTGCTCGTCACGCCCGACACGGGCCTGTCGCATCTCGCGCGCATCACCGGCACCCCGTGCGTCACCCTCTTCGGCCCGGGCACGCCGCAGCTCATGGGCAGCGGCCGCTTCTTCCGCAACGCGCCGTGGAAGGCGGTGATCGTCGATCCCTTCCCGTGCCGCGACCAGCCGCTGCTGTACAAGCGCCAGGTCACGTGGGTGCGGCGCTGCGCGCGCACGACCCGCGAATGCGCGAGCCCCGCCTGCCTGCACGCGATCGAGGTGCAGGACGTGATCGGCGCGATCGGGGAGCTCGTGCCGCGGCTGCGATGAGCACGCTGTCCGTCGCGGTGGTCACCTTTCGCACGCCGGCCGCGATGCTCGCGCGGGCGCTGGATTCGCTCGCACGCGCGGTGGACGTTGCGCGCGCCGCCGGCAGCCTCACGCAGGTACGCGTCTTCGTGATCGACAACAGCCCGCCCGAAGCGCACGGCGCCGTGCTCGAAGGCGTGCGCGCATGGCCCGACGAGGCCGGCACGCTCGAAGTGCTGCACGGCCATGGCAACGTGGGATACGGACGCGCCAACAACCTCGTGCTGGACCGCCTCGATGGCGACCTGCACCTCGTGATCAATCCCGACATCGAGCTCGCGCCCGACGCGCTGGTGGAGGCCTTGCGGACGCTCGCGGCGCATCCGGAGGTGGGGCTCCTCGCGCCCGCGGTGCGCGGCCGCGAAGGCGAGCGCCAGTACCTGTGCAAGCGCTACCCGTCGGTGTGGGTGCTCTTCCTGCGCGGCTTCGCACCCCCGGTACTGCGCCGCCGCGCACAGGCCGCCATCGACCGCTACGAGATGCGCGATGCAATCGGGGAGCACTACCTGGACGGGGTCCCGCTCGCGAGCGGCTGCTTCATGCTCCTGCGTACCGCGCACTTCCGCCGGGTGGGCGGGTTCGACCCGCGCTTCTTCATGTACTTCGAGGACTACGACCTCAGCATGCGCGTGGCCGCCGAAGCGCGGATCGCCTATGCGCCGAACGCGCGCATCGTGCACCACGGCGGCGAGGCCTCACGCAAGGGGCTGCGGCACGTCGCGTGGTTCGTGGCCTCCGCCGCGCGCTTCTTCAACCGGCACGGCTGGAAGATCCTCTGACGGCGGCATCGAGGAAATCCTCGAGCGCCCGTATCGGCTCGTCGCGCTCGAAGAGCGCCCCGCGGTTGGCGAGGATGCGGCTCGCGATGGCGAGGCGCCGGTCGCGGTCGCGCCCGAGGGCAACCGCCCGCTCGACATAGTCGTCGACATCGCGCGCCACGAGCTCGGCCGCGAGACCCATCATGCGCAGCATGCCGAAGCTCTGGCGGCCGCGCATGAGCGTGCCGGGAAGCGTCACGACGGGCAGGCCCATCGCGAGCGCGTCGAGCGAGGTGTTGCCGCCCGACCAGTGGAGCGTGTCGAGCATCACGTCGCAGAGCTGGTTCAAGCGCAGGTAGGTGCCGTGCGGGATGCCCGTGCCGAGGAAGAGCACGCGCTCGTGCAGGTCGACGCCGTGGCGCTTCAACGCGGCGCCGAGGCGATCCGCGAACGCCTGCGTGAGGACATCGTGGTTCGCGGCGAACATCACCGCGACGCCGTTCGGATCCGCGGCGAGCACGCGTGCGACGAGCTCGTCGTTGTCGGGATGGATCTTGAAGAGCGATTGCGGCACGAGGTATGCGGTCCTGCCCTCGGCGATGCCGAAATCCGCGCGCGTGCTGGTGTCGCCGGTCGCGGGCGTCGCATAGCGCGTGCCCAGCCCGGGCAGCAATGCCAGCCTCTCCGTGTAATGCGATTGCGCATCCTGCGGCTCCATGTCCGCCGACGAGATGAACCAGTCGATGCCCGGCATGCCGGTGGTGTTCGGGTGCCCCCAGCCGCTGCACTGCACGGGCGCGAGGCGCAGCGCGGCGAGGGTGAAGTTGTCCGGGTGCATGCCGAGCTCGGGATGCACGAGGATGTCGAGCTCGTCGGCGAGGACGTGCTGCGCGAGCGCGTGGAGGGTGCGGCCCGGCAGGTGGCGAAAGCGCGCTGCGGCCGCGGCGATGGTGCGCGTGTCGTCCGCCACCCAGTCGTTGGTGTAGTAGACGAAGACCTCGAAGCGGCTCCTGTCGAGGTGCGTGATCCACGAGCTGAAGTACCGCCCCGCGGTGCAGTTGAAGAAGAAGTGGCTGAGGAATCCCACGCGGATGCGATCGCGCGGCGCGCGCGGCCCGGGAGGCTGCATGAGGCCGGGCACGGCCGGTGCCAGCACGCGCTGCACGAAATCGCCGTAACGCTGCTGCAGCCCGCGGTCGTTGCGGCCCTGGTAGGCGAGGTAGAAGTTGGTCCAGCGCGCCTCCGCGAGGGCGCGCTCGCCGTCGGGAAAACGGAACGCATCCGCGTTGGCGTGCAACCGCTCGAGACCTTCCGCATATCGCTGCCGCACCTCGCCAATGTGCGCCACGCTGCGATAGTGCTGCGGCAGGAGCAGGTTCGCGCCGATCGCCGCGCGAAGGTTGCCGGGCGAGCCCGCGGCGAGCTGCCGGTATTGCGCCAGCGCCTCGTCGTAGCGGCCCATCTCCGCGAGGAGCTCCGTGTGCGCGGCGAGCGGCTTCGGGTTGCCGGGCTGCGCGCGCGCGGCCATGGCGTACGCCGCCAGCGCGGGCTCCCACTCGCGGTTGCGCCGGTGGATGTCGCCCAGCAGGATCCACGCATCCACCAGCCTCGCATCCAGGCGCACCGCCGCCTGCGCGTGCTCCAGCGCCCGCGTGCGCTCCCCACGCTGGTTGTGGATGCGCCCGAGGTTGAAGTGGGCCAGCGCGAAACCGGGATCGATCGAGAGCGTGTGGTTGAAGGCGCGCACCGCCTCGTCGATGCGGTCGAGCGCCTGGAAGGCCACGCCCAGGTTGTTCCAGCCCCGCGCAAGCCGCGGCTCGCGGTCCACCGCGGCGCGAAAATCCTCGACCGCGAGATCCGGCCGGCCCTGGTCCACGTGCACCCGTCCCAGCTCGAGGTGGCCGTGCGCCCATTCGGGCTTCGCCGCGACCACGCGGCGGAACCTGGCCTCGGCTTCCGCGAGGTCGCCCGCATCGTGCAGCACCCCGCCTTCGAGGAACAGGAAGGGCACGCGTTCGCCGCCGAGCGCGATGGCACGCGCGGCACTGTCGCGCGCGGCGGCGATGTCGCCCGCCTGGTGCTCCGCCATGCCCTTGAGATGCCACACCTCGGCCAGGCGCGGATCCTCGGCGAGGACGGCGCCATAGGCGGCGATCGCGTCCCGCAGGAGGCCCTGCCGGTGGAGCTGGCGCGCCGCTTCCACGCGCTCCACGCTCACGACGCCCCCACGGCCTCGCGCACTGCGCGCCCGGGCCGCCACTGGTGCGGCAAGGCGACGAGGCCGTAGTCGCGCGTCTCGCCGCGCACGACGAACTCGATGTCGAGCGTATCGAAGAGCCGCAGGCCCTCCGCGTCGAGCGCATGCACGCGCAGGCGATATTTCCCCGGCAGCAGCGACAACGGCTCGAAACGCACCTCGAAGGCGAACTGCCGCGGCGCGCTGCGGGCCGGCTGGAAATCCCCCTCGTTGGAATGCGAGCCGTAGATGGAGGTGCCGTCCGCACGCACGATGCCGAAGAGGAGCACCGGCGCGCGATCGTCCGGCTCGTAGGCCTGTGCCTGCAGCACCAGCGTGCCGCCCTGCGCGAAGGTGGCGGCGGGCTCGCCCGCGCCGTCTTCCGTCCACGCCTTCATGACACGCGGATAGGGGCCTTCGGGCGCGCGCTGTGCCGGCGCCTGGCTCGCATTGCGCTCCTCGTGCCAGGTGAGGTAGGCCTGCGTCACGTCGAAGGTGTTGCCCAGCATGCGCACGCGGCCGTGGTGGATCCACGCGGCGTGCGCGCACAGCGTCTGCACGTGGAACATGCTGTGCGAGCACAGCAGCAGCGTGCCGCCGTTGGCGCGGTAGCGCTCGAGCCACGCGATGCACTTCTTCTGGAACGACTCGTCGCCCACGGCGAGCACTTCGTCGGTGATGAGCACGTCGGGCTCGAGCGCGGTCGCGACCGCGAAGCCCAGGCGCACGACCATGCCCGAGGAGTAGTGCTTGATCGGCTCGTCGATATGCTCGCCGATGTCGGCGAACTCGATGATGGAATCGATGCGCTCGCGCACGTCGCGGCGCGAGAGCCCCATCAACGCGCTCGACAGGTGGATGTTCTCGCGGCCGGTGTAATCGGGATGGAAGCCGCTGCCCAGCTCGAGCAGCGCACCCACGCGGCCGTTCACCTCGATCGTGCCGGAGCTGGGCCGGACCACGCCGGCGATGGCCTTGAGCAGGGTGGACTTGCCGGCGCCGTTCTCGCCGATGATGCCGAGCGACTCGCCGCGGCGCACCTCGAGATCCACGCTGTCGAGGGCGCGGAAATGCGGCATGTCGTGGCGGCGGAAAAGCAGCGCCGTGAGCGTACGCAGCCGGTCGCCTCCCGTGGCCACCTTCGGGTAATCCTTGGTGACGCCGCGCAGGCTGACGAGCGTGCGTGCGTCGCTCACAGGAAGTCCTCGAAGTGCGGCGAGAGGCGCTGGAACACCCACAGCCCGCCCGCGAACACGGCTACGCAGCCCAGGGCGGCGATGGCATCCCCGGGCACGAGCGGGCTGCCGAGGAAGAGCACCTCGCGCAGGCGCTCGGAGAACCAGCCGAGCGGGTTCATCTCGACCCAGGCGCGCAGCGACTGCGGCACGAGGGACGCGGGATAGAGGATGGGGGAGGCGTAGAAGAGCACGCTCAGCACCACCTGCAGGCCGTGCTCCACGTCGCGAAGCAGGATCTGCAGCCCGGCGAGCGCCGCGCCGATGCCCGTGGCGAGCAGCATGTA
>Ga0068852_100000980_pt1 | contig 18776 bp, 15 predicted proteins | sample KBSCornC22_FD_66594 | JGI IMG/M metagenome (GOLD analysis project Ga0068852, IMG submission 66594) | Corn rhizosphere microbial communities from Kellogg Biological Station, Michigan, USA - KBS Corn C2-2 | ecosystem: Host-associated > Plants > Roots > Rhizosphere > Soil ... | reverse complement strand
GGGCGCTCGCCGTCGTTGAACGCGGCGTCGCGCGCGGCGCGGACCGCCTCGACATCGACCAGCTGGTTGGTCGGGTTGGCCGGGCTTTCGAGATAGATCAGCGCGACGCGGCCCTTGGCCTTGGCGCGGGCGATCACGTCGTCGATCTCTTCGCGCGTCGCGCCGGACGGGAAGTCGAGCCACGAGACACCGAACTGGCCGAGGATCTTGGCGATCAGCGTTTCCGTGGCCGCATAGAGCGGGCCCGACTGAACGATCACGTCGCCCGGCCTGACGAACGTCAGCAACAGAGTCGCGATCGCCGACATTCCGCTGGAGAATGCGAGCGCGTCGTCGGCTTCCTCCCACAGGCTCAGCCGGTCCTCGAGGATTTCCTGGTTGGGACCGTTGAAGCGCGAATAGATCAGCCCTTCGGCGCCGCCCGGGCGCTTGCCGGTCACGCCCTCGAAGAAGCGCTTTCCGGCGGCCGCGGTTTCGAACACGAAGGTCGAGGTGAGGAAGATCGGCGGCTTGAGCGAGCCTTCGCTGAGCTCCGGGTCGAAGCCATAGCCCATCATCAGCGTCGAAGGCTTGAGCTTGTGGTTGCCGATCGTCGTCGGCGACGGCCTCGGCGGCCGGTTCGCCTGGGTGCCGCTGATGTCGTTCTCGTTCTCGCTGGCCAAATGAGGTCTCCTCGTTCCCGAGTCTCCCTAATGACCGGCCGGCTGCGCGGCTAGGCCGCGGATGGCGCGCAACTACATTTGGCTCGACATCTTGTCGTAGCTGTTCGTCCAGCGCGCCTGAACCTTCGCGCCGAGGTTCGCGTAAGCGGAGATCGCGCCGACAGCGATCAGCATCGCGAGAAGCGCATATTCGATCGTTCCGATGCCTCGCTGGTTGCGAAGGAGCTTACCGAAAATGGTCATTGCCGAAGTCCCTGTCGTTTCGGCGGCCCAATTGAGGCAAGTCGGCGGTTCGGGCGACAGCCGATTCCGACTTGTTCCGGATTGAGACAATCGGAGGGCTCAGCCGGGGATGGCGATCGCGCTGAGCTGGCGCCCGTAATCCGCCTCGCCACGATGGCTCGCCAGGCGATAGCTGTAGAAGCGGTCCGGATCGGCATAGGTGTCGAGGTTCAGCGCCTCGACCTCTCCGATGCCGGCGGCGATAAGCCGGTGAACGACATAGGCTTCGAGGTCGAAGTGCGGCTTGCCCGCGGGGCCAGCGACGAAGAAGCGCGCATTGTCGGCGTCGCTTTCGATGAACCGTGCGCGGAAGCCCTCGTCGACCTCGTACGAAGGCTGGGCGATGCATGGCCCGACGGCCGCGTGGATGTCGTCGCGGCGGGCGCCGAGGCGCTCCATCGCGGCGATCGTCGAATCGGTGACTCCGGCGAGCGCTCCGCGCCATCCCGCGTGGGCGGCGCCGACGACCGCCGCCCGATGGTCGGCGAACAGCACCGGCGCGCAATCGGCGGTGAGGATTCCGAGCAGCAGGTTCGGGCGATCGGTGACCATCGCGTCCGCACGCGGGCGCTCGCCCTGCGGCCACGGGCGGTCGGCGTGGACCGCTTCGGCGGAATGGACCTGGTGAACGGTCGCAAGCTCGGCGTCTTCGAGCAGCGCTGCGATGGCGCGGCGGCGGTTCTCGTCGATCGCCGAGCGCTCGTCGCTGCTGCCGTAGCCGACGTTGAGGCCGGCTAGGTCGCCGGTCGAGACGCCGCCGCGGCGGCCGAGGAAGCCGTGCCGGAACTCGCCCAGCGAGACGGCGCGGATCACCTCCACGCCGCTCATGCGTGCGCCTGCATGACGATGTGCCGAAGGATCAGGTCCTCGTCGGCGTGGCTTCCGACCATGAAATCGTAGCGGCCCACGGCTTCGAAGCCGTAGCGCTGGTAAAAGCGGCGGGCGCGGTGATTGTCGACGTAGACCGAGAGCACGACCTCCTGTGCCCCGCGCAATGCCGCCTCCTTGAGCGCCCATCGCATCAGCGCGTCGGCGATCCCGCGGCCGTGGGCGTTGCTCCTGAGGTACAGCCGCCGCAGCTCGATCGCCGGCGCCGCGGTGTCGTAGGGCAATTTCTTGGGGGCGAGCTCGACGAAGCCGGCGAGCTCGCCGTCCGCCTCGGCGACGCGGATGGCGACCTCTGGATCGGCGAGGTTGGCCTGCCACTTGGCGAGCGTGTTGCTGTCGAGGAACTCCTGGAGGTCGGCGGGGCGGTAGAGATGGCCGAAGGTCTCGACGAAGCTCTCGGCGAACAACTCCTTCAGCGCGGGTGCGTCAGCCGGTTCGGCGGCTCGATAGGCGGCGTTCATGCAAACCCCGCCGGTGCCGGCCATTCGGGCGAGTGGAGCGCCATCACCTTGAACAGCGCGCCCATTTCATCGGTGCTGGTCAGCCGGTGGAGCGCGGTGGCAATGTCTTCGGCGCGCTCGGGATTGGCGCGGGAAAGCGCCTGCGCGCGCGCTTCGATGCCGAGGCGGATCAGCCATTCGCCCTGAGGCAGGAGCGCGGTGACCGCGGCGCCTGCGGCAGTCGCGGCACGGCCAATCGCCTCGAAATCGACATGGGAGGTGAGGTCCTGTTCGCCGGCGTTGCTGAGCACAGGCACGAAGTGGTGCTGGCACATCGCCTGCAGCGTCTCGCCGGGAGCGCTGCGTCCATGGCCGTAGTCGACGACAATCGCGACGCCGCCGTTCGCCACCAGCCGCTCGGCGATCTCCTTCGTCGCCTGCTCGCGGTCGGGCGAGTCCTCGACGATCTCGCCGTCGCGGTCGAACGCGAGCCCGCCCGCCGCGATCACGATCCGTCGCTCGACGCCGCCGACGAACTGGCGCACCGGGAGCGCGTCCAGGAATTCGTTGGCGACGAGCAACAAGGGCCGGTCGGGCAGGTCCTCGACCAGGTCGTGCCATTCGGCGCCGGGGATGGTCAGCGCCTGGGCGTCGCGCAGCACCGGGCTGGTCTCGACGAAATGGACCTCGCCGCGAAAGCCGGCGGCGCCAAGCACGCGAACCGCGTCGCTGGCGAGCGTGCCGCGTCCCGGGCCAAGCTCGGCGTAGATGGCATCGCCCGGCGCGCCGGCGCGCTTCCAGGCATCGGCAAGCGCGGCGCCGATCATTTCGCCGAACATCTGGCTGATCTCGGGTGCGGTGGTGAAGTCGCCCTCGACACCGATCGGGTCGCGAGTGGCGTAATAATAAGCGTTGCAGGCCTGCATGAACGCTTCGACGCTGATCGGCCCCTCGGCCTTGATCCGGTCGCGAAGCGCGCGCTCGAGCGGAGTCACGAAACCGAGGCGGTCCCCGCCGTGGGCTCGACGCGGACCCGCCGCTTGCTCGCGGTGAGCATCAGATAGGCGCCGCCAAGGATCAGCGGGATCGATAGCCACTGGCCCATGTGAAGCCCGGTCACCTGCGAGAAATGGACCAGCTGCGAGTCCGGCTCGCGGATGAACTCTACGGCGAAGCGGAAGCAGCCGTAGAAGAAGATGAAGGCGCCGACGAGCTTGCCCGGGTCGTACCGCGCCTTGGTCTTCCAGAACATGAAGGCGAGGATGCAGAACAGGACGATGCCCTCGAGGAAGGCCTCGTAAAGCTGGCTCGGGTGCCGCGGCGGGCCGAGGATCGGGCCATAAGGCGTGATCTCGACGAAGCGGACCGCCCACGGAACGTTGGTCGGTGCGCCCCACAGCTCCTGGTTCACGAAATTGGCGAGGCGGCCGAAGAACAGGCCGATCGGCGCGCAGCAGGCGACATAATCGTGGATCCTCAGCCACGACAATTTCTCCTTGCGCGCGAAATAGATGATTCCGAGCGACGTTCCGACGAGGCCGCCATGGAACGACATTCCGCCGTCCCACAGCTTCAGGATCTCGATGGGGTGATGGAGATATTGCGAGAGGTTGTAGAACAGGACGTAGCCGATCCGGCCGCCGAGGATCACGCCGAGAGCGGCGTAGAAGACGAGGTCGTCGGCATGGCGCCGTCCCATCGGCGCTCCCGGCTGCTTGAGCAGCTTGAGCAGGTACCAGTAGCCGATGAAGATGCCCGCGAGGTACGCGAGGCTGTACCAGCGCAAACCGAAGGCGCCGATGTGCAGCGCGACCGGCGAAAGGCCGAGGTCGGGGAAGGCGATGTAGTGCGAGGTGTCGGCCGCGGCTTGCAAGGACTTCCCCATGAATGTTCAGCGCCTCATAAGGCGCGTGTCGGCAAAGGCAAAGGAAGTCAGACCGGGGATGGCGAGCGAGCTCGACCAACGCTTCGACGAGGAACTCGAGAGGGTCACCGGCCCCGGCGGACGGCTGGTCATCGGCAAGGATGAGCTCGGCCGCGCCGTAGTCGAAAACCTCCCGGCCACGCTGCCCGGATTCTTCCACGCCTTCTGTGCGCTCAACGCCGCAAACGAGGCAGTCGTTGCCGGCGACGAGCGCCTGACCTTCGCCGATCTCGACCGATTGTCGGACCAGGTCGCCCACGGCCTCGCCGCCCGGGGGGTCGGAAAGGGCGACCGCGTCGCCATCGCGATGCGCAACTGCCCGAGCTGGATCATCGCCTACATGGGCATCCTCAAGGCGGGCGGCGTCGCGACCTTGCTCAACGGCTGGTGGCAGGCGGCGGAGATGGAGCATGCGATCCAGCTCACCGATCCGATGCTCGTGATCGCCGATCCGGCGCGGGCGAAGCGCATCGCCGAACGCTGCGCCGTCCGCGATATCCTCGCCATCGCCGTCGACCGGCCGGCAGCGGACGCGCTCGGCGAGCTGATGACCGCGGCGCCCCGAGCGCTTCCGGAAATCACTCCCGCCGACGACGCGACGATCCTCTTCACTTCCGGCTCGACCGGGGATTCGAAGGGCGCGCTATCGACGCATCGCGCGGTGACCGCCGGCACCTATTGCTACGCGACCGGGTTGATCGTGCTGCTGGGGCTGCTGACGCAGGAAGGCCGCGCGCCCGCGACGCCGCCGAGGACGCTGCTCAGCGTTCCGCTGTTCCACGTCACCGGCGAAGTGCCGGTGCTGCTCAACAGCTTCGCGATCGGCCGCTGCATGGTGATCATGCCCAAGTGGGACGCGGGCGAAGCGCTGAAGCTGATCGAAAAGGAGAAGATCACGTATTTCGTCGGAGTCCCGACGATGAGCCTGGAGCTGATGAACCACCCCGAGCGGCTGAAATACGATCTCTCGTCGCTCAAGGACATCACCGCCGGCGGGGCGCCGCGGCCGATCAGCCACGTCGCTCGGCTCCAGCAGGAATTTCCCGAGGCGCAGCCGGCGCTCGGCTACGGCCTGACCGAGACCAACGCGGTCGGATGCAGCAACTTCTGGAGCAATTACGCGGCCAAGCCCAACTCGACCGGGAGGCCGGCGAAGCCCTATGTCGAAGTCGCGATCCTCGGCCAAGGCGACCGGCACCTGCCGGCGAACGAAATCGGGGAAATCAGCATTCGAACGGCGGCGAACATCAAGGGCTATTGGCGCAACCCCGAAGCGACGCGAGAGCTGTTCACGGCCGATCATTTCGTCCGCACGGGCGACGTCGGCTATCTCGACGAGGACGGTTATCTCTTCATCGTCGACCGCAAGAAGGACATCATCATCCGCGGCGGCGAGAACATCTCGGCAGCCGAGGTGGAAGCCGAATTCTACGCCTGCCCCGCGGTCGCCGAGGTGTCCGTGTTCGGCGCGGCCGACGAGCGGCTCGGCGAAGTTCCGGTCGCCGTGGTCCACTGCAAGTCGCGGATCGGCGAAGACGAGCTTCGCGCGTTCATCGAGCCGAGGCTCGCCAGGTTCAAGATTCCCGACCGGATCGTCTTCGCCGACGCGCCGCTGCCGCGGCTCGGCACCGGCAAGATCGACCGCCGAGCGCTGAAAGGGCAGTACGCGCGTTGAAATTCGACCGGCGGACCGTGCTCATTGGCGGGAGCGCCGGCGTCGGGCTGGTGGTCGCCTTCGCGCTTTGGCCGCGCCACCTGTCGAGCGACCTCTCCGCGGCCGAGGGCGAGCAGCCGTTCGGCAATTTCATCAAGATCGCCAAGAGCGGCCGGGTCACCGTTGCGGTGCCGCAGACCGAGACCGGACAGGGCGTCTGGACCGCACTTCCGCAAATCGTCGCCGACGAGCTCGGCGCGGCGTGGGATTCGGTCGCGGTCGAGCCGGCGCCGCTGACCGGCGAGTACGCTAATGCGCTTGCCGCCCAGCAAGGCTGGCTCGACGGCTTCGGCTGGCTCCGCGCGCACCGGGTCGCGGACGAGGCACTGATGCGGATCACCGCGGGCTCGACGTCGGTGCGGGCGTTTGAGTCGCCGCTTCGGCACGCGGCGGCGGTCGCGCGCGCGATGCTGGTCGGCGCCGCCGCCGACCGGTGGGAAGTCGAGCCCGAGCAATGCGAGACCGGCGACGGGTTCGTCCTCAATCGCGGCCGGACGTTTACGTTCGGCGAACTCGCCGAAGAGGCCGCGGACCGGTCGCCGCCCGCCCATGCGCCGCTTCGGGCGACGAGCCGCGGACGGCTGGTGGGCCAGCCGCTAGCGCGCCTCGACGGGCCGGCGAAGACCAATGGCAGCTGGCGGTTCGCGGCCGACGTGCGCCTGCCAGGGCTGCTGTTCGCTTCGGTTCGGGCGGCTCCTCCGGGCGGCGCGCTGCGACACTTTTCGCGTGAACCGATCGGGCGCGTTCCCGGTGTTCGCCACATCGCCGCGCGCGACGAGTGGATCGCGGTCGTCGCCGACAGCTGGCACGCGGCCGAGCGCGCGCTCGAGGCGGCGGCGCCGGTCTTTTCCGCGCCGCGGTCGGCGGGCGCCATGCGCCCGCTGTTCGAGGACGCGCTCGCGCACGGGAAGCCGCGGCGCCAGTACCGGCGCGGAGACTATGATGGCGCGGTCAGGGGCTTTCGGCCGCTAACGACCACCTATTTTGCGGCGCCGCAGCAGCACCTCGGGCTGGAACCGGTGACGGCTACCGCGCGGTTCGAGAACGGGCGCCTGGAGCTATGGGCGCCGACGCAGGCGCCCGGCGCGGCGCAGGCGCTCGCCGCCAGTGCAGCGCGGATCAGCCAGTCCGACATCGTCGTCTATCCGATGCCGGCGGGTGCGCCGTCCGGCAGGGCGCTCGAATCGGATGCGATTCCGTACGCGGTGGCGCTTGCGCGCGAGCTCAAGCGCCCGGTTCAGGCGACGCTGTCGCAAAGCGCGAGCCAGAACCACGATCGCGTATCGGCCGGCGCGCTCGCGCGAATGACGGCGCTCCCTGGCCAGAGCGGCATCCTGGCGGCGTGGAAGATGGAGCTCGCGGCGACCGACGGCATGTATTTCGCCATCGAGCGGATGTTCGACGTCGACGAGAAGCGGACCGCGATCCGCACGGCGATCGAGTCCGCGCCGCCTTATTCGATCCCGAACGTGACCGTTCAGGCGGTCCAGCCAACCCTGCCGCTGACGCTCGGCTACATGCGCGGCTCGCCCCAGCGCGAGCTCGCCTTCTTCACCGAATGCTTCGTCGACGAGCTGGCGCATTCGCAGCGGATGGAGCCGCTGGCGTTCCGGATGTCGATGCTCGGGCACAACGGCCGCCTCGCGCGCTGCCTCCAGGGCGCGGCGCGGCTCGCCGAATGGGACGGCGGCGGGGCCGGAAGCACGATGGGGATCGCCGGCTGCTCCGCCTACGGGTCGCACATCGGGCTCGTCGCCTCCGCGACGGTCGGCGGGGATCATCGAATCAAGGTGCAGCGGCTGTTCGCAGCCGTGGACTGCGGGCGGGTCGTCAACCGCGGGCTGGTCGAGCAGCAGATCGAGGCGGGGCTGATCTGGGCGCTCGGCCAGGCCACGGTTCCCTCGCCCGAGTGGGTCGCGGGAATGCCGCGCGCGCGGCCGCTCGGCGGCATCGGCCTCCCGCGCATCGGAGACACGCCGCAAATCACCGTCGAGGTGATCCCCAGCAGCGACGCGCCGGGCGGAGTCAGCGGCCTCGGCACGACCGTGCTGGCGCCGGCCGTGGCGAACGCGGTCCATTCGGCGACCGGCAAAAGGTTGCGCTCGCTGCCGTTCGACCTCACCGCCGCCGCATGAGCCGACCCGCCGACCACCCGCCGCTGCCGAACCCGAGCATCGGCGTGCTGCTGATCAACCTCGGCACTCCGGATGCTCCCGAGGCCCGCGCGGTGCGGCGGTATCTCGCCGAGTTCCTGAGCGACCCGCGGGTGATCGAAATCCCGAAGCTCGCATGGGCGCCGATCCTGTATGGCATCATCCTGCGCACGCGGCCGAAGAAGTCGGCCGAAGCCTACAACCAGATCTGGACCAACGAAGGCTCGCCGCTGCGGGCGATCGCCCATCGTCAGGCCGAGGCGCTCCGGGCGCGGATGCCGGGGCTCAGCGTGCATTACGCGATGCGTTACGGCCACCCGGGAATCGCCACCGCGCTCGACAACATGATCCGGGAGGGCTGCACGCGGATCCTCGCTGCGCCGCTCTATCCGCAATATTCGGCAGCGACGACGGCGACCGCCAACGACGCGGTGTTCGGCGCGCTGGCGCGGATGCGCTGGCAGCCGGCGATCCGCACCCTTCCGCCTTACTACGACGACCCGCTCTACATCGACGCGCTGGCGGCCAACCTGTCGCGGCAGCTTGCCGGCCTCGACTTCGAGCCCGAGCGGCTGCTTCTGAGCTTCCACGGCATGCCGGTGCGAACTCTGGAGCTTGGCGATCCCTACCACTGCCACTGCCAGAAGACGGCGCGGCTGCTCGGCGCGGCGCTCGGCCGCGAGGTGGACGTGGCGTTCCAGTCCAAGTTCGGCCGCGCGCAGTGGCTCGAACCCGCGACCGACGCGACCCTCGCGGCCTATCCGAAGCAAGGGGTGAAGCGAATCGCGGTTGCCGCTCCCGGATTCTCGGTCGACTGCATCGAGACTCTCGAGGAGCTGGGGATTCGCGGGCGGCACAGCTTCGAGCATGCGGGCGGCGAGAAGTTCGCGCTGCTCGACTGCCTCAACGATTCGCGCGAAGGCATCGCCATGCTGGAACGGCTGGTCGAGCGCGAGCTTGCAGGCTGGGCGAGCGAGGAATAGGCGCGCCGGACAGCAAAAGGGAGCTTGAGCATGGCACGGGTTGCGATCGTCACCGGCGGCACGCGCGGCATCGGCGAGGCGATCAGTATCGCGCTCCGCGACATGGGCATGCAGGTTGCCGCCAATTACGCCGGCAACGACGAGCGCGCGCGCGCCTTCACCGAGCGGACCGGGATCAAGGCGTACAAGTGGAATGTCGCCGATTACGAAGCGTGCCAGGAGGGCGTGCGCCAGGTCGAGGCCGAGCTCGGCCCGGTCGACGTCCTGGTCAACAATGCCGGGATCACTCGCGACGCGACGATGCGCAAGATGGACCATGCCAAGTGGCAGGAGGTGATCGATACCAACCTCGGCGGCTGCTTCAACATGGCCAAGGCGGTGTTCGACGGCATGACCGGCCGCGGTTACGGGCGCGTGGTCAACATCGGCTCGATCAACGGCCAGGCGGGGCAGTACGGACAGGTGAACTATGCCGCCGCCAAGTCCGGCATCCACGGCTTCACCAAGGCGCTGGCGCAGGAAGGCGCGCGCTTCGGCGTGACCGTCAACGCGATCGCGCCCGGCTATATCGACACCGACATGGTCGCGGCGGTACCGGAGGAAGTGCTTCAGAAAATCGTCGCGCGAATCCCGGTCGGGCGGCTCGGCAAGGCGGACGAAATCGCGCGCGGAGTCGCCTTCCTGTGCGACGAGAACGCCGGCTTCGTCACCGGGTCGACGCTGTCGATCAACGGCGGCCAGCACATGTACTGATGGCGCCCTACGCGCCGCCGCGGAAAAGGTCGGTGCTGATCGCCGGCCACGCGACCTCGATCAGCCTCGAGCCGATGTTCTGGGCCGCGCTGGAAGCCGCGGCGCGGGAGCGCGATTGCCCGGTGAACGCGCTGGTCGCCGAGATCGACGCCGCGCGGCTCGACGCCGACCAGCCGCCGAACCTCACCTCGGCGATCAGGCAGTGGCTCTTTCAGCGGCGGACAGGATAGACCTCGCGAAGGCGGCGCCCGCATCGGGCGCGTGGTCGAGGAAAAGCGCCGGCTCGATCAGCTCCAGCTCCATGATCCTGAGCGTTCCCTCGTCGTCGGGCACGATGTCGACGCGCGCATAAGTCGCGCGTTCCGGAGCAGCGGCGAGCGCGGCCTGGGCAAGCGCGATCGCTCCGGCCGGAGGAGCGTCGCACGGCCGGGTCTCGCCGCCGTGATATTCCTGGACCCGGAAGTCGCCCGAGCGCGGGCGCTTGATGACGGCGTGACTGAATACGCCGTCGAACAGCATCAGCGAGAACTCGCCGGTGCGCGCGATCTCCTCGATCATCGGCTGGACGATCATCGGCCTTCCGCGGCTTTCGGCGGGAAGGTCGTTTGTCGGCCCGATCCGGTGCGCGCCCATGGCGCTGGCGGACACCGGCGGCTTGATCACCAGCCACTCGGCGCCGAAGCGCCGCCGCGCTTCTTCGAGGTCGGCGTCGGAGCAGGATTCGACCGCCATCGTCGGCACCGTCGGGACGCCTGCGTCGCCGAGCTCGGCGAGATAGGCCTTGTCGCTGTTCCACCGCAGCAGCGCCGGCGGGTTCACCAGTGGCAAGCGCGCCTGCTCGGCCGAATCGAGGAAAGCGAGCCAGCGCGCGTAATCGAGATGATAGCCCCAGACGACGAGCGGCACGACAAGGTCGAAGCCGGACAGGTCGCCGGGCCTCGTCCAGGCGACGGGCACGACTTCGGCGCCGCCGCTCGCGAGCGCCGCGGCCTCGACGTCGTACGCCCACGACCACGGCTCCGGATAATCCGGAGCGGGCACCAGGACTGCGATTCGCATCAGCGGGCGAGCAGGATCCGCGCCTGCCCGGCAATCTGGGCGAGCATCGGCGCGCTGACGTGGCCTTCGCCCCGGGCGCGCGCGACGAGCTCGCGGAACTGCTCGATCCGTGGCCCCTGCTGGGCGATGTAGCCGTCGACGCAGTCGTCGAGGTCCTCGCTTCGGCAGCGGGAGAGGAAGTCGATCCGCAGCTGCTCGAAATCGCGCGCGAGCCCGGCCGTCAGGAGCCGCTCCCACTGGTCGGCAGGGACGAACCGCGCGACCTGCTGCTGGGCCCAGTCCAGCCCGAGCGCCTCGCCGAGCCGGGTGTAGGCGCGCGTGACCGCGAGCTCGTCGAGCTTGTGCCGGGCGGCGAGCGCGGCGATTCCGAAGACGCCGTCGAGCTCGTAAAGCCGGACCAGGCCGCGCACGATCTCTTCGCTTGCACCGAGCGCGAGCAGCCGGTCGCGGCGTGCCGCGGCCTCATTGCGGACCTCGGCCCGGATGAGCTTCGCCGCCGCCGCGGAAATCTTGCGCACGCCCGGTTCGAGCATTTGGCAAAGGACCGAAATCGGCATTTCGCCGCCGGCCGCGCGAAGCACGTCCGAAAGATGCGAGCGGATGCTCGCCGCGGCGATCGAGAACAGCTCGATCCGCACCGTCTCGGGCAGCTTGGCCTGCTCGATCTCGGTCCACAGCTTGTCGAGATCGAGAAGCCGCTCGGCGACGAGGAACACGGCGACCACCTGCTTGAGCGACGCGCCCTCTTCTTCGGTCATGTCGAACGCGATGCCCGGGCCGAGACGATTGACGAGCCGGTTCGCGACAATGGTCCCGATGATCTCGTTACGCAGGCGGTGCGCGCGAATGGCGTCGGCATGCGCCTTGCGCATCGGCTTGGGGAACGCCTCGAACAGCTCCGGCTCGACCAGCGGGTCCTCGGAGAGCCGAAGCTCCTCCGCGGCGTCCTGGAGCACCAGCTTGGAGATCGACAGCACGACTGCGAGCTCCGGACGGGTGAGGCCACGGTTCTCCTGGACCCTGCGCAGCAGCTCCTCGCTCGAAGCGAGCCCTTCGACCTTACGGTCGAGCCGGCCCGAGGCTTCGAGCAGCTCGATCGTCCGCACGTGCGCCGGGAGCGCGGTGGCTCCGCCCGCTTCGGCGATCGACAGCGCCAGCGTCTGCAGGCGGTTGTCCTCGAGCACGAGCTGGGCGACGTCGTCGGTCATCCGCGCAAGCAGGCTGTTGCGCTTCTCGAACGACAGCACACCGTCGTGCATCTCGCGGTTGAGCGGGATCTTGATGTTCACTTCGTGGTCGGAGCAGTCGACGCCGGCGCTATTGTCGATGAAGTCGGTGTTGATGCGGCCGCCGTGCTCGGCGAATTCGATGCGTCCGGCCTGGGTGACGGCGAGGTTGGCGCCCTCCCCGATGACCTTCGCTCGGACATCGACGGCGTCGGCGCGGAGCGCGTCGTTCGACGGATCGCCGACGTCGGGCTGACTCTGCAGCGATGCCTTGATGTAGGTGCCGATGCCGCCGAACCAGAGCAGGTCCACGGGCGCCTTGAGGATCGCGTTGATCAGGCTTGCGGGGTCGAGCTCCTTCGCGTCGGTCCCGAGCGCCGCGCGGGCTTCGCTGCTGAGCGGGATCGATTTCTCGGTGCGCGGGAAGACGCCGCCGCCGGCAGAGATCAGCTTGCGGTCATAATCGTCCCAGCTCGAGCGCGGCAGCTCGAACAAGCGCTTGCGCTCGCTCCAGCTCTTCGCCGGGTCCGGGTTCGGATCGATGAAGATGTGCCGGTGGTCGAATGCGGCGATCAGGCGGATCGACTGGGACATCAGCATCCCGTTGCCGAAGACGTCGCCGGACATGTCGCCGCAGCCGGCGGCGCTGACGTCATCGCTTTGGACGTCGACGCCCATTTCGAGGAAGTGCCGCTGGACGGAGATCCAGGCGCCGCGGGCGGTGATCCCCATCGCCTTGTGATCGTAGCCGTTCGACCCGCCGCTCGCGAACGCATCGCCGAGCCAGTAATTGCGGTCGAGCGCGATCTGGTTGGCGATGTCGGAGAAGGTCGCGGTGCCCTTGTCCGCGGCAACGACGAAATAGGGATCGTCGCCGTCGTGGATGACGACCCCCGAGGGGTGCACGACCTTGTCGTTGACGAGGTTGTCGGTGACCGAGAGCAGCGAGCGGATGAAAACCTTGTAGCTTTCGGTGCCTTCGGCGAGCCACGCGTCGCGATCGGACATCGGCGGCAGCTGCTTGGGATAGAAGCCGCCCTTGCAGCCGGTCGGGACGATGACCGCGTTCTTCACCACCTGCGCCTTCATCAGGCCGAGGATTTCGGTGCGGAAATCGTCGCGCCGGTCCGACCAGCGGATTCCGCCGCGCGCGACCGGGCCGCCGCGCAGGTGGATGCCTTCGACCCGCGGGCTGTAAATCCAGATCTCGCGCCACGGCACCGGCGCGGGCAGCCCCGGCACCAGCGATGAATCGATCTTGAACGCGAGCGCTTCCTCGGCCGACGGAGCGAAGGCGTTGGTGCGCAGGATCGCAAGGACCAGCGCGCGAAGCCGGCGGAGAATCCGATCGTCGTCGATCGAGCGGATCTTGGTCAGCGAGCGGTCGAGTTGCTCGCGATAGTCCGCGACCTTCTGCTCGCGATGCGTGACCGCGGGGTCGTGCATGGCGATGAACAGGCCGATCAGCGCAGGCGTGGCGCCCGGCGCGCGGCGAAGCGCGTCGGCAACCGTGAGAAGGCCGAAGCTGCTGCCGGTCTGGCGAAGATAGCGGAACCAGGCGCGGAGCCACACCACCGCCTGCGTGTCGAGCCCGGCGTAGAGGACCAGCTGGTTAAACTCGTCATCCTCGGCGGCGCCGCACAGGACGTTGGCGATCGATTTCTCGATCTCCTTCCGGCGGCCGAGGATCGCATCGAGGTCCGCCTCGGCCCCGACTTCGACATGGAAGTCGTGGATATAGCCGATGCCCCCCGAAAGCGCGGTCGGCAGCTCCTCGAGCACGCGGAAGCCGAAGTTCTCGAGCACCGGCACCGCTTCGGACAGCGGAATGAGGCCGCTCTTGCGATAGGTCTTCAGCCGCAGCTGCCGCGGCGCGTCGGTGGCAACGCGCGTAATCCGAACGTCGCGGTCGGAGTCGTCGGCCAGCGCGCACAGCCGAAGGATGTCGGCGGCGGCCTCCTGCGGCTCGCTGCGGGAGCGATAGGTGTCGGGGAAGGTGCCGATGTAGGTCAGCGCAAGCCGGGTCGCGCGCGGCGCTCCGGCCCGTGCGATCAGCTCCGCTTCGACCGCCGGCGCCCAGCCGCGGACCATCTCGACCACCGCCGCATCGAGCGCGGCGGCGTCGGGCGGCGCCGAATCTTCGTCGATATATTGGGTGTAGCGTATCAGCGCGAGGTCGGCGTCGCCAAGCTCGACCGACCAGCTGGTGATCTCGCGCCCGACTTCGTTCTGAAGCAGCGCTGCAATCGCGAGCCGGCGAGTCGTGCTCAGCTCCTCGCGCGGCAGCCAGACGAAGGTGAACAGCTGCCCCTTGAGGATGCTGCGGACCTGCAGGAGCCCCGGGCGCGGCCGGTCGGCCAGCGACATGGCCATCATCACGAGCTCGCGCAGTGCGTCGTAGTCGATGGCGATGACGAGGTCGCGCGGAAGCGAGGCGACGGCGTGCCGAAGCGCCTTGCCCGAGTGGCCCTTGGGATCGAAGTGGAGGTCTTTGTCGAGCCGCTTCAGCCGCTCGCGAAGCACCGGCACTTCCTCCGGCGGCACGCGGAGCGCTTCGCTGGTCCACAGCCCGGCATGGACGCCGATGCCGACCACCTTGCCGTTCTCGCGGATCGGCACGACGACTAGATCGAGCGGAACGCGGCGGTGGACGGTCGACTTGCGCTCGGCCTTGGCCATTAGCGGGACTTCGCCGCCATCCTCGAAATAGCGCATCGCCCCGAGGCAGCCCCCTTCGTCGGTGGGGGCGCCGGGGATGCTGAAGATGCCGAGCGTGTCGGACGGCGCTTCGTAGGGCTTCTCGACCTGGTAGCCGAGCAGGGTCATCGCGCCGTCGGCAAACCAGTCGAGGAGCGCCCCGCCCTCGCCGCCGACCTCGGCCGCGTCGGCCCGCATGCGCGCCTGGAGCGCCTCCCAGTCGCGCACGGCGAGGCGCACGTCGCCGAGAACTCGCCGAAGGTCCGCCGCGAGCTCCTGCCGGCCGCGCGCATCGGCGCGGTCGAGCTCGAGATACATGATCGATTCGCGGCGGTGGCTGTCGCCGCACAGCGGCTCGACGCGCTCCAGATCGCCGTCCTTGTCGCGGTCGACGCAGACCACAGGGTGAAGCAGGCGATAGATGGTGAGTTGCCGGGCGGCGATCGCGTTGGCGACCGAATCGACCAGGAACGGCATGTCGTCGTTGACGATCCCGATCCGCATCCGGCGATTGCCCGCCTCGCCGCCGATCGACTGGATTCTCAGCGCCAGCTCGCCCCGGCGCCGATGGGCGGCAACGTCGGCGAGAAACTCGGCGGCGTCGCGCTCGGCTTCACGGGAGAGGCCCTGGGTTTCTCCAGGAAGTGCGTTTCCGGTCAGCGCCTTGCGAATCGACTCGACCAGCGGCGGGTCCAGGCGCGAATGGGCCGTCATTGGGAATTCTGCTCCGGGGACTATGGGGTGGCGCGCCTATAGACCTGCGCTCGACAAGGGAACAACCCCGCCGGCGGGGCTCAGCGTCGGCCCGGAACGGATGAGCGACGGTTTTAGGCGATGTGCCGGATCGCGCGCTCGACCAGCGCTTCGTCGTCGACGATCGCGACCGCTTCGTGCCGTCCGTCAACGCCGCGGCGGGTGACGACCAGCGCGAATTCCTCGGCCGCCGGAACATCGGCCAGCGAGATGGTCGGGGCCTTGCGAAGCCGGGCCCGCGCAATCTCGCCCTTGGACTCGGTCTTCGTCTCGGGCCGGCGGGCCTGCCGCTCGGCGGCGACGAGTGCCTTGAGGCCTCCCGCCTGTTTTTCGATCAGGTCCTGGAAGCCGCCAAGCGCGACCTCCTGGCGACGCGCATAGGACAGGGCCGCCGCGAACTCGGTCAGGCGGGCCTTGTCGTAATCGATCCCGAAGACGAGCTTGACGATCGGAGTCATCGGCGCGCGCGCCTGCGCCTTCACGCCCGATTCCTCGAGCAGCTCGGCATAGTCGTCAGGATTGTCCTGCGCCGATACGGCAAAGTCGTAGGCGAGCGACAGCGCCCGGTAGAGAGCGGAGCGCGTCCGGCCTTCGCCGGCCTTGACCGCCTCGGCGGTCTCGCGCGCAGCCCACAGCCGGTCGGCAAGCGCTGCATCTTCGTGGATCTCGATATGCGGCAGCTCGCCGGCGTCGACATCGGCAAGCGGGCCGTCTTCCCACGAGAAATGGACGACCTCCGCTTCGGGCTCCTGCTGCTCGGGAAGCGAATTTTCGGCGGCGTCGACCAGCTCGAGCGGCTCGTCCCCTGACGCCTCGCCGACCTCGATCGGCTCCTGCTCAAGCTCGAGCGGCTCGTCCTCGTTGTTTCGGTCTGAATCCGGCGTGCCGTTCAGCGCCTCGAGCGCGACCGCTTCCTCGATGGTCGCGCTGGGGAGGACAGCGCTCTCTTCGCCTCGGCTCTCGCCGACATGCTTCCAGTTGATCACGCCGTAGATGAAGTCGATCGACTCGCCGTCGGACGAGAACGGCATCAGGATGCCGCGATAGCAGATCGTCTCCTCGCGCTGATTCGCGAACTCGGCCTCGAAGCCGATCGGCGCACGGTTGGCGATGATCTGGAGGTAATGGTCGGTCAGCCGGGACAGCAGCGAACGGCTCGGCACATCGTCGATGGTGCCGGTGTCGTCGGTCAGCCCGCATTCGTCGCGGATCGCCGTACCGATGTAGGGAAGAGCGGGGTTGTCCCGGCCGCAGGTGAAGTCGAGCAGCACGCTGTTATCGGCGAAATCGCGGACGTCGGCGGGCTCGAGATCCTCGATCGAGGGAAAGTCGCGGCCCTCGAGCAGCGAGACCCAGTAATTGTAGGCGCGCACATGCATGCGGCGCTCGTCGGTCCCGATCGCCGCGGCGATATCGTCCGAGGCCGCCACCTCCGTCGATGCCGGCAGATCGAAATCGCTCGGATGTTCGCGATAACTGTCCATGTGCGCGGAGCTCACCTTCCCCCAAGTCAGGGCGAAAATGGCGAAGGTCGGTTACGAAAGCGTTAAGCATATTTGCAGCGCCCGCAGGCGCTTGCCGCTCCGCAACGGTGCTGATAGGGGGCCGCACTCCCGAGAGAGCAACGCCGCTTTAGCTCAGCTGGTAGAGCACATCATTCGTAATGATGGGGTCGCAGGTTCGAGTCCTGCAAGCGGCACCACTTTTCCGCCGATGGTGAAATCGTCTCTGGGCCTGCATTCGGCAAGCAGCCTTGAAACCGCAATGGCACTCAGCACCCATCCAGCCCTAACTTTGGTTATTATGCATTTAATCAAGGACTTCCGCTTATCGAGCTACGGTGCACTCGAAAGCTGAGTGCATCCGCGCGTGTCCGCGAACGGATGACGGAAGGATAAGAAGATCGTGTCGAGCCCCGCTGAGCCTCGTTCTGCAGACGGCCGCACGAGCGCGAGGCGAAGCATCTATCTTGCCGCGGCGTTGCGTTGCGGCGGCTGCTCCTCGCCCGTGCGGATCAAAAACATCGCCGCGACCGGCGCTCTTGTGGAAGGCGGCGCGGTTCCGAGCGCTGGCACCAACGTGCAGCTCGTCCGCGGCGACTTGATCGTGCACTGCCTAGTGGCCTGGTGCGCTGACGGCCGGTGCGGGTTGAAGTTCTCTGGCTCGATCGATGTTCAGCGATGGTGTGCCGCTCCCGCCAACGTCGAGCAGCAACGAACCGACGAAATCGTCGCCCTGGTGAAGGCTGGCGCCGTGCCGTTGCCCGTGCCTGCACTTCGTAGCTCGGACGGTTGCAACGAAGCGTCCAACGCCACCCCACAGCTATCCCGGGATCTCGAGCGAGTGTCGGGCCTCCTCGACAGTTTGGGCGACGCGCTGACCGGCGATCCCGACCTGGTCTCCCGATACGGCACCGAACTTCAAAATCTCGACATTGCAGTGCAGGTCATTGCCACCCTGCAGGCGGCGCTGTCCGGTGATGGAGAGGCTCGGGATGGCGGCGGCAAGCTCGCCAACCTGCGACGGAGTGCTGATCAGGTCCTTCAACGGGCTGGCTGAAGGCGGCATCACCCTCTTCGCGGCCGCCGCGCGCTCCTACTGGAGCTTGCCGGCTTCGGTCCTCAGCTTGGTTGCGAGCTCGGCCGCCCTTGCGGCGGATGCGCAGGCGACGAAAATCGTGTCGTCACCGCAGATCGTCCCGACGATCTCGTCGAGGTCCGACTGGTCGAGCGCGACTCCGACCAGGTGCGCGGAGCCCGGCGGGGTCTTGATCACCACGAGGTTGGCGGCGGTCTCGATCGAGCGGGCGAAATCGCGAAGGACCGATGCGACCGGCGGCCCCGGCGCGGCGCGGAGCTGGTCGGCGAGCGAATAGCTCGATCGCCCGGCACGGCGGACCTTGACCGCGCCGATCTGCTCGAGATCGCGCGAAATGGTCGCCTGCGTGACGGCGAAACCGAGCGCGGAAAGGCGCTCCGCCAGCTCTTCCTGGCTTGCCACCGCGTCGGAGCGGATGAGGTCCGCCATCGCGCGCTGGCGCCGGTCCTTGAGATCGTTCACGCGCATGAATATGCATTAACTTGCATGTTTATGCAATAACCTTCATAGGGCCGCTCCTCATGATTCGGACGGCCATCCTTGGAGCCTCGGGCTATGTCGGCGGCGAGCTGCTGCGCCTTCTCGACGCGCATCCGCAGTTCGCGCCCGCGAAGCTGTTCGGCGACAGCAAGGCCGGGCAGCCG
>Ga0068852_100000978_pt1 | contig 18788 bp, 20 predicted proteins | sample KBSCornC22_FD_66594 | JGI IMG/M metagenome (GOLD analysis project Ga0068852, IMG submission 66594) | Corn rhizosphere microbial communities from Kellogg Biological Station, Michigan, USA - KBS Corn C2-2 | ecosystem: Host-associated > Plants > Roots > Rhizosphere > Soil ... | reverse complement strand
CGGTGCCAGTAGAATCCTCATGGCCGAGCAGCAGCTGGATGGTGCGCAGATCGGTGCCGGCTTCGAGCAGATGTGTGGCCCAGCTGTGTCGAATCAGGTGCGGCGAGACTCTCTTACAAATGCCGGCTCTCTTCGCGGCCTGGGTACATGCCCGCCACACCGTCCTGTTGCTGATGGGCTGTTCGGAACTGCGATGCGAGCGGGACGGGAACAGGTAGGTCCGCGGCTTGAGCCAGCGCCAGTAGGCGCGCAGGGTATCGAGCAACGCCGGGCTCAGGGGAAGATCGCGGTCCTTGTGGCCCTTGCCGTTAATCACATGAATGATCATGCGCCGGCTGTCGATATGGTCGATCTTGAGCCGCGCGATCTCGGCGCGGCGCATACCGGTGCCATAGAGAACCATCAGCAGCGCACGCTCAAACAAGTCGCTGCTGGCGTTGATCAGACGGGCAACTTCTTCCTGGCTCAGAATGCTTGGCAGCTTCCTCTGACTCTTGAGATAGGGCAGGAAACCGCGGAACTCATGGCGGCGAAGGGTGCGTACGAAGAAGAATTGCAGCGCAGCCACGTGGTTCTCTACCGTTCCCGGGCAGAGTTTACGCTCCCTAAGCAGGTAGGCCTGGTAACTGCGGAGATGATGCAGAATCGGTGCGGGGAGTTCCTTCGGCGATTTGCGCCAGAATCACGGGTAGATGGCGGGTGGAGAGATTCTGAGAAATTTGATCTAAATTACTGATTCTGAATGGTGGTCAGGGACGGGATTGAACCGCGGACGCCGGCCCATGACGGTTTGTTCGCATCCATCCGAATTATTCGTCGTCCTGTCGAGACGAGATGGGAACCACCTTTTTGAATGATCTATTCGAGAAGCTTGTGGGATTTCGATCTCATTGTGATGCCGAACCGTTGAGCGCAGACTCTCAGAAGTTCCAAGGACCCTTTAGTCGAGGGGACGACCTCGTCCGCCCAACCGGGTTTACTTTCGCCATTTCGGGTGATGGCAAGGATTATTGTCTTGGGACTTTCTCGCGCAATGAACTCCGCGAATTCTCTCCAACTCTCAGTTTCCGAGAAAACCACAATCAGTTTGAACGGCTGCTTCAACGCCAGGTTGAATGCTTCAGATAGCCGGGCAGAAATGAGAACCTCGAATCGATCTCCGAAAATCAGTTCCCGCGTTTGCAATAGCGTAATGTCATCTCCCACAAAGAGAATCCGTGGACGTATTGCCATTGCAACACCATCTTCGATGTAATAGATGAGTAAGTTATCAGTGCGGTTAGCCAAACTGAGCTGCATCCTTTGATTTAGTCTAACGGTAGTGAGAGTTCTCCGATAAGTTGGGGCGATGAGGCCCTGACGCGGGAGGACATTGATGCGTAAGAGCCGATACACGGAAGAGCAGATAGTGGGGATCCTGAAGGAGTCGGAAGCTGGTGTTCCGACTGCGGAGCTATGTCGCAAGCACGGCATCAGTGAACAGACGTTTTATCGCTGGAAGGCGAAGTACGGTGGTCTGGAAGTGAGCGAAGCGCAACGGCTTCGTCAGCTGGAAGACGAGAACCGCAAGCTCAAGCAGCTGGTGGCCGAGCAGGCTTTGGACATCGTCGGCTTCAAGGCGGTGCTATCAAAAAATGTATGGTCCGCCGCACGACTGCAAGGGGAAAAAGTCGATGGTTGAGCAGTCCGCGAAAATGTATCCGGCCTTGCTAGAGCTTGGCTCTGGGCCACGATGAGGATACGCACGTCCCTGTCCTGCTAAGTGTGTACGGCTATTCGCAAGCCACTTTTTTGAATCAGGCTTCAGGAGCGTCGATTCGACTGTTGTCCATCTATTTGTCCCAAGCAGACCCGGTAAGAACTGGTCAGCAGCAGCCGGAGCGGTGGATAAGTGGGAATCGCGCGGCGATTTCCAAGCCTGTCGCAGACAGGCGCCTTATCCATCGCTCACTTCAACTCTGCAGAAGAGCAGACATGGGGCAATAGACATCTCCTTTGGCCAGAACCGCCCACGCAATCCGCGCAAGTTTGTTGGCCAGAGCAACCGATAGCCACGTTCCGATGTGCTCGGGATTCCAGCTGATCCATCCAGGCACCTATTCTGTGGTTCTTGCGATTCAGGTGCAGAAACGCCGAGCGTGCGCCGTGGATGAAGAGCCTTCGCAGATATGGATTTCCGCGTTTGCTGATCCCCAGCAGCTTGCTCTTGCCTCCTGTGGAGTATTGTTTCGGAACAAGCCCCAGCCATGCAGCAAACTCGCGTCCCTTCTTGAATGCAGAGCCATTTCCAACGGCGGCGATCATGGCGGTGGAAACGAGTGAACCCACGCCGGGGATGGTCAGCAATCGTTGGCAAGCCGCGTCTTCCTGAGCAATTGCCTCGATTTGTCCGCTCAGTTCTTCGATCTCGATCTCAACAGACTTCCACTCCTGCCAGAGACGATTGAGCAGGTGGCGCATGCGGGGAGTAAGGTTCGCTTCGGCGTCTTCCAATATGGCGGCCATCTGGCGTTTGAGATAAGCACGGCCTTTGCGATACGTGATGCCGCGCTCCAGCAAGAAGGCACGCATCTGGTTGATCACGCTGGTGCGCCGGCTGATGAGTCGGTCGCGCACCCGGTGTAAGGCTTGTAGATCGAGCTGATCGTCTGTCTTCACGGGAACGAAGCGCATGCGAGGTCGCTGTACGGCCTCCGCTATAGCCTCTGCGTCCAAATAGTCATTCTTGTTTCCTTTTACGAACGGCTTTACAAATTGGGCAGGAATGAGGCGTACCCGATGACCTTGTGCTGTCAAAATCGTGCCGAGCATGTGCGACCCGCAACATGCTTCCATTCCGATCAGAGATGCAGACAGGTTGGCTGTGAAGACCAGCAGTTGCTTTCGCGTGAAGCACTTTTTGAGGACAACTGTTCCAGAATCGTTTAGGCCGATCACGTGGAAGGTGTTTTTGCCAAGATCTATCCCGACGGTGCGAACCTGCATGATGGACGACCTCCTTGAATCAGATACCAAAACACTGCTCCTGTTGAGGAAGCGAATCAAGCGGCGGACCATCCCATTAGTGGTAAGCCCACAGGCCAGGCGAGAGGCCGTCGTGGTATTTCGAGCTGCGGCGGACTGCTCGGAACGGCATGCCTGTGGGCAACTGGAAGTCCTACGTGCCATGTTGCGCTACCGTCATCGGGAGACGCGCTTTGCCGGAGCCAACGAGCGACTGCGGGTGCGACTGCGAGAACTGGCCGAAGATCGTCGCCGCTGGGGATATCGGCGGCTACATGTTCTGTTGAAGCGGAAGGCTGGATGGTGAACAGCAAGCGGGTATACCGGATCTACGTGGAAGAGAAGCTGGTGGTGCGCAAACGCAAGCGGAGACGGCGGATCTGCGCTCAGGCACGGGTGCTGTTAGCTGCTCCAGCAAAGAGGAACGAGACATGGACGATGGACTTCCTCCAAGACGCCCTGGCTACTGGTCGTAAGGTACGGACGTTGTCGATCGAGGATGCCTACACGCGAGAGATGCTGGCCATCGAGGTCGACACTTCGCTGCCGGCGCTGCGCGTGGTACGCGTGTTGGACAGACTTCGGCAACATCGCGGCATGCCAGTACGGATTGTCATTGATAACGGCACCGAGTTCACCTCCAAGGCTCTGGATCAGTGGGCCTATGAGAATAAAGTCACCTTGCACTTCATCACCCCTGGACGGCCGATGGAGAACGGTTACATCGAAAGCTTCCACGGCAAGTTCCGCGAGGAGTGCCTGAACGAACACTGGTTTCTCACCCTGGACGATGCACGGGAAACCATCGAAAGGTGGCGAATCGATTACAACCAGGTGCGCCCGCACAGTGCGCTGGGATACCTGACACCGGAAGAATTCGCAAATGGCTATGCAAATGTGGAAAGCAAACTGCGCTTCCCACATTCGCACAGCCACGACGGCGGCTGCGAGAAGGATTTACAGCTAAACTCAAACCCGAGTGCTCTCACTTCCGCGGACTAACTGAAGGGGGCAGCTCAAAACAGCATTTGAATTCCCAACCGGGTTGAGCCATTTTCCGGTATATTTCTCGCTGAGATGAGTTGCACTCTCCATCAATCACTCGAAACTGAATGGAAGTGGATCGTGCGCCACGGTGAACCGTGCAATGGCGACGATAGTCCCGCAGTCATCCTTTATTGGCAGATGGTTGAGCATCGACAAAAATGCCAAGTCTGCCGGGATGAGGACATAGCACGGAACATCTTCATCAGAGTCGAGACGTCCTGAAAGCTCAATCCCCAGAAGCTTTCCGTTTCGTGAAGCAAGCTCGACAATAGACAGGACGCTCCTGAGTCGGTCTGAACGGAACCGTTGTCTCTCTACCACAATCCGCACAAGTCACAAAAGAATCGATTCGTGGGTGTGCATTCTTCTTCTTGGCTCTGCAGGGTCGGCACGCTTTCGGACTGTGAACGAAACCTTTGGCTTGGAAGAACTGCTGCTCACCCGCCGTAAAAAGGAATACCGCACCGCAGGACTCACACTTTAGCTTAACGTCAGCTAATTCCACGACGCACCCCTGAGCCGGGGGGACTGGCTCATGATTTTCAATTCAAGAGTGAAATGATTGTGTGCCTTGGGCGAGGGTTTCGTCAATGAATACGTGCAGCACAGAGATCTAGGGACCATTCGAGGCGCGAAAGCGGAGATGTTACGGCTTGCCCAAGAGCTTCTGTCTAGCCTGATCGTCTCGGCAGATCTCACAACTCCTGAGGTGATCGATGAGCCGCCAGTAGAGCAGGACCGTAGGACTGTCGTAGCCGCTGGTGTGCGCCCCCACCTGCTGCCTCACCAGCCTCTTCCATTCGCTCAGTAGCTCTTCGTGGACCCAGCAAGACATGGCGGCCATTGTAAGCCGAGAACGAAAAAATGAAAGTACAAAATTCACTCACATTCTGGACCGCTTCTGCTTCCTGATTTTTGTATGACGATTGGCCCGGTTCACCTTACGATGCGTGAGGCTTCTCTAAGAGCTATCTCAGCCCACAAAGGAGTGATGGACGTCATCGAGACAGTAACCGGCATCCATGTGAGTTGGGTAGGGCCTCCGGCCCGCGAAATCCCATGGAACTCGCTCCGGGCTGAGGCATAATGCCGGGCGGCTGGAATTGGCGAGATCGAAGAGACATTGGAGACCTTAGGCCGAATGTAAGTTTGATCCGGAGCGTGTGTGATCGAGCGAATAGATGGTGCGTTGCCGCCCGTGCGGAGCGGCGATAGCCCGTGACCCAGGTTAATGTAAGCCCGGCACGCTCTCCATTCCTGCCAGGAGGAAGGCGATGTCCTGTCGGATAGCGGGAATCGATGTTCACAAGAACGGACTGGCTGTCGTCGTGGCTGACGTTGAATCGTGCGAGGATTTTCGTTTGAGCGGCGTTGGTATGGGAGCAATCCTGAGCAGTTGCGAGCGCTGTCTGAATGGCTCATTGAGCAACGAGTCGAAGAAGCCGTAATGGAATCGACGGCGCAGTATTGGAAACCTGCTTGGGGAGCGCTGGAAGGATATTGGAGGCCGATCTGTAGAGGATGGGAAGACGCGGGTCGAATGTCTAAAACACTACATCTGGCACAAGCCTTATCCCATCGAGGTCGACGTGGGTGCAAAACAGATTTTCGAGATGCCGAACGATTGGTGAAACGACTCGTATCACAGGAGCTTGTCTTGAGCTTCGTACCGGATACAGAACAGCGTCTTTGGCGGACACTCACTCGCACAAGATATCAACGTACGCGTGAGAAAGTACGCCTGCAGAATCAACTGGAGGCGCTGCTGGAAGAAGCTCATATCAAGTTGTCCAGTCTGGTCTCAGATCTACTGGGATCCAGTTCGCGTCGCATGCTGAACGCGATCGAAGACGGAGAGACGGATCCCGGAGAGCTGGCTGCTCTAGCTCATCAACGTCTACCCGCGACGCCCGTACAACTGCAGGATGCATTTGGTGCCTGCACGGAGCTCAACCCTCTTTATCGTCGGCTGGTGAGGATGACGCTCGACGGCTTGCAATTCGTTGAGCAGCAGATCGGTCAAATGGATCAGGAGATCGCGTCTCTCCTTCAGCCGCACCAGAGTGCAGTGGAGAGATTGGCGTCTGCTCCAGGGAGTCGATTCGACTCAACAGAATCATCGCCGAAGTAGGCGCCAATGCAGCTACGTTCCCTTCGGCTGGAAAGCTCTCCTCGTGGGTAGGGGCATGCCCAGGAAAGGAAGAGAGCGCTGGCGTAAACCGCAGCCGACGTTCGCCAAATGGCAACCGCCAGATGCGGCGCATTCTCAATCAAGCTGCGAATACTGCTGTCAAACGGAAAGGCAGCATCTTCGAGCTGTTATACCGACGCCTGGTGTCTCGCATGGGACACAACAAAACAATCGGTTTCGTCACCAATCGCCTCTGCCACTTGATCTGGATCATTTTGCATAACGGTGTTCATTATGAAGAACGTGGTCCAGCTGTCTCAGAGCAGTCAAACAGCGGCACACCGCAAAGATGATCCGGAAACTGAGACTACTTGGCTACATAGTTCAACCCTCAACAAACCCAGCTTGAACCAATGCGATTTTCGATCCAGTCACTTGTCAACTGAAAAGCACGAGCCTCCTGTATGCGCTCTCAAGAGCGCGTTTTGCTTGTGATCAGGAGAAGTCGTTTGCGCACGTTTTGCCTCTCGGCTTGATGGTTCCTGCCATGCAGAACCGGACATCCATGTGCTCCTCAGGCTGATCACAGCCGTCGCAGACGATTGAGTTTGTGTTCTCTCCCCAGTCCCGGAAGAACTCGCCTCCATTTGTGGCCGAAAACCCTTGCTTAAGGCCAGTTCTGTGCCAAATTAGGCACACGATATGAAAATATAAACTATTGAAAGTAAGCGCCTTATTAACTTTCCAGCCTCTGAATTTTACGAAACATTTCTGAATTCTGCGAAAAAGATCGGTGCGGGTGCAATTTGACTGACCGGCGGCCTTCGGCAGAAAAACTCTCAACTATTTGCCCGCCATATCTCCTTCATCGTGAACAGGTTAGTTACAAATTTCGGTTCGTGACAATTAGCCCTGGCGCCTAGCCGAGTGACATAGATCACATTCACAGCACGGAAATGATGTGATTCTTTCCTTCGTCACATGCAACACACGTCACAAAATTTGCGGCTTCAAACGCTCCGCGCCAACCTGGAACATTTCCAACTCAGTCCTGACGTGGGTGATGGCTTAGATGTACAGGTGATCAAACGATTCCTCGAACTGAGAATTCGCGAAGCCGAAAGCATCCTGAGACGCAATGCGTCCCTGTCGGAGGCTGCATAAACATGTCGCTCTTTGAACATCGGAAACCGAGCGAAAACATGACAGGTCGGAGAGACAATCTCGAAATACTCCGGAATGCCTTACTCTCGCTGGAATCTGAACCAAGCGAGACACCGCGAATTGCTGATCTGAAGCGGATTCTCGCGGACCGCATTGCTGATCTGGAAACTCAGCGGAAGCCCATCAGTTAGTCGTACCTTTCACTTGTTCGCGATCTGTTCTAGAATATTTCTTCGTCATTTGTCCCGACTGCATGTCACCGCTATTGAGGTGCCTGCTGGACCTTTCACAATCGCTTTTCTCACGTGATCCGTTTGCAGTGCAAAGCGGGTTCTCATTGTTGATAGCGATAGAGAGGATTCTGGCCATTGCGGCAATTCCCGTTCTGATGATATGCGGCATTCTGTTCCTGTGTGTCCGAACGATGCGGCCATGAGCATGCGCCTATTCGGTTGGGAACTGGCTTGGCCGCCAGTGATTACCGAAGACCTTGGCAAACAGAACCGTTTTAACGGTCACGAATGGCGATCAATGCGACACAGATGAGGAACGACACCGTCAAAACTGAGAGCAGCCAGCGAACCCAAGGCGGCCAATCTTTCTGATAATGGAAAGAGGCAGGGAAGCAGACAGACGCGCCGAGAAGGCAAGCTACTCTCAGGGGTAATGACACGACTGCGATCCCTACAGCCGCCAATGCAACCGCTGCAAGGCCCAGGAGCTCTGGTGCTCTGTCCGTGGCACCCTCAATGTCTCGTGGCACGCAACAATGCTGACACAAAGATCGTACGTTCGGTGGGATCAAACGAAAGTTTTCTTGAATGATTACCGAACAGGGAGATATGGTTGTGCTTACCTCCAACCCAGGAACACGAATGTGTGTTGGAGAACTGAGCTTTTCGGGGGAAGGGACTCGGTTCTCCACATTCGTGCTAATCGTCATTCTAAGTCGATGACTGGGTGTCCAGCTGCAGCGCGGCCAGGTCCGAGAATGCCCAATCTGTTCCCGTAAAGGGGTGGTGGCGTCAAGCTGCTCATACTCTGCGTATGAATTCCTCAGCGTCTTTGCTGCACCGACTGCAACCGTTCCACCCGAGTTATTCAGGCGTTATGCCGCCCGAGACCGCGAACAGCGAGGCGAGGCAAAACCGGAAACTTCAACTTCCTTGGCTTTACCCACTCCTGTGGCAACGCCATAAGACCAAGACGTTCACAGTCTGGCGGATCATTGCGAAACCGCGAATGCTCGCGAAGCTCAAGACTATACAGGCCGAGCTTCGGAGCCGAAAGCATGATCGCATCAGTGAGGTCGGTGATTGGCTTCAGAAGGTCGTTCTCGGCTACTACCAATACCACGCTGTGCCCGGCAACACCGATCAATTGCGCGCCTTCCGACAGCGTATCAATCGACGATGGCGAAACGTTCTAATCCGTCGCAGTCAATGCCCAAGAAAGAAATTGAAGTCGCTCACCAAGGTTTTCGACAGGTGGCTACCTTCCCCACGAATCCTTCACCCTTACCCCGATGCACGCTTTTACGCCACCCATCCTTCATAAGAGCCGTATGCGTAAACGCGATCGTACGGATCTGTGGGGGGGCGCTCAGGGATGAGCGTCCCTACCGCAACACTGGCAATTTTCTTGGTTATGGCCTGAGTCGCGTCCATGCAATTCTTAGAGCATGCATCTCAGTTCTGACTAGGAATGGCCCTAATATTTCGCCGAATTGATAGAGCGGTCTCGGACGACGCTGAGCCGAGGTTTGACTTCTGGCCCTATATCGAGAGGATTCCGGTCTTTTCGGACAGACCCGTTTGAGCCAGGCGAAGAGCGATGCCCAATTGCCCTTCCGGTTCCGTCACCACGAGGGGAGGTTGGGGTAAGAACATGTCTGAGGATTTAAAGTTAGCAGCGGTCGATCAATGGCAGCGTTGCCTTGACGCGGCGATGATTTCCGCTCGGCAAACCGGTCCAGCCAATTGAGACACTGATCCACATACGTCGGAATCGGCGTTCCGTCTCCGACCTGGTTCTGCAGCCAGAGGAGCATGGTGCTGTGCTCTTCCTGATTGTCGCCGTCGACGTCCAGCTTCGGCAGCAAATCAGCGTATTTGTCCACGAGAAAATGGAGGTCAAGGAGGGATTGCATAACCTTATCTTGCGCCGAATTGGTGTGATTTAGTTGGTACGAAACCGTGGAGAATAAAAACATTCACGTTACTCTGTTTTGGACGTGACCTTCGTCATGGATCAGCGTCAGGAATGATGATCCGTTGACCGATTGTCCTGATAGACTTCAAAATTATCTCCTCCAAATGTACTATCGGAATGCCCGAAGGTCTGAACTCGCTCACAGCTTCGGGCATTTTCGCGCGTGCCTGTCAGTTACGGTGGTACCTGGTACTTCTTGCTTTTCGGGGACGATGCATCGCAAATTTCAACGGACACATTGCAGCATTCTGCAGCCTATCGATATCTGTGACAAGGAGCTGGGCTCCAAGTGCCTGTACCTCCCCATCTTGAACAATCGATTGCAAAACAGTCCGATGATAACAATGCTGAGTAGCCATGCAATTCAGGTGCACAGCTGGGTATTTCTATCGCAGGAAATCTAATTTGAATTTGAGAGGCATCGCTGAAGACTTATCGCCATTTTCTGCTTCGAATGTCTTATGGTTGCGCCGGGCTTACTCTGTGCTCCGCTCATCTTAGCCCGATCGGCTTTATTCAGTTTGCGACGTTTGTAAGCGACCGGTGAGGTTTTTAGAACTCCGGGCAGTGGCACAGCAACGAACGAGCTTGCCTGAGACGTGCGATTTCTGAGTTAATTCGGCGACGATTCTGCCGTGAGGATCCTGACTATCGCGCGCTGCATATCTTTGATCCACTGTACCTCCATTTCGCACGATCGGGAGCGGAACAGCTCGAGGACTTTCGACAGGGCTACTCGCCAAATTGCCTCTCGCGCTTGGATCTAGTGAAAGAACCTCCAGGCGAGCAATTTTCTCAGCTATTGAAAGCTTAATGAAATGGTTTAAAGAACAGCTTCGCGCATTGCAATCGCGAAGGCTTTTTGGCGTTCGCGAAGCGGCAGTCCTAAGCAAAACACTCTGGAGACGCCGTTTGTCATAGCTAAATAGTAATGGAATTACCGGTCGATCGAGACTTTGCATCGGCGACTGCGGGAAGACCACCTCAAATGAAGACCTCTGATTTCGAGTTCAGAGCAGACATCTACACCGTGGGACCAGGAAGTCAACTCGATATGTCCATACCGCGCCCAGAGAGCAACTCTTGAGAGCTTCATTTCTACAGTTGTGAGCACGTTTCATCAGGTAGATTCTGACCTTCTCACTATCGGCAAAGGAGACGGAACGCTGCCTTCTTTCAGAAGCTTGAGGTATTTGATCTCTCGAGCAAAGCTTATGAGCGAATTCTAAGGTCATCGCGATCCTGTCCAGTTAGATTGACCCGGTGGGGCGTAAATACCGCTTTATGCTGAGCAAAGGAGTGACCCCCGAAAGTACCATTCTCAATCGGTACCTTTGGAGCGACACTGCAATTGGCGTTATCAGCCACTTCTTGCATGGGAGAAGGAAGACGTTGCTGGAATAAGCGGCGTCCCCTTACAGACTGCCGTCTTGCGCGCGAAAACAAACTTCAAATCGACCGTCCATTCAAGCCCAAATGAATCCGAGGGCTCAGGAGAGGTCAGCCCTCCTTTGATTGAAAGTGCCGTTTGGCTATTCATTGCGGGATCAGAAAGTCTCTTGCGAATTGATCGCAAGCCGCTTATGAACTGTTTGGATATAAGTCGATCGCTCAGTGAAGCTGAGTCTCCTATCGAGAACATTGGGAAACTCGACGATTTGATGCTTCGTTCGGGCAACAACGCTTCCAACCACCGCGCACAACTCCAAGGAATGTTTCAAAGCGGAAAGGGTCTCTTGCAATGCCTACAGACAGCCTAAATCCCCTTTCAGAGTTGCAGGATTAAATCAAGTGAACATGCGAGCAACTCCCTTTCGAACACTTTGTAGCATGGAATACAGAACCAGGTGTCGATTGCGCGAAAGGACGATGATCCGACAGGAGGAAGGTCAGATGTTGATCGTGTCAGCCCTTCTCCTTCTCATTCTGTTCGGATTCCTCGCACTCTCCTTCGACGTAGGTCTATTGTTCCGTGCCAAACGGAATCTTCAAGTCGCCTCAGACGCAGCTGCAACCGCCGGAGCCCTGGATTATTACTACAATGCTTCGGTCTCTTCTGCGCAAGCGGCGGCTCAGGAAGCCGCATCAGCTAATGGGCTGAGCAATGGCCAGGGCGGGGTGACAGTCACCGTCAGAACTCCGCCGACCGATGGCCCTAATAGCGGAATTTCTGGATACATTGAAGTCATCATCCAGCAGCCTAATCCTACCGTCTTCATGAGGATGTTCGGTTATCACAGTTTGTCAGTGGCTGCACGAGCGGTGGGCGGCACCCCCCTTCCGACTAAGACCTGCGTCTATGTCCTAAGCCCAAGTGGTGCTGGTGCAATGTCGCTATCGGGCTCATTTGACGTTTCGGCCTCGCATTGCGGCGTGATGGTCGATTCCAATGATTCGGATGCCCTGCAATTTACCGGTTCGAGCGGTCGCCTCTCTGCAAGTTCTGTCTCCGTAGTGGGCGGAGACGGGGGCCAAACGTTGGATAGCAGTCCAATTCCTACGACTGGTGTTGCTCCACAAAATGACCCGCTCCGCATCTCAGGACCGATCCCTCCAGTTAACTGCACCTCAACGAGTACCGCAACCTCTCTCACCGGTTCGGTTATGGGCGCTGGAACGGGCAAAGCACTCTGTTTTACCAACGCTGTGCAAATGAACAACGTAACGTTGGGGGCAGGTATCTACCTATTCGAGAACGGTGTGACCACGACCGGCACCATAACATCAGGAACGGGAGGGACCACCCTTGACATCTACAGTGGCTCTCTCACCATGAATAGCGGAACGGTATTGAATCTTGTTGCTCCAACCGCCGGTTCTACGAACGGCGTTGCTTTAATAGAACCCTCATCCAATAGCAACCAGATTACGATCCAAAAAGGCAATGTCACCGGACATTTGACCGGCATCATCTATGCACCATCGGCACAGTTGTACCTTCAGGACAGCGGTGGCGACACGAGCGGCGGGATTTCGCTCACCACTGATCTAATCGTGAAGACGCTTGTAGTCAAAACGGCAACTCTCAGCATAAGCAGCTACAGCGAGGCGAACTCTACTACGACTCCGCTTCGGTCCGTGGCCTTAGTTGAATGAGGAATCAAGCAATGATCAAGAGAGTACTTTCACTCCGAAGCCAGCGCTTCGCGATTTTCAAGTGCGAGGCCGGACAGGCACTCGCCGAAGCCTGTCTGTGTGTGCCGTTCTTTTTTCTGCTCCTTCTCGGAGCCGTCGATCTCGCACGTGCAGCTTACATGGAGATTGAGGTGACAAATGCGGCCAAAGCTGCGGTTCAGTACGGAGCGCAGAACAGCGCCACTGCAACTGACACCTCCTCGATAGCAAATGCCGCTGCAACCGATGCGTCCGGTCTGAGCAGTTTGCACACTACGGTCTCCATAGCTGGGATCTGCTCCGACGGAAGCGCGTGCACCGGGACAGGCGGTATGTGCCGCTCCACAGACTGTTCCAGCTCTCATATTGAGACAGTCCTGACGGTCAATGTCGCGACAACCTATCATCCGGTTTTTTCTGTAATGGGGATAAATCGTGACCTCCGTTTGCAAGGACAAGCGGTTCAGAAAGTGTTGAACCAATGATTGGGGCTTGCCGGAGCGCAAATCGATTAGCAAGAGCCGGGATTATGATCGAAAGGCTCGGAATTGCGCTTCGCCGGGAGGAAGGAGCCACCCTCGTCGAGGCCGCAGTCGGTCTCGTTGTGTTGCTCGCCCTATTCATAGCCATTCTCCAGATTTGTCTGGCGCTTTATGCATCTCACTTTGTGGCCGACGCCGCACGGGAAGGTAGCCGCTATGCAATCGTTCGCGGTTCCACGTCGTGCTCGAACGCACCCTCTTTGACGGACTGCGATGTAACGAGCGATGAAATTCAGACCTGGGTCAGGAATCTAGGGTATCCCGGAATCAACCCTCAGCACCTGACTGTCGCGGCAACATGGCCGTCCGGTATCACTGAATGCTATCCGTCGACATTTCCGTGCAACAATCCGGGCAATCTCGTAAAGGTTGCGGTGACCTATGCTTTTCCACTGAACATCCCATTCTGGAAAAGCGCGACCATCAATCTAAGCAGTACATCGCAGATGGCTATATCGCAGTAAAGGGTTCGCCGCCCGCCAACAAGGCGTGCTATCTCGACCCGCGATCAAGGCAAAGAGGTCTACGAATACGTAGCCGACTTCCGGCGCCAACTGAAAGCCCGTCTTCTCAAGGATAGGATAGTCACGCAGATAGTCCGCGAAACGACCCTCGCTCCGCATTTGTTCACCACGGAAGGCTGCATACCTATTCGCCGGGTTGAACATCCCTCGATTGTCGCCTGGAAGCTCGGTACGGGAACCTATTACAAGGGCGGCGGCCGCCCGTGGCAACTGGCCGAGGTCCGAGAGCGTGTCTGCTATGTCGGGCTTGTTTATAAACGAAGCGATTTGTCTCTGACTCGCGCCACGCCTGCTGCGCTGCGCAAATGTTTCTCACCGACGGCGAAGGCGTCGTTTGGAGATCGGCTACGCTTGAGTGGAGACTATGACTGGAATCGTCATGGCTGCAAGAGCAGAAGTACGCAAGGCGACGATCACCCGCTTCATCCCCGGCCAGAATGATGCCCCAGCAGTCGTGGCGCACCTCGATGCTCCCATTTCAGTTGGCGAAGTGACCGGCCAAGTCGTGGTGCTTGAACTGCGTTATCAGGGGGCAAGCTGGGATAGTGCAAATACCGTTCACATCGAACTGTGCGACTTTGAGCCAGAGGGGAAGACATGGAAGAACCGTCCTCAAGGTGAATGGATCGAGTCTCACGCTACGTACGAGAAGCTATAAACCTGACAATGAGCCGGAGACCGGCCATGGAGAAGCTGAGAGCAAACATTTGCCAGTTTCCCGATAGCCGACAATTCTACCCGCAATTCGAAGAGAAACGTGCCTGCTGCATTTCAGGGCGAATGCCTTTCGACCGCAGCTGAAGGAGGGCGCCTGGTCGGGACCCTCCTATGAAGTAAGGTCCTTAATCAGTTCTCTGAACGGAAGACCATCGGCTACTTCAATCCATAGCTGAATGAGATGGCTGTTCCATCATTCAGCGTGATCAGGAAGAAGTAGGTCTGATTCGCCGGGCCGAGACCTTTGTTGCTGATGTTGAATATCCACTGCTGCGCGGTAGAATCCCATCGAAACGCCGTGTCAGGTGTGGTCGAATCCACGGTCTCGTTAACCGTCGTAGCCGTGCCGTTGAGGATCTGGTAGAGAACGAACGCTTTGACCACGCCTGGAGTTCCCACGGAAACCCCATTCGCATCGCACACGCGGAACTTCGCAGGTGATGTGCTCTTTGAATTGAATACACTCGTTCCGTTCGTGTTGATCGGCTGGAGAATTGTATGACCGAGATCACCATCGCACACCCCGCCAGCTGCGTACTTCACGCTGAGGGTGGTGCTTCCCATGGGAGCGCTGAGGAAGTTGGCGTCCCCTGCGTAGTTGTAGGTGACTGTGTAAAGGCTTGCGGAGACCGGAATGGCATGCGAATCAATGGTGATGCTGAACGTACCATTCGATCCGATTGGAGCCTGTAGCGTTGACCCATTAACGACCACCGAGACCGTCTCACCCGAAGGCGGATAAACCGATCCGGGCGCCGCAATGACACCTGAAAGCGTAATGGACGAGGTTCCATAGGTGATGGACTGATTCATCAACCCACTGAAGGCAGGCTGCGCCTTGGTGATGCTCCATGCCCCATTCTTTTGTGTGAACGCGTAGTCAATGACCGAACCTTTCACGTACACGATGTTTGAGCTTACGGGATTGGAGCCTACGACGGGGCCGACTGGCCCTGTGGGACTGTTCGTGCAGGTCACTAGGTTCGATGAGGTGCTTATGCAGGCAGAAAGCGGGTGCGACACACCATCGTAGACGCCCGCATAGCTGCCTGCCGTGAGAGTCACCGGTAGAGCTGTAATCATCCATGAGCTATTGGTGCTGGTGAGCGCGTAATCCCCCGCATTGCCTTTCAGGAAAGACACAGCAGGACTCACTGCTCCAGATCCCACGTCCGACCCGACTGGTCCCACCGGGGCATTCGCACAACTTACAAATCCAGGTTGCGTGCTCGAGCAATTCGAAAGCGCGTGTGAGCTGCCGTCATAAATACCTGAGTAGCTGCCGGCGGTGACTGTTACAGCCAATGGAGAGATCGACCACGATCCATTCTTCGGGGCGATGATGTAGTCGGCCGAAATACCGCTGTTGATACTTGACGTTGGAGAGATCGCTCCCGAACCCACTTCAGGGCCTATTGAGGCCGGACTATTCGTGCAACCCACACCCGCAAAGGAGCTGGTGCAAGGTGAGGGCGGGTGCGCATCGCTATCGTAGGTAGCGTCATAGCTGCCGCCGATCACCGTCACCGTTAGCGGTGCGATTGACCAGGATCCGCTCACGGGAGCGAAAGTATAGTCAGCAGGAATTCCGGTAACAATCGCCGGCGTCGCCGTAGTCGACCCGGACCCGACGTCTGGGCCAGCGGAGTTCGGACTATTGGTGCAGTTCACCCCCGCATAGCTGGTTGTGCAAGGGGTTGGATTATGTGCGCTGCCGTCATAAGTGTTACTGAAGGAGCCAGCGGTCAGGGTGACCGTGAGCGGAGAAATCGTCCATGATCCATCCTTGGCTGTAATAACGTAGTCTTCAGCAATGCCGCTCGCAATCCCCGACGACACGCCGACAGCTCCCGAGCCCACGTCTGGTCCGACGGAATTCGGACTGTTTGTACAGCTCACGCCAGCATAAGTGCTCACGCAAGCTGTCGGCGGGTGAGCCCCGCCGTCGTAAACGCCGCTGTAGCTCCCGCCAGTCACGGTAACTTCCAGCGGCGTGATCGACCACGAGCCGTTATTGCTGGTGATCGTGTAATCGATAGCGGAGCCCTTTTGCAAAATCGCAGTCGGGGCCACTACGGCAGATCCGACATTTGGCCCCACCGGACCCGCGGGGGCGTTGCTGCAGGTTACAAAGCCCGGCTCTGTACTGGAGCAAGTAGCAAGAGCATGACTGCTGCCGTCGTAAACACCGGTGTAACCTCCCGCAGTAAGCGTCAACGCCAGCGGCGATATCGACCACGATCCATTCTTGGGAGTGATGATGTAGTCGGCCGCAATGCCACTTGCAATACTCATCACGGGAGCGACTGCTCCAGAGCCTACGTCCGGACCAATCGAAGCCGGATCATTAGTACAGGTGACGCCTGCATACGTGCTCACACAGGCGGACGGAGAATGAGCGATACCGTCGTATGTGCCGCCATACGAACCGGCAGTCAGTGTGACCGGAAGAGCCGTGATCGACCAGGAATTATTGTTGAGGGTAATCGCATAGTCGATCGCTGAGCCTTTCGCGAACGCGGCGACTAACTTGACAGTTTCTGAGCCGACATCGGGGCCAACGGGACCCGCCGGATCATTGGTGCAGTTCACGAAACTCGGCTGCGAGCTTGAGCAGGCCGAGAGTGAATGCGGGCTCCCGTCGTAAACACCGGAATAGCCGCCCGCGCTAAGTGTCACAGCCAATGGAGTGATTGACCAATTTCCATTCTCCTTCGCAAGAACGTAGTCAGCCGCGATGCCGGTCACGATACTCGTCACCGGAGCCACCAGACCGGAACTCACATCCGGCCCCACTGAGGCCGGATCGTTAACGCAGCTCACGCCCGCATAGGAGCTCTTGCAGGCCGACGGAGTATGCGGATCGCCATCGTAGATTCCGCTGAAGCTACCTCCGGTCACAGTCACAGCCAAAGCCGTAATCGAAAATGCGCCGTTGTTGCTCGTAATATTGTAATCAATCGCGGAGCCCTTCGCGAAAGCCGCCGTTGGATTAACCACACCCGAGGTCACATCCGGCCCGACTGCTCCGGCCGGATTGTTGTTGCACGTTACAAAGGTCGGTTGTGTGCTGTTGCATGTAGAGAGTGCATGTGTGTTGCTGTCGTAAGTTCCGGTGTAGCTACCAGCAGTCAGCGCCAGAGCCAGAGGCGTAATGGAATACCCTCCATTGGTTTTGGTAATCACGTAGTCAGCCGCGATACCCGTGACGATGCTTGACTCAGGCGTCACGGCGCCGGAACTCACATCCGGGCCTACCGACGCCGGATTGTTCGCGCAGCTTACCCCCGCATAGGTGCTCTTGCAGGCAAGTGGAGCGTGCGGATCGCCGTCGTATGTGCCGGTATAGCTTCCCGCCGTCACAGTCACCGCCAATGCCGTGATCGAGATCGCGCCGTTGTTGCTCGTGAGGTTGTAGTCGATTGCAGATCCCTTCGCGTAAAGAGGCGTCGGACTGACCGCATCCGACGTCACGTCCGGTCCCACCGGTCCTGCCGGATTGTTGTTGCAGCTGACAAATGTCGGTTGCGTGCTGGTGCAACTGGAAGGCGCGTGCGAATTGCCGTCATAAGTTCCGCTATAGCCGCCTGCCGTCAGCGTCAGGGCCATTGGAGTTATGGAATATGCTCCATTGGTCTTGGTAATAACGTAGTCGGCCGCGATACCCGTGACGACACTTGAAACAGCCGCAATTGCGCCGGAACTCACATCAGGTCCCACTGTGGCTGGATCGTTCACACAGCTGACGCCCGCATAGCTGCTCTTGCAGGCCGATGGAGCGTGCGGATCGCCGTCGTAAGTGCCGATATAGTTCCCTGCCGTCATAGTCACTGCCAGAGGTGTGATCGACCATGACCCGTTATTGGTGGTGATGGTGTAGTCACTCGCGTTGCCCTGGACAAAGGACGGCGTCGGGCTGACCACCACCGTGTCGACATCTGGGCCAATGGGGCCTGCCGGACTGTTCGCGCACGTCACAAAGCCAGCGTGATTGCTCGAACATGGTGTAAGCGCATGCGTATTGCCGTCGTACACCCCACTGTAGGAGCCTGCCGAGAGCGTTACGGCCAGTGTTGTGATGGACCAGGATCCGTTGTTGATCGTAAACGTGTAATCAACCGCAGAGCCTTTGCCATAAACCGGAGTGGGAACCACAGACGCTGATCCGACCTCAGGACCCACTGGACCTGCCGAGCTGTTAAGGCAGGTCACAAATACGGCATCTGAACTTGTACAGCCTGAGAGAGCGGGTGTCGCGCCATCGTACGTGCCGCTGTAGCTGCCGCCTGTCAGTGTGACGGCACGGGTCGTGATTGACCATGACCCATTGTTGCC
>Ga0068852_100000974_pt1 | contig 18802 bp, 7 predicted proteins | sample KBSCornC22_FD_66594 | JGI IMG/M metagenome (GOLD analysis project Ga0068852, IMG submission 66594) | Corn rhizosphere microbial communities from Kellogg Biological Station, Michigan, USA - KBS Corn C2-2 | ecosystem: Host-associated > Plants > Roots > Rhizosphere > Soil ... | reverse complement strand
CGCCGCGGACAAACCTGGACCTGCTCGACGAAGCGCTCAGGCGGACGGTCGCGCGCCACGCGGCGCTGCGCGCGAGGTTCGGCGACCAGGACGGAGAGCCTTTCCAGACATTCCTGAAGGCGGACGACGAGGTCCATCTCGAGCGCGTCGGGATCGAGCGCTGGAGCGAGGAGGAAGTCCGCAACTGGCTTTATCGCGAGGCCGGCAAACCGTTCGACCTGCGTGGCCAACGCCCGTGGCGCGTGGCGATCCTGTACGACGACGGCGCGCCCGGTGACGGGCGCAACATCGCCATCGGGATCGTGTGCAACCACATCGTCGCGGACATGTGGTCCATCTACATCATCTTCGAGGACATCGCGCTCACCTATCGCGAGCTCGCGACGGGTCGCGCGAGCGCGCAGTCGGAGCCGCCCATCCAGTTCTCGGAGATCGCCCTGGCCGAGAGATCGACTCCGAGGGTTCTCGCGCAGCGGTTCGACTTCTGGCGCTCGACGATGCCCACGGAGCTCGACATGCTCGACCTCGCCGTCGGCGGTACCCGGCCGCGGCAGCAGACTTATTCGGGGCGCAATCTCCTGCGGACGATCGATCCCGCCACCTCCGCTGCGATCCGCCGCTTCGCCGCCTCGTGCGGCGCGACGCCGTTCCACGTCCTCCTCGCGGCCCTCGAAGTCGTCCTGGCGCGCCAGGCCGCTACCACTCGCTTCTGCGTGGGTGTATCCACTCTCGGAAGGCTGGACGACGACTTCCGGCTGGTCGTGGGTAACTTCGCCAACACGGTGCCGCTTGCATGCTCCGTGCAGGACGGGATGGCAGGCGTGGACTTGGTGCGAGCGGTTCGCGCATCGCTCGCGCAGGGAGTACAGCACGAAGTGCCTTTCCCGGCCCTCGTCCACCATCTCAACGTACCCCGCGACGCGAGCGTCACCCCGGTCTACCAGGTCGTGATGGCATGGCACCGCCGCTCTGGCGTGAACGAGGCGGCGCGCGAAGCGTGGAATGCGTTGATGCCGCGCGAGATCCGCGTGCACCCGCAACAGGGAGCCGTTACGGACATCGTGGCCATTGGCGAGGACGACGGGGAGTCGTTGATCTGTCTCTTGTCGCACAACGTGGACGTCGTCTCCGGCGAGATCGCGCATGAGGTGATGGAGCGCTGGACGTGGATGGCGGGTGCGCTCGCCGCGCAGCCAGACCGTCCCGTTCTCGAGCTGGCGGTCCGGGAAGAGGATCTCCGGTCCGCACGCATCGAAGCGCAGTCCCCGGAGCCGTGGACGCGATCGGTGCCGGAGATCGTCTCGCAGCATGCCCGGCAGCGGCCCGAGGCGGCCGCAGTCAAGTGCGGTGGCCGAGTCATGTCGTATGGCCGCCTGGAAGCCGCGTCGAATGCAATTGCGGCGCGCCTCGCGGCTATGAAGACAGGGAAGGACGCCATCGTAGCGATCTCCGTGAGGCGGGACGAAAACCTGGTCGCGGCCCTGCTTGGCATTCTCAAGTCCGGTGCCGCCTACCTTCCGATCGATCCGGCCTTCCCCCCCGAGAGGCTGGAGCAAATCGTCCGGGAGGCGGCGCCGGTCGCGTTGCTGTGCGACCACACCACGCTGCCGCTGTTGCCAACCTTGTCCTCCGCGGCCGCCGTGCTGGATCTCGACGAGTGCCTCGAGACGTCCGCGCCGCAGCCGATGCCGGAACTGCCGTCGCTGGACGCGGAAGACCTGGCCTATGTCCTGTACACCTCGGGCTCCTCCGGCCGTCCCAAGGGGGTGATGATCTGCCATCGAGGCCTGAGCGCGCTGTGCTCGTGGATGCGCGAAACCTATGGCGCCGAGCAGCTCGACGGCGCGCTCGTGGCCGGCAGCCTCACTTTCGACATCACCGTGTTCGAGATCTTCGGCCCGCTTTGCGCAGGCGGCTCACTCGTGCTGGTGGACAACGCGCTCACGGTTGGCGAGTGCCCGGAGCGCGACGATATCCGGTTCGCGCTCCTGGTGCCCTCGGCGGTGAACGAATTGATCGGCGCCGGCTGGTTCCCGCCAGGCATGCGGACACTGAACGTCGGCGGCGAGGCGCTGCAGCGCGAGGTGGTCGAAAGAATCTTTCAGGCCTGTCCGGGGATCGTCCTCTACAACCTGTACGGCCCCACCGAGGATACGGTGTGCTCCACGTTCACGCGCATTCGACGCGGCGACGAGCGGCCCGCCATCGGCAGGCCCGTGCGGGGAACGACAGCGTACGTGCTGGACCCGCTGCGCAATCCGGTGCCGAAGGGCGGCGTGGGAGAGCTCTACCTCGGCGGGCCGAAGCTCGCCAAGGGCTATCTGGCCCGGCCCGACCTCACGGAGGAGCGCTTCGTGCGGGATCCGCTCGATCCATCGGGCGAGCGCCGTTTCTATCGCACGGGTGATCTGGTCCGTATTCGCGACTCCGGGGAGCTGGAGTTCGTCGGTCGCGTTGACCGGCAGGTGAAGGTTCGCGGCTTCAGGATCGAGCTCGAGGAGGTCGAGCTGGCCCTCGCACGCGTGAGCGGCGTCATGGAATCCGCAGTGGTATTGCAGGGCCGGGGCTCACAAGCGGCGCTGGCGGCGTTCGTGACCGCTTGCGAGGGGGTGACGCTCGCTGCCCAAGGCGTGCTTTCCGCTATGCGGCAGTCGCTGCCGCAGTACATGGTGCCTTCGACCTGCATGGTGCTGGACGCCATGCCTCTCCTCGCTAGCGGCAAGCCCGATCGCCGCCAGCTCGCCACACGGTCCGAGAAATCGTCGCAGGAGCCTCCTGTCGGCGAAGTGCAGACACGTCTCGCCGCGATCTGGTCGGAGGTGTTGGGCGTGCGGCATGTCGGGCGCAACGATGATTTCTTCCTCGTCGGAGGCCACTCCCTCAAGGCTTCGCAGGTGGTCTCGCGAATCCACAAGGAGTTCAACGTCGACCTGCAGATTTCGGCGTTGTTCGATGAGCCGACGCTGGGCGGTTTGGCTGCGCTCATCGAGGCGGCGCGCTCGATGCCGGCGCCCGAGGACCGTCCCATTGAGCCTTGCTCCCACGCCGCTGTCGGCCAATTGTCGTTCGCCCAGGAACGAATCTGGATGGCGGAGCAGCTGATGGGCCACTCGCCGGTCAACAACGCCATCCTCCAGGTCGAGGTGTCCGGCCGGCTGGTGCCCAGGGTCGCGGAGGCGGCGTTTCGCGCGCTCGCGGAAGATCACGACGCATTCCGTGCGTTGTTCAACGTGACCAATGGCTTGCCTCGGTACGCGCTGGGGGATCCGGAATGGATCTCGATCCGGTTCGTCGACGAGGCGCAGTTGCGACAGCGAGGCGGCTCGGCACAGCCGGTGATCGACGAGGAAATCCACCGGCCATTCGATCTGTCGTGCGAGATGCCCCTGCGGGTGCTGGTGGCATCCCCCGGCCCCGAGCACCATTTCATCGTCATCACGATGCACCACATCGCGACTGACGGCTGGTCGATCAACCTGCTCGGCGGACTGCTGCCACGCTACTTCGCGTGGGCGGCCGGCAAGGGCGAGCGGCCACCGCGCCCGAAGGTGTCGTACGCCGACTACGTCGCCTGGCAACGGGCATGGCTCGATAGTGGCAAGCTGGATCCGCAGCTGTCGGCTTGGCGGCGCCTGCTTTCGCCGCTGCCCGACGCGGCATGCCTCCCCGCGGATAGACTGCGGAAGGGCGGGCGCACCCCTGCGGGCGACTACTTGTCATTCGCCCTTCCCGCCGATGTCATCGCAAGGGCAAGACGGATCTCGCGATCGGAGCGAACGACCATTTTCATGGTGCTGATCGCGGCCTTCTGCGCGTTCGTGCATCGCATAACCCGTTCGACCGACTTCGCGATAGGAATACCGGTCGCAGGACGCAGGCGGCGGGAACTCGAGACCGTGGCCGGCTTCTTCGTGAACATGGTGCCTCTGCGCTGCCGCGTCGGAAAATCGTTTTCCCTGCTCGATTTCGTGCGGGAGCTCAGGAAGAGCGCGGCTTCCGCGCTGGAGAACCAGGATGTGCCGTTCGAGCGGCTGATCCAGGAGCTCGATGCGGTCGGCGACGTCGGCCACACGCCGATCTTCCAGATGGTGTTCTCGTACGACGAGGCGGCGTTCAACGCGGTCGACCTTGATGGCGCGAACGCGACACCCTCGATGCTGCGGACGCGCACCGCCAAATACGATTTCTTCCTCCAGTTCCTGGAGACGGCCGCGGGGATCCAGGGCAGCGTCGAATTCTCCACCGACGTCTTCGACCGACCGACCGTCGAGGCGTACACGCGTGCGATGCTCGCGATGATCCGCAATGCCACGGCGGACGCCGAGCAGCCCATCGATCGGTTGCCCTTGCTGGCGCGGAAGGATCTTCCCGAGGCGCTGGCTATGGGACGGGGCGTTGCCAGCGGCGATCCGTCGGACTGCGATCTATGGACGCTTTTCCGCGACCAGGTGCGCCGTGCGCCGCAGCAGCCGGCCATTATCGATCGCAGCAGCCGCTCGATCGCATTCGCCGATCTGGAAAGGAACGCGCACGCCGCGGCATCCGGCTTGCGGGCCCTGGGGGTGCCTGCAGGCGGCGTGGTCGGCGTGCTTGGCGCTCCGGCTATCGAGACCATTACCAGCGTGCTGGCGATCGTCGCGAGCGGCAACGCCTATCTGGCGTTGGACCCGGACGATGCGCCCGAGCGTTGGATGGAGGTGCTAACGCAAGCGCACGCTGCCGCCGCCATCATTCACGGCGATAACGCGTGGCCGCACGCCGACTTCCCGGTTGCGACGCTCGACCAATTGCTGAACGCGGCCGACGGCGGTGCCCTGGCACCGGGCAACCCGATCGCATGTGTGATCCACGTGCGGGAAGGCGACCATGACGACTGCAGGCCGATTTACCAGCGGGCCATAGCAAGATTGGCGACGGCGAAAGGTTTCGTGGCGTTGCAGGCGGGCCAGCGCTTCGCACACCATGGGCCGCGGCGCGGGGATGGATCGGTGCTGGAAACCTGGCTGCCGCTGTTGACCGGAGGCACCGTGGTTTGCCTGCCAGCGGAAGCGCTGCGAACTGCCGATGCGTTGCGTTCGGCCATCGGCAGCTCGCACATCGACCACCTCTGCTTGTCCGCAGCTGTCCTGAACGACCTGGCGCGCGCGGGCAGCCGCTGCTTCACGAGCTTGCGCACTCTGGTGTGCTTGGGTGACATGCCGGATCGCGAAGTCGCACGTGAAATCGTGGAGAGCGACCCTCCCGGAAGTTTCTTGAGTGCTTATGGACCGCCGGAATGCGCGGGCGTGGCGTTCGTAGCGGATGTCGCACGCTGCGTGGGGCGTGCGCGCCTGTCTCTCGGGCATGTCATGCCCGACGTGGAGCTCGCCATCGTGGACCCGGATCGCTGTCCGTTGCCGGTCGGAGTACCCGGCGAGTTGCTCCTGCGCGCGCCCGCCCTCGGCTTGAATGGCGCCATCGCGACAATCCAGGGCGAATCCGACGCCTCCGGCGGCGCGCGTTGGCACGCGACGGGGGAGCTTGCCGCGTGGCTCGCGAATGGGGAGGCGGAGCTTCGCGGCCGGATCGACGGGGCGCGCCCGGACGACGAAGCGCGCCTGCGACTTTCGCGCGTGGAGGAGACCATCGGCGCGGATTCGCGCGTCTCGCATTGCGCAGCGACGACCTACCGTGGCGACGACGGCGAAACGCACGTTGCTTGCTATGTCGTCCCCAGGATGGACGAGCAGGCCGCCGGCGCCGAAAGCGATCGATTCGTGAGCGAATGGGCGGCTCTCTACGAGAGCACCTATCGACCGGACGAGGCCGCCGCGGGTGCCGAGGACTTTTCAGGATGGATCAGCAGCTACACCGGCCGGCCCATCCCCACCGACGAGATGCGGCACTGGCTGGATGCGACGTCCGAACGGATTCTCGCGCTGCAACCCCGGCGCGTGCTCGAGATCGGTTGTGGCACCGGCCTGCTGATGGGGAGGATCGCTCCGCATCTGGAGCGCTATGTCGGAATCGACTTCTCCGAGCATGCGGTGCAAATCGCCGGCAAGGCCGCTGCGGCGCGGGACCTTCCGGTCCAGCTGCACCGGTTGGCGGCGCACGACCTGCATCGCGTTCCCGCCGAAACCTTCGACTTGGTCGTGCTGAACTCGACGCTGCAATATTTTCCCACGGCGCAGTACCTGCGGCGGATATTGGAAGAGGCCGTGTCGAAGGTGCGCGACGGCGGCTTCATCTTCGTCGGGGACGTGCGGTCCTCGGCGCTGAATTCGCTGTTCCACTTCTCCGTGTCGCTCGCGCGATCGAGCGGCGAGGAGCCGGTTGCACGCGTCCTCGCCGCGGCGGGGATGGCGCGGCGAATCGACAAGGAGCTCGTGGTGGATCCCGCGTTCTTCGTGGCGCTCGGCGACGAGATCCCACGAGCCGGGCTTCCGGTCGTGAGGCCGAAAGAGGGCGCGGCGAACGAGTTGTTCAAGTACCGCTACGACGTGGTTATTCCCATCGGCGCGCAGCACGAATCCGAGCCGATTGAAGCGATTCGATGGGGCGTCGATTGCCACGACGCACCGACGCTTGCGCGACGCCTGCACCTCGCGCAAGCCAGCCGGCTGCTTTTGACCGGTATCCCGAATCCGGTGCTCGCGTACGATGCCAGTGCGATGCGCGTCGCGGCCGCTTCGGCACCGGGTGCGAGCTGCGCGGAAGTCCAGGCACAGGCGGCGGTCGATGCCGCGCGCGCTCCGCTGTCTTCATTGCAGGCGCTCGCCCGGGCTGCTGAAGAGGTGGGATTCCACGCTTGGACAAGCTGGCTGGACCACGACGAGTCCGGAGCCGTGGATCTCGTGTGCGACAGGCCTGATGCGAAGGCCGCCCCCTTGCCTCGCCCGGTGCACCGGCAGCGCCCGCGTCCGGCGGCGCTCACGAACAATCCGATCCAGCCGCGCTGGGCGCAATCGCTCGAGCCGGACCTGCGAACGCTCGCGGCGAGCCGCCTGCCGCCATTGTCGCGGCCGCGCTGCTACCTGTTCCTCGAGAGCCTGCCGCTCGATTCCACCGGCGAGGTGGATCGAACGGCACTGCCGACGCCCGATTGCACCTTGCCCGAGGCGCGGCCGGCACGGGCACCCGCGACCGAAGCCGAGCGCGTCCTGGGCGAGATATTCGCCATCGTCCTCGGCCGAGCCTCGGTCGGCGTGGACGACAATTTCTTCCGCATCGGCGGCCATTCGCTGCTGGCGATGCAGGCCATCGCCCGAGTTCGCGAGCGAATGGATGTCGAGGTTCCCGTGGCCGCGTTTTTCGAGCACCCGACGCCGGCCCGGCTCGCCGCGCATCTGGCGTCGGCGCCGAGGAGCGATCGCGGCCGCCGCCGGGTGACGCCCGTTGCGCGAGCCGATGTGCTGCCCCTTTCGCATTCGCAGCGCCAGCTCTGGTTCCTCAACGCGATCGATCCCACGAAAGCGGCCTACAACGCGACTTTCTGCGCGGCCCTCGAGGGACCGATCGACGTCGCGGCGCTGGAAGAGGCCTTTCGCCGCGTCGTCGAGCGCCACGAATCCCTGCGCATGGTGTTCTCGGAAGGAGACAATCAACCCGTCGCGCGGCTGCTGCCGTCGTCGCAAGTACCGTTCCGCCAGGAGCGCGTGCCGAGTCATTCGTGGCAGGCCTTCGTCTCGGATGAGGCCGCCACGCCGTTCGATCTGCGAAGGCACGCGCCGCTGAGAGGCCTGCTTCTCGCCGCCGGCGCCGACAGGCATCTGCTCATCGTCTCGATGCACCACATCGTCGTGGACGGCTGGTCGATAGAGATCTTCTGCCGCGAAATGTCACTGTTCTACGCGGAGCTGGTGAGCGGCCGACCTGCCGCGCTGCCGGCATTGCGCCTGCAGTACGCCGACTTCGCCCATTGGCAGAACAAGTGGCGGCAGGACGGCGAATTTGATGCGGACTTGCGGTTCTGGACGCGCGCTCTCGCGGGCGTTCCGGTGCTCCTCGATCTCCCCACCGACTGGTCGCGACCGGCACGCCGGGGGTTCAAGGGCGCGGGTGTCGCGGTCGAGATGCCGGCCGCGTTGGTGAAGGCCGCCAACGCCGCTGCCCGAGAGGAGGGCGCGAGCCTCTTCATGTTCCTCCTCGGCGCTTTCGCCATATTGCTGCGCAAGCTTTCGGGACAGGTCGATTTCACCATCGGCGTTCCGGTCGCCAACCGCCAGCAAGCGGAGCTCGAGCACGTCATCGGCTTCTTCATCAACACGCTGCCGCTGAGGATTCGCAGCACCAGCACCGCGCGCACGGCGCGAGAGCTGCTGCGCGAGATCGTCGCCCACGCATCCACCGCCTTCGACCATCAGGCGGTCCCGTTCGACGTCATCGTCGACGCCGTGAACCCGCCGCGCGATGCCTCGTTCAGCCCCCTGGTGCAAGTGATGTTCGCGCTCCAGAACATGCCGCAGGCGAGCCTGCGCCTGGAAGGCGTTGTAGTGCGTCCGCTGGACCAACCGGTACCCGCGGCGAAGTTCGACATGTCGTTCCTGCTTCAAGAGCGCGAGGGCAGGATAGTCGGCATCATCGAATATGCGATCGACCTGTTCGAGGAGCGGACGATCCGGCGCTTCTGGGAGTTGTATGTAGACGTCGTCAAATCGGTCGTCGCGCAACGCGACGTGGATCCGGACCTCGTTGGCGCGTTCGCACGTCCGCCGGGCAGCATGGTTCCCGTTGCCGCGGCGGGAGACATTCCTTCGAGCCCACCGGGCATCTGCGCTGGCGGCGCGTCGTTGCCAGTCGTGGGCACGACGACCGGTTGCGAGGCACTCGACGACATGGCCCGGCGGATGGGAGGCGCGCTCCTGGCTGCGATGCCCGAGTCCGGCTTCCGTGTCGCCATTCGTGGCGTGGGTGCGCATGTCGCGCTGCCGCTGCTGCTGGGGGCGATGGAAGCGGGAATCGAGTGCATGCTTCTCGACGACGCACCGTCGTGCGAAGCGGCCGGCGACTTCCTCCGCGCGGCCGGCGTGTCCGTGCTGGTTTCCGATGCGACCGACGCGGCGCAGGTCGCGGAGCGCGGAGGCGTTGGCAAGCTCGTGTCCACGGCCGCGCTCCTCGGCGCCGGGGCCGCCTCCCGTCGCGGGGTTGCGGCGGTCGGTACTGGAGCTCTGGTCCTCGTGGACAGCACGGATGGGCCCTCCGTGCGACTCGTTACATTGCCCGATCTCCAACGCGCGGCGCACTCCTTGGCGATTGCCGTCGGCATGTCGGCCACCGACGTTTGCGCCTCGATACGGGAAGTGCCGTCGGATCTCTGGTTCATGGCCTTCCTTGCAGCCCGCGAGTCCGGAGCGGCGTTCGCCGTGCTCGATGCGCAGGCGCAAGCATCAAGCGTCATCGACGAGTCGCGGAAGAGGGGCGTTACGGTCCTGTGTGGGGAAGACGCAGGCTTCGCCCAGGCGCTCGCCACGGCAAGCGACGGCCCTGCGAAGACCTTGCGAATCGGCGTGGTGCGAGGGGTCGCCTGCGGACCTTGGTTCGCCCACCGGTGGCTGGCCGTAGCGGGCCCCGATGCGCGGCTGCTGAACGTCATCGGCCTGGCGAACGCGATGCCGCTCGTGGGCGTGCGAGAAATCCGCGCGGACGTGGAGCACCCTGGCGCGCCGGCTGGGTTCCGGCCCCTGCCGGGAGTCTCGATGGCCACCCTGAATTCGGATGGAAGTGCGCTGGTCGAGGACGTTTGCGGCACGCTCGGTGTGCGCCGCATCGACGAGCCCGCGTGGACGTCGACGCCCTGGGCCGCTCGCGCGGTCGCGGACGGATCGTTCATCGTCCTGGGAAGGGCGGACCGCCGGCTCGATTGGCACGGCGTCAAGTACGCTCCCGAGCGGGTCGACGAGGCTTGGGGCGGCGTGTCCGGTGTCGTCCAATCCGCCACCGTTGCCATTGGCGCGGGGACGGGGCAACTCAGCGTGAGCTTCGTCGTCGCCGATGCACGCGCGGGCGCGCGGCAAGCCTCGCTCCTGGAGGAGATGCGGCAACGCACCCCCGCGTATCTCGTTCCCTGGCGGACCGTTTTCATCGATGCGATTCCGACCCTTCGCAGCGGGCGAATCGACTGGGGCGCGCTGGGCGCCGCCGCCGGGGCGGACGCCGCGCGCGGCGAAACCGTGCGCGCGCTCTCGGCGCAGGAAGCCGAGCTCGCGCGCCTTTGGGATGCGGTACTCGAGCGGCGCGTCACCGCGCCGGACGCGGATTTCTTCGAGATGGGCGGACACTCGCTCCTGTGCGTGCGACTGGCACGGCTCATCGAGCGGCAGATCGGAATGCGCATCTCCATTTCCACGCTGTACGAGCATCCGAAGCTCGCTGCGATGGCCTGCGCGATTCGCTCGCCCAGCCGTTCGTCGCCAGAGGGGTTGCTGGTGTCGGGCGACCCTTCCGCGCCTGTCGTCGCGATGTTGCACGCGGCGGACGGGGGCGTCGAGGCGTACGCCGGGTTGATCGCCGCCATGAGCCGCCAGCTATGCACCTGCGCCGTGGCACACCCCGAGCATGGTACGGACAGCAAGGCGATCGCTCGAACGATCCCGCAGTTGGCCGCAATCCACGAGGCGAACATCCGCAGGGACATCGGCAAGCTTCCTTCCGTGCTCGTCGGCTGGTCGTTCGGCGGCCTCGCCGCGCTGGAGCTCGCGCACCGCTGGGAGAGCGAGGGCAAGGGCGTGGACACGGTGGTGCTGGTGGACATGCAGTTGCCCAGCCACCGCGACTTCGAAAGGATCCGCTCATTCGTCGCGCGCATCACGTCAGGATGTACGGGCCTTGAAGATGCCGTCGCGGCGGTGGAAGCGAACCCGGTGTTCCTCGAGATGCTCCGCAGCCAGTACGGCCTCGATACGGGCGCATCGGCAGGCTCCCGCGGGTTGGCTCGGATGTACGCCGTAAATCTCGTCTCCATGGCGACGTTCGAGCCGGCAAAGATCGGCGCCGCGATCGTCTATGTACATGCGACACGGACGCCGGGCCACGCTGCGCCCGACGAGCTGCACGCGGACCTCGCGCGCATCACCTCCGGCGAAGTACGGGTCGTGCCGGTGGACAGCGACCATCTGGGCGTCATGGGCGCCGCGCACGCGCGCACCCTGGCCGCGACCATCGCATCGCTGGTTTCGCGCGGAAAGGCGCCGGAGCCGCTTCCCGCTGCATCGCTTCGGGCGACGCCATGAGCCGGCCGATGCCGAGCATGGAGGCCGATTTCAGGAAGGCCGAAGGGCGCGAGGAAGCGGTCATGTACGTCCTTCCGACTTCCGGGGGCCCGGCGCAGAAGATCCACGCGTCCGCCATGCTGCTTCTGCCGTCGGCCGCGATGGCATGGGCGGGGTGGCGGGCCCTCACAGGCGACGCGGACCTGGTGGATTGGTCCCTTGCGGTGAGCCTGTATGTCGCGACGATGCTGGGCATCACCGTTGGCTTCCACAGGCTCTTCGCGCATCGCGCGTTCCGGGCGCACTGGTTGCTGAAGGTGGTGCTCCTGGCATTGGGGAGCATGGCGGCGCAGGGTCCGCCGATCTACTGGGTCGCGAACCATCGGCGCCATCATCGCTTCTCGGACGATGCGGGCGATCCCCATTCGCCGATCGACGAGAGCGTGCCGGGGAAGGTGTCATGGCGCTCTTTCTGGCATGCGCATTCGGGCTGGATGTTCGGCCACAAGCTCAGCAACACCGCGGCGCTCACGAAGGACTTGATCAGGGATCCGATGGTCGTGGCGGTGAACCGCTCGTATTACGCCTGGGTCATCCTCGGCCTCGCCATACCGGCCCTCTTGGGATCACTGCTGATCGGCGGGGCGGGTGGGGCCCTCGAAGGTCTTGCGTGGGGAGGGGGCGTGCGTCTCTTCATTTCCTATCATCTGACGAGCTGCATCAACTCCGTGACCCATTCGTTCGGCTATCGAACGTACGCGACACCCGACTTCAGCCGCAACAACGCGTGGATCGGTGCGGCCACGTTGGGCGAAGCGTGGCACAACAACCATCACGCGTGCGCGAGCTCGGCCAAGTTCGGTCACTCATGGTGGGAGCTCGATCCGGGCTGGATCTTTATCCGCCTCATGGAAGCGATCGGCGCGGCGCGGGATGTTCAGCGGCCGAGCGCGCGGGTGATCGACCGCACCGGCAGGACGGAAAAAACCCGTGGAACGGGAACGTGACATGACCATTCTTGCGAATGCAGCGGGCGCCTCGTCCGCGGCGATACGACACCACTATGATGTCGGCAACGACTTCTACGCCCTCTGGCTCGACGAGTCCCTCACGTACTCGTGCGGACTCTGGTACGCGGATGACGAGAGCCTCGAGGCGGCCCAGGTCAACAAGATCGACTGGCACCTCGACCAGGCGGGGGTGGTGCCCGGCTCGCGCGTGCTCGATGTCGGTTGCGGCTGGGGCGGACTCATGCGGCGCGCGGTGCAGCAGCGTCGCGCGGCGGCTGTCGTCGGGCTCTCGCTTAGCGAGGCCCAGGTCTCCAGCATCGGCGCGCGCGGCATTCCGCGGAGCGAGGCCAGGCTGGAAAGCTGGCGAGAGCACCGCGCCGAATCGCCGTTCGACGCCATCGTGTCGATCGGTGCGTTCGAGCATTTTGCGAGCCTCGAGCAGGCCCGGCGGGAAAAGATCACGGGCTACCGCGAGTTCTTCGCGTTCTGCCACCGCTGCCTGCGTCCCGGGGGACGGCTGTCGCTCCAAAGCATCACGTACGAGAAGGCGAGCCGCGAGACGTTCAGCCGCTTCTTCGCCGAGAGGATATTTCCGGAGTCGGACCTGCCGCACCTGCACGAGATCTTCGAAGCGTCAACCGGTCTCTTCGAGCCGAAGGTGGCGAGGCTCGACCGCCAGCATTACTCGCGTACGGCCGAATGCTGGCTTTCGAGGCTGCGGAGGAACCGGGCCAGGGCCATCGACCTCGTGGGCGCCGAGCTCGTGGCTGACTATGAGAAATACCTGGGCATGCTTTGCATCGGCTTCCACGTCGCGTCGATGAACCTCGCGCGCATCGCCTTCCAGCGGCTGGACTGACCGATGTCACCGCGAGCCCCCATCGAACGCGAGGCCATTGCCGTCATCGGAATCGGCTGCCGGCTCCCGAAGGCCGACGGCACGGACGAGTTCTGGCGGCTCCTGGTCGACGGCGGGGACGCCATCTCCACCGCGCCCGCCGAGCGCTGGATCGGCAGCGAGCTCGCATCGCGCAGTTGCGGGGAAACCGACCGCGTGCGAAGCCAGTGGGGGGGGTTCGTCGAGCGGTTCGACGAGTTCGACGCGCCGCTGTTCGGCATCGATGCGCGCGAGGCGGAGCACATGGACCCGCAGCAGGGAGCGGTGCTGGAGTGCTCCTGGCGCGCGCTGGAAGATGCAGCGCTCGCGCCGGACTCGCTTTCGGGATCGAACGCCGGCGTCTTCGTCGGCATGAGCACGTCCGACTTCGATCGGCGCCTGTGCCGCCATTTGCCGTCGCTGGACCTGCGCTCCGGGACCGGCACCAGCTACTCCATCGGCGCGAACCGCGTGTCGTATGCGTTGGGTCTCATCGGGCCCAGCCTGGTCGTGGACGCCGCATGCGCGTCCTCGTCGGCCGCCATCGCGCTCGCGTGCCAGAGCCTGTGGCTCGGCGAATGCGACTGGGCGCTCGCGGGCGGCGTGAACATGATCCTGAGCCTCGAGAAGACCCTCACCTTCGCTCGGGGCAACATGCTGTCGCAAGACGGGCGATGCAAGAGCTTCGCCGCGGGCGCTGACGGTTATGTGAGGGGCGAGGGGTGCGGCATGCTCGTGCTGAAGCCGCTCGCCGCGGCGCTCGCGGCCGGCGATCCGGTCCGGGCGGTGCTCCGCGGTGTGGCCATGAATCACAATGGCCGCAGCAACGGCATTTCGGCGCCGATGGGCAAGGCACAATCGCGGGTCATCCGCGCGGCCTGGGGCGACATGCCTCAAGCGGTCGCGAGCGTGGGATATGTGGAGGCGCACGGAAGCGGCACGCTGATCGGGGACGCCATCGAGTTCGGCGCGCTGGCCGGGGTCTATGGCGAAGTGCCCGGCAAGAGATGGATCGGCTGCGTGAAGTCGAACATCGGCCACCTGGAGGGTGCCGCGGGATCCGCGGCAGTGATCAAGAGCATCCTCGCGCTCGAACATGCGTATATCCCCCGCACCCTGCATTGCGACCGGCCGAACCCGCACCTGAGGCTATCGGGAAGGTTTGCCATCGCCGCCGAGGGGCGTGACTGGCCTGACAACGGCGGCCCGCGCACGGCCGCGGTCAACGCGGTGAGCTTTGGCGGCGCGAACGTGCACATCGTCCTGGAGCAGGCGCCCGTGCGTGCGCGCAAGGCGCGCGATGGAATGTCGACGCTCGTGCTGCCGTTGAGCGCGGCCTCCGAGGAGGCCCTGCGGACGCTGGCGGGCGACACGCTTCACCGCATGCACGCACTCGCCCGTTCGGCGGGCCGCGCCGCCTTCGAGGATGCGTGCTTCACATATGCGGTCGGGCGCGCGCGATTGCACTACCGGCTCGCAGTGATCGCGGACAGCGCCGAATCGACCGCCTCTGCGCTGGAGTCCTGCCTGAGGCGGGAAGAAGATCCGCGACTGGTTCGCGATGCACCGGTCATATCGTCGCGGGAGATCTCTTTTGGCGTTTCGCCTCCGGCCGGTGGTCGCGCCGCGCAAGCCATGGCCGCCGCATTCGTAGGCACGGGGCCATCGCCGCGCTGGGACGAATTGTTTCCAGCGTGGTGCAGTCGCACCCACGTGGGTACCTATCCGTTTCAGAGGCGACGATATTGGCGATTCGCGGATGACCCATCCACCTCGACAGCGCATCGGGAGGCGCAGCATGTCCACAGCTGACGATCGGTCCGTCATTACCAGGCCAGATGCCGCCACGACGCAGCACCGCACGGCGGAAGACATCGAAGAATGGCTGGTCACCAGGATTTCGTACCTGGCCGAGATCCCGAAGGATTCGGTAGACGTCCACGCACCGTTCGTGGACTACCGGCTGGACTCGTCCGTGGCGGTCTCGGTTACCGCGGAGCTCGCCGCCTGGTTGGGCACGTCATTGCCGATCACGCTGTTCTGGGAGCACCCGAGCATCTTTTCGCTCGCGGAGAAGCTGGCATCGACCAACGGCGCCGCCTGAGGAGGCAACCATGACCACCGAGCAAACCCTTTCCGCGCCGGGACGTGCCGCCGAGAAATTCTGGTTCAATCCCAAGGCGGCCAGTTACAACGCGGATCCCTATCCGCATTTCAAGCGGCTGCGCGAGGAAGACCCGGTGCATCGCAGCGCGATGGGTGTGTGGTTCGTCGGAAAATACGACCACGTGCGCTCCGTGCTCAAGGATCGCAGGTTCAGCGTCCAGGACATTCCCGGGCAGCTGCGCCGGAAGAACGCGATCCTCGCCACCAAGCGCGTGACCGAGAGCCAGCCGTCGAACCTCGATTACCTGATCGCCAATTCGCAGCACTGGTTCGCCTTCCTGGAGCCCCCGGATCACACGCGACTGCGCAGCCTGGTATCCAAGGCCTTCGGGCAGAAGTCCGCCGAAAGCATGCGACCTTACGTGCGCAAATGCGCGCAGGAGCTCCTGGGGCGCGTGCGGGCCCACGGCCGCATGGACGTGATGAAGGACTTCGCCTGCATCCTGCCGCTGAACGTGATCGCGACCATGCTGGGCGTGCCGCCGGCCGATTTTCCGCGGCTCGTCGCGTGGACCGAGCGCCTCGCGCGCATCTTCGACCCGCTGACCTCGCTCGAGGAGCTGGCTACGCTCGATCACGCCTCGCAGGAGTTCATGGAGTACCTTCGCATGCTGATCGCACTGCGGCGCGCGCAGCCTGAGGATGATCTCCTGTCCGCCCTCATTGCCGCGCAGGACGAAAGCGGGCGCCTGAGCGAATCCGAGCTCGTGTCGGTATGCATCCTCATCTTCGGCGCGGGCGAGGAGACCATGGTGAACCTCATCGGGAACGGCACGCTGGCGCTCATCAGGCATCCCGATCAGATGGAGTTCCTCAGAGCGCACCCTGAAGTCATGCCGAAGGCAGTCGAGGAGTTCCTTCGGTACGATGCGCCCCTCCAGATGACCTCGCGCACGGCGCTGCATGACGCGGAGCTGGGCGGCAAGCAGATCCGCAAGGGTGACCAGCTGTATCTCGCGCTGGCGAGCGGGAATCGGGATCCCGAACAGTTCGCCGCGCCGGACGAGCTGGATGTCACTCGCGAGAAGAATCACCACCTGTCGTTCGCCGCCGGCCACCATCTTTGCGTCGGCGCCCCGCTCGCCCGAGTGGAGGCGCAGGAAGCGTTCGGCGTCATGCTCGAGACCCTGCGCGACATGGAGCTCGCGACGGACAGCCTCGGTTGGCGCGATCACACGGTGCTGAGGGGGTTGACCGCGTTGCCCGTCACGTTCACCTAAGCGTGGATCTGCAGGCGCCGCAGATCCGGACGATGCCGGCCGCGGAGGCGCCGTGGCTGGTACCGCCTGCGAATTCAAAACCCCATGCCTTGGTACGGGTCTTCTGCTTCGCCTTCGCGGGAGGGAGCGCGCTGCAGTTCCGCGAGTGGGATGCGGCCGTAAGCGCCGAGGTGCAAATCCTGGGCATACAGCTTCCCGGCCACGATTACCGCCGGAAGGAGCCCTTGCCGACCCGCGTGCACGACCTCATGGCCACCATGGGTCCGGGGCTTGCGCCTTACCTCGACCGGCCTTTCGCGCTCCTGGGCCAAAGCCTGGGGGCGCTTCTCGCTTTCGAGCTGGCAAGGTGGCTTCGACGCAACGGCCTTCCAGACGCGAGGCACCTTTTCGTGGCGAGCCGCCCGGCCCCGCACCTGCCCCATGGTTACGAGCCGGTGCACGAATTGCCCGAACAGCGGCTGTTCGACGTGCTGCGGCTGTACGGCGGCACGTCGGAGGAGGTCCTCCGCGAGCCGGAGCTCATGCGTTTTTTCCTTCCGGTCATACGGGCCGACCTGGAAATGAATCGCTGCTCGCCTTACGTGGATGAGCCGCCCCTCGACGTGGCGATAACCGCTTTCGGCGGCCACGCCGACCCGGTTTGCAAGCCGTTCGAGCTGGCCGCATGGCGCGAGCAGACGACGAAGGCATTCGACCTCATCATGATGGAAGGCGGACATTTCGTGGTGCATAGCCGAAGCCGCGATACCCTGCGACATGTCGTTTCCAAGTGCCTTGGGGATCACGCGTCCGGCACGCGGTAACGCACCGATGGAGATGGACGATGCAGCCAACGCGAAGTGAGATGGCGTTTTGCGCCGACTACGCGCCAGGCCCTGCAGGGCACGACGCCGGGGCCATACCGAGATTCCTGCCTTTCATGCGGGGCAAATGCCTCGTTCACGGTGCGGCTCCTGCGTCACTGGCATGGCGCAAGCCGGCGGATTTTCCCGCGAACTTCGATCTTGCGGCCGCGGCAGTTCGGCTAAGGCCCGCAGCCAACGTTTTTGCGGTCGACCTGACGGATGCATCCGGCCTCGGGCTTGGCCTATGTGAAGAGGGCGACCGGTACGTCGACATGCTCACCGCGGCATTCGTGTTGCCGCCTCCGATCAGCGCGACCGCGGGCCGTGCGGCGTCGCTGTTGCATTCGCGCCGCCGCCAAGCCTATTGCGGCGTTTGCGGCAACCTCAATGGGAGACTCGAGGGGACGCGCTGTTCCAACCGGAACTGCGGTGAAGAATGGTATCCACAGGTCAACCCCGTCGTGATGATGCTGCCGGTCTCGGGGGACTCCTGCCTGCTCGCCAGGCAACCGGGCTTTCCTCAGGGTTACCTGGCTCCCCTGGCGGGATTCATCGAGCCCGGCGAAACGATTGAGCACGCTGCTCGTCGGGAAGTGATGGAGGAGGTGGGCCTGATCGCCGATTGGGTGACATACGTCCTCTCCCAACCCTGGCCCTTTCCATCGTCCTTGATGATTGCCTGCCTCGTGGATGTTGGTCACGGCGAGCCCGATCTCGGGTCGGGCGAACTGGAAAGTGCAAGATGGATGTCCAACGGCGAAATCGGGCAGTTGCTGGCTGGTTCGTTGATCGACGGAGTGCGCATTCCGCCCAAACCAATCATCGGCCATCATCTCATCGCCCATTGGTTCTCCACGATAAATGGCGACTAGCCGCGCCGCCGCCAGCGATCGCACTCTCATGCTCGTTGTGACCGCGCGATATACGTGGAAGCCGGGTTGCTATTTTGACGAGGCCTACTACAGGATGGAGCATGCCGCCCGGGCTCGAAACCTGTTGGCCGCGCACGGCCTGGTTGAGCTCGAATGTATCGTGAACGTTCCTTCAACCGGGCAGCGCAGGGCTGGAGAGCACGTGGCGCTTAGCCGAGCTTGCTTCAATACCACCGTTGCTGATCCTGGCACCACTATTGGCACCGTCATTGCTCGCCTTACGGCTGATCTCGCGGCGTACACATCAATAGTTCCTGTCCTGGAAGTGGCAATGGAACCAGCAGTGTCGCCTCCTTCTCGAGGCCACGTTTAGGCGGCCAGGGACCACACCTGGAAGACGCGTTGTGAGGGCAGGCTGGAACGCTATCCGGGGGCAACGCATTCGCCCGGCCGACCCCCAACCTCTAAACTGTCTTGCTGGCAGGAGGTGGCGAAGCCGCCGCGCGACTCTGATTGAGCTCCGCCGCCCGATGAGCCGAAGCGATCGCGCTCGCCATGAATTTCTCGGTGTCCCCGCTGCGCCCGGTGCGGTGCATCATCCGCACCAGCTCCAGCGCGCCGAT
>Ga0068852_100000973_pt1 | contig 18804 bp, 20 predicted proteins | sample KBSCornC22_FD_66594 | JGI IMG/M metagenome (GOLD analysis project Ga0068852, IMG submission 66594) | Corn rhizosphere microbial communities from Kellogg Biological Station, Michigan, USA - KBS Corn C2-2 | ecosystem: Host-associated > Plants > Roots > Rhizosphere > Soil ... | reverse complement strand
TCCGGTGGCCGGTGTGCGCCAATAGGCAAGCGCGCTGCTCGTGCCCGCCGCCACGCGATAGGTCGAATGGGGACTGCCGGTGACGACGAAGACGCCCGGCCCCCAATAAGACGCGCTGTCGACGTTGGACGGGTCGGTCGGATCCTCGCACCATTCGGTCTGGCACGGTCCGGAGCCGACGGTCGTCGCTCCGCCGAACGGCGAGCGGGTCCCCTGGGGCTTGATCAGGACTGTTCCGGCCGTGCTGTTGCTCTTCACCAAGCCGAACTGGAGCTCGTAATTTTCGGTAAGGCTGAGGTCGTGCGCGACAATCTCGGCGTCCGCGGTTGCCGAAACGACTGACCTAGGGCCCGATTGTGCGGCAGCCGCCGCTCCCGCGAAGCCGGCGAGAAGCGCCAGCGCCCAACGAAGCGATGCGCGCGCGGTCATTTCACGACGCTCGCGTTGACAGGGAAAAGGATGTTCATCGGACCATATGCGTCGCTCCGGGCGAAGGTTAGTTTCCCGCCCACCGTGATCGTGTTGGTTCCGCTTCCGTCGAGCTTGAGCCGGACGAGCGTGCCGTTCTGGTTGAAGCCGGTCATGAAGTCCGCCGCGACCGAGAGGCTGTCGAGCTTGGCCGTGCCGTTCATCCCGTAGCTGCCGCTCAAGGGGAAGGTGAGTTCGAGCTCGATGCTGCGGTTGGGCGGTCCCTTGATCTCGAACCGGGCCGGGCCGACCGCGCTTGCGCCGTCGATCGATACCGCGCCCATATAAGTCGCAAGGCCGGCCGCCGGGACGATCACGACGCCACTGGTCGACGTCATCACCAGCTTGCCAAAGCGCAGGTCCTGGTCCTTGAGGACGGTGACCGAGTCCGCCGTGTTGCCGCCGCCGAACAGCGAGCCGCCGGACGACTTCCCATTATTGTCGGAGTTCGCGGCGCCGGGCGGATCGGTCGGCTTCGGCTTGGCCGTCGCCTGGAATGCAGGAGCGCACAGCAGGGCCAGCCCGGCGATCGCCATTGCAATCGACGTCGCGCGCGGCACTCCGCCGCGGCTCTGCTGGCCGGATTTGCGCTTCTTGCCCCCCACGAGCTTTAACGACTCCTGTTTAACTATCGTTAAGCCTACGCCCCACCGGGGGGCGAACAATACCCAAGAGTGGGGACGAGCGGTCGCAAGGCACAGCAAATTCAACAATGTACCAAAGCGGGACATCCGCGCGGGAAGGTCAGAGCGGCTTGTGGGTCTCGAGCCACGGCCCCGCTTCGCGAAGCACGTAGCCGGAGAAATCCTCGGTCAGCCGGGTGACGAAGATTCGGTCCTCCTCGTTGAGGAAGTCGGTCAGGTAGCGGTGCAGGCTCTGCGCGTCGCTCGCGCTCGAGACGACGAAGAGGGACCACAGGATGCGCTCCGCGCCGAGACCGCGCAGCACTTCCAGCAGCTCCGAATCTTCCGAATCTCTCGACTGGCGCTCGTACGCAACAAGATACACAGCCATTACAATCCGATCCCCCAATCGGCGGGCCAACACGGCGTTTAACTACACGGGTTAAACTTCATCCCCCTTACCGAAAGTTAACACGGAACTTTCACATTGAGCAATGCCCGCCTGCAGCCGGCAAATTTCGCGAGGCCATTGCGAGCGTCGCGTTCGTCGGACACAAACGGCACAGCAGGGGAGGGCGGGCAATGACATTCGAACGCAGCATCGACAGGAACGCGGCATCAAGGGTCGGCGGGCGCGCGTGGGCGGCCACGCTGCTCGCGTGCGGAGCAGCCTTTCTCGCGCCCGCGCCGCTTTTCGCGGCGGCGAACGGCGGCACGTTCACAATGGAACAGGTGATCGCCTATCCCTTCGTGCCCGAGATCGACTCCGCCCAGAAGGGCGACGCCATCGCCTTCGTCCGAGTGCTCAAGGGCGTCCGCAACATATGGGTCGCCAACGGGCCCGATTTCCGGCCGCGGCAGGTGACCCGCTATAGGGCCGACGACGGCCAGGAGTTGACTCAGCTCACCTTCGATCCGGAGGGCAAGCACCTCGTCTATGTCCGTGGCGGCGACCATGACGCCAACTGGGACGCCAAGTTTCCCCCCGATCCCGATTCCTCGCCGGAGGAGCCGAAGGTCACGATCTGGGCCGCTCGGCTGTCGGGCGGCGCGCCGGTCAAGGTCGCGGAGGGCGACGCTCCCGCGCTCTCGTCGCGCGGTGAGCTGGCTTATGTGAAGGAAGACCAGGTCTGGACCGCGGCGCTGAGCGGGAAGGGCAAGCCGAAGCGGCTGTTCTTCGATCGCGGCAACGACGGCGCGCTGACCTGGTCGCCGGACGGGTCGAAGCTTGCCTTCGTCTCGAACCGCGACGGCGATCACAGCTTCGTTGGCGTTTATGACCTGGGCGCGAAGACTTTGACCTATCTCGCGCCGTCGACCGACCTCGACGGTTATCCGACCTGGTCGCCCGACGGGACCCGCATCGCCTTCGCCCGGCGGCCGGGCAAGGGCGGCGCTCCCAAGCCGCTGCTCAAGCAGACGCCCGAGCCTTTCTCGATCTGGGTGGCCGACGTCGCCAGCGGACGCGCAACGCGCGTGTGGCAGAGCCCCGACACGCTGCTCGGCTCCTTCCCCGAAACGGCGGGGGAGGTGAACCTCAACTGGGCCGCGGGCGACCGGCTGGTGTTCCTCGCCGATCTCGACAACTGGCCGCATCTCTATTCGATTCCGGCGAGCGGCGGGGAGCCGCTGCTGCTGACGCCCGGCAACTACATGGTCGAGCATGTCGCGATCAGCCGCGACCGCAAATCGCTGGTCTATGACGCGAACACCGGGACGACCGCCGACGACAACGACCGGCGGCACCTGTTCCGGGTCCCGGTGGACGCCGCGACGCCTGTCGCGCTGACCAGCGGGACGGGTCTCGAATGGTCGCCGGTGACGGCAAGCCCGACGCAAGTCGCGTTCGTCAGCGCCGGAGCGAAAGCTCCGCCGTCCGTCGCCGCGGTCGGCCTCGACGGCAGCGGCGTCCACGACCTCGGCGCGGGCAGCGTGCCCCCCGAATTCCCGCAGAACGCGCTGATCGTGCCGCGCGCCGTCACCTTCAAGGCGGCGGACGGCTGGACGATCCAGGGACAGCTGTTCGACAACGGCAGCGGAGGCCGAAAGCCCGGGGTGATCTTCGTCCACGGCGGCCCGCCGCGGCAGATGCTGCTCGGCTGGCACTACATGGATTATTACAGCAACAGCTATGCGGTGAACCAGTATCTGGCCAACCACGGCTATGTCGTGCTGTCGGTCAATTACCGGCTCGGCATCGGCTATAGCCACGCCTTCCATCACCCCGACCATGCCGGCGCGGCGGGCGCGGCCGAATATCAGGACGTGGTCGCCGGAGCGAAATACCTGCAGGCGCTGCCCGACGTCGATCCGGCCAGGATCGGCATCTGGGGCGGGTCCTACGGCGGCTATCTCACCGCCATGGGGATCGCCCGCAACTCCGACATCTTCAAGGCCGGGGTCGACATGCACGGCGTGCACGACTGGTCCGCCTTCCTCGACGAATGGATCGGGAAGCAGCCGAAGCGGTTCGAGAAGGGCGACCGCGAGGAAGCGATGAAGGTCGCGTTCGAATCCTCGCCGATCGCGACCATGGACGGCTGGCGATCGCCGGTCCTGCTGATCCAGGGCGATGACGACCGCAACGTCAACTTCCAGCAGACCATCGACCTCGCGCGGCGGCTCGAGGAACGGCACCTCCCGTTCGAGCAGTTCGTGATTCCGAACGAGATTCACGGGTTCCTCAGGTGGCACTCGTGGCTCGCCGCCGACACCGCGACCGCGGACTTCTTCGCGCGGACGCTGCCGGCGCAATGAGGCCGGGCGCGCAGGCGCTCCGGATGGTCGTGGCGGCGGCGCTCGCCTTTGCCGCTGCCGCGCCTGTTTCGGCCGAGCCGGCGCTGCCGTTCGTGCTCAAGCAGGTCGGGCCGGGCGTCTATGCCGCGATCGACGGTCCCGAGCACAAGGCGGGATCAAACGCGGGCTTCGTCATCGGCGACGACGGCGTCCTGGTCGTCGACGCCTTCTTCAACCCGGCAGCGGCTCGGGCGCTGGTCGGCGAGATCCACCGCCTGACGCCCAAGCCGATCCGCTACCTCGTCAACACCCATTATCATGTCGACCATACCGGCGGGGACCAGGCGCTGCGCGATGCCGGAGCGATCATCATCGCCCACCGCAACGTCCGCGGCTGGGTGCGGGTGAACAACATCCACCTGCTCGGCGACCGGATCACGCCGGAGATGCGGGCGCAGATCGAAGCGCTGCCGCTGCCCGACGTTACGACCGACACGAACCTCGCCGTCTGGCTGGGGTCGCGCAAGGTCGTCGTCCGCACGGTGCTCGGCCATACCGGGGGGGACCTCACCGTCTTCGTTCCCGACGCCAAGGTGCTGTTCACCGGGGACATGCTGTGGCGGAAGATCCCGCCCAATCTGATCGACGGCTCGGTCAAGGAGTGGGTCGCGACCGACGCCGGCTTCGAGCGCATGGCGGACGCGGCGCATGTCACCTTCGTGCCGGGTCACGGCGACGTGGCGACTCTCGCGGACGTCGAGGATTTCCGCGCCTATTTGGTCGATCTCAGGCGCCTCGTCGCGGAGGCGCGCAGGGCAGGGCTGAAGGGCGACGAGATGGCGCGGGAGGTCACGCCGAAGCTGCGCGCGACGCATCCCGGCTGGAACATCAGCGACCGCGCCGCCGCGTTCGAAATTCGCTACATGAACGAGGAGCTCGCGGGCACGAAGAAGCGCCCGGTGCCGCAGCCGGAGTAACCGATGAGCGACAGCGATTCAGCCCAGATCGATGAGAAGATCCGCGCGCTCGGCGACTGGCGCGGGGCGATGCTGGCGCGGCTGCGGCGCTTGATCCGCGAAGCCGATCCCGACGTGGTCGAGACGGTGAAGTGGCGAAAGCCGTCGAACCCGGCAGGCGTGCCGGTCTGGGAGCATGGCGGCATCGTCTGCACCGGCGAGACCTACAGGGACAAGGTCAAGCTGACCTTCGCCCGGGGCGCGGCGCTTGACGATCCGGACCGGCTGTTCAACGCCAGCCTCGACGGAGGAACGCGGCGTGCGATCGATTTCCGGGAGGGCGACGAGGTCGACGAGGAAGCGTTCAAGGCGCTGATCCGCGAAGCGGTCGCGCTCAACGCGTCAAAGGCGCCGCGCTAGCTGCAGATGGTCGGAGTCGAGGGTCCCGAAGCGTCCGAATAGCAATTGCCGTTGGCCGCATCGGCGCGGCTTCCCTGCCGCTCGGCAACGAAGACCGCGGCGCTTGCCGCAACGATGACCAAAACTGCGATCGCCTTCACACGCATGGCGAGTCCCCTTATGCGACGCAGCAGCGCCGCGACGTTGGTAAATAACACTCAAGTGTCGGTGAAAGAATAAAAATTTTCGCCGATCGATCCGTCTGCGCGGCTCCGGCGGCAAATGTTTTTCCTTTGTTGCATCCGCGCCACGGCATTGCGGACGATTGCGACCGCGCTAGGGTCTAGCGATGATCCGGATTGTTAGCGCTACCGCAGCCCTGCTCGCCACCGCCGCAGCTTCACCCGCGTGGGCGCAGGTCCGGCCGCTTCCTGGCGGAGTCGAGGCGACCAGCAACGGCACAGGCATCCGGGTCGAGGCGTTGACCGATTCGATCCTGCGCGTCCGCGTCGCTCCCGGAGGTCGGTGGAGCGAGGACGCTAGCTGGGCGGTTCCGCAGGCGCTCCGCGCCGAGCGGGCGCCGGTCCACGCGGCGGCCGACGGGTTCAGCACCAGCGCGCTCGTCGTCCACCTCGACCCGGCGACTCTCGCGCTGACCGTCACCGACCCGGTAGGGCACACGATCATCGCCGACGAGCCGCAGCCTGTCCGCTTCGACGGGCCGCGCTTCACCCTCGCCAAGGCGCTCGCCGCGGGCGAGCATATCTACGGGCTCGGCGACAAGACCGGGAGCTTCGACCGCCGCGGCGAGAGCTTCGTCGACTGGAACACCGACGCCTACGGTTTCCAGCGCGACACCGACCCCATCTACAAGACGATCCCCTTCTACATCGCGAGCGGCGGGGCAGGGGGCGCCTACGGCCTGTTCCTCGACAATACGTGGCGCAGCTGGTTCGACTTCGGCCACCGCGAGGACGGCGCGATCCGCATCGGGGCCGATGGCGGCCCTATCGACTATTATGTGATCGCCGGGTCGACGGTGCGCGACGTGGTTCGCCGATACACCGACCTTACCGGAAAGGCGCCGCTACCGCCGCGATGGGCGCTTGGCTACCAGCAGTCGCGCTATAGCTACATGAGCGCAGACGAGGTGCGGCAGATCGCGGCGACCCTGCGCAAGGACCGAATCCCGTCGGACGTGATCTGGCTCGACATCGACTACCAGGACCGCAACCGGCCGTTCACGGTCAACAAGGCCACCTTCCCCGACCTGAAGAAGCTCGCGAGCGACGTCGGCGCCGAAGGGTTCAAGCTGGTCGCGATCACCGACCTCCACGTCGCCTATGCGCCCGGCCAGGGTTATGCGCCCTACGACACCGGCGCCGCGGCCGACGCGTTCGTCAAGAACCCGGACGGGAGCACCTATGTCGGCAAGGTGTGGCCGGGCCCGTCGGTGTTCCCGGATTTCACCAGGGCGCCGGTGCGCGCCTGGTGGGGATCGCAGTACCGGCAATTCGTCGCCGACGGGATCGCCGGCTTCTGGAACGACATGAACGAGCCCTCGGTGTTCGACGTGCCGAGCAAGACCATGCCTCTCGACACGGTTCACCGCATCGAGGGCGACGGCTTCGCGCCGCGGACCGCCAGCCACGCCGAGATCCACAACGTCTACGGGATGGAGAACAGCCGGGCGACCCACGACGGCGAGCTTGCGCTCCGGCCAAACGTGAGGCCGTTCGTGATGACCCGCGCGAGCTATGCCGGCGGGCAGCGCTACTCGGTGACCTGGACCGGCGACAACAGCTCAACCTGGGACCATCTGAAGCTGGCCGTCCAGCAGATGCTCAGCCTCGGCCTTTCCGGCTTCGCCTGGTCGGGCGCGGACATCCCGGGCTTCACCGGCGGAGCGAGCGCCGAGCTTGCGACCAAATGGTTCGAGATTGCCGCCTTCACCCCGGTGATGCGCGGCCACTCGGCCAAGGACACGCCGCGAGCCGAGCCGTGGGTCGACGGGCCCGAGCAGCTCGCGATCCGCCGCCGCTTCATCGATGAGCGCTATCGCCTTCTGCCTTACCTCTACGCCGTGGCCGAGGAGAGCGCGCGCACCGGCGACCCGGTCATGCGGCCGACCTTCTACGATTATCCGCAGATGCAGAGCGCGCCGTGCGACCAGTCGATGGCGTTCACGGTCGGGAGGGACCTGCTCGTCGCCGCAAACCCGAAGCCCGAATCGCCTTATCCCTACGACATCTGCCTGCCCGGCAAGGGCTGGTACAATTACTGGACCGGCGAGCAACTCCCGGGTGACCGGACGGGCGAGGCGCCCAAGCTCGATGCCTTGCCGGTGTTCGTGCGTCCCGGCGCGATCATTGCCAAGCAGCCGCTGGTCCAGAGCACGAGCGAGACTCCCGACGGTCCGCTCGAGCTCGACGTTTATCCCGGCGACGACTGCCGCGGCCAGATCTACCTCGACGACGGCGTGAGCATCGCCGGCCCGTCGCTTCGCCAGCAAATGACCTGCACCGTGACTCCGGCCGGGGTTTCGCTAGCCTTCGGCGAGCGGCAGGGCAGCTATCGGCCGTGGTGGAAGCAGATCGCGGTCACCGTCCACGGCGCAACGACGAAACATGTGGTGATTGCGGACCAGCCGCACGCGGCGACGATTCCGATCCGCTGAGATCAGTCGCGGCGGAAGAGCTCCAGGCCCTCCGGCGAGGCGAAGCCGTCGAGGGGGATGTCCCAGTCGTCGGCGGGAATGGTCTCGGTCAGCCGCTGCATCGCCCAGCCGAGCCCGATCAGCCGCGCGCCGTTCGTCTTCAGCCGCACCAGCGCGCGGTCGTAATGGCCCTTTCCGCGGCCGAGGCGGCTGCCGCTACCGTCGACCGCGATCAGCGGGACGAGGACCAGGTCGGGCTCGACCGCCGGATGGCGCTTGGCGGGCTGCATGATCCCGAACGGCCCCGGCTCGAGCGGGTCGCCGGCGAGGAAGCGGAACGGCTTGGCCGGATTGGCGAAGCAGGGGAAGGCCGCGATCGCGCCGACCGCCCGCGCTTCCTCCATCGCGGGCAGCGGGCTGATCTCCGACCCCAGCGGGTGATAGCCGGCGACGACCGAGACGCCGGCGAACAAGGACGTGAGGTTTTGGGCGAGCTTCTGCTCGAGCCGCGCGCGGGCGGCGTCGGACAGGGTGCGCACATAGGCCTTGCGCGCGTCGAGCGCCGCGCGGCGGAGCGATTCCTTCGACAGCGGCTCCAGTCCGGGCCGCGGTTGCGAAGAATCGAAGGGAGGTGACGGGACCACCATGGCCGTTTGCCCTAAAATCCTCTGACGCCAAAACGTCAGGTGGGCGCCGAATGCTCCGGACCCCAGGGCAACCCCTGTGACCCGGGCAGGGTCAGCTCCCTAGGATGTTCTATCGCCTCAGGGATTTTCCGAAGGCTCGCACCCGGCAGTACCCGTCGTCCAATGACTTAGGGATTCGAAGCCGCGCCCTCAAGCTCCGTAGCGAGCATTTCGAGGCGGTTGGCGAGCGCTTCGGCGCGCTCGACCAGCACCGGATCGGGCGCCGCCGGCGCCGCGGCCGCCGCGGCGTCCGGATTCTTGTCGATCAGCTGGTCGGCAAGCAGAAGCGAAGCGAACAGGAACTGGCGCGCTTCCGAAAGCGTCCCGAGGCCTGCGAGCGCCTCGCGGCTCTTGCCGTCGACGAGGCGCGCTGCGGCGCGGAGATTCTCCTCCTCGCCCTCGCGGCACGCGACCTGGTAGGTGCGGCCGGCGATGTTGAGATCGATCAGCGCGGCCATCACACCGCCGCCTCGCGGATCAGCTCGTCGAGCTCCTCGACCACTTCGCGGACCTTGGCGCGCAGCTCGTCGTCGCGCCCGGCGCTAGCCGGCCGGGCCGAAGACAGCGCCTTTTGGACACGCTCGATGGCGCGCTCTGCTCTGTCGAGAGCGGCTGAAAGACCCCCGTCATCCATTTGATTTGCGCTACGCACTTTCGTGATTCCGGGCAAGCGTTGACGCGGCTCGGCTCACCGGACAAAGGAGCCCAGTCGCCCCTCCGCGACCGAACCCCATTGCCGGAGCCTCGATGCAGCCGTCCGACCGCCGCCTTGCCAACGCCATTCGCGCCCTCGCGATGGATGCGGTGGAGGCCGCCAACAGCGGCCATCCGGGGATGCCGATGGGCATGGCCGACGCCGCCACCGCGCTGTTCACCCGGCACCTGAAGTTCGACGCGGCGGACCCGCACTGGCCGGACCGCGACCGCTTCATCCTGTCGGCCGGGCACGGCTCGATGCTGATCTATGCGCTCTTGTATCTTACCGGCTACGAGCGGCCGACGCTCGACGACATCAAGCACTTCCGCCAGCTCGGCTCGCCGACCGCCGGCCATCCGGAAAATTTCGAGCTTCCGGGGATCGAGGTCACGACCGGACCGCTCGGGCAGGGCGTGGCCATGGCCGTCGGAATGGCCATCGCCGAACGCCACTTGAACGCGGACTACGGCGACGAGCTGGTCGACCACCGCACCTTCGTGATTGCCGGCGACGGCGACCTCATGGAAGGCATCAACCACGAGGCGATCGGCCTTGCCGGCAACTTGAAGCTCGGGCGCCTGATCGTGCTCTGGGACGACAACAGCATCACCATCGACGGCTCGACGTCGCTGTCGCGCAACGAGGACGTGCTCCAGCGGCACCGCGCCGCCCAGTGGCATACGGTCGAGTGCGACGGCCTCGACGCGAACGACGTGAGCCGAGCCATCGATGAAGCCGTCGCCGACCCGCGGCCGAGCCTCATCCGCTGCAGGACGATCATCGGCTTCGGCGCTCCCAACAAGCAGGGCACCGCGGCGACGCACGGGGCCGCGCTCGGCAAGGACGAGGTCGAAGCGGCGCGCAAGCAGCTCGGGCTCGACGACGAGGCCTTCACGGTTCCCGACGACGTGCTCACCGCCTGGCGCGCGGCGGGCAAGCGCGGATCGGTCGATCACGCGAAATGGAACGACCGCCTCGACCGCAGTACCCGCAAGGACGAGTTCCTCGCGCGGATGAACGGCAAGGTGACCGACGCGTGGCTCCAGCCGTATCTCGACAAGCTCTATCCCGAGCTGAAGCCCGTCGCGACGCGCAAGGCGTCGGAGATGGCACTCGAGGCGATCAACCCGGCAATCCCGGCCACCATCGGCGGATCGGCCGACCTCACCGGCTCGAACAACACGAAGACCAAGGGCCTGGAGCCGCTCACGGCGGAGAATTACGCCGGCCGCTACATCTATTACGGAATCCGCGAGTTCGGCATGTCGGCGGCGATGAACGGCATGGCGCTCCACGGCGGCGTCATCCCCTACGGCGGGACCTTCCTCGTCTTCACCGACTATGCGCGGCCGGCGATCCGGCTGTCGGCGTTGCAGAAGGCGCGGGTCATCTACGTGATGACCCACGACAGCATCGGCCTCGGCGAGGATGGCCCGACCCATCAGCCGATCGAGCATCTGCAGAGCCTGCGCGCGATGCCGCAGCTTTATGTCTATCGTCCGGCGGACGCGGTCGAGACCGCCGAGTGCTGGGCGCTTGCGCTCCAGAGCGACGAGCCGTCGATCCTCGCGCTCACCCGGCAGAACCTTCGGCCCGTGCGGACGGAGCCCGCTTCCGAGAATTTGTCGGCGCGTGGCGGCTATCGCCTCAAAGCCGCTGAAAATGACCGCAAAGTCATTTTCATCGCAACCGGGTCCGAGGTCGAGATCGCGCTCGATGCGGCGGCGCGGCTTGAAGCGGAGGGCGTGGGTGCCGATGTGGTGTCCATGCCCTGCACCGAGCGGTTCGACGCCCAGCCGCAAGACTATCGCGAGGACGTCCTTCCCGACGTCAGCAACCGCGAGGTCCTGCGCGTGTCCGTCGAGGCGGGGACCACCTTCGGGTGGGAGCGCTACACCGGCCTCCACGGCCTGCGGATCGGCATCGACCGTTTCGGCGTCTCCGCTCCGGCACCCGACGCCTACGCCTTCTTCGGCCTCACCGCCGACAAGGTCGCCGCGCGCGTCACGGACTTCATGAAGAAAAGAGGAATTCAATGACGAGAGTTGCCATCAACGGCTTCGGCCGAATCGGCCGCCTGGTCGCCCGGGCGATCCTCGAGCGGCCCGATTGCGGGCTCGAGCTGGTCAGCGTCAACGACCTTGCCGACGCAAAGGCCAACGCCTGGCTGTTCAGCCACGACAGCGTCCACGGCAAGTTCCCGGGCGAGGTCACGACCGACGGCAACGACATCATCGTCGACGGCAAGCGGATCCACGTCACTGCCGAGAAGGATCCGGCCAAGCTTCCGCACAAGGCGAACGGCATCGACATCGCGCTCGAATGCACCGGCTTCTTCACCGACCGCGCGGGCGGCGAGGCGCACATCCAGGCCGGCGCAAAGCGCGTGCTGATCTCCGCGCCGGCGAAGGGTGTCGACCTGACCGTGGTCTATGGCGTCAACGACGACAAGCTGAAGCCGGAGGACCGGATCGTCTCCAACGCCTCGTGCACGACCAACTGCCTCGCGCCGGTCGCCAAGGTGCTCAACGACGCGCTCGGCATCGAGCGCGGCCTGATGCTCACCGTCCACGCCTACACCAACGACCAGAAGATCCTCGACCAGATCCACAAGGACCTGCGTCGCGCCCGGGCCGCGGCCATGTCGATGATCCCGACCACGACCGGCGCCGCCCGCGCGGTCGGCGAGGTTCTTCCGGAATTGAAGGGCAAGCTCGACGGTTCGGCGATCCGCGTCCCCGTGCCCGACGGAAGCATCATCGACCTGACCTTCGATTCCGGCCGTCCGACGACCCGCGAGGAGGTCAACCAGATCCTCAAGAGCGCGAGTGACAGCGAGCGGCTGAAGGGCATTCTCGTCTACACCGAAGAGCCGATCGTGTCGGTGGACATCGTCCACACGCCGGCAAGCTCGACCGTCGACAGCCTCGAAACCGCGGTCCTCGGCGACACGCTGGTTCGGGTCGTCAGCTGGTACGACAACGAATGGGGCTTCTCGAACCGGATGGTCGATACCGCCCGGGCGATGGGGCAGCTTGGCTAGGTTCAAGACCCTCGACGACCTGCCGGAGGATCTGACCGGCAAGAAGGTGCTCGTTCGAGTGGACCTCAACGTGCCGATGGACGGCGCGTCGGTCACCGACGACACCCGCCTTCGCGCCATGCTGCCGACGGTGCTCGAGCTCAGCGACCGCGGGGCGATTGTGCTGCTGCTGTCGCATTTTGGCCGGCCGAAGGGCGAGTCGCGGCCCGACATGTCGACGGCCCAGCTGGTGATGCCGGTCCACCGCCTCGCCGGGCGCTCGGTCCGCTTCGTCGAGGATTGCCAGGGCGCCGAGGCGCAAAAGGCGATCGCGACCATGCTGCCGGGCAACATCGGCATCCTCGAGAACACGCGCTTCCATTCGGGCGAGGAGAAGAACGACCCCGAGCTCGCCAAGGCGATGGCCGCATTGGGCGATTATTACGTCGACGACGCCTTCTCGGCCGCGCACCGTGCCCACGCCTCGACCGAAGCGATCACGCACTTCCTGCCAAGCTTCGCCGGACGCGCGATGGAGGCGGAGCTCAAGGCGCTCGAGCGCGCGCTCGGCAATCCGGAGCGGCCGGTCGCCGCAGTCGTCGGTGGTGCCAAGGTGTCGACCAAGCTTGCGGTGCTCGGCCATCTCGTCGGCAAGGTCGACCATCTGGTGATCGGCGGGGGCATGGCCAACACCTTCCTCGCCGCGCGCGGGGTCAATGTCGGCAAGTCGCTGTGCGAGCACGAGCTGACCGGCGAGGCCAATGCGATCTTCGACCGCGCGGAGCAGGCCGGCTGCACCATCCATCTGCCCTATGACGTGGTGGTGGCGAAAGAGCTCAAGCCCAACCCGCCGAGCCTGCGCACTTGCAACGTGCATGAGGTCCAGGCCGACGAGATGATCCTCGACATCGGCCCCGCCGCGGTCGAGGCGCTCGCCGACGTGCTCAAGACGTGCCGGACGCTGGTGTGGAACGGCCCGCTCGGCGCGTTCGAGGTGCCGCCGTTCAACGCCGCGACGGTCGCGCTTGCGAAGACCGCGGCCGCCCTCACCAAGGAAGGTTCGCTCGTCTCCATTGCCGGCGGCGGCGACACGGTGGCGGCGCTCAACCACGCCGGCGTGACCCAGGACTTCAGCTTCGTCTCGACCGCGGGCGGCGCGTTTCTCGAATGGATGGAGGGGCGGACGCTTCCCGGCGTCGCCGCGCTCGAACGCCAATGATCAACATCCAGAACATCGACCATGTCGTGCTGCGGGTTCGCGACCGCGAGGCGATGACCCGGTTCTACGTCGACGTCCTCGGCGCGCGGATCGAGAAGAACCAGGAAGTGCTCGGCCTGTACCAGCTGCGGGTCGGCACATCGCTGATCGATTTCGTGCCCGTCGACGAGCGGCTCGGGCGGAGCGGCGGAGCGGCGCCGGGCAAGGAAGGCCGCAACGTCGACCATATCTGCTTCCGGGTGCTGCCGTGGGACGGAAAGACGGTGCTCGCCCACCTCCGCGATCACGGCATCGAGGGGGAGATCGTCTCGCGCTACGGCGCCGATGGCGATGGGCCGTCCGTCTATGTGACAGACCCTGAAGGCAATAATCTGGAGCTCAAGGGGCCGCCCTGGGCTCCGGTTCCCAAGCGCTGAACGAGGAAGCCATGAACCACGACCAAATGACCGCCAAGATCGAGCAGGGCGACGGCTTCATCGCCGCGCTCGACCAATCGGGCGGTTCGACGCCCAAGGCGCTCAAGGGCTACGGGGTCGAGGAGGGCGCCTGGTCGAGCGACGAGGAGATGTTCGACCTCATCCACCAGATGCGCTCGCGGATCATCACCTCGCCCTGCTTCGGCAGCGGCAAGGTGATCGGCGCGATCCTGTTCGAACGGACGATGGACGGGACGGTCAATGGCAAGCCGACGCCACAGGCCCTGATCGACCGCGGCATCGTTCCGTTCATCAAGATCGACAAGGGCCTCGAGGACGAGGACCGGGCAGTTCAGCTGATGAAGCCGATCCCCGGCCTCGACGCGTTGCTCGACCGGGCGAAGAGCCTCGGCGTCTTCGGGACCAAGGAGCGGTCGGTCATCAATCGCGCCGACGCGACGGGCATCGCCACCTGCGTCGCCCAGCAGTTCGAGCTTGCCCAGCGGGTGCTCGAGCACGGGCTGGTGCCGATCATCGAGCCCGAGGTGAACATCAAGAGCCCGGACCGGGCGACAAGCGACGATCTCCTGCTCGATTCGCTGCTCATCGCGCTCAAGGAGGTTCCCGAGGGCCAGCGGGTGATGCTCAAATTGTCCATCCCCGAGGTTCCCGGCCAATTCCGGCCGCTGATCGAGCATCCGCGGGTGCTCCGGGTGGTCGCGCTGTCGGGCGGCTTCTCGCGCGAGGAGGCGTGCCGCGAGCTGGCGAAGAACCCCGGCATGATCGCGAGCTTCAGCCGCGCCTTGCTGTCCGACCTTCGCTCACAGCAGAGCGATTCCGAGTTCGATTCGACGCTGGGCCAGGCGATCAGCGAAATCTACGCCGCCTCGACGCAGAAGGTGCTCGCCTGACGGAGGCTCGTGTGGAGATGGACAGGGACTGGGCGGCGGTCGACGACTATATCGTCGAAAAGCTCTTCGGCGCGGATCAGCCCCAGGCGGCGATCGAGGCGAACGCCGCCGCTGGCCTTCCCGCGATCGACGTGTCTCCCGCCCAGGGGAAGCTTCTCTATTTGCTCGCGAAGTCCTGCGCTGCCACGCGCATCCTCGAGGTCGGGACGCTCGGTGGCTACTCGACCATCTGGCTGGCGCGGGCGCTTCCCGCCGGCGGCCGGCTGGTCACGCTCGAGATCGATCCGCGCCACGCGGAGGTTGCACGCCGCAATCTCGCGGAGGCGGGCGTTGCCGACCGGGTGGAGGTGCGGGTCGGCCCCGCGCTCGATTCGCTCGCAGCGCTGGCGAAGGAGCGGAGTGGCGCGTTCGACGTCGTGTTCATCGACGCCGACAAGGAACATAACGCCGACTATGTCGATGCCGCGATCGATCTCGCCCGGCCCGGTGCGCTGATTGTCGTCGACAATGTCGTGCGGAACGGCGGCGTCATCGACAGCCGCTCGACGGATTCGAAGATCCTCGGCACGCGGCGCCTGTTCGACATGCTGGCCGACGAGCCGCGGCTCGAGGCGACCGCGATCCAGACGGTCGGCGCCAAGCAGTGGGACGGCTTCATCATCGCGGTCGTGCGTCCATGAGCGAAGCCGGGGACGAAATCGCATTCGAGCCGATCGACTTCCCTCCGCCGGAGCGGACGGAGCCCGCGAAGCTGTACCTGATCAGCCCGCAGGACGTTCGCGGGGCCTTTCCGGACCGCCTCAAGGCCGCGCTTGAGCCCGGCGTCGCGGCGGCGTTCCAGCTGCGCGTCAAGGACATGGACGAGCATGAGCTGGCAAGGCTTGCCGAGCCGCTGCAGCGCATCTGCGCCGACGCGAGCGTGGCGTTCATCGTCAACGACAGCGTCAGCCTGGCGAAGCGCCTCGGCGCCGACGGCGTCCACCTCGGCCAGAGCGACGGCGACGTTCGCGAGGCGCGGGCGGTGCTCGGGCCGTCCGCGCAGATCGGGCGGACGTGCCACGACAGCCGCCACCTTGCGATGGAGGCGGGGGAGGCGGGCGCCGACTATGTCGCCTTCGGCGCTTTCTATCCGACCACCACGAAACCCTCGGACTATCGGCCCGCGCCCTCGATCCTGACCTGGTGGGCGGCGATCTTCGAGATACCCTGCGTCGCGATCGGCGGGATCACGCCCGACAATGCGAAGCCGCTGATCGATGCGGGCGCCGACTTCCTCGCCGTGTGCCAGGCGATCTGGGGCAAGGACGACCCCGCCGCTGCGGTCGAGGCATTCGCGCCCGTTCTTTCCGCCTGAGCCGGAACGCGGCGCTGCCCTGGCGGGTTTGGCGGCCGAGAGGAGTGCGCGATGGCTGACGACAAGGAGCCGATGGAGGCCGGCGGCACCAGCGGCGCAGGAAAGGCCGCGGCGAACGACGACGATCCGGCGAGCGCCGGTCGCCCCGACATGCAGGACAATGAAGGCCAGTCGGGCGGAGGCGCCTATCCCAGGCCACACAACGATCCGGCCAACGCCGATCCGGAGGACGGCTTCATGGGCCACGGCGGCCAGAGCGACAACCGCTACTACGGAGGCGGCGAGCCGGGCACGGACCGTACGCCCGAGCGCGAGAATGCGGTGACCGAGGACGACGACTAGATCAGACGAACGTCCGCTCGCGGTACCATTTGGTGACGATATACTTGGTGCCGGCCTCGACCGGCATCCCGGCGTGCTCGGTCCACGGATTGGGGCTGCCGTCGAGCGCCATGTTGTTCCAGATCAGCAGCCTGCCGATGAGCGGCGTGACCGCGAGGTCGAGGTAGCGGAACGCGGTCGCTCCGCCCCGTTCGACCATGTTGAGATAGATCATTGCGGTCCAGGTGCGCTGCCCGCCGTGCGGCTCGTATTCGGCCCAATAGGGCTGGTCGATGTAGAAGAAGTCGGAGTGGTGCTTGAACTCCTGGCTGACCTGGTACCGCTGTCCCTGAAGCGGCTCGCCCTGGACGGGGTCCATTCCAAGCAGCGCCGCGATTCGCGCATTGATCTCGCTCACCAGCGGGTCGTGGTTGTCGAGGTCGCAGCTGTAGCTGGTCCGGACGTCCTGGTATTTTTCCTTGTCGTACAGCGGCGAGGGATAGGTGTTCGAATCGATCTGGAGGCACAGCGCAGCGCACTCCTCGGGGCTGAGGAAATTGCCGCGGACATAGAGCTGGACTGGCCGGCTCGGGCTGCTCGTCAGGCGCCACAGCCCCGGCGTGTTGTCGAGATTTTCGCCGACCCGCCGGCCGATTCCGGCGCGAAGATCCGACCGCTGCTCGGCGAAGGGGATCGTCGGCTCGTGAAAGGGCTGCGGTTCCGCCGTCGTCGCCATCGCCGCATTGTGCGCAGGATTCGGCCGCTTGCCAATCACCGGCTCATTTGCCGCACCATCGCCTTGAGAGTCCGCGCGTCCTCGATCGCGTGACCGTGGATGTCGTTGTTGAAATAGCACCAGCAGCTGCGCCCCTGGCGCGCCTGCTCGACCAGCCAGTCGGTCCAGCCGAGCAGCCCTTCGTCGGAGTAGCGGCCCCAATATTTCCCCTCGCCGCCGTGGAAGCGGACATAGACGATCGGGCCGACGGCGATCCGCTCGCTTCGGGAGCCGGGCATGTCGTGGACGCAGAAGCTCGCGCCGAAGCGGTCGAGCAAGGCGTACGTCTCCGGCACGTACCAGCTGCTGTTGCGGAACTCGAACACGCTGGTCACGCCGGTCGGCAGGATATTGAGGAAGCTTTCGAGCCGCTCGAGGTTGATCTTCATGCTCGGCGGCAGCTGGTAGAGCATGGGACCGAGGCGGTCGCCGAGATGCTCGACGGCGCTCATCATCCGCTCCATCGGCTCCTCGCAATTCTTCAGCTTCTTGGCCTGCGTCAGGTAGCGGTTCGCCTTGACCGCGTAGCAGAAGCCCGCCGGCGCCTGCTTGCGCCACTTCTCGAACGTGGCCGGCTTGGGCAGGTGGTAGAAGCTGTTGTTGATCTCGACGGTGACGAATTCCTGGGCATAGCGCGCGAACCAGCGGGTCTGCGGCAGGCCTTCGGGATAGAAGAGCCCGCGCCAGTGCTTGTAGACCCAGCCCGAGCAGCCGATGCGGATGCTTGCCGGCGTTGCCGTGGAAACAGTTGTTTCCTCCATCGTTGCACCTCAACAACGCTTTTGCCGGAGAGTTGCGCTGAAATATGTCGCCACCGCCTTGTTCGCCGCCGTGTTCACCGCGGTCGTCGTCAGCGCCTTCTGGATCTGGTTCTACAGCATCGCTCCGGCGCCCAAGCCGCAGGTCGCGCGCAGCGGCAACGTCGTCGCGGTGCAACCGAAGAACGCGCCGCCGGTCGAAATCGCGCAGCAGGTGGTGGTCGGACCTGCGGGTCTCGCCATCCCGGTCGTCGGCGTGAAGGCCACCGACCTCGTCGACACGTTCGATGCGGCGCGTGCGGCCGGGCGGCGTCATGACGCCATTGACATCATGGCCGCCGAAGGAACTCCGGTGATCGCCGCGGCCGACGGTACCATCGAGAAACTGTTCTTCAGCCACGGCGGCGGCGGAATCACCGTCTACGAACGCTCGCCGGACCAGAAATGGATGTATTATTACGCCCACCTGCAGCGCTACGCCCCGGGCCTCGCCGAAGGGCAGCAGGTCAAGCGAGGGCAGGTGATCGCCTTCGTCGACCATACTGGTGATGCCGTCGCATCCGCGCCGCACCTCCATTTCGCGATCAACACGATGGCGCCGGGCGAGCGCTGGTGGCAGGGGACACCGATCAACCCGTACCCGCTGCTTGCCGGGAAAAAGACCAGCGGCTAGAGCGCCCGCGGCTCTTTCCCAACACTTTCTCCGAGAGAAGACATGAAGATCAGCGGCGTGGACATCCGTCCCGGCAACATCATCGAATATGAGGGCGGCATCTGGCGCGCCGTGAAGATCCAGCACACCCAGCC
>Ga0068852_100000971_pt1 | contig 18839 bp, 16 predicted proteins | sample KBSCornC22_FD_66594 | JGI IMG/M metagenome (GOLD analysis project Ga0068852, IMG submission 66594) | Corn rhizosphere microbial communities from Kellogg Biological Station, Michigan, USA - KBS Corn C2-2 | ecosystem: Host-associated > Plants > Roots > Rhizosphere > Soil ... | reverse complement strand
CGCGATCTCGCGGCGGACGATGGTGCCCAGGGCGATCAGGTTGGCGTGGGTTTGCATGCGAGGGCTACACAGAAGAGGGAGTGGATGCGGCGGATGCCGGCAGCGAAGAAGGATGGATTCGTTCCGCGCCTGAGCCATTGCGTTGCATGAGAAAGTTGCCGACGTGCGCTAAGCGGCCTTGCCGTGATTGCCTTCGACGAGTCGCACGAACAGTTCTTCGAGCCGGTTCGCCTTGTTGCGCATCGACGTGACCGTGACGCCGCGCGCGCTGAGCGCGGCGAACAGCGAATTGAGATCGTGCGTGCGCGACATTTCCGCTTCGAGCGTATGCGCGTCGACCGGCGTCAGGCGCACGCCGTCGACCTGCGGCAGTTCGGCCGGCATGCTTGCCACGTCGAGCACGAACGCTTCGACATCGAGCTTCGCGAGCAGGCGCTTCATCGAGGTGTTCTCGATGATGCTGCCCTTGTCGATGATCGCGATGTTGCGGCAGAGCTGCTCGGCTTCCTCGAGGTAGTGCGTCGTGAGGATCACCGTCGTGCCTGCGCGGTTGATCTCGCTGACGAATTTCCACATCGAACGGCGGATCTCGATGTCGACGCCGGCGGTGGGTTCGTCGAGGATCAGCACGCGCGGCTCGTTCATCATCGCGCGCGCAATCATCAGGCGCCGCTTCATGCCGCCCGACAGCGTGCGCGCTGAGACCTCTTTCTTTTCCCACAGGCTGAGCTGGCGCAGGTATTGCTCCGCGCGCTGGCAGGCCACGCGGCGCGGGATGCCGTAGAAGCCGGCCTGGTTCACGCAGATGTCGAACGGCGTCTCGAACTGGTTGAAGTTCAGCTCCTGCGGCACGAGGCCGATCAGCTGCATCGCGCCGCCGCGGTCGCGATGGATGGAGCGTCCGAACACCTCCGCCTCGCCGCTCGTGGCGTTGACGAGCGACGAGAGAATGCCGATCAGGGTCGACTTGCCCGCGCCGTTGGGGCCGAGCAGGGCGAAGAAATCGCCGGGTTCGACCCGCAGGGACACGCCTTTGAGCGCCTGTACGCCGGTTGCATACGTCTTGGTGAGATCACGAACTTCCAGCGCGGGGGCCGAACTCATGGGCTGCAGGTTCCGGGAGGGGCGGGTAGTATACGGCCCCCTTCGATTCCGATTGGTTCCGTCCCGTGGCCGAACAGTTTCCGTTGCGCCTGGTCTCCAGCTACATGCTGGCCTCGGCCGTACGCCATCTGGTGTTCGAACGCGCCGACGGCCAGTCTTTCGCCTTCGCGCCGGGCCAGTTCATCCAGATCCACTTCCACTACGCCGACGGCAAACCGACCAAGCGCAGTTATTCAGTCGCGACCATCGGCAACGGCGACGCCACGCCGGTGGCGCAGATCGAGATCGCCGTGTCCTACGTCGACGGCGGCGCGGCAACCGCGCTGCTGGCCAATCTGCAGCCCGGCGACACGGTCAACGCGAGCGGTCCCTACGGCCGCTTCTGCCTGTTCGACAACGATGCGAACCAGCGCTACCTGCTGGTCGGCACCGGCACCGGCATCACGCCGTACCGCGCCATGCTGCCGCAGCTGCGCCGCGTGATCGCTGCGCGCGGCTGCGAGGTCAACCTGATCTTCGGCGCGCGCAACGAACAGGAACTGCTCTACGACGCCGACTTCACCGCGTTCGAGCGCGAAGTGTCCGGCTTCCGCTACTACAGCTGCCTGTCGCGTGTGCCGCGCGCACTGCCGCGCACGCAGGACCGCAGCGGGCATGTGCAGGGCCTGATCGACGAACTGCAGCCGAGTGCGGAAGGCGATATCGCGTACCTGTGCGGCAATCCGAACATGGTCGACGAGGCGTTCGCCCTGCTCAAGGACGCCGGACTGCCGGTGCCGCACATCCGCCGCGAAAAGTATATTTCTTCGAAATAGCCGCGTAGGCGGGATAATGTACGGACGCGCACGCTCAGCCGAGCATGCGCCGCAGCGTGTTGTCGCGAAAATAGAAATGATGCGCGAGCGCCGCGGCCGCATGCAGGCCGATCACGGCGTAGAAGATCTTGCCCAGCGCGACGTGGACATCTTCGGTCCACTCGTGCAGGTCATGGTTGTTGGCGATCAGGTCCGGCAGCGTGAACCCGGTCAGCGGAATCACCACGGCGCGCTCGCCGCTCTGCGCGGTGATCAGGCCGAGCAGCGGCTGCACGATGAGGAACGCGTAGAGCAGCAGATGCGTGGCCTGGGCCGCCAGCAGTACGAGCCTTCCCGGCGGCGGCAGTATCGGCGGTGCCGGCCGGCTCAGGCGCGCGCCGATGCGCGGCAGCACGAGCAGGAAGATCAGCAGTCCCATCGCCATGTGCCATTGCATGACCACGGTGCGCGACGGACGGTCCGGCGCAAAGCCGCGCAGTTCGGCCGTGGCATAGACCGCGATCATCAGCAGCAGCGTGCCCCAGTGCAGCACGCGCACGAGCAGCGAATAGCGCGCCGCGGGAATGGCGTTCACGGCGAGGTCCGTTGGCGGCAGAAGCAATCGGCGAGATGGTCGTTGACCATGCCCGTCGCCTGCAGGAAGGCGTAGCAGATCGTCGTGCCGACGAAGGTGAAGTCGTACTTGCGCAGCGCCTTGCTGAGCCGGTCCGACAGCGGTGTGCTCGCCGGCACGTCGCCGCGGCCGCGCGGTTTGTTGTCGAGCGGCTTGCCGTCGACGAACGACCACAGGTATGCATCCAGGCTGCCGTGGTCTTTCTGCACCGCTTGCGCGGCCAGTGCGTTGCGCCGCACTCCGAAGACCTTGAGCCGGTTGCGCACGATGCCCGGATCGGTCAGTGCGCGTTCGAGCTGCTTGTCAGTCAGCCGCGCGCAGCGGTCGATGTCGAAGTCGTGGAATACGCGGCGATAGTTGTCGCGCTTCTCAAGGATCGTGCGCCACGACAGTCCGGCCTGCGCGCCTTCGAGGCAGAGGAATTCGAACAGCGCGCGGTCGCCATGCAGGGGGCGTCCCCACTCGGTGTCGTGATACTCGCGTTCGCTGTCGCTGCTGTCGGCCCAGAAGCAGCGCTTCACCGGCGCAGCACTCACGCGCGGACCTGCGCCAGCCAGTTGTCGAGGTTGTAGTAGTTCGTCACACGGCAGATCTGGCCGTCGCTGATCTCGAAGAACGCGCCGCCGGGCAGCACGTAGGTCTGGCCCTGGGCCGGCGGCAGTCCCTCATCGGCGATGAGATATTCGCCATGCACCACATATTCGGCCGCGGCGCGCGAACCGTCGGCATTGGCCATCACGACGATGTCGCGCAACTGTTCGCGATAGCAGCGCTGCATGCGCGAGAGGAACGCGCGGAACGCGTCGCGGCCGGTCTCGCGCTGACCCTGATTCACGTCGTGGCGTACGTCGTCGCTAAGGCAGGACAGCATGCCTTCCCAGTCGGCGCGATTGAACGCCATGTAATAGCGCAGCAGCAGTTCGATCGCGCGATCCATCGCGCGCACGCCGTCGATGATCATGAGGCAGCTCCGGCCGGCAAGGCTGCCGGGACGATACGCGGGGGGAGGAGGGTCAAGCATAGCCGCCGCGCGCAGCGGTTGCAGCCTTTATGATCGGCCGTTTCCGCAGGGCCGCCGCGTCATGTCCGAATCCGCTTCCCGCCGCGGCGCGCTGCTTGCGCTGGCCGTGCTGACCCTGGTCTGGAGCTACAACTGGGTCGTCATGAAGCAGGTGCTGCAGTACGCGGGACCGTTCGAGTTCGCCGCGATCCGCGCGGTGCTCGCGACGGTGGTGCTGTTCATCGTGCTGGTACTGCAGCGCGAATCTTTGCGGCCACCGCCGTTGCGACCGGCGATCCTGCTCGGGCTAGCGCAGACCACCGCGTTCCAGGGACTGGTGCAGTGGGCACTCGTCGACGGTGGCGCCGGCAAGACCGCGTTGCTCGCCTACACGATGCCGTTCTGGCTGTTGCTACTGGCGTGGCCGCTGCTGCGCGAGCGGCCGGACCGGCGCCGGCTCGCGTTTGCCGCGCTCGCCGCGCTGGGCCTGATCTTCGTGCTGCAGCCCTGGAGTGGTATCGGCGAGCGCCTCAGCACGCTGCTTGCGCTTGCGAGCGGACTGACCTGGGCGCTGGCCGTCGTGATCTCGAAGCGCGCGTTCGCCGGCGGCAGCGTCACGGCGCTGCGCCTGACCGCGTGGCAGATGGGGTTTGGCGCGATCGGCCTGTGCGTCGTCGCGCTGCTCGTGCCCGAGCGCGCGATCGAATGGAGCGCGCCGTTCGTCTGGGGACTCGCCTATAACGCCGTGCTCGCGTCGGGCCTGGCCTGGGTGCTGTGGGCGCTGATCGTGCAGCGGCTACCGGCGACCGTGGCCGGAATCGTCAGCCTCGCGGTGCCGCTCTGTGGCGTGCTGCTGGCCTGGCTGCTGCTCGGCGAACGGCCCGATGCGTGGGAAGGCATCGGCGTCGCGCTGATCGGCGCGGCGCTGGTCGGCATCAGCCAGGCGCCAGCGCGAACGGCTTAGGCGTTCATCCAGGGCAGCGCGTCGAGATCGACGTTGCCGCCGGACAGCACGACGCCGACGCGCTTGCCCGCGAAATGCTGCGGATGCCGCAGTATCGCGGCGAGCACCGTCGCGCTGGACGGTTCGACGACCTGCTTGAGGCGCTCCCAGATCAGGCGCATGGCCGCGATGATCTGCGCCTCGCTGACCGGCAGCACCGCGTCCACGTTGTCGCGCATCAGGGCAAAGTTGATTTCGCCGAGCGTGCCGCGCAGGCCGTCTGCGATGGTCTGGGGAACGATGTCGGTGAAGCGTTCCCCGCGGCGGAAGGACTCGAACGCATCCGGCGCGCCCTCGGGCTCGGCCGCATAGACCGCGATGCCAGGATTCACGCCGCGCGCGGCGATGGCGCAGCCGCTGCTCAGGCCACCGCCGCCCACCGGCGTGATCAGCACGTCGACGCCCCCGCTCTGCTCCAGTAGTTCGAGTGCTGCAGTGCCTTGCCCGGCGATGACGCGCGGGTCCGCATACGGATGCACGAGGGTCGCACCGGTCTGCTGCTGCACGCGTGCCGCGGTCTGTTCGCGCGCCGTGATCGTCGCGGCGCAGTGATGCAGGTGCGCGCCGTAGCGTTCGATCGCGGCGAGCTTGGACTTCACCGCGCCCTCAGGCACGACGACGTGACAGCCGATCCCGCGCGTCGATGCAGCCAGTGCGAGCGCCGCACCGTGATTGCCGGAGGAATGCGTCACGACGCCGCGCTGTGCCACGTCGTCGGGCAGTGACCAGACCGCATTGCACGCGCCGCGGAATTTGAACGCGCCCATGCGCTGCAGGTGTTCGCACTTGAAATGCAGTTCCGCGCCGGCGAGATCGTCGAGGCTGTGCGAGCGCAGCAGCGGCGTGACCTGGGCATGCGGCGCGATGCGCGCGGCGGCGTCGCGGATGTCCGCGAGGGTGAGGCGATGTGGGGTTTCCATGGGGCGGCGACGATACAGACCCCGGCGGCGGCGTGCTAGCCTGCGCCGCCTGTATTGCCGCCAGCCTTTTCATGTCCGCTTCCGACCCCGGCACCGTCCGACTCGCCGACTACGTGGCGCCTGCCTGGCGCGTCGTCTCGGCGGCGCTCGAATTCGATCTCGATATCCGCGCTACAACGGTGCGCACGCGCCTGCACCTCGAACGCACGACGGCAGCGGCATCGCCGCTGCGGCTCGATGGAATAGGCCTGCAGCTACGCGCGATACGCGTCGACGGCCGTGATCTCGCGAGTGACGAATATCGCGTGGAAGCTGATGCGCTGAGCGTGTTCGGATTGCCCGACAAAGTCGTGCTGGAAACGGAAATCGCGCTCGATCCGAGCGCGAACAGCGCGCTGTCCGGCTTGTATCTGTCGGGCGAAGCCGAGCGCGGATTCCTGCTGACCCAATGCGAAGCCGAAGGCTTTCGCCGCATCACCTATTACCCGGATCGGCCCGATGTGCTCGCGCCGTTCCACGTCGTGCTGCGCGCCGATCGCGCGCGCTTCCCGGTGCTGCTGGCGAATGGCAATCCGGCCGGCAGCGGCGAACTGGCCGACGGTCGCCACTGGGCCGCCTGGGACGACCCGCATCCGAAGCCGAGCTATCTGTTCGCGCTGGTCGCGGGCCGGCTCGAGCGCATCGAGCAGGCTTACGTCACCGCGGACGGCCGCGACGTCATGCTGCGCATCTTTGCCGAAGCCGATGCGATCGGCCGCTGCGGCTACGCGATGGATGCGCTCGTGCGCGCCATGCGCTGGGACGAGCGTGAGTACGGCCGCAACTACGACCTCGACGTGTTCCACATCGTCGCCACGCATGATTTCAACATGGGCGCGATGGAGAACAAGGGTCTCAACATCTTCAACGCGAAGTACCTGCTGGCCGACGCGCAGCGTTCCAGCGACGACGACTACGCGCATGTCGAGGCGATCGTCGCGCACGAATATTTCCACAACTGGACGGGCAACCGCGTGACCTGCCGCGACTGGTTCCAGCTGTCGCTGAAGGAAGGTCTCACCGTCTACCGCGAGCAGCAGTTCAGCGCGGACATGAATTCGGCGACGCTCAAACGCATCGAGGACGTGCAGATCCTGCGGCGCGCGCAGTTCGTCGAGGACGCCGGGCCGCTGGCCCATCCGGTGCGCCCGGTCGAATACAGCGCGATCGACAATTTCTACACCGCGACGGTCTACGACAAGGGTGCGGAACTCGTGCGCCTCGTCGCCGGACGGCTCGGTGCGATTGCGTGGCGTCGCGGCATGGACGAATACTTCCGCCGCCACGACGGCCAGGCTGCAACGGTCGAACAGTTCCTCGCCGCCCTCGGCGAAGCCAACGGCATCGATCTGATGCCGTATCTCGCGTGGTATGCGCAGTCCGGCACGCCGCAACTGCACGCGCGCGGCGAATACGATCCGACGCGGCGCGTTTATAGCCTCACGCTGCGGCAGCACACCGCGCCGACGCCGGACCAGCCGCACAAACAGGCGCTGCCGATTCCGGTGCGCGTCGCGCTGCTCGCAGCCGACGGCCGCGCGCTGCCGCTGCCGGCTCGCGACGGCGAGGCGGCGCGAACCGATTGCGTGCTCGAGCTCGCGACACCGGAGCGGACGTTCGTGTTCGACGACATCGCTGCGCCGCGCGTGGCGTCGCTGCTGCGCGGATTCTCCGCGCCGGTGCGGCTGTATACCGATCATCACGCGGACGATCTCGCTTTCCTCCTGCGCCACGAGAGCGACGGGTTCAGCCGCTGGGAAGCCGCGCAGCAGCTCGCGCGATCCGCGCTGGACGGCGTGCTCGCCGGTGCCCCTGAGGTACCGCAGCTACGCATCTGGTGCGACACGCTGGCCGATCTGTTCATGACGGACATCGATCCGGCGCTGCTCGCTGAACTGCTGACGCCGCCGGACTACAACGAGCTGGCGCAAACCTGCGACCCGCTGGACCCTGCCGCACTGCACGCTGCGCGCGAGACGCTCGAGCAGACGCTCGCGCACCGGCTCGGCGACGCGCTCGGCGCGCGCCACACCTTTCTGCTGCGTAGCGAAGCCGGCGGACTCGACGGCGCTTCGCGCGGCCGGCGTCGCTTGCTCAACCGCTGCCTGCGCTTGTGGCTGCGCATCGATCTGGAGCTGGCGCCTGAAGTGGCCGCGACGCGCTACGTCCTCGCGCCGAGCATGACCGAACGCCTGGCCGCGCTGGGCGGTCTGCTCGCGCAGGATGCGCCGCAGGCGCACAAGGCACTACAGGATTTCGCGCGCCGTTACGACGCCGATGCGGTCACGCTCGACAAGTGGTTTGCGCTGCAGGCGGCGGTGCCACGCGCCGATACGGTGGAGCGCGTGGCCGCGCTGCAGCAGCATCCGCGTTTCAGTCTGCGCAACCCCAACCGCGTTTCCGCGCTGCTACAGGGCTTTGCGGCACGCAATCCGATCGCGTTCCATCGCAGCGACGGCGCGGGCTACCGGCTGATCGAACAGGCATTGCGCGACATCGACGCACTCAATCCGACCACCGCGGCGCGGCTCGCCACCACGCTGAAGGACTGGCGCCGGCTGGAGCCGCAGCGCCGTGCGCTGCTGCGCGCGAGCCTGCAGCGCCTCGCCGCTGCAGAGACGTCGCATGACCTCGGCGATATCCTGCGCCGCAGCCTGGGCTGACGTCAGACCGCTTTAACGGCCCGGGAGCTACACTGTCTCCGTCGTGCGCCCGATTCAGGAATCGAGTAAATGTGGTCGAGCAACGCGTGGAGGCTTGACGTGCGATGCGGTGCCCTCACTCTGTGCTGACTCCTCCTCACTCTCCGCTGCATTTGGAGTGACTGTCATGCGTCGAATCCTCTGTTCCGTCCTTGCTTCACTGGCCTTGGCCGGTTGTGCCAGTACTGGCTACTACCGCGAAGAAGGCGCCGCCGACTACTACTACGAGCGCGACTACAACCATAGCGGCGGCTACTACGCCGGGTACGGCGTCGGCCCGGGCTATTACGGCTACTACGATCCGTTCTGGGGGCCGAGCTACTACGGCGCGGGCTACGGCGGTTTCGGCTATGGCTTTGGCGGCGGCTATTACGCCGGGGGCTGGCCGTACTACAACTATTCCCCGTGGTACGACAGCTGGTGGGGCGTGGGCTACAACGACTGGTCGTGGCAGCGCCATCAGCAGACGCTGACGCGCCAACGCGAGAATCAGGTGCGCGGCGAAAACGCCGCCGTCGCCGGTTTGCGCGGCGGCGCGCCGGATCGCGATGGGCCTGTCGCCGGGAATCGCGGTGTATCGCGATTGGCAGCGCCGAATGGCGGCGCAGGTCGTCCGGACCGCTGGGGCAACGCTGACGCAGGGCGGCAGCTTCGGACCGACGCGGTCGATCCCTACTACGGCAGTCCGCGCGTACGGCGCGGTGAAGGTATGCCGGAGCGTCAGCAGCCTCAGCTGGGTGCACGCGAAGGCCCGCAGCGGTTTCAGCCGAATGGCAACACGCCCGGTTTTCCGAGACGCGAAGACAGGACCTTCCGGAGCGGTCCGGCGTTCGACGAAGGCCGCATGAGCAATCCAGCGATGCAGCGCGCGCCTGCGCCGGGTCGAGGTTCTGCACCGATGTCGGCACCGGCACCTGCACGCAGTTTCGCGCCGGCACCGTCCATGGATCGCTCGCCGAGCTTCGCACCAGCCCGCAGCGCGCCGTCGCGCAGTGGTGGAGACAGCGGCCGGACCGACCGTCGCTAAATCTTTCAAAAAAAAAATGGCCCCGCAGTGCGGGGCCAATGCAAATCCGCGCGGGTCGGCGCGGAGGAGAGAGACGGTTCAGGCGCTCAGTCGGCCCAGGGCTTCGCTGAGACGCGCGATGCGCGAGGCGAGCGGGGCAACAAGCGGTTCGGCTTCGTTGGAGGCTTTCTGGCAGCGGATGCTGGCAATCGCGAGTTCAAGCTTGCTCATCTCGATGAGCAGATCCACGCGCATGAACAGCGGGTTGACCTTGATCATCGGATCGATGGCGGCGTTCATGGTGGCATTCCCCTGAAGTGTTCGTTTGCAGGTTTTGTGATGCAGTTCGCGTGCCAGTCCCGATAAATTGCGCGTCTCATCACAGTTGACGCATTTTTTCCGTCGTGTGACCGGACGTGTCGCTTCCTGACGTGACACAACATGTCCGTTCGCAAGCGCATAGTTCGATCCGCTTCACGGTTTGCTAATGCGACTCACGGATACTCTGCGGCGGCCCAAAAACAAAAACGCCGCAGCTGCTTGCGCAACCTGCGGCGTTTACCGGTTACTGGCGCCCGGCACACGGTCCTCTTGGATTCCCCCTGTTCCTAAGACCGCCGGGCGCCAGCCTCTAACCCCTGAGTTAGATGCGGCGCCACAGCTGCCTTTGGTGCGTCCTCCCACCGACGCAGAGCCGGCCCCTGAATTCCGACTATCGACGTGCTCGCAAACGCCGCGCGTCGGTGGGAGTGCGAAAACGATAATGCAGGGGGCGTGCCAACGACGTATCGAGTCGCGTGGGAATCCTTGTGAAAGCCACGAATCGGCGTCGCGCGGCCGCAGGCGCTAGAATCCGCGCCGTTTCCGCGACCACTGTTGGCCTGCCATGGATTACCCCCGTACGTTCGATGTCATCGTGATTGGCGGCGGCCATGCCGGCACTGAGGCCGCGCTCGCCGCCGCGCGCTGCGGCGCGCAGACGCTGCTGCTCAGCCACAACATCGAAACCGTCGGGCAGATGAGTTGCAACCCGGCGATCGGCGGCATCGGTAAGGGGCACCTCGTACGCGAAGTCGATGCACTCGGCGGCGCGATGGCGCGCGCGGCCGACCAGGCCGGCATCCAGTGGCGCGTACTCAATGCATCGAAGGGCCCTGCCGTGCGCGCGACGCGCTGCCAGGCCGACCGCGCTTTGTACAAGGCGGCCATTCGCCGCATGGTCGAGAACCAGCCCAACCTGAGCCTGTTCCAGCAGGCCGTCGATGACCTGATCATCGACGGCGACCGCGTCAGCGGCGTCGTCACGCAGATGGGCCTGCGCTTTCGTGCCGCCGCCGTCGTGCTGACCGCAGGAACATTTCTCGCCGGCAAGATCCATATCGGTTTCGCCAACTACGCCGGCGGCCGCGCCGGCGATCCGCCGGCCGCGACGCTCGCCCATCGCCTGCGCGAACTCACGCTCGGCGCCGACCGCCTGAAGACCGGCACGCCGCCGCGCATCGACGGGCGCAGCATCGACTACCGCGAACTGCAGGCGCAGCCCGGCGACGATCCGATGCCGGTCATGTCCTTCCTCGGCAGCGTCGCTGAACATCCGCGCCAGCTGCCGTGCTGGATCACGCACACCAGCGAGCGCACGCACGACATCATCCGCTCGGCGCTGGACCGCTCGCCGCTGTACACCGGCAAGATCGAAGGCGTCGGCCCGCGCTACTGTCCGTCGATCGAAGACAAGGTCGTTCGCTTCGCCGACAAGCATTCGCATCAGATCTTCATCGAGCCGGAAGGCCTCGACACTGTGGAAATCTATCCGAATGGAATTTCCACGTCGCTGCCGTTCGACGTGCAGCTGGAGCTCGTGCGCTCGATCAAGGGGTTCGAGCAGGCGCACATCACGCGTCCGGGCTACGCGATCGAATACGACTATTTCGATCCGCGCGGGCTCGACGCGTCGCTGGAAACCAAAGCCATCAGCGGCCTGTACTTCGCCGGCCAGATCAACGGCACGACGGGATACGAGGAGGCCGCAGCGCAGGGGCTTCTGGCCGGACTCAACGCCGCGCGCGCAACGCAGGGCAAGCCCGCGTGGACGCCGCGCCGCGATGAAGCGTATCTCGGTGTGCTCGTCGACGACCTCATCACCAATGGCACGACCGAGCCGTATCGCATGTTCACCTCGCGCGCGGAGTACCGCCTGCAGCTGCGCGAAGACAACGCGGATCTGCGCCTGACCGAGCAGGGCTTCGCGCTCGGCTGCGTCGACCAGGCGCGCTACGACGCGTTCCGCGCCAAGCGCGATGCAATCGCCACGGAAACCGCGCGCCTCGGCGCGATCTGGGCCGCACCGGGCAATGCGCTCGGGCGCGCGCTCGAAAGCACGCTGGGCGTGAGCCTCACGCGCGAAGCCAGCGCGCTCGACCTGCTGCGCCGGCCGGAACTCGATTACGCGAGCATCGTGCGTGTCGACGGCATCGGACCGGCAACCGCAGATGCGCGCGTCGCCGAACAGGTCGAGATCGGCATCAAGTACGCCGGCTATCTCGATCGCCAGCGCGACGAGATCGAGCGCCAGCGCCGCCATGAAGACACCGTCATTCCCGACGCGTTCGACTACGCCGCGGTGTCGGGCTTGTCGGCCGAGGTCGCGCAGAAGCTCGTGCGTGCGCGGCCGCAGACGGTCGGGCAAGCCAGCCGCATCGCCGGCGTGACGCCGGCGGCGATTTCACTGCTGCTCGTGCATCTGAGGCGTCGCCGCGCGGCGTAGCGCGGCGGCCACGAGCGGTATTCCGTCGGGTAGCGCGGACGTGTCGGTGCGCTAGAAGCGATAGCCCAGCGCAACGCCGTAAGCCAGCGGATCGATGTTCACGGTGCCGACGCTCGCGCCGTTGACGCGCGCGTCGGTATCGATGTCCATCCAGCGCAGATCGACCGCTACCAGCCAGCGCTCGTTGATCGCGAAATCCAGTCCCGCGTGCGCGGCGGCACCCCAGGACTTGTCGAGCGTCAGCTGCGTACCCGCAAGCGGTCCGCGCTCGTGGACATCGAAGAATGCGGTGTAGTTGAGGCCGACGCCGATGAACGGCGAAACGCGGCCGCCCGGATTGAAGTGGTACAGCACCGACAGGGTCGGCGGCAGGTGCGATACCTCGGCCGCAGTGACGCCGTTGAGGCGCACCTCGTGCTTGAACGGTGTCGCGGCCAGCAGTTCGATGCCCCAGTTCGGCGTGAGTAGACGCTCGATCGTGAAGGTCGGACGCCAGTCGCCCGAGACGTCGGCGCGCAGCGTGCCGCCTCCGAGCACGCCGTTGTTCGAACGCGGCTCGACCTGATGCGCGCCGACCTTGAACGTCCAGTCTTCCGCGCTTGCGTTCGTGCCGGCCAGCAGCGAAGCCGTGAGCAGTGCGAGTGTTGCGGCAGTTCGCGTATTCATGACGATGACCCCTTGCAGTTGATGAATGTAGGCATCGTCGCAGCGACGCACGATGCGTCCCTTGATCCGGATCAAACCGCAGCTGCACAGGCGCAAATGCGCGCGTCAGGCACTAGAATGCCCGCCCCAGCGCTGCGACCGACCGGGCGCTGCTGTTCAGCCAGGAAGATCAGGTTTCATGCTCACCATCGAACAGAAAATTGCCGAAGAAATCGTCGCCAAGCCGTCCCAGGTGCGTGCCGCCATCGAACTGCTGGACGGCGGCGCGACAGTCCCGTTCATCGCGCGCTACCGCAAGGAAATCACCGAGGGGCTCGACGACACCCAGCTGCGCAATCTCGAGGAACGGCTGCGCTACCTGCGTGAACTCGAAGAGCGGCGCACGGCCATCCTCGCCAGCGTCTCCGAGCAGGGGAAACTGAGCGAAGAATTGAAAAAAGAAATACTTGCCGCGGACACAAAAGCAAGATTAGAAGATTTATACCTGCCGTACAAGCCCAAGCGTCGGACCAAGGCGCAGATCGCGCGCGAGGCCGGACTGCAGCCGCTGGCCGACGGCCTGCGCGAAGACCCGACACAGAAACCCGAGGAGTTCGCGGCGCGCTTCATCGATGCGGAGAAGGGTGTCGCCGACATCAAGGCCGCGCTGGATGGCGCGCGCGCCATCGTGCTGGAGGAGTTCTCCGAGGACGCGGCGCTCGTCGGCGAACTGCGCAGCTGGCTGACCGAGCGCGGCCAGGTGCGCGCCAAGGTCGTCGCGGGCAAGGAGAACGAAGGCGCGAAATTCCGCGACTATTTCGACCACGCTGAGCCGATCAAGGCGATTCCTTCCCATCGCATGCTCGCGCTGTTCCGCGCGCGCAACGAGGGCGTGCTCGACCTGGAACTGGAACCGACCACGGAACCCGACAACGGCCACGCCGAAGCCGAAGGCCGTGTCGCCGCGCATTTCGGCATCGCCCAGCGCGGCCGCCCGGCCGACGCCTGGCTGCTGGAAACCTGCCGCCAGACCTGGCGCATCAAGCTGCACCTGCATCTGGCGCTGGACCTGTTCGGCAAGACGCGCGAAGGCGCCGAGGACGAGGCGATCCGCGTATTCGGCGACAACCTCAAGGACCTCATGCTGGCCGCGCCGGCCGGACCGAAGGTCGTGCTGGGTCTCGATCCGGGCATACGCACGGGCTGCAAGGTCGCCATCGTCGACGGCACCGGCAAGGTGCTCACGACCGGCGTGATCTATCCGCACGAACCGAAGAACCAGTGGGACCAGTCGATCGCGCAGCTCGCGGCCTGGAGCCGCCAGTACGGCGTCAATCTCGTCGCGATCGGCAACGGTACGGCATCGCGCGAAACCGACAAGCTCGTCGGCGAGCTCACGAAGAAGGCGCCGGAGCTGAAGCTGTCCAAAGTCGTCGTCAGCGAAGCCGGCGCTTCGGTCTATTCCGCGTCGGAAACCGCGGCGCGCGAATTTCCCGAGATGGACGTGAGCCTGCGCGGCGCGGTGTCGATCGCGCGGCGCCTGCAGGATCCGCTGGCCGAACTCGTCAAGATCGAGCCGAAGGCCATCGGCGTGGGCCAGTACCAGCACGACGTGAATCAGGTGAAGCTCGCGCGCGCGCTCGATGCGAAGGTCGAGGACTGCGTCAACGCGGTCGGCGTCGACGTCAACACCGCGTCGGCGCCGCTGCTCGCGCGCGTCGCCGGCCTGTCCGCATCGGTGGCCGAGAACGTCGTCAAGTTCCGCGACGCCAACGGCGCATTCCGTACTCGTGAACAATTGAAGAAAGTGCCGCGTCTCGGCGACAAGGCTTACGAACAGTGCGCGGGCTTCCTGCGCATCGCGGCCGGCGACAATCCGCTCGACGCGTCGGCCGTGCATCCCGAGGCCTATCCGGTGATCGAGCGCATCATCAAGGCCTGTGGCCGCGAAGTGAAAAGCCTGATCGGCGACGCGGCATTCCTCAAGACACTGCGCGCCGAGCAGTTCACCGATGAGACCTTCGGTCTGCCCACGGTCAAGGACATCCTCAAGGAGCTCGAAAAGCCCGGCCGCGACCCGCGTCCGAGTTTCGTCACTGCGACGTTCGCCGATGGTGTCGAAGACCTCAAGGACCTCAAGCCCGGCATGGTGCTCGAAGGCCGCGTCTCCAACGTCGCCGCGTTCGGTGCGTTCGTCGACATCGGCGTGCACCAGGACGGCCTCGTGCACGTTTCGGCGCTGTCGACGAAGTTCGTCAAGGATCCGCGCGAAGTCGTGAAAGCGGGCGACGTGGTCAAGGTCAAGGTCGTCGAAGTGGATATCCCGCGCAAGCGCATCGCGCTGACGATGCGTCTCGATGATCCGATCGGCGAGGCGGCCAATCCGGCAGGTGCCAATGCCGGCAACGGGCCGCGTCGTGACGACCGCGGCCCGCGCCGCGACAGCGCGCCGCGCAGCTTTGGTCCGAAGCCCGGCAGCGCGCCGGCGCCGTCGAACAACGCGTTCGCTGACGCGTTCGCGAAGGCCAAGCGCAGCTGATAAGGTGACCCGGATGCGGCGAATCCGTCATGGATTCGCCGCGAGACGTTCCACTGCGATCGCGCGTTCGTCGGTGACAGCGGCGCGATTTTGCCCAGGCCATCCGCCGTTGCGCAGTGCGCGCTGACGGCCGGACGCAACCATGAGTGAAGCCCATGCGTTTTGAAGGCACCGACCGTTACGTCGCAACGGACGAACTCAAGCTCGCCGTCAACGCGGCCATCACGCTGCAGCGTCCACTGCTGATCAAGGGCGAGCCCGGCACGGGCAAGACCTTGCTCGCCGAGGAAGTCGCGCGTGCGCTCGATGCGCCGCTGATCGAGTGGCACATCAAGTCCACGACGAAAGCGCAGCATGGTCTCTACGAATACGATGCGGTCGCGCGTCTGCGCGACTCCCAGCTCGGCGAGGCGCGCGCCACCGACATCGCCAACTACATCGTGCCCGGCAAGCTGTGGCAGGCGTTCGCGAGCGAGACGCGCGCGGTCATGCTGATCGACGAGATCGACAAGGCCGACATCGAGTTTCCGAACGATCTGCTGCGCGAACTCGATCGCATGGATTTCCACGTGTACGAGACCGGCGCGACCGTGCGTGCGCTGCATCGTCCGATCGTGATGATCACGTCCAACAACGAGAAGGAACTGCCCGACGCATTCCTGCGCCGCTGCTTCTTCCACTACATCCGCTTTCCCGATGCCGAAACTCTGGGCGCGATCGTCGACGTGCATTTCCCGGGTCTCAAGCGCGACCTCGTGCATGAGGCGCTGACCGCCTTCCTGTCGCTGCGCGAGACGCCGGGCCTCAAGAAGAAACCGACCACGTCGGAACTGCTGGACTGGTTGAAACTTCTGCTGGCCGAAGATCTCGCCGTGGAAACGCTGCGCGAGCGCAATGCGAAGAAATCGATCCCGCCGCTGTACGGCGCGCTGCTGAAGAACGAAGCCGACGTGCAGCTGTTCGAGCGCATCGCGTTCATGGCGCGGCGCGGGAGCTGAGTGCGGGGGTGGTTTCAGAATTCGTATACAAGTCAGCTGCATTGCACCGCTGACATCAGACTCTCCTCCGGGCGCGTCCGGAGGAGGTTCAAAATCTACTTGGCGTTACTTCGGCGTGCGCTTGGAAATCACGTCGTACTTCGCGACCGCGCGCTCGTACAGGCTCTTCGCCTCGGGATCGGCCAGCACGCTGACGCTGCCGCCTTCCTTCTTGGTCTTGACGACCAGCGCGCCCGCTTCGTCCCAGCCCGCGCGCGTCACCGCGTTCGCGCGTTCGGCCATGGCCGGCACGCGTTCCTGCACGACCAGCATCGGCTTGCCGTCGCGATAGGCGTAATAGAAGTTCGTGCGGCCCTTGTCGCCGTAGTCGGTGATTTCGCGGATGTAGCGCAGGCCGTTCTTGCCGTCGAAGAAACCGTCCCACGCGGTGGTGCTGGTCTCGTCCTCGCTCGCGCCCTGCGAGCGCTTCATGCCACCGATCGCGCGTTCGAGGCTGGCGTACTCGGCATCGACCTTTTCCGACGCCGTGGCTTCGGGCGTCATGACTACGTCGACCTTGGACAGCGAGCCGCGCGTGATCACCGGATACTGGCGCGGTGCGACGTAGCGGCGCTCGCCGTCGATGAGTTCGACGTTGAGCACATACAGCGCGTTCTGATCGATCTTGCCCGGCTCGAACGGCAGATTGAACTGCGCCGGCAGCTGGCCCGGCGTGGTCGTGCTCTGCGCGACGGTGATTTCCGGTTTGAGGCTGACGTTCGTCAGCGAGAGCTTTAGCTGGGCGGTCGGGCCGATCGGTGCGGGAATCTTGAGCGACACCGTGCCGGTGACCGAGGTCGGTGCGGGAGCCTGCGCTGCGGCCTTGGTCTGGTTGGCAGCGTTGTTGGACTGGCCGCAGGCGGCGAGGGCCAGACTGGCGATCAGCAGGGGGAGGACAAGCTTCTGCACGAGGGATCTCCGCAAACGTAGAATCGTGGCCGGCGCCGATGCGGCGGCATAAAGGCCGCGCAGACTAGCGATTTTAGCCGCCGCTGTCGCGAATCCGAAGGTCGAATCATGCCATCAACCGTGTTGCATAAGCGTTTAGCTGGGCCTGCCCGACCAACGGCGGCGTTGCCGTCGGCGCGGCATGGACAGGCCATGGCGGCGGTCATGGCAGCGCACCGCGGAACCCGCGCGCCATGCTGATCCGTTTTTTCCTCTGGCTGCGCAGCCAGGGACTCAAGCCGGGCCTGCATGAGCTGCTGGCATTGCTCGATGCGCTGCGCGCCGGGTTTTCGCGTCTTTCGCTCGACGAATTCCATGTGCTCGCACGGATTTGCCTGATCAAGGACGAAACCCAGTTCGACCGTTACGATCGCGCGTTCGGCAGCTTCTTCAGCGGCGTCGACGCGGCCGCGCAGCAACTGTACGGCGCCGTTCCGGCCGACTGGCTGCGGCGCGAGTTCGAACGCGAGTTCACGCCCGAGGAAAAAGCCGCGGTCGAGGCAATGGGTGGGTTGCAGAAATTGCTCGATGAGCTGCGCCAACGCCTCGACGAGCAGCACGGGCGGCACCAGGGCGGTTCACGCTGGATCGGCACGGGCGGCACGTCACCGTTCGGGCATTCGGGCTACAACCCCGAAGGCGTGCGCATCGGCGGCAAGTCGAGCCAGCGGCGCGCGGTCAAGGTGTGGGAGCAGCGCCAGTTCCGCAATCTCGACGACACGCGCGAACTGGGCACGCGCGACATCAAGCTTGCCCTGCGCGCGCTGCGCCGCCTCGCGCGCACCGGTGCGGAGCAGGAACTCGACCTCGACGGCACGATCCGCGCGACCGCGCGCAATGCCGGCTGGCTCGACCTGAAGCTGCGTCCCGAACGCCACAACGCGGTGAAAGTGCTGTTGCTGCTCGACATCGGCGGGTCGATGGACGATCACGTGCGCATCTGCGAGGAAGTGTTCTCGGCGGCGCGCGGCGAGTTCAAGCACCTGCAGCATTTCTATTTCCACAATTTTATTTACGAGCGGCTGTGGCGCGACAACTCGCGGCGCTGGGATGTGCATCAGCCCACGCTGGAACTGCTGCACAAGTACTCAGCGGACTACAAGCTCGTCATCGTCGGCGATGCGAGCATGAGTCCGTATGAGATCACCGAACCCGGCGGCAGCATCGAGCACCACAATCCCGAAGCCGGCGCGGTGTGGCTGGCGCGGCTGACCGAACTCTATCGCCGCGCCGTCTGGCTCAACCCGGTGGAGCCCTCGCGCTGGGAGTGGACGCCGTCGATCGGCATCACGCGCGAACTCATGCAGGGGCGCATGTATCCGCTGACGCTGTCCGGTCTCAACGACGCGGTCGATTCGCTGCGCGGGCGCTGACCGTCACGCTTCCGGCTTGCGCCGGATGCGTAGCTGATCGATCGGAAATGTCGCGATGTCCACGCCGCCGCTGCGCCGCGGCTGGCCGGGCTTGGGTCCCCAGGCATGCGCGTAGATGACTTCGTAGGTTGCCGGCAGGCGGCCGTCCTCGCGCCGGAATGGTTCATACGCGCGGGCCACGGCGAGCGGGCGCGACTTGCCGGTCAGGCCGCGTCGGCGCTGCGTGTCGGCATTGGTCGCGCCGATCGCCTTGAGATCGCGCATCAGCGCCGGCGCGTCGGCGTAGGTCAGTGTGAAATCGTCGCCGTCGAGCACCGGATCGCGGAACCCG
>Ga0068852_100000970_pt1 | contig 18850 bp, 5 predicted proteins | sample KBSCornC22_FD_66594 | JGI IMG/M metagenome (GOLD analysis project Ga0068852, IMG submission 66594) | Corn rhizosphere microbial communities from Kellogg Biological Station, Michigan, USA - KBS Corn C2-2 | ecosystem: Host-associated > Plants > Roots > Rhizosphere > Soil ... | reverse complement strand
AACTGCGCTTAGACGCACCAACGACGGAACGAGGTTGTTCAGGACTTGAGCAGTCTCAATAGCTCGCCACGCGGTACGAGCAGCTTCCCGCGGAGCGCGCGGCAGGCGCGCAGCTTTCCACGTTGAATTAGTCGGTAAACGCTAAAGTAATCCACTCCGAGCAAATCGGCGGATTCCTGCACCGAATATGCAAGACGCTCCGGCTCGGCCGGAGAATGATTCGGAAGTGGGGCGGCAGAATCGCTCATAGGTGAACGGGCATCCTCACGTACGCAGAGCGCCTCGGCGTTCCCTCCTTGGAGCAGCTTTCTCGCTCCGGTACAGGAGCCACTTGATCGGCAGCGCGCTCCACGGTCGGGTTGTGAACCTTGAAGCCGTCTCTCCTTCTACTCCCCGCCGCCTCCTCGTAGTCGAACCCGACTCACGGTGGCTCGAAATGGTCGTCTCAATCGGAGCCTGGTACTTTGACGAGGTTGTTTCCGCAGCAGATCTCGATTTGAATCAGCAATCGATCGCGCAACACTCGTGTTGCGCAGCCGTCGTTGATTATCGCGCCGGCTTCGGCCTCTCGCTTTACGAGCAGGCTCGCCGATGCAATCCTCAATTGCTCTACATTCTGACATCCTCGGACTTGCGAGTTGCGTTGTCCGATCCGCTGTTTCGATTCCTGCGTAAGCCGTTCCAAGCCGATGAGCTCTCTTCGCTTCTGCGATCGATAGCCCCTGTGGGACGATCAGTCGTGACGGTAGGCGCGAAAGAAGCGCAATTGCGAACGGTGCCGCAGGCGCGCGACTCCCTTTCCGCCGAAGTACGCCAGCATCATCGAAGCGAGCAGTCCGAAAGGCACGAGGAGCGCCGTCTCCGAGCTGGGTGAGGGATGGAAGAAAGCTCCAATCACCCAAACTCCTCCCAAAAGCGCAAAAGCGGCGAAAGCACAGCCATAGTGCGCACGCTCGCGTTTGGTTGCCCCGTGCAGGAGCTCCGCTCCGCAGCCCGCACAAACGTGGGCTCCCTCAGAGACTTCCGAACGGCAATGCGGACAGAGCAGCTTCTTCATGATACGTGAAATCAGCCGCCAATTTTGCTGAAAGGGTCAGCAGAGCGTCAACTCGTGTTTTGTTGGGATACTCGTCACGATTGACTCTCAAGCCCAGTTGTGGACCTGTAGCGCTCCGGGCCGGATCTCTAGTTTTGTCATAGAAACGGGTTCGTACATGACCTCCTGTATACGTTCTCGATGGACAATGACTCCGCAGCCAAACGCGCCTCGTCCGCACACGCGGGATCGGCGATTCTATACCAACGGACTTCGTACTCTCGGATCTCACAAAGCTGCTCGTAAATCTCGGCAAGATTTCTCGGACGAGAGACGGGCGTGATGACGTCCAGCACCTCTCGGCGGCTCTGGGTGATTTCCGCCTCTTTGTCTGGCGACTAAGGCCACCTCTGGTGCGATGGTGCAGAACCGGATACTCGAATCTCGTGAGCTCACAGCTTGGTTTTGCCAGCCATCTGACCGAGGTCGAGTTGGTTCAATCTGGTGTAGTGTATGCTGCAATCGCAAAGTCACGATCGCGTTGCTCATTATCCTTCCGAGTGTCTTTCTTTCTCGCCCTTTGCTTCCACCGGATTCGGCGTCGCAGCTCCGCTCGCTTCCAATCCGGTCCGCAAATTCGCGAAAGCTGTTCCAAACGCAGCGGGAGTGGATTCCCGTGCACAAGTGCACCTAATTGAAAGTCACCGACCGTTTTAAATCAACCGAGGTTGGAATACTCTCCGAGGCTCCCTTCCAAACGCATCGTTCAATCGCCGAGCGGAAGCCAAGAGCGAAAAGATGCGCGCACCGAGCAGGCGCACCGCGAACTGATGGATGCGAGTGAAAGACTTGGTGGACATTGCGCCAGGCAAGCGAACAATTCTCCCCAAGTTTTACCATGGAAAAGGACTTTTGGACCGTCGACCACCGGAGGCATGCGGCGAGGCACTTCGGGGCGTTGGTAGCGTCATTGATCGCGACGGCTTTGCTTGGTACAACGGCAATGGGGGACCAGGTAGCTGTACCAGTTCTCGAACCGAACGGAGGAGCGTCCGAGATTCAGCTCATGGTCAAGATTTCATGCGCGACCTCGGGTGCAGTCATACACTATTCGATGTCGGGAGTCGACCCGGTGCTGGCCGACCCTGTTGTCGCGAGCGGCGGCACGGTTTACATTGGCAGAAGCACGATGCTGAAAGCGAAAGCTTGGGGCGCAGGTGCATCTGCTGCTTTTCTCCCGAGCGACGTGGCTTCCGCCGCGTTCAGCGTCGTGGGAGGAATTGCCGCTGGAGATTTGACGTCCTTCGTCGAAAAGTTTGACGGCAGCCTCTTCGGCACCGGCAAAAATGCCGATGGAAGACTAGGCGACGGCAGTCTCACCTCGAAATCTTCCTTTTCCTTGATCGGCGGTGGACATCTTCAAATTGCGAGCGGAAAAGAGGACAGTATCGGTCAGTCGCATACCGTTGACCTGCGGGCGGATGGCACGGTCTGGTGTGCAGGTGCGAACGGCTATGGTCAGCTTGGCAATCATTCGACCGTGGCGCTCACAAGTCACACTTTTGCGCAGGTCTCGGATTCGGCTCAGACACCGATTAGCGGCATCGTTTCGGTGGCCGCGGGAGCGGGATGTAGCTTCGCGTTGCGCTCGGATGGATCGGTCTACGCTTGGGGAGCGAATGGCGCGTATCACTCGCTGGGCGACGGAGGATCGGATGACCGTTCGTATGCCGGTTTCGTGATGGTGGATGCAGGGACGGCGCTCACGGATGTGATTGAAATCGCAGCTGGAGCGCAGCATGTGCTGGCTCTGAAATCCGACGGTTCTCTATGGGCATGGGGAAACAACGCCCACGGACAACTGGGCAACGGAACTCAAACGAGCGCACAATTCGCAATTCCGGTTTCGGCTGGTTCGTCGAATCCGGGGAATCCAGGCAGCGCAATTGCGGGCGTGGCCTCCATCGGTGCTGGCGCTTGGCACAGCCTCGCGGTCATGACGGACGGGACGGTACTCGCCTGGGGAGAAACCGCGCTCGGCCGCTTAGGCGACGGAAATACGAATGCAACGCTTGGGTCCATCACTCTTCCGGGTAACGTGCTGGGAGACGCCACGACTTATCTCGACGGGATCAGCACGGTTGCGGGAGGTGAGTCATTTTCTCTTTTCCTCAAGACCGATGGAACTGTCTGGGCGGTGGGCCATAACGCGTCTGGAGAAATTGGAGATGGCGGTACGACGGCGAGTGGGTATCCACATCGTGTCCAAACAGGGGCGGCGACCTATCTTGCCGGTATTATTGCAATCGCGGCTGGTAAAGACCACGGGCTCGCTCTCGACGGCGATGGAGCCCTTTTCACTTGGGGTGGTGGCGCCTCGGGCCAACTAGGAAATGGCTTAACGAACGGCAACGCCTTATTTGCGGCCGCGCCTCCTGGGGCGCCTTTGTTGGTCAATAGTCCACCGACCTTGACTCTGACGGTTTCACCATTGGCAGCAGAAGTTCCGGGGACATTCATTTTGACCGCGTCTCCTGCAGACCTCGACGGCAACCTCACCGGCGTTGATTTCTACCGGGGCGCCACGTTCCTGGGCCGAAAGACGGGTGCGCCCTGGGTCTGGCCGGTGCCCAACATGCCATTAGGAGTTTATAACTTCGGTGCACTGGCGTTTGATGCCACGGGTGCCCAAAGTCCGCTGGCCGTAGTAGCTGCATCCGCTGTCCTTCCGTCCGTCTCGGTGAGCGCCTCCAGTCCGACGGTTGCGGAGGGAGATACCGTAAATCTTACCTTTGCCCGCAGTGCCGGTGCGCAGACCGACCAAGCGCTGCAAGTCACGTATACCGTGAACGGAACGGCGGCCGCCGGAAGTGACTACGTGGGTCTTTCAGGGAGCGCAACCATTCCCGCAGGACAGAGCTCTGCCAGCGTACCGCTAGTCACTCTATCCGATAGCGCATACGATCCGAGCGAGACCGTTGTTGTGACCGTCGCGACTACACCTGGGATGTCAACTGCTGGAACAGCATCCCAAGCAACCGTTACTCTCACTGACAAGGTGCCCGGGCCGACGACGAGTCTGACCCTGTGGCTTCGAGCTGACGCCGCGATCACGACTGACTCCTCGGGAAATGTGTCCACTTGGGCCGATGTTTCCGGCCATGCTCATGACGCGACGCAAGGTACTGCTTCGTCCCGTCCGCAATTGCTCAGCGCAGCACTCAATGGAATGCCGAGCTTGAAGTTCGACGGAACAACCTTCCTGACGATTCCTTCAACGCTTCCCAGCTTCGTCACTGGAGTGACGGCGTTCGTGATCGGCAAGCCCACCGCGGTCGCGAACTGGGGCCGCTACTTCGACTTCGGTACGGGACAATCCGCGAACAATCTCTTTCTTTGCCGCGAAGGGACGACGAACAATCTCTATTGGTGGGCGATTACGCCGTCCGGCAACGCCACGGCCAGGGGTACTGCCCTTCTTCCTTTGAATCAGTATCAGCTTGCGGAGGTCACCGAGAACTCGACGTTAATTCAGTTGTTTGTGAACGGCGCGCTCGCCACCTCGTCGACCGGCGCCGCTCCTGCCAATGTTGCACTCACCAGCAACTTCATCGCAAAAAGCAACTGGGCGACCGACGCCCTATTCCAAGGAGAGATTGCAGAAGTAATCGTCTACAATCGGGCACTTACGATACCCGAGCGGCAGCAGGTCGAGAACTACCTGAATCAAAAGTACAGACTTGTGTCGGCCAGCCCTCCGCTTTCTCCGAACGCTTTGACGGGCGCGTCGGGTCAAATTCTGGTGTCCTGGCTACCCGGTGCTGGAGCAGACACCTATACCGTTGAGCGAAAGGGGCCCCAGGACAGCTCATTCTCAGTGGTGTCGACGCTTTCGAACTCGAGCACAAGCTATCTTGATCGGGAATTGGAGCCGGGTAGTGCCTATATATACCGAATTGCGGCGGTCAAAATGGGAGTGAGCGCATACTCCGGCGAGACGACAGCGAACGCAGGGAGCATCGTTCCTGGTTTTCCCGCCGATGGTCTCCAGGTGTGGGTGCGTTCCGATGCGGGAGTTGGCCTCGATGATTCTGGAAATGTTTTCGCTTGGGCTGACCTGTCGGGGAGTGGAAATTATGCCATTCAGTCTACTGTAGCCGCGCGGCCAATTCTTGCCAGCTCGGCCCTCAACGGAATGCCAAGCCTTCGGTTTGATGGCGCGAGATTCCTTTCGATTCCAACCTCACTCCCAAGCTTCGCTCCTGGAGTGACGGCTTTCGCGGTGGCAAAACCCACCGCAGTCGCAAGCTGGGGGCGATACTTCGACTTCGGCTCGGGACAAGGCATAAACAACCTTTTCCTGGGTCGCGAGGGAACGACAGACAACCTCTACTGGTGGGCCTTTACGCCCTCGGGGAATGCGACGGCCCGAGGTACCGGTCTTCTTCCTTTGAATCAGTACCAGCTCGCCGAAGTCACGGAAAATGCAGCGGCGATTAAGTTATTCGTCAACGGGACGCTTGCCACGACTTCGGCGGGCGCGGCTCCTGCCAATGTCGCTCTAGCCAGTAACTACATCGGGAAGAGCAATTGGTCGGGAGATCCCAATTTTCAGGGTGAAATCGCCGAACTCATCGTCTACAATCGCGTGCTCACCGATTCCGAGAGGCAGCAGGTGGAAAATTACCTCAACCGTAGGTATCAGCTCGTTGCAGCTGTTGCCCCTCAGGATGTTCTTGCGCAAGGTGCTCTTACCGGGCAAATCGTAGTCACCTGGTCCACGGTACCTTCGGCCACCAGCTACCGAGTCGAACGGAAGGGGGCCAGCGATTCGGATTTCGTGAATGTCGCAAGTCTGAGTGATAAGGCGACGGCGTATGTTGACCAAGGCCTGGTTCCGGGTGTCGCCTATTCTTATCGCGTAGTCAGCGGTAAAATGGGGCTCGAGGCTGCCTCCACGCCTGTGTCAGCTACGGCCGGAAGCGCCCCCATTGTGCCGTCGACCGACGGACTCATAACCTGGTTGCGCGCCGACACCGGCGTGGCGCTTGACGGATCTGGAAACGTCTCTACGTGGGCAGATTTGTCGGGGACGGGTCATCATGCCACTCAAAGCACTGCCGCGGCGCGCCCACATTTGAACGCGAACGCCCTCAATGGTGCTCCCGGGCTCGCGTTTGACGGCACCGCTAGCTTCTTGAGCATCCCTTCGGCGCTTGGCGCTTTCGGCGGCGGCGTGACGATGATGGTAGTGGCCAAACCAACGGCCGTCGTCAACTATGCGCGAATCCTAGATTTCGGAAACGGACAGGGAGTCAACAACCTTATCCTATGCCGAAAGGGTACGACTAACACGGTCAATTGGATCGCCATTGCGCCGGCGGGCAGCGTGACGCTCGACGGGACCGACCTTCTGACTCTCTCGCAGTACAAACTCTTTGCGGGTGCGCAAAATGCCACAACGGCTCAACTTTTTGTGAACGGCACGCTCACTGCGAGTGGTCTAGGAATGGCCCCGGCAGCCGTTCCTCTTAGTAGCAATTTGATCGGCAAGAGCAACTGGGCGGGTGATCCTTTCTTCCAGGGAGAAATTGCGGAAATCCTGGTCTATGATCGGGTGCTTTCGCCGACGGAGCGCCGCGCAATCGAAATCTACGTCAACCAACGCTACCACCTGGTCACGCCGGACCCCTTGCAAGGTCTCTTCGCAGATGCAGTCTCCTCCGATCGCATCAATCTAGCCTGGTCAGGCGCCGCCACTGCGTCCAGCTTCCGTATCGAGCGCCGCGCTGACAATGCGACGGAGTTCACCACTCTCGGCACAGTTGCAGGCAGTACACGCACCTATGCAGATGTCGGTCTCTCGGCCGTTAGCGGCTACACATACCGGGTGTACGCCACTTCATTGGGGGTAGAGTCAGATCAATTCGCGGAGGCTGCTGCCACTACGCTCCCTATTCCGACTGGATTCCCGACCCCGAAAGTGGTCGCTTGGTATAGTGCGGGTTCCGGTGTGACAAAGGACAGTAGCGGTGCCGTCTCAGCGTTGGCGGATCTGAGTGGGAACAATCATAACGCAACCCAGGCGACGGCAGCAAATCAGCCAACTTGGGTCGCTAGCGCCTTTGGCGGCTCTCCGGCGGTTCGTTTCAATGGGACGAGTTCACTAATGCCAATGAGCGGTAATCTTGGGAACTTCGCGCAAGGCCTCGCGATCTTTGTGGTTGCGCAATCAAACCGTACAGACAGTGCCGCGGAAGAACTGTTGAGCTTAACAGGCTCCTCTTATCAAGAGCTTCACCTGTACCGCGGGTCATCCGACTACGCCTTGCGTTATCGCTACCGCAGCGGCGAGTACGTGAGCGGCGAAGTGGTGGCCCGGAAGGAGGAGGTTCCTGGAGTCCCACGCATATGGGAAGCCACCCATGTCGGCACGACTGCCCGATTGCTGCGCAACGGGATAGAAGTCTCAGCCGCTCCGATGACAACGTTGAGCGCGACAGACCTGACGGGCAATACCCTTGGGGCGGGTGGTATGGGCAGCCCTTTTTCGGGCGACATCGCGGAGGTTTTGATTCTAAAGGGAGCTCTCTCGATGACCGAGCGCCGTTCGGTGGAAAGCTATCTTGCCAGCAAGTACCATCTCGCGACAGCCACCTCACTCGCCCCCGACAATTTCCAGGCACAGGCGCTCTCGAGCATGGATGTGGCGCTCACTTGGTACAATCCGCCATCGGGCAGTGCGGTTGACTATATTATTCAAAGGAAGACCCTCGGCGGTGTCTTCGTCCAAGTCGGAACTGTCACGAATGGTGGAAGTATGATTGACCACGTCGCCCCTGCGACCGCCTACACCTACCGGGTCCAGGCAGCTGGCCTTGGTGCGCCGGCGTCGGCGTGGTCGGACGAGGTGACGGTTACGACCCCTACGTCGACAGTTGCTCCAGTTCCTCAGAATGGTCTCCGGCTCTGGCTAAGTAGCGACGCGCTCACGGAAAATGCGGTAAGCACGTGGATCGACCTCTCCGGTAGCGGAAATCATGCTACGCAAACAACAGCGTCGGCGCAGCCGCTCGTCGTGAAGGGCGCGGCCAACGGGCTCCCTGTCGTTCGGTTCAACGGCAGTTCGTCGCTCGTTCTGCCCACTGGAATGCTCGATTACCCGGGATTGAATGGAGAGTTCGCTGGCGAGGTGCTCACAGTTCATCGGACGATACGCGATCCCAACCAAGTCGTCCCGAGTGGATTCCACATGTTGGGTTCAGACGGCCACGGCCTTTACACGCAAACCAACGGCGTAGTGACAGACTCTTTTGGTTCGACCGTGCCGCGCGTGTTCGATCCGCTGGAATACTCCCTCGACCAGTTCCATCTTTACGATGCGGTATCCTCGACGAACTATTGGGCTGCGCGTATTTCCGGCTTCGACGTGTTTCATACAAGCACCAACGCAGTCGCCTTCGAGCACCATCCGCAACTCGGCGTTTCCCGGGACGCAAATTTCCGCGGCGATATTGCCGAAATCCTGATCTACGATCGCGAGTTAACGGGAGCCGAGCGCGCCGCGGTGCAGCTATACCTGACCATGAAATATGGCATCGGTTCCGCTCCTTCCGACGTGACTACTCTCAGTGCGGCACCGATAAACGGCCAAGTGCGGTTGCGTTGGGACTACAGTAGCGATGACCCGACAGTCAGCTTTACGATTGAGCGACGCGGGAGTGGTGGAGGCTATGCCCAGGTCGCAACCGTCGGGGATTTGCGCCTTTGGTTCGACAACGACGCCGATCCTGGTATGACTTATAGCTACCGGCTAAGAGCGATCAAAGAGTCAGGAGTCTCTTCCCTGTCGAACGAGGCGACTGCGAGTACTCCGCCAGTACGAACGGGGGTTTGGCAGCCAGTGGAACTCCGTGTATCGGCTGGGCGCGCCGGGCATCAGTTTGCAATTACGATCGCCGGGCAGCTGACAGGAGATTCCACCGTCGCAGGGTTAATGGAAGCTGGCGACTCCGCAACGCCGGATTGCTACACCAAGTTGAGTGCCATGGTCGACCGAACGCAGTTAGCGAGCACCTCGCTGCTGGATACCACGACGGGCGACAGGCTTTCGCTCTCCCAGATTGGGCTTGTGGCGACCACAATCGACCTCAGGCCGGAGGTGTGGTCCGATTCGATGGGAAATTCAAACACGCGGCAATATCTCCTCTTTCCAGCGAGTCGACGCGCTCACTCGCTGGCCTTCGTTACCTCGCAGGGTGAATGGCTTTCTGGTGCTCCCAGTGATTTCAAGGGTACGATCCTTGTCTCCGTGGGGAACACACAGCCAAGCGCATATGCTCAACTTGTGGTTCAGAGCGGTGCCGCCTCCTTTTCGCTTGTCGATCTGAGTTCAAGCGAGAAGTCGGTCCAAAATCAAGCCGACTTGGTCCCCTTCACTTGGTCTGGGAATGGCGTAACCGTTCCGACCCAGAACGTGACCATCCTTGTCCCAGCAAGCGAAGCAGGGCATCAATTCACTGTCACGGTTGGCGGCACCACACAAAGCTTCACCGCGCAAGCAATCCTTGTTGGAGCCCAGTGGCTCACTGGCTTCATCGTAGCGGTGCCAATGAACTCCACTTACGCGGTGGCGAGCGCCGCCGGTGACTTTACCTTCAACGGTGCGACTGGCATCGGCACCACTTCCACTTTCGATCTGCAACAAAGCTTCGAGTCTCCCTATCAACCGCCGCCGGGTTCCATCAGCGACGTCGATGGCTCCATCATCCAGCTCAAAGTCTATACCCCCCTTCCTTAAGGTATGAAGCTACGTCCAAATGCCCGGCATCTCGCCGCCCTCTCGGTTGCGCTGATCTCTTTCACCATGGTTCAATCGGCGGAGGCCGGTGGCGCCATGGCAGTGCCGATCGATTGGTATGCTCCGCCGCGAGGAATGGATCCTCCCCTCTATCACACGAGCCAGGGCGTCATCTTGGAAAACCCATTCACGCTTACTGTAGATACACAGCCGGGATCTTACCTCGTTCTGTCGCAATTACCAGGTCTCGCAGGCGTCGCGCCCTGGAACAACATCGTCGAGGCACAGTTCACCGTGAAGTGGGACGAGGCAACGCAATCATCTTACATCAGCGACGGCTCCGGCAACTTTAGGGCGCCGGATAACGGCTTACCGCTGCGCCTGGAATTCGCTGGCGCACCGGGGGGAGTGCGACAGGGGGTAGCATTTGTGTACGATAATGGGGCGCAATCCCCGATCTCTGGACCACAGATTCCCGTCGGGGACTTTGTGGTTAGTGCGGCGAAAATCGTATCCGACCCCAAGCCCTACAACAAGGACAATCTCTACGCCTGGGGCGGAAACGTGGACTTGCAATTGCCTTGCTATGGCGACTGCGCATCGTGCCGGGGTGGTCCTAGCCTGGAGAGTATTCACTACACCGTCCCCATGGGGCACACAAGCTACGGCCAGGTCGCACAGGCGCTTTATGTGCGCGCAAATAACGCCTCCGAATTAACCAATTCGCCGAAGGACGTGGTGCCGACGGTCGGGATGGAGGTGCGCGACAAGACAGATGCTCAGGGGAAGATTGTGATCCGGCAAATCCGGGGAGCGGAAGCGATCGCCATCTGCCTGGCGGTGAATGGCGGCTACAGCGTCGCGCTTTACGACATCGGAGCAATCACGGGTCTGGACGCGAATAACCTTTACACGGTCGTGGGGCCACCCTTCAAGACGGTGGCTTTTAGCGATACGACGGATACGACGGTCGTAGGTGCGCCGCAGCAGCGCCGCTTTGTCGAGGAGGAGAACGGCGCGAGCAAAGCCACGAATTTCACCAATGACGATCAGGGCGTCTGGAACATGAGCGCCGCGGGCGGCGAGAGGAACGAGACCCTGACCAGCACCCTTACAGGCGCAACCGAAAACGATTTACAAAAGACGGAGACCCGGCAGGTCAAGGATTCAGGGGGGACTATTATTGCGACCACCGTGGCCGTGTACCGCCTGGTTCTTGGGACTTGGCAACCTGTCTCCATCACTAGGGGCACGGGCGCTGAGGCGCTTACCGAGACCATGGGCTATTACGACGACTCGACAGACTCCGCCAGTTTCGGTCGGATCAAACACCGAGTCGACCCGTACGGCCACTGGGAAATCTATTCCTATGATCGGGAGGGTCGCCTGAGCAGAGTTGTGAGCCAAGTAGGTGACAATGGGATGGATAGTTCAGAGGCGGAAAATCACGTCCGCATTATTATTCATCGCCGGGCGAAGCCCGCGCTGACGGAGATCGAGCTGCACCAAGGCGTTGAAATCGCGCGGCATTACGTTGTTTTGAAGGGTCTCAACCGTGAAGAACGCGATGACATCGAAGACGCCAAACCCGGCGCGGCTTGGGACGATCCTTCCAATTTAGTGACCATTACAAAATTTGGGCCGGGCCGCTCCGGCTATCCGGAGCCGGTTAGTGTTCGTCGTCCCGATGGCACCATGACGCTGACGAGCTACACGCACGACGCGGCGCAGCGCCTCACGATCGTTGTGGCGGAGGGTGAGCCGAATGCGACCGGCACCGAGATTGTGAACGGCACGCGGACGACGAACATATTGAACCTCGCGGGCCAGGAGATCGAACACAGGGAAGTCGGCATCGTTAACGGCAGCACCACTGAAAACAGCGTAGAGTTGATCCTTGACCACTATACGCGCGCTTTTTTGCGGCCCGACGGTTCGGCTTCAAGCACGCAGATGGGCACCACTAAAGCGGTGGTCAATCACGACGACACAACTTCGGAAACTACTGAGTTGGGCTGCTGCGGGCCCCTTCGCCAGACTGATCGGCTCGGCACGGTAACAAGTTATACTTATGACGATGCCGGGCGCCTGAGCACCGAGACCCGTGCAGGTATCACCCTGGCCACCGTGTACGACGCGGAAGGGCGGCTAGTTGCGACGACGCGCACCGGAACCGATGGCTCAGCCATCGTGCTCTCGACCGCGCACTATGATTCAGCGGGGCGGCTTACTGAGACCACTACGCCGCCGGTCAACGACGCCCCGGCTCCTGCGCGGAGCACGACGAGCTACGCGGAGACCACGGTCGGCGCGCACCGGGTGCGGACGACGACGTTGCCGGATGGCGTCCGGGTTGAAACATATTATCAGGACGGACGGTTGTTGAGTACAACCGGATCGGCAGTTCATCCTGTCCAATACGAGTACGGCGCCACGTCGTTGTCACAGGGCGGAGTAAACGTCCCCTGCACCTGGACCAAGGAAATAAAGCTGAATGCGGCGGGTCAGCTGACCATGGAATGGACAACCACCTATTTGGACGGCCGCGGGCGGACCCTCCGCGTGGAGAGTCCCCGTGAGGTCACGATTGGCGGCGTCTCGAGGGAGGAGTGGTACTACTACGGGCAGGGGACGGTAGCAGGCTCGGTGGGGCGGCTCGCCAAAAAGGTGGATCCCGATGGCGTGACCATGCTCTACTCCTACAATGCCCAAGGCGAAACTGAGTTGACGGCTCTGGACATGAACGGCAATGGTACTATCGACTTGGCCGGGCCGGACCGCGTCCGTAGGACGGCGCACACTTACGGCACCCGGGGTAACGTGGTGGTGGATCGAACCACCACGAGTGTCTATCAGGCCGCCGGCGCAGCCACACCAACAGAGACTTCGGTACAGGAAACCAGTCCGGATGGGCGGTTTGCTTGGAGCACGAGGTACGGGCTCGAAACGACCATGACTAGCACTTGGACTGGAAGCGGAGCGACCACGACGGTCACGACGCTGCCCGATCTCTCGTCGGTCACGGAAGTGCGCGCCGATGGCCGCCTCGGTAGCACCACCCGCAAAGCCGCGGATGGGACCGTGCTGTTTCAGCAGAGCATGGGCTATGATCCGCACGGGCGCCTCCAGACTTCCACCGACGTGCGCAACGGTCCGACTGATTACACTTCCTATACCGACGACCGCCTCCACACCTTGACCACTCCTGCCGCCGATGCGCAAACGGCTCGCCAGACCACCACGTACGTCTACGGCGCGAACGGGCAGAAGGCAACGGAGACGCTGCCGGACAACGCGGTCGTAAACTACACTTACTGGCCCACGGGAGAATTGAGACGGGAGTGGGGTGCGCGCGTGTATCCGGTGGAGTACGGCTGGGACGCACAGGGCCGCACCGCGACCCTCACCACCTGGCAGGACTTCGCCGGCCAGACTGGCGCCGCCGTAACGACGTGGAATTATGATGCCGCCAGCGGGCGGCTTCTCTCCAAGAAGTACGCGGATAACAAAGGCCCGAGCTATAGCTATACAGCCTCCGGACGGCTGCTGACCCGCACCTGGGAGCGCGGGATCGTGACGACCTACGCCTACGACCCCAATTCCGGCGATCCCAGTGGCACGACCTATAGCGACGCCACACCCGCCGTCGGCATTTTGCGCGACCGCGGCGGGCGCCCCTGGCAAATCTCCGATGCCGCTGGGACTCGCCTGCTGACCTATACACCGGACGGCCAACTTGACCTGGAGGACTTCGGCCAGGCGGGCATGTTCGCGGCCGTGAAGATTGATCCCGGGTACGACGCGCTCCACCGTCGCACGAGCCTTAACGCCAGCGCGGGAGCCACTTCGCTCCTCGCGGTCAGCTACACTCCGGATAGCGCATCCCGCCTCGGCAGTGTCACCTCCGGCAACGATTCCGCCACCTATACCTACGAACCCCTGGCTGGCAATCTCGTGCAGAAGATCGATTTCGCGCACGACGGCCTCGTTGGAGTCACGACAACGAAGCGCCATGACAAACTCATCCGGCTTACCAACATCGAGACCGCAACGGGCGTCGGCGCGCGGAGCACGCTGGTGAATTCCTTCAGCTACGCCTACGACGCAGCGAACCAGCGTACACGTGCCACCATTGAGGACAATAGTTATTGGGCTTACGCCTACGACACGCTCGGTCAAGTGATCAACGGTTCCAAGCATTTGTCGGACGACATCCCGGCGCTTGGCCGGCAGTTCGGATACAGTTTCGATGATATCGGTAACCGGAAGATCAAGGCCAACAACGGCCGTACCGGCGCCTACACGCCGAACCTCCTCAATCAACACCAGACCCGCCAAATCCCCGCGGCGATTGACGTCTACGGCGAGGCCGTTGCCGATGCCACGATAACCGTTAATGCGCAACCAACCGCCCGCCAAGGTCGCGCATTCTATAAAGCGCTCCCCGTCGACAATTCCATGACTGATTTCACAGAAGAGGTAAAAGTGTCAGGCGTCAAAAGCAACGCAGGTCCCACGGGGGAAGATGTCATCGCCACCTCATTTCGACACTTTTATCTTCCAAAGACACCCCAGCAATTCTCATACGACGACAACGGCAATCTCATTGATGATTCTCAGTGGATATATACGTGGGACGCCGAAGGACAATTGGTGGGAATGGAAAGTCATCGCAGCGCCGCCCCAAGGGTGCAGCGAAAGCTAGTTTTCAAGTATGATTATTTGCATCGAAGAATTGAAAAGGCTGTGTTCGAATCAGATTTGTCGGGATCTTATGGAAGCCAGCCCACCTTCGTTCGCCGCTTCCTCTATGACGGCTGGAACCTCATATGGGAACAGGACGGGTATGGTCAGGCCGTTCGATCCTACGTTTGGGGGCTTGACGTCAACGGTAGCTCCGGAGAAACGGCTGGGGTAGGTGCCCTGTTGTTTGCTAACCAAAAGGCAGAGGAGCAATCTGCGGCTGTCGGGATGCATGTGATCACCTACGATGGAAACGGCAATGTTGTCCTTGCCGCCCGAGCTGAGAACTATGAAGTGGACGCCAGATTTGAATATGGCCCGTTTGGTGAGATTATCAGCCGGTCTGGCAATTTTGCTTTTGCTCTTCCAATAACTTTCTCAACGAAGTATCGTGATGGCGAGTCCGGCTTAAGCTGTTATACGCTGCGATTCTATGACGGCAGCTCTGGTCGCTGGCTAAGCAGAGACCGCTTAGAGGAAGGGGGAGGTTTGAATGTGTATGCGATCTGCAACAATCAAGTGCTTTCAAACGTGGACGTTTTAGGCCTTGGGGCGCGGCTCCCGTTCTTTGATCCGCAGGATCCATGCTGCGATTGGGTGGAGAACTTAAAAATTATGGCTCGTATAATTAGGAGACGACATGCGGAAATGTTGCGCGACGTATTTGGACAGTTTGGAAGCGATGAGGCGAGGCCTACTACGCAGGGTGGCCGTGGGACTTGGCAGACGCATCAAGATACATATCGCAATGAGCAAAAGTTTCTGGCCCGGAAGCTTCAGGAGTATCGTGATCGCGGGTGTGGCGATCCAATACCGGTGTATGTCTATATTTGGGCCACCAAGCCTGCACCTAGCGCCCCGACTAGGGGCGTAACTTTTAAGGATTGGCTCCTTTTGAATATCCCGGGTTCTGACGCGAGCTGGACGACCTTTGGGAACGCTTCCGGTGCAGTGGGGGTCGGGGCGTTGATTGTTGCGACGGGCGGAGCCGCTGCTCCTTATGTTGCAGCTGCAGCGGAGGCGGCGGAGGTCGCGGCGGGCGCCGGCGCTCTCGCAACCGCCGCAGCAAGGTGATAATGATTGCGTATGGACGACGTCGAGCTTAAAAGGATGGCCAAAGCTTGGATCGAGTTCCAAGAACTCGGTTCAAACGCTTCCCCAGAGCAAGAAGCACCATTGATTTGGGCTTATGACGCAGTGCATGATCTTGTCGCCCGTTCTCCATATCTCGCATGGAAGCTTATTCTTACGGTTGTGGAACTTAGTAGGAATGAACGTGTTTTGGGAATGTTGGCGGCTGGACCTGTTGAAGATCTTTTGGTGGGGTACGGATCGGAAATCCTTCCGGACCTTTTAAGTTCTTTGCCATCCAACCCCGCTCTCCTTCGAATTCTCGAGGGGGTGTGGACCACGCGAATGGACCGGGAGGTCGCTCGCAAAATTGCCTCAATAGTAGGCAGGACCGGCTAGTAGCACCGGCTCCCTGGTGAACGGATTTTGCGTCGATTTTCCAAATTTGGTTAGGAAGAGCCCTCGGCAAGGAATCAACGAATGGCGCTCGCCAGAGATTATGAGATGGCTCTTCGCGAATGCAGAAGAGCCGAAGAGCCACGGGAGTGAACCCAACAAAGTCCCGCTCGCCGCCGAGATTTGGCGAAAAGGGATAACGTACGGCAGCCCACGCGTACGGCTGGAACTGCAAAGGCAAGGCCAGCGTGCCGGCCGGCGGCGGGTGGCCAGGATCATGCGCGAGCAACAGCTCGTCGGGCGTTGCCGCCGCCGCCGCAGACCGAGGACGACGGACAGCCGTCACGGCGGCCCGATCGCGCCAAATCTGCTCCGCGATCAGCCGATCATGGCGACGAGGATCGATCAGATCTGGGTCGCCGACATCACCTATGTCGAAACCGACGAAGGCTGGCTCTACGTGGCAGCTCGGCTCGATCTTTACAGCCGGCGTATTGTTGGCTGGGCCTATGGCGAGAGCTTGGAGACGACCCTCTGCACCGAAGCGCTCGAGCGCGCGTTGTGGCAGCGCCATCCCCCCGCCGGGCTCCTTCACCACTCCGACCGCGGCGTGCAGTACACCTCCTTCGAGTACCGGGACCGATTGGCGGCCTACGGCCTCCAGCGCAGTATGAGTCGCAAGGGCAACTGCTACGACAACTCCTTCATCGAAAGCTTCTGGAGCACTCTCAAAGAAGAGGGCACGGAGCGTCAGCGCTTCGCCACACCCCGCGAAGCGGAACCCACCATCTTCGATTATATCGACACGTTTTACAATCCCGTCCGCCTTCACTCGAGCTTGGGCTATCCAAGTTAGGCATTGTGGTTCTCTCTTCCGGCGAGTCATTGCTCGACTACCCCGTGGAGCAGCATCGCTGGAGGCTACGCGCTCCAACCCGCCGCCGCCCGGAGTGGCTCGCCGCCGAGGACGGCCTCGCTGCCTTCGGCTGCGCGGATACCGCAGCTGGCTGCCGGCGTTTCGTGGAACGCCTGGAAGAACGCGCGCGCACAGAAGCCTCGACTGGCGCCGGAGTCCCAGGGCAGCACCCAGAGCGCGACCGGCGGCTGAGTCATCTCCGCCGTGGGTGGTACTGGGGTAGCCAGGCTTTCGCAGATCGCCTACATCGACGCGGGGCACAGATCTTTGCCACGGCGCGGCACCGGCACGGCGGCCGCACTCCCGAGAAGCGTGCCACCTCGAGGCCGAAGCCCTCCGCTTCCTGCGCGCCGGATTGCATCGCTTCGGCTGGGTTCCCGCCGATCTGCGGAAGAGCCTCGGGAGTGAACCAAACAAAGTCGCTCTCGCCGCCGAGTTCTGGCAAAAACCACCACCGACAGTCAATGGCTCGCCGACCACCTCTTCATTCGCAGCTCCGAAAACGTTTCCCAACACCTCTGCCGTCACCGGTTGCGCCTGGAAAAAGGACACCTCTCATACATCCGGGCTTCGATGTTCCTCACCGACACGGCCTTCAAGCGGGAGGAGCGGATCCTAGTGCTTGGTCAATTGTGCCAACGAGACGTCGCACTGTTTCCTCGATTCTTTCCTTTTGCAGTGCGGTTCGGAGCACGTGCACTACTCCTAAAAGATTGCGTGGGGAGGGAGGGTTGGATCCCCGCTCCCATCGACCGACGAGGTTTCGCTCGCACCCTGCGGCGAGGGACAGTTCCTCCTGAGTCAATCCGGCGCACATTCGGGCATGAGCCAGATGCTCCGCGAAGGAGTCACCAGAGGCGAAAGGAACATATCCCAAAAATCTAATGATCCCCGGCATCTGCTTCGGTAGCGGTGCGCTGAGGTTCTGCTCCCAGTTTTGTATGGAGCCGCGATGCACCCCGAACCCGGAAGCAACATCTTGCTGTTCCAGGCGGAGTTCGATCCTTCGCTTCCGAATGTGATCTCCGATGGTCTTTGAGTTCTCCGGGCAACGCTTGATGGCCCTCGCATAATGGGACACGAGGCAACGCACACTTCGTATTGTATCTGGCAAAAAGGCAACGCACGGCACGGCGAGCGTTTGTAGCACGTTTGCCAAAGATGACTTCACCGCACTGCGAAGTTCAGTTTGTCCGGACGGGAGTTATAAGTGAAAACGGCTTGCTATCTAACTTTCCCTTTCAGTCCTGAGTTGCTGGCGAGTTAGATATACCGATTTATTGCCTGGGCAAGGTTACGAGTAATCTACCCCCCTCAATCTGCAGTAAATCCACTCCGTTCGCCGACGGGCTGGAGCGCCATGGCTCCTGATGCGAGAAAGCGGCGCAAAATTGCGGTTATCACCAAGTTAATGGGATGAGGATAGCAGCTAAACTAGTCACCAAGTAGGGCAATCTGCATCGCCGAAACGCAAACTGGATTTTATCATCTCATTGTAAGAACGATTGATACACGCTGTGTTAAAGAGGCGGCGGTCTTCTGCACGCTAAAAGACTCGCTGGAGACGTCCAGCATTACCAGACGGGTTCCCGCTCGTCAGTTCTCGTGGAGCCCACATCAGAAGGGCCCTTCTACAAAATCAGAACTTCTCCTCGCGCGATACATCCAACGATCAGCATTGATCCGTAAGAAATTCTACCTCCTACTTTTTATCTGATCGGCGGGCAGGTCTGACATGAACACTCGTAAAATCTGGCGTGGTGCGGCAGTAGCTTTTGTGAACCTTCTGTGGGCGGCTGGCGTGTTGGCACAACAGCAGGTTGCGGAGCCGGAGTTCGTTCCTGAACCGGGAATTGCGGCAGTGCGATTAACTGTACAAATAATTTGT
>Ga0068852_100000968_pt1 | contig 18862 bp, 11 predicted proteins | sample KBSCornC22_FD_66594 | JGI IMG/M metagenome (GOLD analysis project Ga0068852, IMG submission 66594) | Corn rhizosphere microbial communities from Kellogg Biological Station, Michigan, USA - KBS Corn C2-2 | ecosystem: Host-associated > Plants > Roots > Rhizosphere > Soil ... | reverse complement strand
CGGCGCGCCGGGTTCCGCCTCGTCTCCTTGCCCGAGGCCGAGCGCGATCCCGCTTATGCGGCTTACACTGACCTCTCGCTTGCGCCGCCGCCTCCCGACTGGAAGCGGGCGAAGGAGAAAGGCGTGACGCTGCCGAGCGCGCCCGACCATTCGGCCAGGCTGAACGCGATTTGCACCTAGAGCGCGATCGCGCGCTCCCCGTCGACCCAGCTGTCGACGACCTGCAACCCGGAATTGAGCAGCACGAGGTTCGCGCGATTGCCGGGAGCGATCCGGCCGAGCTCATCCTCGAGCCCAAGGAAGGCAGCGGGATTGGCGCTCGCCATCGCGAGCGCGTCGACGATGTCGAGGCCGAGCGTCGCGACGGCGTTGCGGACGGCGCTCGCCATGTCGAGGTCCGATCCGGCGAGCGTCCCCTGCGCGTTGACGCATTTGCCGCCGCCGGCCGAAATCTGCTGGCCGTTGAGGACGAACGACTTGCGCCCACCGACGCTGGGCATTGCGTCGGTCACGAGCATGAACCGCCGCCGCGGCGTCGCCCGAAGCGCGATCTTGAGGACTCGTGGATCGACATGGTGGCCGTCGACGATGATCCCGCACCAGCTGTTCTCGTCGTAGAGCGCGGCGCCGACGACGCCCGGCTCGCGCGCGGTCAGCTGCGACATGGCGTTGAACAGGTGGGTGAATCCGCGGAGGCCGCTGCGCAGCGCCTCGAAAATCTTGTCGGCGCTCGCCTGGGTGTGGCCCGCGGAGACGATCACGCCGGCGGCGGAAAGGCGGCGGATGGCGTCGGCGGGCACCGCTTCGGGCGCAAGCGTCACCATCGTCTTGCCTCCGCTCCGGCGGGTCAGCAGCTCGATGTCGGAATTGCTGATCGGGCGAAGCTTGGTCGCGTCGTGGATGCCCTTCTTGCCCGGGTTGAGGAACGGGCCTTCGATGTGCACGCCGAGAACGCCCGGCACGCCGGCCGCAATGGCCATTCTCACGGCGTCGATCGCCGCGGCGATCTTGCCGGCATCGTCGCTGATCAGTGTCGGGAGGAAGCCGGTCGTTCCGAAACGCCGATGGGCCCTGCCGATCGCGGCGATCGTCTCGACGCTGGGATCGTCGTTGAACAGGCGGTCGCCGCCGCCGTTGACCTGCGTGTCGATGAAGCCCGGCACGAGCATGTTGCCGCCGAGATCGAGAATCTCGGAGCCGGCCGGTACCTCCTCCTCGGCCGCGACCGAAGCTATGCGGCCGCCGTCGATGATCACCGCCCGGCCGGTCACGAGCTTGCGGCCGATCAGCAGCCGGCCGTTGACGAGCGCCTGCGCCATCAGCGGGTCTCCGTCACTTTGGCGAGGTGCGGCGGACGGTCGGGATCGAGGCCGCGGGCGATCGCGAGCGCATTGGCGGCGCGGTAGAAGGACTGGACCTGCAGGATCGGCTGGACGAGCGGCCCGGACGCAACCGTCGGAAGCTGCGTCGCACCGGCCGCATCCGCTCCGGCGGCGAACACGTCCGCACCCCTGTCGACCAGCGCGGACGCCGTCTCCCCGATATTGCTCCCGGTCTCGTCGGACTGGCTGAACATCAGCGCCGGAAAGCCGCTTCGGACAAGCGCCATTGGCCCGTGCCGGAGCTCGGCGGTGCTGAACGCTTCGGCGTGCAGCTGCGAGGTTTCCTTGAGCTTGAGCGCGGCCTCCTGGGCGATCCCCAAACCGAGCCCGCGGCCGAGAACATAGAGGTCGGTCGCTCCGGCGAGCCCGGGAACCAGCGGCGACCAGTCGAGCTCCCATGCCTTGCCGAGCAAATCCGGCAGTTGGTCGAGCTCACCCGCGAGACCGCGATCCTCGCCCCACGCGGCGACAACCCGTGCGATCGCCGCGAGCGAGGCGATGAAGGACTTGGTCGCGGCGACGCTGCGCTCCGGACCGGCGGAAAGGCCGAACACCTCGTCGGCAAGCTCGCACAGCGGCGAATCGGTGTCGTTGACCAGCGCGAGCACCCACGCGCCAGCCTGCTTGAGGCCGGAGACGGCCGCGAGCAGGTCTGGGCTTCGGCCCGATTGCGAGATGGTGATGCAGACCGCGCCGTCGGCGCGAAGCGAGGAGCCATAGACGGACGCCACCGACGGCGCCGCCGACGCCACCGGCACCCCGATGCGCGTCTCGATCGCATATTTCGCGAACGTGGCGGCGTGGTCGGAACTGCCGCGGGCGCAGGTCATCACGACCTTCGGAGAGCGCGCGCGAAGCGCCGCGGCGATCCGCTCGAGATCGGCGGCAGCGCCTTGCTGCCGCGCGACAGCCTCGGCGGCTTCCGCGGCTTCCCGGAACATCTCGGTGGTTTGCGCCGCGGGCGGCTCGGTTGGGTGGGACATCACTATTGACGCCAAGCTAACGATGTGCCGGATGCTCGCACAATGGCAAAGTTTCTTGCGGCTCGTCCCGCGGGCGTCAGTCGATGAGCCGAGTGTCGCTCGAAGCGCCGGTCGCAGGCTGGCTGACGAGCGTGCGGGAAGTCCCCGATCCGGTCTTTTCCGAAGAGATGATGGGCGCCGGATTTGCCATCGATCCGACCGAGGGAACGCTGGTCGCGCCCTGTGCGGCGGAGGTCGTGCTCGTTGCGCCCACGCATCACTCGGTCACGCTTCGCACCGAGGCCGGGGCGGAGCTCCTGCTGCACATCGGCCTGGAGACGGTGGCGCTGCAAGGACGCGGGTTCGAGACCCACGTCCGCGACGGCGACCGGGTTGCTGCCGGCGACCTGCTGATCAGCTTCGACCTCGATCTGGTCGGGATCGAAGCCAAGAGCCTGGTCACGCCGATCGTGCTCACCAATTCGGCCGAATTCCGCCTCGAGCTCGATGGCCTCGACCGGGTGGTGGAGCGCGGGCAGGCGATTGGCTCGATCGAAGCGAAGGCGGCCCCGAAAAGCTTGGCCGCCGGTGACCGCGAGGTCCATCGCTCCGAAGCGGAGGTCGGCTTCGCGCACGGGCTTCACGCCCGCCCCGCAGCGCGGATCGCGGATTGCGCCAAGCGCTTTCCAGGCGAGATCACCATCACTGTCGGCGGGAAAAGCGCCAAGGCGCGCAGTCCCGTCGCGATCATGGCGCTCAACGCCAAGAAAGGAGACCTCGCGCAGCTGACGGCCACGGGAGGCCAGGGCAGGCGGGCGTTGGAGGCGCTTGCCGAGCTCATTTCGGAGGGCGAGGAGCCGCCGCGTCCGACCGCGACCGTTGCGCCGGCTCGTGCCGTCGGCGCCAACGAGATCGCGGGGGTCACGGCGCTGCCCGGCGTCGCGCTTGGCACCGCGGTCCATTGGCGGCGCCAGGTCCGCGACACTCCGGAACAAGGGCAGGGCATCGAGGCGGAACGCGCGGCGCTGGACAAGGCGCTTGCCGCTGTGCGCGGCCGGATCGAGGCGCGCACTGTGCAGATGTCCGGCCCCGCCGCCGCAATCGCGCGCGCCCATATCGGATTGCTCGAGGACGAGGATCTCAACGCCGGCGCCCTGCGCCAGATCGAGCAGGGGCGGAGCGCCGGTCGGGCGTGGCAGCTCGCGACTGCTGCGGCGGCGGAGGCGCTGCGCGCCGCGGACAATCCTCTCCTTCGCGAACGCGTCGCCGACCTCGAGGATATTGCAGCGCAGGTCACGGCGGCGCTCGCCGGCGAAGCCGCGGTCGGCCAGTTGGAGCTCCCTCCGGAGACGATCCTCCTGGCCGACGAGCTGCTTCCGTCCGAGCTGATGTCGCTTCCGCGGGAAAGCGTTTCGGGGCTGGCGACGAGCGGCGGCGGAGCGACGTCGCACATTGCGCTGATCGCCGCGTCGTTCGGGATACCGACATTGGTCGCGATGGGGCCCGAACTGTCGCGCGTGCCGGAGGGGTCGCGCGTGCTGCTCGATGCGACCGCGGGCGTCCTGGTGATCGAGCCGGACGAGAACACGGCGGCGCGGGCTGCCACGGCTGCTGCGCAGGTCGGCGCCGACGCCGGCGATTGCGTCACGCGCGACGGCGAACGGGTTCGGCTGCTTGCCAACCTCGGTGGACTCGCCGATGTCGAGCCTGCGCTTGCGGCGGGCGCGGAAGGGTGCGGCCTGTTGCGCACGGAATTCCTTTTCCTCGACCGTTCCGACGCGCCGTCGGAGGAGGAGCAGCAGGCGACCTATCAGGCGATTGCCGACGCGCTCGGCGGCAGGCCGCTGACCATCCGCACGCTCGACATTGGCGGCGACAAGCCGGTCGCGTACATCCGCTTTCCCGACGAGCAGAACCCGGCGCTCGGCGCGCGCGGCATTCGCACCGCGCTGTTCCGTCCCGAGTTGATCGACGAGCAACTGCGCGCCATCGCGGCGGTGCGCGGCGGCGCGATCAAGGTGATGATCCCGATGGTCTCCTCCATCGCGGAGCTGCGTTCGGTGCGCGATCGGCTCGCTGCACTTCGTGAGGGCGTCTCGCTCGGCGTGATGGTCGAAACCCCCGCCGCCGCGCTCATCGCCGACCGGCTCGCCGCGGAGGCGGACTTCCTCTCGATCGGCTCGAACGACCTCGCCCAATATGCGCTGGCGATGGACCGGACCAATCCGCTGCTCGCCGGTTCGATCGACGCGCTGCATCCGGCGGTGCTGCGGCTGATCGCGATGACGGCGGAGGCGGGGCAGCGATCGGGCAAGCCGGTCAGCCTGTGCGGCAATCTCGCGTCGGAGCCGCTCGGCGCGCTCGTCCTCCTCGGTCTCGGCATTCGCGAATTGTCCGCAGTGCCGGCGGCGTTGCCGGCCGTTCGAGGAGCGCTCCGGCAGGTCGCGGCGGCCGATTGCCGGCTGCTCGCCGAGCGCGCGCTCGAAGCCGAATCGGCCGCCCAGGTGCGCGCGCTTGCAGCCGAGCTGTTGAACAGCTCCGGCGAGGGAGACACCGAATGATCCAGCTTCGGCTAGACAAGTTGCAGCCGCTCGGCCGCGCGCTGATGCTGCCGATCGCGGTGCTGCCGATCGCCGGGCTGCTGCTCCGGCTCGGCCAGGCCGATTTGCTCAACGTGCCGTTCGTCGCGGCGGCGGGCGACGCGATCTTCTCCCACCTCGGCCTGCTGTTCGGGATCGGCGTCGCCGTCGGTCTTGCGCGCGAGAACCATGGCGCAGCGGGACTTGCCGGCGCGGTCTGCTTTTTCGTCCTCACCGAAGGGGCGAAGGCGCTTCTGCAGGTGACGCCCGACGCCACCGCCGGATTCACCGACCCGGCGGCGCGGGACCTCGCTATCGCCGCGTGGAAGGCGAAGCAGCTCGACAAGCTCAGCGTTCCGGCGGGAATCCTGTCCGGCCTCGCAGCGGGGATGCTCTACAACCGCTTCAGCGATATCAAGCTGCCGGATTATCTCGCCTTCTTCGGCGGACGCCGGTTCGTGCCGATCGCGGCGGGCGCCGTGGGACTGGTCGGCGCGGTCGTGTTCGGCCTCGGCGATCCGTATCTGGAAGCCGGGATCGACCAGCTCAGCCGGTCGGTGGTCGCATCGGGCAATTTCGGCCTGTTCGCCTACGGCTTCCTCAATCGGGTGCTGATCGTCACCGGGCTGCACCACATCATCAACAACATCGCCTGGTTCATCATCGGCGACTTCCACGGCACGACCGGCGACCTCAAGCGCTTCTTCGCGGGCGATCCGACTGCCGGAGCGTTCATGGCCGGCTTCTTCCCGATCATGATGTTCGGCCTGCCCGCGGCGTGCCTCGCGATGTACCACACCGCACTTGCCGACCGGCGCAGGGCGGTCGCCGGAATGCTGCTGTCGCTGGCGCTGACCTCGTTCCTCACCGGCGTGACCGAGCCGATCGAGTTCAGCTTCATGTTCCTGGCGCCCGGGCTGTACCTGCTTCACGCGGTGCTGACCGGGCTTTCGATGGTCGTCATGAACGTCCTCGGCGTGAAGCTCGGCTTCGGCTTCTCGGCAGGGCTGTTCGATTATTTGCTCGGGTTCGGAATCGCGACTCGCCCGCTTCTGCTTGTGCCGGTCGGCCTCGCCTATTTCGCCGTTTATTATTTCTCGTTCCGCTGGTGCATCGTGCACTTCGACCTCAAGACGCCCGGCCGCGACGCGGGCGAGGTCGTGGCGCAGCGCGACCCGGCGCCCGGCACGCGCGGCGGAGACTTCGTGCTCGCGCTCGGCGGCGCCGCCAATCTCGCGACGGTGGACGCCTGCATGACCCGGCTTCGGCTGACGGTGAATGACCTCGACGCGATCGACGAGACGCAGTTGCGGGCGCTTGGCGCCAAGGGGTTCATGCGCCCGGGCGGCAATGCGCTCCAGGTCGTGCTGGGTCCGATCGCCGACCAGGTCGCGGGCGAAATCCGCGCGAGCCTGCATGGCAAGGCGGCCGATCGTGACGAGCGCTGGGCGCGGGCGCTCGGCGGCGCCGGGAATGTCGAGGAGGTGCGGCAGCGCGCGACGCGGCTGATCGTCAGCCTCGCCGATCCGGACAAGCTCGATTCCGCGGCGCTGAAGGCGCTCGGCGCGCGCGGCGTTACCAGGTCAGCCGGCGGGCTCGTCCATGTGCTGCTCGACCAGCGCGCAGCGGAGACCGCCGCCGCTTCGTTCGCCGCTTAGCGCGTCGCGACGGACACGATCCGGCTCGAGCGCCGGCCGTCGTAGGAGCGCGTGCGCAGCTCGACGCGGCCGGTGACGGCGACCGGACGTTCGTAGCGGAGCCACTGGCCGCCATTCACCCGATATTCGATCGCCTGGCCGGGAAACTCGCTGTTGGCCTCGAGCATCCCGCGCCCGATCCGCGCTCCCGGCGGCGCGATGCGATAGAAGATGCCGGCCCGCCCGAGCGCCCGAAGCTGATCCGGCATGACGACGGCGAAGCGGTTCCAATCCTTCTTCAGCGCCGCCACGTCGACCTTGCCGTCGCCGTAGGAATAGGCCGCGCCGGGGCGGTAGGCAGGCTCCCACGGCGCCGCGTGCCATGCGCGCTCGGCAAAGGCGAGCAGGCGCGGGAACAGCATGTAGTCGACCAGCGAATCGCGCCGCAGGGTCTCGCTCCACAAATTGGCTTGCGCGCCTGCATAGGACCGGCCCGGCTGCAGCGGTACCGGATCGGTCGTGGTGACGCCCTTGTTCTTGATGTCCTTCGTCACCGAAGCATTCGACGGCACGTTCGCGGGAAGGAAGCTGAACACCTTGAACGTGTCGGTGCCGCGTGTCGGCCAGTCGTAGCCGCGCTCAAGCGGGTTGGGCGCATAAGGCACATCGAAGTAGAGCGTGTTCGGCACCGCAATGACCGTTTTCCAGCCGAGGTTGGCGGTACGGTGCGCCTCGGCCGGCGCGGCGGTGAACAGGTCGCCCCAGATGTCCGACTGGACCCGCTTCGGCATCTTCGCCGGGTCGACATGGTCGAGGCCATCGCTCCACCCTGCGGCGAGGATGTGCTTGCGCGCGAGCATGTTCGCCACGCGCTCGATGAACATTGGCCCGAGCTTGTCGACGGTCATCCCGGTCTTCGCCATCAGCGCCTTGCATGCGGGCGACCCGGACCAGGCGCCGGCGGTCTCGTCGCCGCCCATGTGATAGGTCCTGAGCGGAACGCCGGCGGCCCTGTGCAGCGCCGCCACGGCGTCCACCACCTTGTCGATGAAGCGATAGGTCGCCGGCAGGCAGACGTTGAGCGTGTTGTCGTTGTAGTTCTGGACGCTGCGGTATTGCGTCGTGTCGCGGGGCTCGACGAGGCGGAACTGCTCGGCTTCGCTCCTCCGGCCGAGCGCCATCAGCCGGCGATAGCGAGCTTCCATCGAATGGATCGCTGCGCGCGAGTGGCCGGGCATGTCGAACGACGGGATGACCTCGATCCCGCGCGCGTTCGCCGCCTTGACGATTTCGATATAGTCGGCGGCGGTGAGATAGCCGTTGACCGGCGTGTTGCGGTCCGGTCCGGCACCCAGCTCCGGCAGCAGGCAGTGCGTCTCGGTCGGGTCGTAGCAACGATATCCGCCGACCTCGGTCAGCTCGGGCAGGCCGGCAATCTGCAGCCGCCAGCCCTCGTCGTCGCCGAGGTGCAGGTGGAGCGCGTTGAGCTTGTACCGCCCCATCTGCTCGACGACCTTGAGCACCTCGGCCTTGCTGTGGAAGTTGCGCGCAAGGTCGATGTGCAGCCCGCGAAATTCGAACCGCGGCGAATCCTCGATCTCGAGCGGGCGCAGCAAGCCGTGCTCGTGCGCCGCTTCCTGCGCGAGCGATTCGAGCGCGTAGCGGGCGCCGTCCGCGTCCGACGCGGCGATGTCGACGCGCCCGTTGCGCGCGGAGAGACGGTAAGCTTCGCGGCCGAGATGCAGTGACGGCGACACGCGCACGCGCAGCTCGGGTCCGCGAGCGGCGGCCGGTACGCCGGCACTGGCAAGATCGTCGAGCGCGGCATTGATCGCGCCGCGCTGCAGGCCCGACAGGCTCAGCCGGACGCCGTGCGTGAGGTCGATCACGGCTCCCTCCCGCCTCTTCACGAGGTCGGGTGTCGGAACGATCGCGAGTTCCGCCGGCGCTTCAGCCGCACCACGCGAGGCATAGAGATCGAACGCCCGCTCGGGCGTCTGCCAGCGCGTCTCATCGTCGGGTGCCTGCGTCGCGAGCCGCGCCTCGTCGGTCATCGATGCAACGAACGGCAGGATTTCGAGTCCGCTTTGCGGATCGGTGGCCGGGCGCGTCGCTGCGATCACGCGCGGCGTCAGCGCGCCCGAGACCAGGAACATGTTCGGGATCACATAATATTCGGAGAAGAAGTGGCCCTGTGACCAGAGCTTGACGGGATAGGTCTTGCCCGGCTGCAGCCTGACGCCGGGACGCGGCTCGAGCACGTGCAGGTCGCCGTTGACCAGGCGGACGGTGAAGGCGTCGCTGTCCGCCTCGATGACCGGATTGACCGAGCTGAAGAAGAGCTTGAAGTCGCCGCCCGCGAGGCCCGGTGCGATGCTGCGGGGCATCGTCAGGTCCAGCTCGGAGAGGAAGCAGCCGTCGGCCTGGCCGGGGCAGTGCGCGGGATGATTGTCGAGGATGGCGACGCGGACGCCCATCTGGCCGGCGAGCGAATCCACCGCCTGCTGCGAGGCAGCGAAGGTCGGCGACGCGACAGTGGAGGCGACGAGGAACGCGATCAGGCGACGGTGCATGAAACTGGCTTCCCCTCCAGATGTCGCAGTCGTGTCACGCGTCTCCGCAGCGGTCAATCGCGACGGCGTTTGCGCTGCGCGGCACGGCCGCTAGGCTGGACGAATGCGTGGTTTTGTCCTGCTCGTCCTCGCTGCTGTCATCGCGATTTCGCCGGCGGAAGCGAAGGACGGCGGAACGGTCGTCGGCTATGTCGCTGCGTTCAAGGGCCTGGACCGCGAAATGCAGCAACGCGGGCTCGACCGGTACACGCAGCTCGACCTCGCATTCGTCAATCCGACGCCGTCGGCCGATGTGGTTGCACCGGGCGGTCTGGCCTGCGCGCCCGCGGTCGAGGGCAGGTCGGACGTGATGGTTTCCGACGCACAGCTGCGCGCACTCGTCGCGCAGGCGCACCGCAGCGGCGCCAAAGTGATCGCCTCGCTCGGCGGGGCGGTGGTTCCGCCCTGCGGCGGCGACTGGGCGCAGCTGCTGCAGCCGAAGACCCGGTCGAAGCTGGTCGCGAACCTCGTCGATATGGTCGACCGCTACGGGCTCGATGGGCTCGACATCGACCTCGAAGGCGAGCTGATGATGCGCATCGACTCCGCCGGCGACTACACGCCGTTCGTCCACGCGCTTGCGACGGCGCTGCACGCGCGCTCGAAGGTGCTGACGGCTGCGACGGGATCGTACCCAGGCGGAATGGTGCCCGACGCCTCGCTTCCCGATTTCGACCTGATCGGCATCATGTCGTACGACCAGGTCGGCCCGACCTGGGGACCCGCCGGGGGGGAGCATTCGACCTATGCGCAGGCGCTCGCGGATCTGACTTTGTGGATCCGCAAGGGCGTGCCGGCGAACAGGCTTGCACTGGGTGTCCCCTACTACGGCCGCGGCTTCGGCAGCTATCGCCAAGGCTGGAGCTTGCAGGACATCGTGTCCGAGTTCGGCGAAGCGCAATTGAACGCCGACGTGGTCGGCCAGCGCTGTGGCGGTTGCAGCTACATCACGTACAACGGATTGCCGACGCTCGAGCGCAAGGGCGAGCTTGCCGGCGCATGGGGGGCAGGGGTGATGGTCTGGGAAGTCGGGCAGGACGTCGAGGACGGTCGCGCGATCCGCCACCTCGTGCGCGCTTATGAGAGGGGACGATCCGATGCCCGCCGCCGCCACTGACCCTGCAAAGCCACAGCGGCTCGTCTCGCTCGACCTGCTGCGTGGCCTCGCGGTGATCGGAATGATCGTCGTCAACGAAATGGCCGGGATGGAATCTCCGGTTTATCCGCTGCTGCTCCACTCGCGATGGAACGGCCTGACGATCGCCGACGTGGTCTTCCCGGCGTTCCTGTTCATGGTCGGCGTTTCGATCCCGCTGGCGTTCAAGCGCAAGGCCGAGGCCGATTATCCGGCGATCCTCTGGCGCACGGCTCGCCTGCTGCTCCTCGGCTTCATCCTCTCGAACATCTTCTGGCTGTCGAAGTTCGATTCCGGAACGTGGCGGCTGTTCGGCGTGCTGCAGCGGATCGGCCTCGTCTATTGCGCCTGCGCGGTGATGTTCCTGAACCTGTCGCCGCGGACGCGGCTGATCGTCGCCGCGGCGATCCTGCTGCTCTACTGGCCGGTGACGCTGATCTCCGCACTGGATGGCCTTCCGAATGACATCTGGGTGCGCGGGCACAATTTCGTCGGCTCGGTCGACCGCGTGCTTCTCGGCGCGCACGTGTACGTGCCGGGGCCTGACGGCTACGATCCGGAAGGGATTCTCGGCACGTTCCCGGCAATCGCGCAGGGGCTGATCGGAGTCACGGTCGGCGAATATGTGCTGTGCGCCCGCGAGTGGAAGCCACTGTGGATGGCCGGCGCGGCCATGCTCGTCGCAGGCATTGCGTGGGGATTCGTCTTCCCGGTCGTGAAGGACATCTGGTCGAGCCCGTTCGTGCTCGTGACCTCGGGCATCGCCCTGCTGGCCCTGTGCGTGCTTCACGACCTGTTCGACGGCCGGCCGATGAGCGGCGCACGGCGCGTCGCCGAGCTGGTCGTCCTGCCGTTCGGGATCAACGCGATCGCCGCCTACACGCTGCACGAAATCGCCTGGTCGTTCCTTGGCTGGGACCTTCTCCAGGCGCCCTATCGCGAGCTGCGGACCGTGATCGCGCCGCAGCTCGCGGCCTTCGTCCCGGTGCTCCTGTTCCTCGCCTTCATCTGGCTGTGCATGTTCTATTTGTGGCGCAAGCGCTGGCTGATCCGCATTTGATCAGCCGGTGACGGTCAGCGTCGCGCTCTTGAGGTCGACCAAGTTCGCGCCCGCATAGATGGTGAAGGTTCCGGGCTCGACGACCTTCTTCATGTCGGCATTCCACAGCGCGAGATCGTCGGGCGTCAGCTCGAAGGTGACGGTCCGGCGCTCGCCGGGCTGAAGAGTGACCCGCTGAAAGCGCTTGAGTGCGATGACCGGCCGGGTGACCGACGCCGCATCGTCGTGGATGTACAGCTGGACGACCTCGTCGCCGGCGCGGCTGCCGGTGTTCGCGACGTCGACGGCGATCCGCGCCGGCTGGTTTGCGGCGATGGTCGGGGTCAGCACGCGCGGCGCGGAAATGCTGAAGCTCGTGTAGCTGAGGCCGAAGCCGAACGGGTAGAGCGGCTGGGTCGTGCCGAACAGGTAGCCGCGCCGCGCCGTCGGCTTGTGATCGTAGAAGACCGGCAGCTGCCCGACCGAGCGGGGGATCGTGACCGGCAGCTTCCCGCCCGGGTTCACGCTGCCGAACAGCACGTCGGCAACAGCGTGCCCCGTCTCCTGGCCGAGGTACCAGCCTTCGAGCAAAGCGGGCGCGTTCTCGGCGAGGTAATTGACCGCCAGCGGACGGCCGTTGAGCAGGATGACCACGGTCGGCTTGTGCAGCGCGAAGATCGCCTTCGCGAGATCCTCCTGCTGCCCCACGAGATCGAGCGAAGATCGGTCGCCGAGGTGGGTCTCCGCCCAGGCCTCGCGGCTGGTCTGCTCGTTGCCGCCGAGGACCATCAGGACGACATCGGCTTTCTTCGCCGTCTGAACCGCCGCGGCGATCAGCTTGCGGTTGATGGAAGCGGGGACGAGCTTGACCTCGTCGCACGACCAGCAGCGGGTTTGCGTCAGCCGGACGCCTTCGCTGTAGTCCACCGCGAACTTGCCGCGGCCCGCATCCTGAAGCCCTTCGAGCACGCTGACGACGTGGCCGGGCACGTCGCTGTAGCCGCCGATCGGCGTGTCCTTCGCGTGTGTGCCGAGCACGGCGATGCGGTGGATCCGCCGGGAATCGAGCGGCAGCAGGCCGTGGTCGTTCTTGAGCAGGACGATCGCCTTGTCCGCCGCTTCGCGGGCGACCGCGATCGCGTCCGGAGTCGCCGTCTTCGCCTGCGCCGTCGCGGGATCGGGATAGGGGTTCTCGAACAGCCCGGCCTCGAACTTGAGCTCGAGGACCCGCCGCACCGACTGGTCGACCAGCGCCATCGGCACGCGTCCCTCGCGCACGAGCTCGGGCAGATGGATGAAGGCGTCCGGATCGGGAGTCTCGATATCGACTCCGGACTTGATCGCCCGCTCCGCGGCGTCGGTGACGTTGTCGTAGAGGTGGTGGCGGGTGACCAGCTCGCGGATGCCGTAATAGTCGCTGACGACCGCGCCCTGGTATCCCCACTCGCCGCGCAGCACGTGGTTCAGGAGCCAGTTATTCGCGTGGCTCGGGATGCCGTCGATCTCGTTGTACGAGGCCATGACCGAGCGGATCGGGTAGGTCTTCACGGCGGCTTCGAACGGCGGGAAGAAGACCTCGCGGAGCTCGCGCTCGCCAAGGTGCGCGGGGCCGACATTGTCGCCGCCCTCGGGCCAGCCGTGGCCGGTGAAATGCTTCAGCGTCACGAACACCTTGTCGGGCGGAAGCGGGAGCGTCGGTCCCTGGAAGCCGCGCACGGCGGCAAGACCCATTTGCGTGACCAGGTACGGGTCCTCGCCGTACGTCTCCTCGATGCGGCCCCAGCGGGGATCGCGCGCGACGTCGACGACTGGCGCGAGGACGAGCGTCGCGCCGCGGGCGCGCGCCTCTCGCGCGGCGACCGAGAAGACCCGGCTGACGAGCTCCGGGTCCCACGTGCTCGCAAGCGCGATCGCCTGCGGGAAGCTGGTCGCGCCGCGCGCAACATAACCATGCAGCGATTCCTCGTGCATCAGGATCGGGATTCCGAGCCGCGTATGCTCGACGGCCCAATGTTGCGCGGCATTGACGAACTCGGCGGTCTGGCGCGCATCGCGGTTGACCGTCTCGCCGGAAGCGCCCGCGGCGCCGTTCGACTGGGTCACGCCGCGATAGTCGGACGGGCGCGCAAAGCCGCCGATGCCAGCGGGGAAATTCTTCGACGCAAGCTCGGGCGAGAAGGCGCCGTTCGCCGTCTCGACCTTGGACTTCTGCTCCCAGATGGTCTCGAGCTGCGCGACCTTCTCGTCGAGAGTCATGCGCGCGAGCAGGTCGTCGACGCGCTTGTCGACCGGCTGCCGCGGGTCCTTGTAGACCGGCGTCTGCAGCTCGGCGGAACGCGCGTAGGTAGCGACCAGGCCCGCCGCAGCGGCGGCAACGATGATCCAGTGCGTGAAGCGCACGCCCCTGCTCCCCTCGACTATGATAGCGCTAACGTAGCTCCGCCGCAGAGGGCGTCAACGCACCTCTCAATTGCATTGCCGTTGGCGCTCACCTAGCAAGCTGGCGGGATGGCAAAGCCGAGCCGGCGCAGACGCGGAGCGACGACGATCGAGGACGTGGCGCGCGCCGCCGGCGTCTCGGCGATGACCGTGTCGCGCGTCATCAACCACGGCAACAACGTGCGCGAGTCGACCCGCGCAGCGGTGCTCGAGGCCATCGAGCAACTCAACTATTCGCCCAACACGGCGGCGCGGAGCCTCGCGGCCGGGGCGGCGGCGCACATCGGCTTGCTCTATGCCAATCCGAGCGCGGCCTATCTCGCCCAATTCCTGATCGGCGCGCTGCACGCCGCCCGAAGCGCCGGCGTTCACCTGGTAATCGAATCGTGCGAATCCGAAGATGCGGACGAGCAGGCGGAAGTTACGCGGCGCTTCGCAACCAGCGACGTCGAAGGCGTGATCCTGCCGCCGCCGCTGTCGGAATCGCAGCCGATCATGGCCGAGCTCGACGCGATGGGCATTCCGGTGGTGACCGTTGCCATGGGCGCGCCGCAGGATGACAGCCTCAACGTCCGCATCGACGACCATGCGGCGGCGCTGGAGATGACTCGCTACCTGCTCGAGCTCGGCCACCGCAACATCGGCTTTATCAAGGGCCATCCGAACCATATCGCGAGCCACGATCGCCATCGCGGATTTTGCGACGCGCTGACCGAGGCTGGAATCGATTGCGACAAGGCGCCGTGCGAGCAGGGCTATTTCAGCTATCGCTCCGGCCTCACCGCGGGCGAGCGGATGCTTGCGCGGCCCGACGCGCCGACAGCGATCTTCGCGAGCAACGACGACATGGCCGCCGCGACGATCAGTGTCGCCCACCGCATGGGCCTTATCGTCCCCGACGACATCAGCATCGTCGGCTTCGACGATACCGCGCTGGCGACCAGCGTCTGGCCGGAGCTGACGACGGTCAAGCAGCCGATCTCGGCAATGGCCGAAGCGGCGCTCGAGCTGCTCATCGCGGACATGCGCAGCCACCCTGCGGGCGCGCGGCGCAAGTTCACCGAGCGGGTGCTCAGCCACGCGATGATCATCCGCGAGTCGTCGGGCCCGCCGCCCGGCGCGCGGAAGGCGAAGAAGAACAAGCTCGCCCGCAGCGCTTAGACGATTGCGCGGCGGCAATTCTGTGTTACCGCTAACAGGGCTGGGCATCAGCGCAGGGGAGAGTTGAATGGTCGAAGCGAGCCCCGCTCGGGCAAACATGGGCTTCATCGGCGCGATCGTCGCGGTGGCGACGATCGGCGGTTTCCTGTTCGGTTACGACAGCGGCGCCGTCAACGGCACGCAGGACGGGCTGAAGCAGGCATTTCACCTGATCGACGGAAGCTGGTCGCCGTCGAACGGACTGGGCTTCACCGTCGCGTCGCTTCTGATCGGCTGCTTCATCGGCGCCTTCTTCGCCGGCCGGCTCGCCGACCTGATCGGCCGGCGGAACACGATGATGCTCGCCGCGGCGCTGTTTCTCGCGGGCGCCATCGTCCAGGGCATCGCCGGATCGCACCTGATCTTCCTCATCGCGCGGATCTGCGGCGGAATGGCCGTCGGCGCGGCGAGCGTTCTGTCTCCGGCCTATATCTCCGAGGTCGCGCCAGCGAATATTCGCGGCCGGCTGACGACCGTGCAGCAGATCATGATCATCGCCGGGCTCACGGCGGCATTCCTGGTCAACTATTTCCTCGCGCGGGGGGCGGGGATCTCGACCGAGAAATTCTGGCTTGGAATCCATGCGTGGCGCTGGATGTTCCTCATGCAGGCCATCCCGGCGGCGATCTTCGTCATCGCGCTGTTCTTCATTCCGGAAAGCCCGCGCTATCTCGTGGCGAAGGGCCGTGACAGCGATGCGGTCGCCGTGCTGACCAGCCTGTTCGGCGGCGATGCAGCGACTCCGAAGTTCGAAGAAATCCGCGCGACCTTCGCCGCCGACCACCGTCCGCGCCTGTCCGACGTGCTTGCGCGCGGCGGCGGCGGGTTCCTCGGCATGCGCCCGATCGTCTGGGCCGGAATCATGCTTGCGGTGTTCCAGCAACTCGTCGGAATCAACGTCATCTTCTATTACGGCGCGACGCTATGGCAGGCGGCAGGCTTCTCGGAAGCGCAGGCCCTGCAGACGAACATCATTTCGGGTGCACTGTCGATTGTCGCCTGCCTCATCACCGTCGGGCTGGTCGACAGGATCGGCCGCAAGCCGCTGCTCCTGATCGGTTCGGCGGGCATGGCGATCACCCTGTTCATCATGGTCTACGCCTTCTCGACCGGCACGCTGACCGGAGACAAGCTCGCGCTGCCCGGCCACATGGGCCTGGTCGCGGTCATCGCCGCGCTTGCTTACTCGGCGCTGTTCAATCTCAGCTGGGGCCCGATCATGTGGGTCATGCTCGGCGAGATGTTCCCGAACCAGATCCGCGGGTCGGCGCTTGCGGTGTCCGGCTTCTTCCAATGGTTCGCGAACTTCATGATCTCGTTCACCTTCCCGATCATGCTTGCCGGCCTCGGCCTTGCGGTCAGCTACAGCTTCTACGGCGTGTGTGCAGTGATCAGCTTCTTCCTGGTCGCGTGGCTGGTGCACGAGACTCGGGGCAAGGAACTGGAGCAGATGGAGGGGTGAGCCCTCCGCCCGACGATGACTGAGCGAAATCCCGTCCGTCCCTTCCGCTCGCGCGAATGGTTCGACGCGCCGGGGCGGCCCGACATGACCGCGCTCTACCTCGAGCGCTACATGAACGACGCGTTCACTCGCGACGAGCTGCGCTCGGGCAAGCCGATCATCGGCATCTCGCAATCGGGATCCGACCTCGTCCCGTGCAATCGCGTCCACATCAAGCTGATGGAGCGGATCAAGGCCGGCATTCGCGACGCCGGCGGGATTCCGATGGAATTCCCGATGCACCCGATCTTCGAGAACTGCCGCCGCCCGACCGCCGCGCTCGACCGCAACCTCGCCTATCTCGGGCTCGTCGAAGTGCTGAACGGCTACCCGATCGACGCGGTGGTGCTGACCACCGGCTGCGACAAGACCACGCCGGCCTCGATCATGGCCGCGGCGACGGTCGACATCCCGGCGATCACGCTCAACGGCGGGCCGATGCTCGACGGCTGGCACGACGGCGAGCTGGTCGGCTCGGGCACCGTCATCTGGCGTTCGCGCCGGCTGCTCGGCGCCGGCGAGATCGACGAGGAGGAGTTCATCCGCCGCGCGAGCGATTCCGCGCCGTCGCTCGGCCATTGCAACACGATGGGCACGGCTTCGACGATGAACTCGCTGAGCGAAGCGCTCGGCATGTCGCTCCCGGGCCAGGCGATGATCCCGGCGCCGTATCGCGAGCGGTCGCACATGGCCTACGAGAGCGGGCGGCGGATCGTCGACATGGCGTACGAGGACTTGCGCCCGTCGAAGATCCTGACGCGCGAGGCGCTGCTCAACGCGATCCGGGTGAACGCGGCGCTCGGCGGATCGACCAACGCCCAGCCGCACATCGTCGCCATCGCCCGGCACGCAGGCGTGGAAATCACGGCCGAGGACTGGATGGGGCACGGTTACGACGTGCCGTTGCTCGTCAACATGCAGCCCGCCGGGAAATTCCTGAGCGAGCGATTCCACCGGGCGGGGGGCGTTCCGGCGGTGATGTGGGAGCTGCTCCAGGCGGGCAAGCTCGACGGCTCGGCGCTGACCTGCACCGGGCGCACGCAGGCCGAAAATCTCGAAGGCCGCGAAGCGACCGATCGCGAGGTGATCTTCCCATATTCGGCACCGCTCAAGGAGCGCGCGGGCTTCCTCGTCCTCTCCGGCAATCTGTTCGACTTCGCGATCATGAAGACCAGCGTCATCGGTGACGAATTCCGCAAACGCTATCTGTCCGAGCCCGGCCGCGAGGGCGTGTTCGAGGGCCGCGCGATCGTGTTCGACGGCTCCGACGATTATCACCACCGCATCAACGACCCGGCGCTCGCCATCGATGAGCATTGCATCCTGGCGATCCGCGGGTCGGGCGTGCTCGGCTGGCCGGGATCGGCCGAGGTGGTCAACATGCAGCCGCCCGACGCGCTCCTGCAGCGCGGAATCCAGAGCTTGCCGACGCTCGGCGACGGACGGCAGTCGGGCACCTCGGACAGCCCTTCGATTCTAAACGCTTCGCCGGAGAGCGCCGACGGCGGGGGCCTCGCGTGGCTGCGCACGGGCGACACGATCCGCATCGACCTCAACGCCGGCACTTGCGATGCGCTGGTCGGCGACGAGGAGATCGCGCGGCGCAAGGCCGAACCGCCGCCGCCCGTGCCGGAAAGCCATACGCCGTGGGAGGAGCTGTTCCGCGAGAAGACCGGTCAGCTGTCGACCGGCGGCGTGCTCGAGTTCGCGGTCAAGTACCGCGGGACGTCAAACAAGGTGCCGCGCAACAATCATTGAGAATCGTCTGCACCCGGAGCCCTCCCCCTTGTGGGGAGGGTTAGGCGGGGGCGCGTCAGCTGCGCAAGCAGGTGACGCCACGAAGAGCCTTGTCGGCCGGCGGACGCCGACCGCCCCCCACCAACTCCCCCACAAGGGGGGAGGCTTTTCTATCGGATAGGGATTTCGAACACCGGCGCGGGCAGCAGGTCGAGATCGTAGAGATTGATGATCGGATAATCCGCCCAGGCGTAGCGCACGCGCGTGACCGGCTGCCCGTCCCCCGCGATGACCACCGAATTGCCATGCACGCGAGCGGCGGCATAGCGGCAGGACGAACCGCACAGCTCGAACGCGTTGGCGGTCGCGCCGCTCAGCGTCTGAAGCGGCTTGGTGAAGGTGACGACGACGCTGTTGCCCTTGCGGACTGCGCTGACCGGCAGCGGTCCGACGGTGCCGCCGTCGCGATAGACGAGGCTGTGCGCGGCGAGCGCGAGCCGGCGTCCGACCTCCTGCTTGTTCGCCGGGTGAATGTCGTTCGGCTCACCGAGGTCGATCGCGCTTGCAAACGCCGCGTGCGGGTCGCGCGCGGCGGCAAGCCGTTGCTCGTCGATCAGCGCCGCCCACCCGCTTTCGACC
>Ga0068852_100000955_pt1 | contig 19038 bp, 19 predicted proteins | sample KBSCornC22_FD_66594 | JGI IMG/M metagenome (GOLD analysis project Ga0068852, IMG submission 66594) | Corn rhizosphere microbial communities from Kellogg Biological Station, Michigan, USA - KBS Corn C2-2 | ecosystem: Host-associated > Plants > Roots > Rhizosphere > Soil ... | reverse complement strand
AGGCGATGGACGATTTTCTGTTCGAGACCCGGGCCGGCTACTGCGAACATTTCTCGTCGGCGTTTGCCGTGCTGATGCGTGCTGCCGGCGTGCCGACGCGTGTCGTACTCGGCTACCAGGGCGGCTACTGGAATACCACCGGCGGCTACATGGTCGTGCGCCAGTCCGACGCCCATGCCTGGAACGAGGTCTGGCTCGGCGAGCGCGGCTGGGTGCGCGTGGATCCGACGGCCGCGGTGCGACCGGAACGCGTCGACCTGGGCAGCGGCGCGGCGAACGCCGGCTACGCATCGTGGTTCGGTCGCGAGTGGCTGCTCGACCTGCGCAACCGCTGGGACATCGCCAACCGGCTGTGGACCCAGGCCGTCGTGGGTTTCGACGAACTCACGCAGCGCGGTCTGCTACGCGGCGTCGGCATCGAGGACGCCGACTGGCGCCAACTCGGCATAGCATTCGCGGTGAGCATGAGCCTGCTGGCCGCGCTCGGGCTGTGGTGGGCCACACGACGCCGACGCCCCGGCAGCGACGCGATCGATCACGCGTATGCCCGCCTTTGTGCGCGCCTCGCGCGGCGGGGCCTGGCGAGGCTCGATACGGAAGGGCCGACCGACTATCTGCGCCGCCTGCTCATGCAGTGGCCGCAGGCGCGCGATGACCTGGAACCGGTGTTTGCGCGCTACGTGCAACTACGTTACGGCCAGGCCGAGTTCGATGCAGCGTCCGCGCGCGACTTCGTCCGCTCCGCACGTCGCCTCGATACCGCACGATTGCGTGCTGTCTGAACGCGACGCCGCAACGACAGCAGGCGCTGTATCGTCGAGTCGTTTCCATCCTTGTCAGGAGATCCTCATGTCCGTCTCCCGTCCATTCGTCATCGGCCTGAGCCTGCTGGGACTGCTGTTCGTCCTGAGCGGCTGCGCCACGATACCGGCTCCGCTGCAAGGCGACTATGCCGCGTCCGTTCCGGAAAGCGCGCCGGCGACGGCGCAGAAAGTGCGCTGGGGCGGACAGATCATCCGCGTCGACAACGACGCACAGCGCTCGTGTTTCGAAGTGCTCGCCCGGCCGCTCGACAGCCGCGCGCGACCGCTGCAGCGCGATTCCAGCGAAGGGCGTTTCCTGGCCTGCCGCGCCGGCTTCTACGACCCGGCCGTGTTCGAAGCCGGGCGCGACATCACCGTCGCCGGCACGGTCGAGGGCAGCGAGCTGCGCAAGGTCGGCGATTACGAATATCGCTATCCGCGCGTCGCCGCGGACGTGATCTATCTGTGGAGCGAGCAATCTTACGCGCGCGATCCCTGGGCCTATGGCTGGGATCCGTTCTGGTATCGCCCGTTCGGGCCACCGGTGATCGTGGTGCACTCGCATAACTAGAAAAGTACGGATTCACTGGGGGAGTGCCTCCGTTGGGATCCGCACCAGATCCACACAACCCGCCAAACGGCTGCTTCGCAGCCGTTTGGGCGTTCCGGCCCGAGGAGCGTTCAGCGTGGTCAGAATCTGTGGTTCTGAGCGACCACACTTCACCCCCTTGACTCAAAGCGGCTCCGAAAAACTAGGCTCGATCAACGCGTTCGGGAAACCTCAGCCGAAGCCGTGCAGCGGCCCACCGCCCAGCAGATGCAGATGCAGCTGGAACACGGTCTGGCCGCCGTGGCGGTTGCAGTTGATCACGCAGCGATAGCCGTCGTCGGCGAAGCCCTGCGCCTTGGCGTAGTTGGCCGCGGCCAGGAACAGCTTGCCGACGAGATCCGCGTGCGCCGGCGTGAGGTCGTTCAAGGTCGCGATGGTTGTTTTTGGCACGAATAGCACATGCACCGGCGCCTGCGGACTGATGTCCTTGAACGCAATCAGATCGTCGTCTTCGTAGACGATGTCGGCAGGAATTTCGCGGCGCACGATCTTGCCGAAGATGGTATCGCTCATGACAGCTCCTTCAGGTCAGGGTCTGGCGGCTGCCGAAGGCGTGAGCCAGCGTGCCGCGGTCGATGAATTCCAGTTCGCCGCCGAGCGGCACGCCATGGGCCAGCCGCGTGGCGCGCACGCCGGCGTCGCGCGCGATCTGTGACAGTAGATGCGCCGTTGCCTCGCCTTCGACGGTCGGGTTGGTCGCGACGATCAGTTCCTTGATCTCGCCGCTGCGCAGGCGCTCGGTCAGCAGATCGAGACCCAGCTCGCGCGGCCCGAGCCCATCGAGCGGACTCAAGCGGCCGAGCAATACGAAGTACAGGCCGCGAAACCCGGTCGCGGCCTCGACCGCCGCCTGATCGATCGGGCCTTCCACGACGCAGAGCACGCTCGCGTCGCGCGACACATTGGCACAAAAGCTACAAATCTCAGTTTCACTGAAGCCGCGGCAGCGCCGGCAGTTGCCAATGCGCTCGACCGCCGCAGTCAGCCGCTCGGCCAGACGGCTCGCGCCGGGGCGGTCGCGCTCGAGGATATGGAACGCCATGCGCTGCGCGCTCTTGGCGCCGACGCCGGGCAGGCAGCGCAAGGCGTCGATGAGCTCGGCCAGCAGGATCGAACCGGAACTCATGGTTCAGAACGGCATCGAAAAGCCCGGCGGCAGATTCATGCCGCCGGCGACGCCAGCCATGCGCGACTGGGTTTCGCTGGCGAGCTTGTTCGCCGCGTCGTTGAACGCTGCGGCGATAAGATCTTCGGCCATCTCGGGGTCGTCCTGCAGCAGCTTGCGGTCGACATTGACGCGCCGCACTTCGTGACGGCCGTTCATGAGCACGCTGACCAGTCCGCCGCCCGCGCTGCCGGTAACTTCGAGCTGGGCGATTTCGTCCTGTGCCTTCTTCAGGTTCTCCTGCATGCGCTGTGCTTGCTGCATGAGGTTGCCGAGGGGTCCACGCATGGTTGGCTCCAAAGGATGTTCGAGTCTTGCCGAGATGGTGCCGGCCGGCGGCTGCGCCAAGGCCGACGTCGCTGCTTGTTCGTTCAGGCGCCAGGCGCCGTGCCGTCGTTGACGCGGACCGATTGCGGCACGATGCGCGCGCCGAATTCGCGCATCGCTGACTGCACGAACGGATCAAGCTCCATGTCCTGTTCGGCCTGCTGCTGGCGCGCGCTGCGCGTGCGCGCAATCTGTTCGGCCGGCGTCTCCACGCCATCGCGCGCGCGTTCGAAATTCAGGCGCAGCGGACGACCGGTCGCGGCAGCGAGCTTTTCCTGTAGCTGATTGGCCATCGCCGGCGAATGCAGGTTTTCGTGTTCGGGCCTGAGCGCGAGGCGCAATACATCGCCATCGACCGCGAGCAGCGCCGCATGCTGCGCCAATTGCCCCAGCGGACCGCGCAGGCCGGCGCGTTCGATGAGCTGAGGCCAGTCGCGCGGTTCGAGCGCAACGGGCGCGACCGGCGCTGTGGCGGCGGGCTCCGGCGCCGTGGTCGGTGCCGACGTCGCTGCGACCGCAACGACCGCAGTCGGCGCCTGCGGCAACGGCGCGGACGCCACCGGCTGCAGCTTCGGCGCGGCTGCGACCGGCGCAGACGTCACAAGCGCAGGCGTCGTCGCAGCGACGACAGGCCCGGGCGACACCACCGGCGCTTGCGTGCGTACAGGCGCAGTCGTCTGCGCAATGATCGCCGCCGCTTCGGCGGCATACGACGTCGCGGCGTCTTCCCGCACCGAATGCATACGCGAGCCCCCAGGTGCAGCCCCGCTGCCCGCGGCAGCGCCGCGCTGCTGCGGCGGCGGTGTTGCGCCACCCGCCGCGTCACCGGCCGGTGCGAACGCGAGCAGGCGCAGCAGCGCCATCTCGAAGCCGGCGCGCGGCGTCGGCGCGAGCGCGAGGTCGCGTCGTCCACTGATGCACAATTGGTAATACAGCTGCACCTCGTCCGCCGCGAGCGACTGCGCGAAACGCGCGACGTCCTGCGCGTCGGCGAGGTTTTCGCCGACGTGGTCGGGCACGAGCTGGCGCAGCTGCACGCGATGCAGCAGCGCGGCCAGATCGTCGAGCACGAGGCCGAAATCCGGGCCGAACTCGGCGAGCTTGGTGACTTCGGCGAACAGCGCGTTGCCGTCGTTGGCGCAGATCGCGTCGAACAGCCGCGTGACCTGCGCGCGTTCGATCGTGCCGAGCATGGCGCGCACGTCGGCGGCCTGCACGCTGCCGCCGCCGTAGGCGATGGCCTGGTCCAGCAGCGACAGTCCGTCGCGCAGCGAACCGTCGGCACCCTTGGCGAGCATGCCTATCGCGTCGGCGTCGAAGCCGATTTGCTCGGCGTCGAGGATATGCCGCATCTGTCCGCCAATCTGGTCGGGCAGCAGGCGCTTGAGGTTGAACTTGAGGCAGCGCGACAGCACGGTCACCGGCAGCTTCTGCGGGTCCGTGGTCGCAAGCAGGAACTTGACGTGCGCCGGCGGCTCTTCCAGCGTCTTGAGCAGGGCATTGAAGGCGTTCTTCGACAGCATGTGGACTTCGTCGATGAGGAAGACCTTCTGCCGCCCGCGCGCCGGGGTGTACTGCGCGCTTTCGATCATCTCGCGCACGTCATCGACACCGGTATGACTCGCGGCGTCGATCTCGAGCAGATCGACGAAGCGGCCTGCGTCAATATCGAGACAGGCGCGGCATTCGCCACAGGGCTGCGAGGACTGGCCGCGTTCGCAGTTCAGCGACTTCGCAAAGATGCGCGCGATCGTGGTCTTGCCCACGCCGCGCGTGCCGGTGAACAGGAAGGCATGGTGCAGACGTCCGCCGTCCAGCGCGTTGGACAACGCGCGTACCACATGTTCCTGGCCGACCAGCTCGCTGAACCGCTTGGGTCGCCACTTGCGCGCAAGGACTTGATACGACATGCCGTTTCCTTCAGACCAAGCGCCGATTGTGCCACGCCGCGCCGGCGCCGGGCGCGCGCACCGGACACGGTGGCCGGCAGAGCCGCAACGGTGCGCCGATGTCACCGCCGTGCTTGCCTTTCCGTGCGGCTTCCGTGCAACCCGGACGTTCCACCGGGTAGGCGGTTCGCGCCGGTTGTTCTAGGCTTGGCGCGCGCTCGGTGGTCCGGACGCAGCCTGCCAGGAGAAAACACGCCTCATGTCGTCAGCCAGCCGCAAGCCCGCTGCGATGCCGCTCAAGGACCCGGGTCCGACGCCCGCCGAACAGCGCGCGGTGCAGGACGCGATCACGGCGTGCCGCGAACTTCCCGGCGCGCTGCTGCCGCTGCTGCACGCCGTGCAGGACGCCCTCGGCTACGTGCCGCCGCAGGCCGTGCCGATGATCGCGCACGCACTCAATCTTTCGCGCGCCGACGTGCATGGCGTGATCAGTTTCTATCACCATTTCCGCAGCGCACCGCCAGGCCGCCATGTGCTGCAGGTTTGCCGCGCGGAAAGCTGCCAGGCCATGGGTTCGGTCGCACTCGAGGCCTGCGCAAAACAGTACCTGCACATCGACTACGGCCAGACCAGCGCGAGCGGCGCGGTCACGCTCGAGCCCGCGTATTGCCTCGGCAACTGTGCGCTGTCGCCGGCCGTGCTGCTCGACGGCGAACTGCTCGGCCGCGTCACGCCCGCGCGCCTGACGCAACTGCTCGACAGACTCGAGACACCGGCATGAGCACGACGGTCTACGTGCCGATCGATTCGGCCGCGCTGTCCGTTGGTGCCGGCGCCGTGGCCGCGCGCATCGCCGAAGAATCGGCGCGACGCGGTCTCGACGTGCGTCTCGTACGCAACGGTTCGCGCGCGCTGTTCTGGCTCGAACCGCTGGTAGAAGTCGCCACATCCGCCGGCCGCATCGCCTACGGGCCGGTCGATGCCGAGGATGTCGCGAGCCTGTTCGACGCGGATTTCCTGCACGGCGGCGCGCATGCGCTGTCGCTCGGCCTGACTGAGGACATTCCGTTCCTCAAGCATCAGGAACGCCTGACCTATCGGCGCCTCGGCGTGATCGATCCGCTCGATCTGTCCGACTACGCCGCGCACGACGGCTGGCAGGGACTTCAGCGCGCGCTGACGCTGCCGCCCGCCGCGATCGTGCAGGAAGTGCTCGATTCGGGTCTGCGCGGTCGCGGCGGCGCGGCGTTTCCCGCCGGCATCAAATGGAAGACCTGCGCCGACACCGATGCGACGCAGAAATACATCGTCTGCAATGCGGACGAAGGCGACTCGGGCACGTACGCGGACCGCCTGACGCTCGAAGGCGATCCGTTCTCGCTGATCGAAGGGATGATCATCGCGGGCCTCGCCGTCGGCGCGAGCGAGGGCTACGTCTACATCCGCAGCGAATACCCGCGTGCATTCGAGGTGTTCACGCAGGCGATCTCGCGCGCGACCGACGCCGGCTATCTCGGTGACGATGTCGCCGGCAGCGGCAAGCCGTTCCGGCTGCATGCGCGCCTGGGTGCCGGCGCGTATATCTCCGGCGAGGAAACATCGTTGCTCGAATCGCTCGAAGGCAAGCGCGGCCAGGTGCGTGTCAAGCCGCCGCTGCCGGCGATCGAAGGTCTGTTCGGCCAGCCCACCGTGATCAACAACGTCGTCACACTCGCAAGCGTGCCGGTGATCCTTTCGCGCGGGGCGGCGTTCTATCGCGACTTCGGCATGGGCCGCTCGCGCGGCACGATTCCGCTGCAGCTCGCCGGCAACGTGCGTCGCGGCGGCCTCGTCGAGAAGGCATTCGGACTCAGCCTGCGCGAACTGCTGCACGACTTCGGCGGCGGCACGGCGACGGGCCGGCCGATCCGCGCGGTGCAGGTCGGCGGACCGCTCGGTGCGTACCTGCCGGTCGCCGACTTCGATACCGCGATCGACTACGAAGCCTTCGCCGCCGCCGGCGGCATGCTCGGCCACGGCGGCGTCGTGGTTTTCGACGATTCCGTCGACATGGCCGCGCAGGCGCGCTTCGCGATGGAATTCTGCGCGCTCGAGTCCTGCGGAAAATGCACACCCTGCCGCATCGGCTCGACGCGCGGCGTCGAAGTCATCGATCGCATCAGCGCTGGCATCGAGCGCGAGCGCAACGAAACGCTGCTGCGTGACCTGTGCGACACGATGGTGAATGGATCGCTTTGCGCGCTCGGTGGCATGGCGCCGTTCCCGGTGCTCAGCGCGCTGGATCACTACCCGGAAGATTTCGGCCTGAGCCGATGAATCCGCGCCGCATCAATCCAACGCCGCACGCGCGCCGCGCGGCGACGAACCGAGCAGAAACCGGCGCTCGCGCGCGGGAGGAATCGCATGCTGTCCATCGTTGAAAACGATCTCGGTACACCGGCCGCAACATCGGCCACGACCGTCGCGCTCGAGATTGACGGCAAGCTGGTCCGTGTGCCCGAAGGCACGTCGGTACTGCGCGCCGCGGCGCTGGCCGGTACCACGATCCCGAAGCTCTGCGCGACCGAGTCGCTGGAAGCGTTCGGCTCGTGCCGCCTGTGCCTCGTCGAAATCGAAGGACGCAAGGGCTATCCGGCCTCGTGCACCACACCGGTGATCGCCGGCATGAAGGTAAAGACGCAGAGCGGCAAGCTCGCGCAGCTGCGCCGCGGCGTCATGGAATTGTATATTTCTGACCATCCGCTCGACTGCCTCACGTGCCCGACCAACGGCCACTGCGAGCTGCAGGACATGGCCGGCGCGGTCGGCCTGCGCGAAGTGCGCTACGGCTACGACGGTGCGAACCACCTCGACGCGAAGAAGGACGAGAGCAATCCCTACTTCACGTTCGATCCGTCCAAGTGCATCGTCTGTTCGCGCTGCGTGCGTGCCTGTGACGAAGTGCAAGGCACGTTCGCGCTAACGATCCAGGGCCGCGGCTTCGATTCGACCGTCGCCGCCAGCCAGAACGAATCATTCCTCGGCTCCGAATGCGTCAGCTGCGGTGCTTGCGTGCAGGCCTGCCCGACCGCGACGCTGACCGAGAAATCGCTGATCGCGCTCGGCCAGGCCGAACACAGCGTCGTCACGACCTGCGCCTATTGCGGGGTGGGCTGCTCGTTCCGCGCCGAGATGAAGGGCGAGGAACTCGTGCGCATGGTGCCCGACCCGAACGGCCAGGCGAACCATGGCCATTCCTGCGTCAAGGGCCGCTTCGCGCTCGGCTATGCGACGCACCGAGACCGCATCACGACGCCGATGCTGCGCAAGCGAGTCAGCGATCCGTGGCAGCCGGTGAGCTGGGAGGTCGCGATCCATCACGTCGCGAGCGAGTTCAAGCGCCTGCAGGCGCAGTACGGCAAGCACTCGATCGGCGGCATCACCTCGTCGCGCTGCACGAACGAGGAAACCTACCTCGTGCAGAAACTCGTGCGCGCGGCGTTCGGCACCAACAATGTCGACACCTGCGCGCGCGTCTGCCATTCGCCGACCGGCTACGGTCTCAAGCAGACGCTCGGCGAATCCGCCGGCACGCAGAATTTCGATTCGGTCGCGCAGGCCGACGTCGTGCTCGTGATCGGCGCGAACCCAACCGACGGCCATCCGGTGTTCGCGTCGCGGCTCAAGCAGCGCCTGCGCGAAGGCGCGAAGCTCATCGTGATCGATCCGCGCCGCATCGATCTCGTGCGCACGCCGCACATCGAAGCGCAGCATCACCTCAAGCTGCGGCCCGGCACGAATGTGGCCGTGCTCAACGCACTGGCGCATGTGATCGTCAGCGAAGGACTCGTCGACGAAGCGTTCATTGCACAGCGCTGCGAAGGCCCGGCCTTCGCCAAATGGCGCGCGTTCGTGTCGATGCAGAACAACTCGCCCGAGACGCTGGAAGCCGAAACCGGAGTGGCCGCAACTGAAGTACGTGCCGCGGCGCGGCTGTACGCGACCGGCGGCAACGGCGCGATCTATTACGGCCTCGGCGTGACCGAGCATTCGCAGGGCTCGACCGCGGTCATGGCCATTGCGAATCTCGCCATGGCCACCGGCAACCTTGGCCGCGTCGGCGTCGGCGTGAATCCGCTGCGCGGGCAGAACAACGTGCAGGGTTCCTGCGACATGGGTTCATTCCCGCACGAATTCCCCGGCTATCGGCACGTATCCGACGTGGCCGTGCGCGAGAGCTTCGAGGCCGCCTGGGGCGTGCCGCTGCACGACGAACCCGGCCTGCGCATCCCGAACATGTTCGAGGCCGCGCTCGACGGCAGTTTCAAGGGTCTCTACATCGAAGGCGAAGATATCGCGCAGAGCGATCCGAACACACAGCACGTCACCGCGGCGCTCAGCGCGATGGAGTGCGTCGTCGTGCAGGACCTGTTCCTGACCGAGTCGGCCAAGCTCGCGCACGTGTTCCTGCCGGGTTCCTCGTTCCTCGAGAAAGACGGCACGTTCACCAATGCCGAGCGGCGCATCTCGCGCGTGCGCAAGGTGATGGCGCCCAAGGCCGGCTACGCGGACTGGGAGATCACCCAGCTCATCGCACAGGCTATGGGTTATCCGATGAACTACACGCATCCAGCGCAGATCATGGATGAAATCGCCGCATTGACGCCGACCTTCGCCGGCGTGAGTTTCGCGCGGCTCGACGAACTCGGCTCGATCCAGTGGCCCTGCAATGACGCGCATCCGCTCGGCACGCCGACCATGCACATCGACGAATTTGTTCGCGGCAAGGGCAAATTCATGCTGACCGAATACGTGCCGACCGAAGAAAAGGTCAACGCGCGGTTTCCACTGCTGCTGACCACCGGCCGCATCCTGTCGCAGTACAACGTCGGCGCGCAGACGCGACGCACACCGAACGTGCTCTGGCACGACGAGGACGTGCTGGAACTGCATCCGTTCGACGCCGACGTTCGCGGCATCGCCGACGGCGACTGGGTCGGCGTGGAAAGCCGTGCCGGCGACACCGTGTTGCGCGCGCGGATCTCCGATCGCATGCAGCCCGGCGTGGTTTACACGACGTTCCACTTCCCCGAATCCGGCGCAAACGTCGTGACGACCGAAAACTCCGACTGGGCGACCAACTGTCCGGAGTACAAGGTCACGGCCGTGCAGGCCACGCGCGTGTCCCAGCCGTCGGACTGGCAGCGCCGCCATCAGGCCTTCACCGAGCAGCAGCTGGACCTGCTCGGCCCGGCGCATCCGGCAGCGACCTGAAGCGACATGGACTCCCACCGCAACGGGTTGCACCCGCCGGCCGGCGCGGTTCTGCGCCCCGTCGCGCGCTGGCGCGACGGCCGCGTCGACGAGCACGCCGACTGCGTCGCGGAAGAAGTACCGATTGCGATCATGTGCAATTCGCAGCCTTTCGCCGTGATGATGGCCACACCGGCGGACCTCGACGATTTCGCGCTCGGCTTCGCGCTGAGCGAAGGCCTCATCGCCGCGCCAGCGGAGCTGCTCGCGCAGCAAACGCGGGCACAGATCGAAGGCGTGGAACTCCACCTGAGCGTACCGCCCGAGCGCGCCGCCGCGCTGGCGCGGCGCGAGCGCAGCCTGGAAGGACGTAGCGGCTGCGGCGTCTGCGGCAGCCGCCATCTCGAAGACCTGCTGCGCGTCCCCGCGCGCGTGACGGCCGATCTACGCATCACGGCCGCCGCGCTGGATACGGCACTGGCGCAGCTCGCCGATCACCAGTCCCTCGCCGCCGCGACCGGCGCGACCCACGCCGCGGCCTGGGCCGATGCCAGCGGACGGATACGCCTGCTGCGCGAGGACGTCGGCCGCCACAATGCGCTGGACAAGCTGATCGGCGCGCTGCATCGCGGCGACCACAACCTCGATGCGGGTTTCGCCATCGTCACGAGCCGCGCGAGCTACGAGATCGCGATGAAAGCCGCCAGCGCCGGCATCGCCGTGCTCGCGGCGATCTCTGCGCCCACCGCCCTTGCGATCTCTTTGGCCGACAGCGCCGGACTGACCCTGATCGGATTCGCGCGCCCCGGCTGCTGCGCGGTCTACACCCACCCCGGACGCTTCGCCGGAGAGCCCACAGAACCGCACGAGTCCGCGCAAGCCGCACCAGCGAGACAACCCGGAGACGACGCCTGAACATCGAACGCCTGGTCAGCATGGCCAACGACATCGCCCGCTACTTCGCCTCCGAACCCGACCGCGAAGAAGCCGTCAGCGGCATCGCCAACCACCTCAGGAAATTCTGGGAACCTCGCATGCGCGAAGCGATCATCAGTCACTACCACGACGCGGAAGGCGAAGGGCTGCACGACCTCGCGCGCGACGCCGTGGCGCGTTTGGCCAATGGCTGAGTTACATCGGCAAGCGGCGAGCCGCGTCGCGCGGGGAACAACAGAGCGGCGTCGCTTCAGTGAACGCTATCGAGGCAAGCGGCGGTCGAACGCGCAACGCTCAGCAGAATTTATGGAAGATGACGTGGACGCAGAGATCAGCGCTTCGGGTGAACGGCATGCGCGATATCAACACCATCCCCACCCAACCCTCCCCTTGAAGGGGAGGGCTCGAAGCGGCTGCGCTATTGATCATGCCTCTGGTGTCCCAGACACCAGGAAGTCCAATTAAAAGCGATCTAAGCGACGCGCTTAAGGAGACGAACGGCCAAGCCAAGCCGACGCTCCTGGAGCCCCCTTAAGTTAAGGGGGCGGACGAACGCGGAGCGTTCGGCCAGGGTTGTGGAGATCTGGTGTACGGCCCAACAGCGACACCATCTTCGGTCAGGACGGTGCATGTCGAAGGGCGGCCGAACGCGGAGCGTTCGGCCAGGGTTGTGGAGATCTGGTGCAGATAAAATACCGGCGGCGCTAACGTCAGCCGCGCTGATCAAACAGAGCGGCAACTCCGCCAGCCACATCCCGGCACCCGAATCACTCACTACCGTTGCTCCCTTCCGGGCCTGGCGGAGTTTGCAAGCTATCGTCGCGAGAGGACCGACGGAGTCACCATAAAGCGTGCACTGTAACGGCGGCGTACCCGTTCAGGCTATTGCGGAAAATCTGGCGGAGAGAGAGGGATTCGAACCCTCGATACGGGGATAAGCCGTATACACACTTTCCAGGCGTGCTCCTTCAACCACTCGGACACCTCTCCAACCCGCTTCCGCAGCCCCATCCCTGGAGCCCGCAAGCGGGGCGCGGAGGATACCCGGAAGGCCGATCGCAGACAAGTTCACGGCTGGACCGGGCTTCCGTCCGGATGCAGCCAGCCCGACGCACCGTCGCGATAGAACTCGTTCTTCCAGATCGGCACGCGCAACTTGATCTCGTCGATGACGAAGCGGCATGCGGCGAACGCGGCATCGCGGTGCGCCGCGCTGACGCCGACCCACACCGCCAGATCGCCGATCGCGAGATCGCCCGTGCGGTGCACGCAGGTCGCGCGTTCGATCGCGAAGCGCGCAGCCGCCTCGGCGAGAATGCGTTCGCCCTCCGCAAGCGCCAGCGGCGCGTACGCCTGGTAGGCAAGACGCTGCACCGGCTTGCCCTCGTTGTGGTTGCGGACCCAGCCCTCGAACGTGACGCAGGCGCCCGCGCTTGCGCTGGCCAGTTCGCGCGCCAGCGCGCCGCCGTCGATCGTTGCGTCTGCAAGATGGAAGGCGCTCATCCGCCCGACACCGGCGGCAGGAACACGACCTCGTCGCCATCGTGCAGCGCGCGGTCCCACGCGGCGAATTCGCCATTCACGGCAACGCGCAGGCGCTCGGTCGCGAGCGTCAGGCCATGCTGCTGCGCGACCTGCGTGTACAGCGCGCGCGGATCCTGCGCCATCGACGCGACCACTTCGCTGTCGCGGCCGGTGCAGTCGCGCAGCGAGGCGAAATACAGCAGGCGATACGTCAGCGGTGCGCTCATTCCGGCGCGCGCCCGGCGACGACGTCACGCTTGCCGCCGGATTTTTCCAGCAGCGCGATATCGCCGATGACGATCTCGTGGCTCAACGCCTTGCACATGTCGTAGATCGTCAGCGCGGCGACGCTCGCGCCGGTCAGCGCTTCCATCTCCACGCCGGTCTTGTGCGTGATGCCGACTTCGCAGCGGATGCGCAGTTCGGTCGGCGAGACGAACGCGATCTCGAAATCGCAGCGTTCGATCGCGAGCGGATGGCAGAACGGAATCAGCTCGTGCGTGCGCTTGGCCGCGAGCGTGCCTGCGACAATGGCGGTGTCGACGATCGCGCCTTTCTTGCCGCGCAGACCCGTACGCTGCAGCTCGGCCGCGACATCCGGCGGAAAGCGTACGCAAGCCTGCGCTACGGCGCGGCGGAACGTAGCGGTCTTTTCCGCAACATCGACCATGCGCGGATGACCGCCCGCGTCGACGTGGCTCAATCGGGTGGATTTCGGGGCCAGGACGCTATCCTCCAATCGCAAACATTTCGACGCGCGACGCGTTGCCGCGCGCGCTCAGTTCGGCGCGGCGCTCGCTGTAGCGGTCGTCGCGCTGACGCCAGTGCGCAGCGATCGTCGCAGCGATCGTCGCATCGTCGGCACCGCCGCGCAGCAGCGCGCGCAGGTCGAAGCCCTCGCTGGCGAACAGACAGGTATACAACTTGCCGTCGGCGGACAGGCGCGCGCGCGTACAGTCGCCGCAGAACGGCGTGCTGACCGAACTGATGAAGCCGATCTCGCCACCGCCGTCGACGAAGCGCCAGCGCTCCGCGACGTCATGGCTGCTCGCGCGCCCCAGTGGCTGCAGCGGCCAGCGAGCGCCGATACGCGCGCGCAGCTCGGCGCTCGGCACGACGCGACCGCGCTGCCAGCCGTTGAGCGTGCCGACGTCCATGTATTCGATGAAACGCAGGACATGCGGCGTGCCACGGAAATGCTCGACGAGATCGAGCACACCCGCATCGTTGATATCGCGCATGACGACGGTGTTGAGCTTGAGCGCGCCGAAGCCTTCGGCCTCGGCCGCTGCAATCGCGGCCAATGCTTCGCCGATCTCGCCGCGATTGCCGGAAAGCTGGCGGTAGATCACCGGATCGAGGCTGTCGAGGCTCAGCGTGATGCGATCGAGCCCGGCCTCGCGCAGTTCGCGCGCCAGGCGCGGCAGCAGCACGCCGTTCGTGGTCAGCGCGATGTCGGCGATGCCGGGAATACGCTTGAGCCAGCGCACCAGCAGCGGCAGCTCGCGGCGCAACAGCGGTTCGCCGCCGGTGAGTCGGATCTTGCGCACGCCGAGGCCGGCAAATACGCGAGCGAGCCGTTCGATTTCCTCGAACGACAGACGCGCGTGCTTGTCGAGAAACTGATGGTGGTCGGGATACTGGTCTTCGGGCAGGCAATACGGACAGCGGAAGTTGCAGCGATCGACGACCGAAATGCGCAGGTCCGTCAGCCCACGCTGCCAGCGGTCCACGGGCGGCGCATCGATCAACGCGAGCGGAATGAGTGTCTCCACTACAACGCTCGCAGATTTGGTTCGGCCACTCGCGCCGGCTGCGCCGCACTCAGCGCGAATCGTTCGCCAGCGCGCGCGATGCGATAGCCGCGCGCCGACAGCGCGGTGCCATCCGCGGCGCTGCCGTAGTGGTACAGCACGAGACGCGTGCGCAGCTCGGGCGGATATTCGCGCTCTATGTCGTCGATGCCGGTGTGCGAGGGATTGCCGACCAGACCGCAATCGTGCGCGACGAGTTCGCCCGCCGCGGCGTAGCGGCTCAGCATCTCCGGCACCGGCCGCGTGTCGCCGGTCCATACGAAGCTGCCGCGCAGCGCGAGCGCGAACGCCGTATCGGGCGCATGGTGGCGCACGGGGAACGCGTCGAACCAGAGGTCATCGAGCCAGAACCCGCGCGACAGCGGCACGAGCTGGAACGCGTCCCAGAAATTCGCGCCGCCCTCGGCCAGCACGTTGGGGTAATCGGCAATGCGCGCCTGCAGCAGCGGCACGATGGCGGCGTGTGCGAACACGCGCACGCGACCGCGCAAGGCCGCGTCGAAATAGATCTTCGTGAACAGACGTTCGAAGCCGCCGATGTGATCGAGGTGGGTATGCGTGACGTAGATCGCCTGCGGCACGCGCGCATAGCGTTCGAGGTATCGCGTCAGCGTTTCCGGGCCGCAGTCGATCAGCAGCAGCGGTTCGCCGTCGCGTTCCAGCACGGCCCCGGACGATCCGAGCTCGACGGCCTGCGACGAACCGACACCGAGAAATTGCAGTGCAAGCGTCATGATTGCCGTTCCGCTGCGATGGCCACGCCATTGTCGAGCACCCTACGTGCGGCCGTATAGGCTTGCTGCAAGGGGTGCCACAGCGCGGCGTCGAAATGCGCTGCGCCCTCGCCCGCTGCGCCGACCTTGAGCAGCGACCGGCGCAAGCGCTCGAGATTCTGCTGCGGCCAGTCTTCACGCGACGCGCGCAGCTCACCACGGTCGAAATCGATCAGATGCACGACACCCGAAGCGAGAAGTACGTTGTGTGCATTGAGGTCGGCGTGCCAGACGCCGTTGGCGTGAAACGCCGCCACCGTGGTACCGACCTCGCGCATGAGTGCCGCGTCGACCCGGTGATCGCGAACGAGCTCGGCCAGGGTCTGCGCTTCGGGAATCAGATGCGTGAGCAGGTCGGCGCGATAGAACAGACCATCCCGGTGATAGCGCGCGGCCAGTGGCCGCGGTGCCGGCAGCTGCAAGGATTGCAGATGCCGCAACAAACGAAATTCGGCGAACGGCCGCGAGCGCTCCGCGCCGTTCCAGAAATAGCGATCCCCGAGCAACCGCGCGACCGCGCCACCGCGGCGGTAATGACGCAGCACCGCCGCGCCTGCGGTCGTCTGCACCTGCCACGCAGCGCCGCGACCGCCGGCGACGCTGCCCGAGTGCCAGTGCGCCGGATCGAACCACTCGTCGCCGACTTGTGCGGCGATCGATGCGTCGCACAGAATCGCGCTCGCGTCGCTGGTCTTGAGGATCGCTTCGTTCATCGCGTGCGCCGCAGCCGCTGCCGCGTTCGTCTCGTCATCATCTCTTCGGCATTCTAGCAACCGCATGTCCGTCCCGGCAGCAACGCCACCCGAATCCCTGTGTCTGCTGCGCACCTCGGCGCTCGGCGACGTCAGCCATGTAGTGCCGCTCGTACGCACCGTGCAAGCGCGCTGGCCGTCGACCGCGCTGACCTGGATCGTCGGCAAGCTCGAACACAAGCTCGTCGGCGATCTGCCCGGCGTCGAGTTCATCGTGTTCGACAAGGCCAAAGGCCGGGAAGGTTATCTCGCCGTGCGCCGCGCTCTCGGCGGGCGACGCTTCGACGCGCTGCTGCACATGCAGGTGGCGCTGCGCTCGAATCTGCTCAGCGCGCTGGTGTCTGCACGCCAGCGCATCGGCTACGACGCCGCGCGTTCGCGCGACCTGCACGGCCTGTTCGTGAATCAGCGCATTCCCGCGCGCGGCGGCGAACACGTGCTCGATGCGATCGGCAGTTTTATCGAACCGCTGGGATTGAAGCAGACCGACGTGCGCTGGGATCTGCCGGTGCCGCCCGCAGCCGAGGAGTTCGCCGAACGGCATCTGCCCGACGCGGCACCGACGATGCTCGTCAGTCCGTGCTCCAGTCATCGGCTGCGCAACTGGCGCCCCGAGCGCTACGCCGCCGTCATGGATCACGCCGCTCGACAGGGCTGGCGCGTGGTCCTGTGCGGCGGCCCCAGCGCCTACGAGCGCGAATTCGGCGACGCGATCACGCAGCGCCTTGCGCAGTGCAAACCCGTCGACCTGATCGGCAAGGACACGCTCAAGCAACTGCTCGCGCTGCTGCGCCGCGCCGACCTCGTGCTGACGCCGGACTCCGGCCCGATGCACCTGGCCAACGCGATGGGAACCGCGGTGCTGGGGCTGCATGCGGCGAGCAACCCACATCGATCCGGACCGTATTCAGAGCGGCGCTGGTGCGTCGACCGCTACGACGCCGCGGCGCTGCGCTTCCGCGGCAAACCTGCGACGCAGCTGCGCTGGGGCACGAAGATCGAACACGAAGGCGTCATGGACCTGATCGAAACCGACGCCGTGATCGAGCGCTTCGACGCGTTCGCGCAGGCGCATCGCGGAACGCGTCCGAACGGCTAGTTCTTGTAATTCTGGTAGGACTTTTCCTCGACCAGCTGCGAGCCGAGCTTCAGGTTGATCTCGCGCTTGATCGCGGCACGATCGTCGTTCTGGAAATACACGGCGCGCGCGAGCTCGATGAATTCCGCGTCGAACGCCTGCGCCTTTTCCTTCAGGCGGATGCGGTCTTCGATGTCCCACAGGGACTGATTCACCTGCTTGAGCCGCGTACGCTCGGCATCGATGTCGATTGCTGCCGCAGCGTCGTTGCGCCACACCTCGGCCAGCAGATCCAGTTCCTTGCGCACATTGACCAGCTTGGCCGGATCGACGATCTGCTCGGACTTGATCTCGAGAATCGTGATCTTGTCGATCAGTTCGCCGTGGGAAATCGGAGTGGTGATCAGCGACATGCGGGCATGGATCCTGGGCAAAGCGCGAGCGTAGCGAAAATGCCGGCGCCCCGCGCGAAAACAAAAACGCCCCACGAGGGGGCGCTTTGCTGATGCTGGCGGAGAGGGTGGGATTCGAACCCACGGTACGCTTACACGTACGCCTGATTTCGAGTCAGGTACATTCGACCACTCTGCCACCTCTCCGGAACTGTCGGCCTTGCGACCGGCCCTGCCGGTGGCGCGGCGAGGGGCGCGAATAGTACGAGCTACACGCAACGGATTCAAGCCGGGGCAGCGGCAGCCTTCTCGCTGACGCAAGTTTCCGCGGGATTGCGTATTACTTCACCGCAGGAGCGCGCCGCACGCGTGCTTGCCTAGGGATGGCGCGCGGCGGCATGCTATGACCCAGTTCGTTTTTCGCACGTGCCGCCGTTTTATAAACGCCGGCGACTGCGTCTGGCGATGGCCACTGAACCCGAACCAGGCTTCGCGCATGATCGAATTCGGACACAGCTCCCACGTAGGCCTGCGCCGCGAGCACAACGAAGACACGTACTACGCCGACCCGGACCTGGGTCTGTGGCTCGTTGCGGACGGGATGGGCGGGCACGAGCATGGCGAGGTCGCCAGCGCGATCGCCCGCGATACGCTGATCGAGGAAGTGCGCAAGGGCACCGCGATCGGGCGCGCCATCCAGCTTGCCGACGAGGAAATCATCCGTCATTCCAGCCGCCGCGCCGAGGCGCTGCCGATGGGAACGACCGTGGCCGCGGTCAGCGTCAGCGGCGACCATTTCGAAATGGCCTGGGTCGGCGACAGCCGCGTCTACGTCTGGAACGGCACACTCAAGCAGCTCTCGCAGGACCACTCCTACGTCCAGGAACTCATCGAGCAGGGAGCGATCACGGCCGAACAGGCGCGCACGCATCCGCACCGCAACGTAGTCACGCAGGCGCTGGGCGTGACCGATCCGCAAAGCCTGCGCGTGGAGACCATCACCGGCACGCTGCAGCCGGGCATGCAGATCCTGCTTTGCAGCGATGGCCTGACCGAAGAAGTGGAAGATGCGCAGATTGACACTATCCTGGCGCGCGCCGACCTGTCGGCTCAGGAATGCGTCGATCACCTGATCCTCGCCGCGCTCGACGGCGGCGGTTCGGACAACGTCACCGTGGTGCTGATCCGTCGGCGCTGAACTCGCGGCGTTTCTGGTGCGGCCGAGACAACCGTCGCGATGACGGTCCGCTGGGGCATGACGGCCCGACGCGCGGAAGCGCGTCACGCTGCCGGCTGATATCTAACGTGGTGTGCGGTCCTGCCCTCGCTGGTATGCCCTGGCCTACGCATTAATGGCGGGCACAGACGATGATTGCTTAGGAGCAGGAGCGGCAGTCGTCGCACACGATTGCCGACACCCACTCAACCGCGAATCCCGCCAGCCTGCAGAAGCGGCACGATGTCGACTTCCACGGCACGCGCCGGCGAAGCAGCCGCGCGTGCCGCGAACGAGTCCTGAACTACGGCGCGCCGCCCTTGAGCGATTTCAGGGCCACCTGGAAGTTGCTCATCGAATAGCCGTTCTCGTTCTTGAGCACGGCGTAGACGCCGTCGAGCTTGGCCTTCAGAGCGTCCGCACGCGCCTTGTCGATCGCGCCTGTGTTCTCGAACGCGACGATAACCGACTGCGCCGCCATGGCCGCCTGCTCGGCCGCGTCGTAATCGCGGTACTCGCCGCGCGCC
>Ga0068852_100000952_pt1 | contig 19050 bp, 15 predicted proteins | sample KBSCornC22_FD_66594 | JGI IMG/M metagenome (GOLD analysis project Ga0068852, IMG submission 66594) | Corn rhizosphere microbial communities from Kellogg Biological Station, Michigan, USA - KBS Corn C2-2 | ecosystem: Host-associated > Plants > Roots > Rhizosphere > Soil ... | reverse complement strand
TTGGGCATGACGAAGGGCGCACGGCTCATCGATTCGACGCCACCGGCGATGTAGAATTCGCCCTCCCCTGCGCGGATGGCGCGAGCGGCGGTGATGACCGCATCCATACCGGAACCGCAGAGACGGTTGATGGTCGTGCCTGAAACCTCCACCGGCAACCCCGCGAGCAGCAGGCTCATGCGCGCGACGTTGCGGTTGTCTTCGCCGGCCTGATTGGCGCAGCCGAAGATGACGTCGTCGAGCGCCGCCCAGTCAGCACCGGCGTGCTCGGCGATGAGCGCCTTCAGCGGAACGGCCCCGAGATCGTCAGCGCGCACTGACGACAGCACGCCCCCAAAGCGGCCGATCGGCGTGCGGCGATAGGCGCAGATGAACGCGTCAGCCATTGCGGTCTCCCCGATGGGCTGCTTCGGTGCGGGCCTGCAGATCGCGCAACGTTCCAAGCTCGAGGTCGGTGGGCTCCGGCGTTTCCTCGAGCGTTTCGGCAAAGCGCGCGGGCCAGCCGCAGCTCTCGCTGATCATCTGGCGCGTGACGCCGCGATGCATCGAGACCACAGTGAACTCCTTGGTGTCGGGATCGGGCCGCCAGATGGCGAGGTCGGTGATCAGCAGGGTCGGGCCCTTGGTGGTGATGCCGAGGCGCTTGCGGTGATCGCCGCCTTCGCCATGCCCGAAGCTCGTGAAGAAATCGATTGTTTTGACCATCGCGCGCGGCGCCTGCTTCAGCGTGATGAATATCTCGCCGCAGGAGGTCGCGATCTCCGGTGCACCGCCGCCGCCCGGGAGGCGGACCTTCGGATGCGCGTAGTCGCCGATGACGGTGGTGTTGATGTTGCCGAATTTGTCGAGCTGGGCGGCGCCGAGAAAGCCGATGGAGATACGCCCGCCCATCAGCCAGTAACGGAACATTTCGGGGACCGACACGGTGCAGAGCGCGGTCTCGCAGAGCTCGCCGTCGCCGATCGAGAGCGGCAGTACGTCAGGCGCCGTGCCGATGGTACCCGATTCATAAATCAGCGTGATGTCGGGCGCGTGCGTGAGGCGCGCGACGTTGCACGCGGCCGATGGCGCGCCGATCCCGACAAAGCAGACATCGTCGTTCTTGAGGGCGCGGGCGGCGGCGATGGTCATCATCTCGGTCGGCGTGAAGTCGGTCATCTCAGTGCCTCCACGCGCGAGGCAAAGACATCCGGACCAGTTTCGAGGACATTGGTTTTCATCCACGCGGAGAAGGCATCGCGGTCGGCCGAGATCTTGTCCCAATCGAGATAAGCCGCGTTGTCCCGCGCGTAATAGCCATAGGTGTAGGAGGGATGCGCACCGCCCGGCACCACCGCGATCGCATCGATCGTCCAATGGGGTAGGATAGTGAGATTGGGGTGGAGGCCCTTAAAGCTCGGCACCATCTCCTCGACGGTGACGACGACGCGCTTGGCGGCAAGCGCCGCTTCCTTCTGCACGCCGATGATGCCCTCGATCAGCACATCGCCCTGCTGGCTCGCTTTCTGCGCGTGGATGACGGTGACGTCGGGTCGGTGCGCCGGAATGGCGGCAAGCTCTTCGCCGGTGAAGGGATCGGTGATCGATTTGATCTCCGGATTGACCTTGGGCAAATCGGCTCCCTTATAGCCGCGGAACACGGCGAGTGGCAGGCCCGAGGCGCCTGCCTCATAGGCCTGCGCCATCGCCGAGTGGGAATGCTCGACCGTTTCGATCGCGCGTGGATAGCCGTTCTCGATGGCGTCGCGCATCCTGCGAAGGAGACCGACGCCCGGATTGCCTGCGTAGGAGAAGACGACCTTGCGCGCGAGGCCCATGCCGATCATCTGATCGTAGATGATGTCGGGTGTCATGCGGATCAGCGTCAGCTCGCCGATGCCCTGGCGGATCGCCTCATGCGCGGCCGCGTGCGGAATGAGATGCGTGAAGCCTTCGAACGCGACGCTATCGCCGGCGCGAAGATTGCGGGCGACCGCATCGTGAAGCGACAAGAACTCGGCCATGGCCTCCCAGCCCCGTTTTGGCCATCAAAGCATTCCCGGGCGATTATGAAAAATGAGAAATTGAGCCCCATCCATAACTGGATGAGGTCTGGAATGCGGGGGCTGGCGGCCGGCTAGCCTTTGACAGCGCCCTGCAGCAGCGCCGCGACGAACTGCTTCTGGAAGATGATGAAGAGCAGCACCGTGGGCGCGAGAATGATCAGCGATCCGGCGCAGAGCAGCGGAATATTGGTGCCCCACTGTCCCTGGAACGCGCCCAGCGCACCCGCCATCGTCCGCTCCAGCGGCACTTCGACGAGGACGATGGGCAGCAGGAACTGGTTCCAGGTCCACAGGAACTGCAGGATCGCGAGCGACAGGATCGCGGGGCGCGCGATCGGCACCTGCACCAGCCAGAATTGCTGCCAGGCGCTGGCGCCGTCGATCTCGGCAGCTTCGCTCATCTCGTCGGGCACATTCACGAAATGCGCGCGCATCCAATAGACCGAGAACGGCATGTAGAGCCCGATCAGGGGCAGGATGATCGCGAATTTGGTATTGAGGAAGCCCATGGCGCGGACCTCGTAGTAGAGCGGCGTTATGATGCCCTCGAAGGGCAGCGTCAGCCCAAGGACGAACAGCAGATAGATGTATTTGCTGCCGCGCGGCGCGAGCTTGGCGACGCCGAACCCGGCCATCGTGCCGATCAGCACGGACACCGGCACGACGCAGGCGGCGATGATCGTGCTCGAGAGCAGCAGGCGATCCATATGCGCCGAATTGAACGCATCGACGAAGTTCTGCCATTGCGGATTGGCCGGCCATTGGAGGCCCGGCGGATAGGTGCCCGAGGGCGCGAGCGCGGCCGAGAACATCGTGACGAACGGCATCAGAGTGACGATCATCAGCGCGATGATGATGGTCCGCGCCCCGATGGTGCCCAATGGTGGCAACGAACCACCGGTCAATAAGCCGGGACGTGCCGCTGACTGGCGAATGGCGGTGTCGGTCATTTCCTCTCCCGCGTCAGCCACTGGATCGGAATGACGACCAGGATCACCAGCACCATCAGGACGACGGCCAGTGCCGAGGCCAGCCCGACCTGGCGATGGGCAAAAGCGAGGCGATAGATTTCGAGTCCGGGAACGGTCGTGTTGACGCCGGGGCCGCCGCCTGTCGCGATGTAGACGATGTCAAAGCTCGCGAGCGCGGCGATCACCGTTACTGTCACGCAGACGCCGATCTCCTGGCGCAGTCCCGGCAGCGTGATCCAGCGGAACTCGTCCCAGGCCGAGGCGCCGTCGAGCTCGGCCGCCTCATAAAGGCTCGGATCGATCCGCGCGATGCCGGTAACGAGCAGCATCGTGCAGAGCCCAAGCAGAACCCAGGCGCCGATCACCCCTACGGCGGGGAGCGCAAAATCGAAATCGCCGAGCCAGCCGCGCGTGATGCCGCCAAGGCCGATGAGGTTGAAGAACTGGTTCACCACGCCGTTCGAGGCGAGCATCCAGCTCCAGGCGATGCCTGCCGCAACGAGCGGGATGACCTGGGGAATGAAGAGGACGGTGCGCGCGACAGTGCCGAACTTGCCGCTCAAATGATTGCGGATCGCCGACGCGACTCCCAGTCCGATCGCGACGGGGATGACCGTGAAGTAGACGACGAGCTGGAAGGCGTTGCCGAGCACCTGCAGCAGCTCGGAGTCGCTGAGGACCTCGATGTAATTCGAGAGGCCCTTCCAGGTGGACTTGCCGATGCCGTCCCAGCGCAGCAGCGAATAATAGACCGAGATGCAGATGGGGACGAGGACGAAGACCCCGTAGAAGATCAGTCCCGGGGCGATGAAGGCCCATCCGACAAGCGCGCCGCGGCTCCCACCTTTCGGAGAGACCCGCGGCGCCTTTTGCGAACGATCTGCTGTCGCGTCCGTCATGCCTTAACGATAGGCCGAAGTCGGGCTTACCGCGACAGCTCCTTGACGTATTCGGCCTGCACGTCCTTGAGCGTAGTGGCCGCGTCTTCACGACCGCCCACCATCTTCTGCAGCGCCGGCGTCCAGCCGTCGGCATAGATCGCGCCGGTGGCATTGGCGATGAAGTCCATCGCGCCATTGTCCTTGGCGATAACATTGCCGGCCGCGAGGGTCTGCTCGGTCACGCTGCCGGGCGTCACCGCCGGCAGCGGCAGATCGGTGGGACCGCCGGGGTTGGAGCCGCCGATGGCCACGTCGATCTTGCGGGCCTCCTCATTGGTCGCGACCCAGTTGAGGAAGAACGCGGCGCAGTCGGCGTTCTTGGCATTGGCGCCGATGCCGTAGGTGAGCGGCGCCGACATGGCGGCGTGCTTACCGCCGGCAACGGCGGGCGGCATCAGGAAGAAGCCGACATTGCCGGCCATCGCCTTGTCGAAATTGCCCGATTCCCAGTCGCCATCGAACAGGAACAGGCCCTGCCCGCCGATGAAGCGGCTCATCGCCGTGGCGTAGTCGACCGAGTTGATGTCGTCCTGGAAATAGCCGGACTTCACCCAGTTCTCGAGATGCTGCGTCGCGGTGAGGTTGGTCGGCGTGTCGATGGTCGCGCCCTTGTGCTGGAAGATCCAGTCATTGACGGCACCTGGATCGCCGAACGCACCCATCAGGTTCTGCAGCGGGAAGGTGAGGCCGACCGACGGCTTGTTCCACATGATGTTGGGGGCAATGCCGGCGGCCTTGGCCTTGGCCATCAGGTCTTCGAGCTCGGCGACCGTCTCCGGTGGCTTGGTCATGCCGATCTTGGCGGCCAGCGCCTTGTTGTAGAAAATGCCGGTCATCGAATAGTTGAGGCCCATGGCATAGAGCGAGCCTTCGCCGCGCGGGCTGCCGCCGTCGGCGACGCGGTTCTGCGCGAGCTGCGCCGGCGGATATTTGTCCCAGCCGAAAGCCGTCGCGTAGCTGTCGAGATTCTTGAGCAGGCCGTCTTTTACCAGATCGCTGATCGACGGCAGTCGGATCAGGTCGGGCGGATTGTCACCGGCCAGCACGCGCGGGCTGTTCTCCATCAGCGTCGCGAACAAATCTTCCTTGATATTGAAAGTGACGTTCGGGAACTGCTTGGTGAACTCCTTGGAGAGCTCGGTCGGTAGCGGGAAGCCCGTCTCGAAATAGACGTTCATGACCACCGGGTTGGTGCCGCAGCTCGGCGCGGCAATCGCAGCGGTCGATACCGCCGACAGCAGGGCGGCGGCCAGAAGGCTCAGTCTTGCAGGGTTTGGCACGTTCAAATCATCCTCCTCTGATGGACGTCTTATGCGTCTGCTAAATGCATTTAGCATCGACTCAGCGAGCGGGTCAATGCGTCGCCCCGAACATGACGCAACTGGTCGGTTGGATATAAAACGCCGTTCTTATGCACGAAGTGCCTCCGCCGAAGGTTCCGGGATTGCCGAGACGACGAGCCTCCCCTGACGGTCGAGACCAAGAGGCATGGGGTCGCTGACCGTCCCCGAGAACTTGCCATCGCGGCCTATCATTTCAAAGCCCATCATCATCCATTTGCCGCTGCGGTCGCTTACGGCACGGCCCGCGTAATATCGCTCGGGAAGCAGCAATTGTGAGGCGGCGATGTCGTACAGACCAACCGGGCCTTGAGCGGGCGCCGCCCAGATGCCGCCCACGCTTCCCATCCGTTCATTGGCGAGGCGCGGAGAATTGCAGGAGAAGATGACGAAGTGACGGCCATCGACCTCGATCGGCTGCAGGACTTCAAGATGCGCGAAGCCCGATTGCGGGACGCTCAGCGGCGGCCGGGCATGCCAACTCCGCAGGTCGGACGAGACGGCATGACCGGCAACGCCGCGGCCGAAATCCGGCCCGTGATTGGCACGCGCCGTGACAAGCATGTGCCAGCCGGCGCCGTTGGGGTCGGCAAAGACCCAGGGGTCGCGCCAGGCTTCCTCGGGCCAGCTCGAACTGCCGAGCGTCTCGTACCAGGACGCGTCCGCCCGCAGGATCGGGCCAGGCATCTTGGTCCAGACCGAGAGATCGGGCGACGTCGCGAGCCCGATCGATTCGATGTTGGCGAACGAGTTGGGGGAGAGAAAACGGGAGCCGGTGTAGAACATGTACCAGAGGTCATCCGCTCCACGAACGATACTGCCGGTCCAAGTCGCCGTCTGGTCGAACGCGCCGTCCGGGCCGGGACCGATCGCCTCGCCCTTGAAGTCCCAATTGCTGAGATCGGGAGAGACCGCATGGCCGATGCGCGCGTTGCGGTGCCGCAGTTCGGGATCGCCGAGAGACTTGGGCGCGTGCAGGAAGAAGATATGATACTGCTTGCCGTCATCGGCAAACCAGAAATCCCACACCCAATGATCGTCGAGGGCGAGCGGCATATCTCCTCCGGGGCCATCCGGCCGGACCGGCATTCCCGCAGCAAATGCCGGGACTGCGCTTCCTCACCGACCGATAGCTCTTGACCCTTTGCTAAATGCATTTAGCATGAGTGTCAATCGGCGGTGAGCGATCCTGCTTCGCTCGAGCGCACGATTGTGCGAAAGGTGGCTGGGGGCTTTTCGGGACAGACATGAAAGCTGGCGAGAGCAGGAAGCGTGTGACGCTGGCCGACGTGGCCAAGCTTGCGGGCCTGTCGCGAACCGCTGCCTCAATGATCCTGACGGGACGGCTCGACACCCGCCTTTCGGCTGAAGCGCATGCCCGTGTGATGGCGGCCGCGGAGCAGCTCAACTACCGCCCCAACGTGGCGGCGCGCAGCCTTCGGACCGAGAGCACGCAGTCGATTGCCTTCATCTCCGACATCGTCGCCACCACGCGCTTTGCCATGGGCATGATCCGCGGCGCACTCGAGGCCGCCGAGGAAGCCCGTCACGTGATGCTGATGCTCGAAACCGGCGGCGAGCCGGCGCGAGAGAGCGAGGCAATCGCCGCCGCGCTCGACCGGCAGGTCGATGGCATCATCTTTGCCGCCATGCGGGCGCGCGAGATTTTCGTGCCCGAGCAGCATCTGGGAGCGCCGGTCGTCATGCTCAACGCGACCAACCCGCGCTTTCCCGTCTCGGTGCTGCCAGATGAGCTCGAGGGAGGCAAGGCCGCGGTCGAGCTGCTGCACGAGGCGGGATTCCGGGCCGACATCGCGCTGCTCGGCCAGAGCGACGCGCAGGAGGTCGGGCTGTTCCGTTCCGAGACGGTCACCCGGCGTATCCATGGCATCCGCTCGCAGATGCGCCGCCGGAAGATGAGCTTTGTGGCGGAAGAATCCTGCTGGGACTGGGAGCCTGCCGAGGGCTATCGGCTCGCCAAGCGCATGCTGAAGCGAGAGCCCGGCATCCGCGCGATGCTCTGCCTCAACGACCGCCTGGCGTTCGGCGCGTATCAGGCGGCAGCCGAGCTCGGACGGAAGATACCCGACGATCTGTCGATCGTTTCATTCGACGATGACGAGATCGCCGCCTATCTGCGGCCGGGCCTGACAACGATCGCCCTGCCCCACAAGCAGATGGGAATCCGCTCCGTCGAGCTGCTGCTCTCGGGCGGCGGCAAAGGCGAACATCTGGTGCCGATGCCGGTCGTCCGGCGTGGCTCGATCGCGCCAAGGGCCGACTGAGCTAGCTCGCCGCGAGGCCGGCGCTGGCTGCCAGCGGAGCGGTCACGGTATCGGCGATGGCTCCGGGCCCGGGCGTTGCGCCGGGCGGTACCTTGCCCAGGATGATCATCCCCAGCACTTCGTCCTTGGTGACCTTGTCCACATCGGCAGTACCGACGACGCGCCCGTTCTTCATGACCGTGACGCGATCGGCGAGGTCGAACACATCGTGGATGTCGTGGCTGATGAGGAAGATGCCGATGCCCTGCGCCTTGAGCTGCTTGATGAGCTCGCCCACCTGCGCGGTCTCCTGCGGGCCGAGCGCCGCGGTGGGCTCATCCATGATCAGGATGCGCGCATTGAAGTGGATGGCGCGTGCGATGGCGACGGACTGACGCTGGCCGCCCGAGAGCGACTTCACCGGCTCCTTGAATCGACGGAAATTCGGATTGAGCCGGCCCATCACCTTGCGGGTCTCGGCCTCCATCGCGATGTCGTCGAGTGTGCCGAAACGCGTCTTGAGCTCGCGGCCCAGATAAAGATTGGCGCTCGCATCGACGTTATCGGCAAGCGCCAGTGTCTGGTAGATGGTCTCGATCCCCAGTGCCTTGGCGTCGCGCGGATTGGTGATCGAAACTTCCTTGCCTTCGATGAAGATCTGGCCCGCATCGCGCTGGTAGGCGCCGGAGAGAACCTTGATGAGCGTCGACTTGCCGGCGCCATTGTGACCGAGCAGACCCACGACCTCGCCGGGGTAGAGATCGATCGAGGCATGATCGACGGCCTTGATGCCGCCGAAGGCGATCGACACGTCTTCCATTGCGACGAGAGGCTTGCCGCTGCGATCGACGGGCGTCTTCATTTCAGTGTCTGCCATGTTCGCCTCCTCACTTCACATTGCGCCGGTAGACCTGGTCGACAAACACCGCCAGCACGAGAACACCGCCGACGACGATATTGGTCCAGGCCGAGTCGACATTGAGCAGAGCCATGCCCGATTGCAGTGACTGCATCACCAGCGCGCCAAGGATGGCGCCGTAGATGGTGCCGATACCGCCGGCGAGCGATGTGCCGCCGATGACGGAGGCAGCAATCACATAGAGCTCGTTGAGCGTGCCGATGGATGTCGTCGCAGCATTGAGGCGGGCCGACGCGATGACCGCAGCGACGCCGACAAGACCGCCCATCAGGGCGAAGACTGCAACCGTCAGGCGCTTGGTGTTGATACCGGCGAGTTCGGCCGCCTCGGGATTGCCGCCGGTCGCAAACACATAGCGGCCGAACTTGGTCCGCGTGGCAACAAAGGACATCGCGAGCGCGATGGCGAACAGGATTAGCACCGGGATCGGGTAGCCGGTCTGGAAGCTGAGGCCGGTGGTGCAGTTGACCACCTTGCCGGCCGCCATGCAGATCGAGGTGCCGTCCTTGAATTCGACGCCGTCCGGGATTGGAATATTGTTCGCCTGAGCGAACTGCGCAGCAACCCGCGGCGGCCAGAGATAGGCGTTGACGATCGCCGTTGCACCGAGCGCGACCGCGCAGCCGACGATGCCGAGCAGGATTTCCGCCCACATGGGCCGCAGGGCGAAATTGAACCGGATGCGCTGTCGCCGGGCGAATATGAGACCGACGATGATGGCGACGCACACCACGATCCCAAGCACCCAGCTCCACATTGGGCCGATGGAAGCGGACGGGCCGCTACCGCCGATCAGCGAGAACGTCCGGTCGAGCGGCGCGACCGTCACGCCGCTGGCGATGAGGAAGGCCGTACCGCTGAAGGCGATGAGGCCGCCCAGCGTGACGATAAAACTCGGAATCTGGCCGTAAGCGATGAGTACGCCGTTTGCCGCGCCGATGCCGGACCCGAGCGCGATGGCCGCAACCACCGCGATGATCCAGATGAAGGGATTGCCCACGCCGATCGTGGGGCCGAGATAGAACACTTGGAGGACGCCGACCGCCACAGCGATCATGCTGAGCATCGAGCCAACCGACAGGTCGATCTGGCGCAACACGATGACCAGCACCATTCCCGTGGTCATCACCGCGATGGTCGCGGTCTGGACCATCAGAATCCACAGATTGCGCGCGGTCAGGAACGTGCCGCCGAACAGGCCGCCGCCGCCCGGGCTCTTGATGCCGCTGTAGACGTCAAAGCCGACCCAGATCACCAGCAGCGCCACGATCATTCCCAGCGTGCGCGTGTCGATCTCGGTCGCGCGCAGGAATCGCCGCACGATCCCGTCATTGCTGGTGGCGGGGCCACCCTGGTTCGTCATAGTCATCGCTTCCCCCTGGCCGATCGTTGCAGCCCGTACCGGAGACCATCGTTTCTCCGGAGCGCTTGTGCAAGAGGACGTTGCAGTCGGCCTGCTGCACTAGTCATCAAATAATACCGCGCCGCCCCGATTGGGGCGACGCGGCAATTTGGTCTCATTCACCTTGGCGAGAGATCAGCCGCAGGCGGGGTTGGCACCCGGAGCGACGCCAGCGCAGGCCTCTTCCTTGGTGAGGTGGCCGGCCTTGATGGCGACGTCGATGTTGTCCTTCGTGATCGCGGTCGGCGCGAGCAGGATGGCGTTCATCTTGACGTGGTTCTTGCCGCCGTCGAACGGCGCAACGCCTTCGAACTTGGCCGGATCGCCACCGTCGGCGAGATAGACTGCAGCCTTGCCGGCCACGGTGCCGAGGTCGGTCGCGTTCTTCCAGATCGAAACAGTCTGGGTGCCGAGCGCAACGCGGTTGATGGCGGCCTTGTCGCCGTCCTGACCGGTAACGGCAACCGAGCCGTCAGCCATGCCCTGGGCAGCGAGAGCAGCGACCACACCCGAGGCCATGCCGTCGTTCTCGGAGAGAACCGCATCAACCTTGTTGTTGGTCGAGGTCAGGCACTGCTCCATGTTCTTCTGAGCAGCGTCGGCCTTCCAGCCGTCGGTGAAGGTCTCACAGACGTTCTTGACGTCACCGCTGGCGAGCGCGTCCTTCAGCACTTCCTGCATACCCTGATACAGGAAGGTCGCATTCGGGTCGCCCTTGTCGCCCTTGATGAAGGCATAGTTGCCCTTCGGCTTAACCTTGAGGGCTTCCTTGGCCATGATGCGGCCGACACCGACGTTGTCGAAGGTGATGTAGAGCGAGTTCGGATCTTCGAACTGCACGTCGTAAGCGATCGCCTTGATGCCGGCGTCGTTGATCGCCTTGATCGAGGGCAGGATCGCGTCGGAGTCATAGGCCACGACGAGGATCACGTCCGGCTTCTGCGAGATCAGGCTTTCGATGTCGGCAGCCTGCTTCTGCGCGGAGTTCTGGGCGTCGGTCGAGATGTACTTGTCGCCGGCGGCCTCGACGACGGCCTTGATGGCCGCTTCGTCAGTCTTCCAGCGCTCTTCCTGGAAGGTCTTCCAGGAGACGGCGATGGTCTTGCCGGCGGCCATCACAGCCGTCGACGTGCCGCTGATGACCAGAGCGGTCGCCAGCAGTGCGAGCGTCTTGAATTTCATTGGGTGTCCTCCCGGCAGAACAACATGCACCACCGCTCGGGCGGGGACTTTTGTGCAGCTGGTCTGCGATCTTGAATGTGCAGTCGCCCGAGCAGGAATGGCGCATTCAAACGCTAATCTTGCCATCGCTGTCAATTGCGATACGGTGAATTGGCTGGATTTTCAGGCGTCTCGGAAGTCAATCCAGACTTTTGTCGATAAAGGACTCCGGACACCGCCGAAGCCGTCGCGCGTACGAGTGAACTAGGGGGAGTATATGTTCGGTCGTCACCGGGTCGCACTGGCGGTCGCCGCCGGTGCGTTCGCATTTGGAGGCGCGGTTGGAGCCTACGGCGCGGATTCAAGGGCGAGTCCCGAGCAGGTCGACCTCACCTGGACGCAGATGGTACTGTTGCTGACCCGGCACACGCCGACCTACTCGCCGCCCGTCGCAAGCCGGACCTTCGCCTATCTCAGCGTCGCGGCCTACGAAGCGGTCGCGGCGGGATCGACCGATCTGCAATCGCTCGCCGGCCAGCTCACGGCTCTGACGCCGGGGCCCCAGCGCGACACCGCCAAGAGCTATGACGAAGCGATCGTCCTCAACGCAACAATGTCGGCCGTGGTGAAGGCGATGTTCGCGAACACCGGGCCTACCGGCCAGCGCGCCTTCCAGGCGCAGCTCGACAAGCTCACGCACGATACGGAAGACGGCGTTGCGCCGGACGTCGTTGCCAGTAGCGAGGCCTTTGGCGCGGCGGTGGCGGCGCACATCCTCGACTGGGCCAAGGACGATGGCGGCACCGAAGTCGTCAACATGGGCTTCCCCTATGCCGGCGACTACAAGCTCAATCCCGAGCCCGGCCATTGGGTGCCCACCAGCACGATCGTGCAGCAGCAGACGCCGTTGCTGCCGGCCTGGGGCAAGAACCGGCCCTTCGCCATGCCGGCCGATCTCGACTGCAAGGTGCCGCCGGGTGTTACCTACAGCGAGGACCCCTCCTCCGAATTCTACAAGCAAGCCAAGGAAGTCTACGACACCAAGAACAATCTCACGCCCGAACAAGCGGCGATCGCCCGCTTCTGGGCCGACGATCCGATGCTGTCGTGGACGCCGCCCGGTCACTGGATCAACATCACAATGCAGATCCTGGAGCGTGACCACGTGGCGCTCGAGAAGGCCGTCGACACGCTGATGCGCGTCAGCGTCGCCGAAGCGGATGCGTTCATCGGCTGCTGGCAGGTGAAGTTCATCTACGACACGATCCGGCCGCTGACCTATATCCGCAAGCTCATCGATCCCAAGTGGGACACCCTGATCAATACGCCCCCCTTTCCCGAATATGACAGCGGGCACAGCGTGTCGTCGGCCGCGGCGGCGACGGTGCTGACCAGCATCTATGGCGACAATTTCGCCTTCGAGGACGACACCGGCAGCAAGGACAATCTTGCCCCGCACAACTTCAAGAGCTTCTGGGAGGCGGCGCAGCAGGCGGGCATCTCCCGGCTCTATGGCGGTATCCACTTCCGTGCCGCCATCGAGAACGGGCTCGCGCAGGGCCGCTGCATCGCCGCCTACTCAGTCAATCTCAAGACCTGGAAATGACCATGCGTAAGCTTGCATCGCTTGCAGCGTTCACCGCTCTCTGCCTCAGTGCCGTCTCGCCGGTGATCGCCGACGAAACGCTGAAGATGGGCGTTGTCCCGAGCTTCTCCGATGAGAGCGAAAGTTCGGGTGTCCACAGCACCTACAAGGGCGACTGGCAGTACATGGTCGGCGGCGGCGTTGCGAGCTTCGACTGCAACGGCGACGGCTTCCCCGACATGTTCCTCGCCGGCGGCGAGAATAAAGCGAAGTTCTACGTGAACCAAAGCACGCGCGGCGGGCCGCTGAAGTTCAAGGAGCAGCAGAGCGGACTCGAGCTCGACAGCGTCACCGGCGCCTATCCCATCGACATCGATGGCGACGGCGTCATGGATCTGGTGGTGCTGCGCGTCGGCGAGACGGTCGCCATGCAGGGGCTGGGCGACTGCAAGTTCGAGCGGGCCAACGAGAAATGGGCATTCAACGGCGGCGATTCCTGGTGGACCGCGTTCAGCGCGACCTGGGAACACGGCAACGCCTGGCCCACCCTCGCGCTCGGCAGCTATATCGACCGCACCCAGGAGATCGACCCCTGGGGCTCATGCACCGACAACTGGCTGCTGCGGCCCAAGGCTGGCACGGCAGGCTTCGACGCGCCGGTGCCGCTGAAGCCGAGCTATTGCACGCTCTCGATGCTGTTCACCGACTGGAACCGCTCGGGCGTGCAGAGCCTGCGCGTCTCCAACGACCGCGAATATTACGAAGGCGGCACGGAGCAGCTCTGGCACGTGGACGCGGGCAAACCACCGGCCCTCTACACCGCCAAGGAAGGCTGGAAGCCGCTCAAGATCTGGGGCATGGGCATCGCCGAGGCCGACGTTAACGGCGACGGTTATCCAGACTATTTCCTCACCAGCATGGCCGACAACAAGCTCCAGACGCTGACCACACCACCGGTCACCGGCAACGTCATTCCAGCCGACTTCAAGGACATCGCCTATCCGCTGCACGCGATCGCGCAGCGGCCTTATATGGGGACCGATCTACGCCCCAGCACCGCCTGGCACGCCCAATTCGAGGATGTGAACAATGACTGCATCCCCGATCTCTTCATCGCCAAGGGCAATGTCTCCGCGATGCCCGATTTCGCGATGGCCGATCCGGACAATCTCCTGCTCGGCGGACCCGACGGCAAATTCACCGAGGTGGGCGACAAGGCTGGCGTTGCCAGCACGCAGATCGGCCGCGGCGCAGGTCTGCCCGACTTCAATCTCGACGGCCTGCCTGATCTCGTGATCGTCAACCGCAACCACGAAGCGCAGGTGTTCCGCAACACGACGGCGGACGCCGGCCACTGGCTCGACCTCAAACTCGACGAGCCCGGCGGCAATCGCGACGCCATCGGGGCCTGGATCAAGGTCACGTCCGGCACCGTCGTGATGCAGCGCGAAATCACCATTGGCGGCGGCCATGCGAGCGGTCAGGCGACATGGATCCATTTCGGCCTCGCCGACATGACGGACGCCCAGGTCGAAGTGACCTGGCCGGACGGCACGCATAGCGACGCGGCCAAGGTCAACGCCGATGGCTTCTACGTGCTGAGCCCCGGCAAGGCGCCGCAGAGCTGGACGCCGGCGAGCTGATCGTTCAATAGACGTCCGCCTGGTAACGGCCGGCAGCTTTGAGATCTGCGAGGTAGCCGCGCGCTGCTTCTGCGCTCATACCGCCGTGCGCGGCCGCGACCGCCTCGAGCGCCCGCTCGACGTCCTTGGCCATCTTCTTGGCGTCGCCGCAGACGTAGAAATGCGAGCCGCGCTGCAGCCATTGCCAGAGCTCGGGACCGGCCTGCTCGATCCGATGCTGCACATACACTTTGTGCGCGCCTTCGCGTGACCACGCAGTCGACAAGTTCGTCAGCACGCCCCGAGCCTTGAACATCTCCCACTCGTCCCGATAGAAAAAATCATGGGCTTCCCGCTGATGGCCGAAAAAGAGCCATGCGGGACCGCGCGCCTCACTCGCCATACGTTGGTGGAGGAAGGCGCGGAAGGGCGCAACACCCGTCCCGGGACCGACCATGATGATCGGGGTGTCTCCGGATTGAGGGAGTGCGAAATTGTGCGCCTTCTGGACATACACGAGGACCTCGCCGCCGCTTTCGATGCGATCCCCCAGAAAGGTCGAGGCCACGCCGCGTCGCTCGCGACCGAGTGCCTCGTAGCGCACCGTGTCGACGGTAAGGCTCACACGCCCGGCATTGGTCCTTGGCGAGGACGAGATCGAATAAAGCCGCGGCTGCAGCGGTTCCAGCACTTCGATCAGCGCCTCGGGATCGGGTCGGATGCCGGTGAATTTTTGGAGCGCGCCGAGCACGTCGAGGTGCGCCGCATCACCGTCGGGGTCTTCGCCGCGCGACAAGGCCTTAGCGAGCCTCCGCCGTTCGCCGCCTGTGAGGTAGGAAATGAATTGGAACAACGCATCGGGCGCTGCACCGAGCGACATGCGCTCGATGAGCACCTGACGAAACGGCTCGCCCGCGATGGGAAAATCGGCGGGAACGTCGATTGCAGTGATGATCGCATCGGCGAGCTCGGGATCATTTTTCGGCAACACCCCAAGGCTGTCGCCGACGGCATACTCGATGCCGCTGCCATCGAGATCGATCTCGATGTGGAACGTCTGTTTCTCCGAGCCTTCGGCATTGAGCCGCGCGCGGCTTATGAAGCGCGCCCGGACCGGGTGCTCGCGCGAATAGCCGAGGCGAACATCATGGTCCCCTTTGGGCGCCGCGGCCGCCTTGGCGGCAATTTCCTCCGGATCGATGACACCGCCACCCATCTCCTCGACCAGAGACTTGAGCATGCGTGCCGTGGCCTTGCCGCCGGGTGCGCACAGATTGAGGCGGGGCTCCGCCTGTTCGAAGATCAGCTTGGAATAGTCGGCGCAGCTCGTCCCGCACTGACCGCAATCTTGTTGCGCCATCGCGGCCATGAGCCGCCAGCGAACGGGGCGCTGGGCTGCGAGCGCCATGCGCTCCTCGAGCGCCATCGCAGGGTCGTGCCAGGGCGTGGACTCGTCCTCCGTCGGTGGCGCTGGCACCGGTGCTACGGCGGGCGGGGCGTGCTTCAGCAATTCTTCGGCAAAGAAGCGATTGAGCCAGGCACGCTGCGCGTCGTTGAACGGCGCGCCGGCCGGGACGATTTGGGGAGCGAAATTGAAGGTCACGGCGCTTGCTCGCCACAGAGAGCGCGCAAGGCGTCGAGACCGCGGCCTGCGGTGAATTCGAGGAAGGTCTGATCGGGCCTGTCGCGATGTTCGAGATAGGTCGCGAGCAGTTTTTCGATCGCGGCAGGGCAGCGTTCAGATTCGACATTGGACCAGAGCTCGCGTCCGAGACGTGCGTCGGGTCCGGAGCCGCCGCCGACATAGATCGAAAAGCCCTCGACGGGGTCACCATCTCCGGCCACCGGGACCTTGACCGCGAGCATACCGATGTCGCCGATGTAGTGCTGCGCGCAGGAGTGATGACAACCTGTGAGGTGGATGTTGAGCGGGGTGTCGAGCGTCAGCCGTGCCTCGACATGTTCGGCAATCGCCTCGGCAGTGCCCTTGGTATTGGAGGCCGCGAACTTGCAACCGGTGTTGCCCGTGCAGGACACGAGACCGGCACGCAGCGGCGTTGCCTTGATGCTGAGCCCCAGCGCCTCGATGGCCGCGGTGGCGGCAGTGATGTTGTCGTCGCGCACGCCCGACAGCATGAGGTTCTGCCAGACCGTGAGCCGGATGTCCCCGTCGCCGAATCCCTGCGCGATCCGGCTCAGCCCTTCCATCTGCGCGGCGCTGAGGTAGCCGCTCTTGAGCACGACCCCGATCCAGTTCTCGCCCGGCTGTTTCTGGCGATGCACGCCGATATGCGCGAGCCGGTCGGGATGCGGTCGTGGCTTCAGGCAGTCCTGCGGGATGCGGATGAGCGGCCGGCCAATACGCAGCTCGATTTCCGCGACGAATTTTTCGAGGCCCCACGCGTCGATCAGATATTTGAGGCGGGCTTTGGTCCGGTCGGTGCGGTCGCCATGGTCGATGAAGATGCGCACGATCGCGTCGGCGATCTCCGTCGATTCCTCAGGCTTGAGATAGACCCCGCTCTCGCGTGCGAAATCCTTGTGGCCTGTGATGCCGCCCAGAAGCAGGCGGAACCAGACGCCGGGCTCGACTCCCTGCGCCTCGACGGCCTCCACCGCCTGAAAGCCGATATCGTTGGTGTCCTCGAGCGCCGCAACCGCGCCGCCGCCGTCAAAGGCCACATTGAACTTCCGCGGCAGGCCGTAAAGCGTGCGCGAATTGAGAATATGGAAATGCCACGCGCGAGCAAATGGCCGCGTATCGATGAGCTCCTGCGGATCGATGCCGGCGGTCGGCGTGCCGGTGACGTTGCGGACATTGTCGGCGCCCGAACCGCGGGTGACGAGCCCGAGGTCCTGAATGGCCTCGACCAGCGAAGGCGCGCGCTCAGCGGGGATCTCGCGGACTTGGAGATTCGCGCGCGTGGTGACGTGTGCGTAGCCGCCGCCATGGGTGGCGGCCAGCCGCGCGAGGCCCGCGAGCTGCCAATGATTGAGGATGCCGTTCGGTAACCGCAGGCGGCACATGAAGCTTTGCTGGTTCGGCGCGACGTAGAAGAGCCCGTGCCAGCGCCAGCGGAAATTGTCTTGGGGCTTGGGATAGGCGCCGGCTGACGCTTCGGACTTCAGCCGGCGATAGGCGTCGAGCGGATGCTCGTCGCGCTTGAATTTTTCCTGGTCGGTGAGCTTGCGCCCCTCGGCCTCGAACCGTGCCTGCGCGATGAGCTGCGGAGCATCGGGCCCCGTGGGCGTTGCTTCGGCAGGAGCGGCCACCACCGATCGCGCCGCGCTCATGCCTGCGACGAGACCTTCGAGATAGCGCCGCTGTTCCGGCGTGAAATCGGTGGTGGCGCTGTCGTTCATTCGGCCGGCACCGCCATCGGGTTGGCGCTGACTGCCGGCTTAGCACGGCCGGAGGAGAGGGCATATCCACCGCCCACGAACACGACGCCGGCGATGATGTTTCCGAGCGACACCCAGAGCAAATTATAGAACGCGCCTCCAATTGTGACAGTGTCGGGATGGTTACCGAGGAGGGCAATGGCGAACACCGTCATATTGGCCACAGAGTGCTCGAAGCCGGATGCGATGAACGCGAAGAGACACCAGAAGATCATCAGGGCTTTGGCCATATCGTTGGTCGTCCGTGCGCACATCCAGATGGCAAGGCACACGAGCCAGTTGCAAAGGATGCCCTTGGCGACCAGCGCGAGCGGGGCCGCGTGCATCTTGGCATCGGCCACGGTGAAGATCATGTCGGCGCCCTGCTTGAGGATCGCGCCACCGCCGCCCAGCCAGAAGATCACGGCGAGGAGGACGGCCCCGAGCAGATTGCCGAGCCAGGTCATCATCCAGCTGCTGGCAAGACCGCCCGCATTCACCTTGCCCTTCACGAGGCCCAAGGTCATGAGCATCGTGTGGCCGGTGAAGAGCTCGGCGCCGGCAAACACGACCAGCGTCAGCGCGATGGCGAAGGTCAGTCCCATCACCAAGGAGCGGATCGACGGATCGAGCCCCTGCCCGATTGAAAAGATCGCGATGATACCGAGCCCGACATAGGCGCCCGCCATCATGGCGCCGATGAAGAATCCCACCGGATTGTCGGCAATCGCCTTGACCTTCTTGGCGGCCGTCTCGGCGAAGTAGTCGATCGTCTCCTGATACATCTGTCGTCCCTCTGTTTGGCCCTGCACCGGGCGCTGGAAAAAACTTCGGCCGCCAATGGGTCACGCCCTCCGATCGAGCCGGACGACATGCCAGTTGGCGGCCTTGCCTGTGGGGAAGCGCCCGTCCTTGGACGCTGAACGGCGCTGCGATGCGCTTGCAGTCAGCTTTGCACGAAGCATGCCAGTCGCATGATACCAGCAAAATCAACGACTTGATGATGAGGCGTCGGTGCCGGCATCGTCCAGTGCTGCCTATTTTGAAGGCACTAACGAAGACATGCTCAAATGATGATCAGCCTGACTGGCGCTGGATGTAGGCATCAAGATCGGCCGGATCGAAGGGCGTCCCGTCGAAGAAATCTCCAGGACCGAGGACCTTGCGATCGCTGGTCGGCAGGGCAGCACCGAACGGGGCGATGGCCGCACGGTAAATGTCAGGCCGATAGGTGCTGGCGGCGAGCTGCGCGTTCTGTGGTGTGTGTGGAACGGCGCTCCAGCGTACCATCTGGCTGTAATACCACAGCGCATGGGTCGCCCAAGGGAAAGTGGCCGAATTTTCATGGGGCTGGAAGTAGTCAGCGACCCGCGCCGTCTCGCCCAGGATCAGCTCCAGTCGGCCGCTGAGACCGCGCAG
>Ga0068852_100000951_pt1 | contig 19065 bp, 15 predicted proteins | sample KBSCornC22_FD_66594 | JGI IMG/M metagenome (GOLD analysis project Ga0068852, IMG submission 66594) | Corn rhizosphere microbial communities from Kellogg Biological Station, Michigan, USA - KBS Corn C2-2 | ecosystem: Host-associated > Plants > Roots > Rhizosphere > Soil ... | reverse complement strand
ATTCATATTTAATAATTTTGGTGTGACCAAAAGTAGTCAATTTTTTGTATCCTGCTAATGATCAGTACGTTTTGATTTTGGATAATAAATTATAAAAAAAAATATATAATACATTATGTTTAATAATTGAATATTATAAAGTATTTTTAAAAAAAAATAACTATGAGGAAAATATCTTTAGGAAAAAGTATTCCATTTGCAGTTCTAATGATCGTTGCAATCGCAGCCATTTTTATCCCTTCATTGACAAATTTTATTGATGGTGGAAAATATAATTCAGCAGATATTGCGTGGATGATTGTTGCAACAGCATTAGTGTTTTTAATGACACCAGGACTTGCTTTTTTTTATGGCGGAATGGTTCATAGGAAGAATGTTCTTTCAACAATGATTAAAAGCTTTGTTGCTACGGGCGTGGTAAGTATATTATGGGTTACTGTAGGTTACAGTTTATGTTTTGGAGATTCTATTGGTGGTTTTATCGGTAATCCATTTACTCATATTTTCTTTAAAGGAGTTGCTTCGGGCGCTCCATGGAGCCTTGCACCAACAATTCCGCTTACATTATTCGCACTCTTTCAATTAATGTTTGCAATTATTACCCCCAGTCTTGTGGTAGGCGCAGTTGCAGAAAGAATCCGCTTTTCTTCATATATACTTTTTATTGTATTGTTCAGTCTTTTGGTATATGCCCCGCTTGCTCACTGGACCTGGAACCCGGAGGGCTTTTTGTTTAAAATGGGCGTGCTTGATTTTGCAGGAGGAACTGTGGTTCATATCTCCGCAGGTTGTGCTGCATTGGCAGGGGCAATAGTTCTGAAGCGGAGAAAAGTGCATCTTGAGCATAGGGAAATACCGCCCGCAAATATTCCTTATGTGCTTATTGGCACCGGTTTACTATGGTTTGGCTGGTTTGGTTTTAATGCCGGTTCAGCCCTTGCAGCTAATTCATTATCTGTTTCAGCTTTTGCAACCACCAATATAGCAGCGGCTGCGGGCGGCCTTGCCTGGATGTTTTTTGATGTACTAAAAGGCAAAAAGCCGTCTGTCCTTGGGTTTTGTATAGGAGCGGTAGTTGGCCTCGTTGCCATCACACCAGCTGCGGGTTTTGTAGCTATTCCTCAAAGCATATTTATTGGTTCAGTTGCAGCCCTCATTTCAAATGTTGCTGTTTATTATAAATCAAAATCAATACTGGATGATACTCTTGATGTATTTCCTTGCCACGGCATAGGCGGTATTGTAGGAATGATAATGACAGGAATATTTGCTACCAAGGCTGTTAACTCGGGAGGCAATGATGGATTGTTTTATGGGAACCCAGCTTTCCTTTTTACGCAATTAAAAGGTTTGGCAATAGTTATCACCTATAGCTTTTCAGTTTCTTATGGCATATTTAAATTTATAGATTGGATAATGCCAATGCGAGTTAGCAAAGCTGAGGAAGAGATGGGATTAGATGCTTCACAACATGATGAAAAATATTTACAGGGCACATTGCTTGTAAAGGAAAATACGATGCTGGTAGAAGATAATGGTACGTTATTAACCAAAAAAGAAAGGGATTTAACCGAGATGATTGACTTCTGAGAAAAGTTAATCGGTCAGATCCCTTTCATTATTAATCTTTAAATCTAAAACAATGTTAAGAAAAATTTTCTTAGGAACACTGCTATTTTCCAAATTTCTTTCAACCTCAGCTCAAACAGACTCTACATTAGCCACATCATCTACCCCTACCATTACCGGATCTGTCGATGCTTATTTCAGGTACAATTTTAATGATCCAAAGGCTGGCGGCCCATTAAATGACTATAATAATTATACCAGTTTTACCAATTCTCAAAATTCGTTTCAGTTGGGTATGGCGAGTGTAAGAGCCGATCATAGTTTCGGTAAAGCAAGTGCCACTATTGATTTAGGATTTGGGCCGAGAGCAGAGGAGTTTACTTATGGTGATCCCAATCATCCAACTTTATTTGCTGTAAAACAAGCCTACATCAATTATGCTATTTCAGATAAATTTAAACTAACCATAGGCAAATGGGCTACACATATTGGGTATGAAGTAACCGATGCTTATTTAAACAGGAATTATAGCATGGACTATATGTTTTCATATGGCCCTTTTTCGCATACAGGATTAAAGGCTGACATAAGTCTAGGTAAAAAAAGCGCCTTAATGCTTGGTGTAGCCAACACCACCGATGTGGTTGCTGAGGCTGGGTCCAGGAGGTATGCTTTAGCACAATTTAGCACGGGCACAGCTAATGATAAAGTGAAGTTTTATCTTAACTACCAGGGTTCTTATGGTGGCTCCTTTAGCACAACACAATTTGATGTTGTGTTAACTGCTGCTGTTACAAGCAAGTTCAGCATCGGTTACAACGGTACCATACAAACGACAAAACCTGCAGAATCAACTAATGCCAGTTGGTGGGGTTCTGCAGTTTATTTAACAGTTGACCCTACAACAGCTTTTGGCATAACACTGCGAGGGGAATATTTTGACAACAAGAAAGCAGTTGTTTCTGCTCCGGCTACAAGTATATTCGACCTTACGTTATCTCCCAATTTCAGAGTAGGCAATCTCACTATAATTCCCGAATTGAGATTGGATGCTAGTAGTGATGAAGTGTTTGAAAAAAGTGATGATACTCCTATAAAAACAACTGTTACTGGTTTACTCGGAGTAACATATCATTTTTAATGTAAGTCTCATTTACTAAAACTTCAAACATCTTATCATGACAAAAATTACCAACGTCGTACCATTTATTCTATTAGCTCTTTTTGCCATTATGGGAATTTTTGTTCCTTTACTTACCGACTTTGATGGATCGAAAGTGTACAATTATGCGGACATATCCTGGATGTTAATTTCTTCCGCATTAGTATTGCTGATGACTCCCGGGCTCTCTTTTTTTTATGGCGGAATGGTGGGGAAGAAAAATGTTCTTTCTACAATGCTGCAAAGTTTCATTGCTACAGGTATTATAAGCGTAATATGGGTGATCTGTGGCTTTAGCCTGGCCTTTGGAAAATCTATACATGGCTTTATAGGTGACCCTTCAACTTTTTTCATGATGAAGGGAATTAATTCGCATGAGCCATGGAGCTTAGCCCCTACTATTCCCATACTGTTATTCGCATTGTTCCAGATGAAATTTGCCATAATTACACCGGCTTTGGTAGTAGGTGCAACTGCTGAAAGAATCCGCTTTAAAGCTTATGTTTTATTCATGATTTTATTCAGCTTAATAATTTATTCACCTATTGCGCATTGGAACTGGCATCCGGATGGTTTTCTTGCAAAAATGGGAGTAATAGATTTTGCAGGCGGTACTGTAGTACATATATCAGCGGGCTGTGCTGCTTTAGCCGGAGCTATTTTTTTAAAAAGAAGAAGAGTGCATATAGAAAAAGAGGAAGTAAAACCTGCACGTATCCCCTATGTATTATTAGGAACAGGGCTCTTGTGGTTTGGCTGGTTTGGATTTAATGCGGGTTCTGCGCTCGCAGCAAATAGCCTTGCTGTAGATGCTTTTGCCAACACAAATACAGCTTCTGCTGCTGCAGGGCTTTCATGGGTATTTTTTGATGTAATCCGGGGAAGAAAACCTTCTTCACTTGGCTTTTGTATTGGTGCTGTTGTGGGGCTGGTAGCTATCACACCTGCATCCGGATATGTGGGCATGCCTCAAAGCCTATTTATTGGCTTTATCGCAGCAATCTGCTCTAATATTGCTGTATACTGGAAAGGTAAAACTACAGTTGATGATACTTTGGATGTTTTTCCCTGTCATGGTATAGGAGGTATCGTAGGTATGATTTGTACGGGCATTTTTGCAAGTAAACAAATTAACCCTGCTGGTAATGATGGACTGTTGTATGGTGGTACCCAGTTTTTTCTTCACGAAATTCTAGGCTGTTTAATTGTTGTTGTATTTGCCATTGTTATGAGTTTTGTTGTGTTTAAAATAGTTGATTTAATTATACCCATACGCGTTTCAGTTGAAGAAGAAACATTAGGTTTGGATATTAGCCAGCATACGGAAAGTTTATAAAAAATTATTATCGGGAAAAATTTGAAAAAAGAGAAACATCGTTAAATCTGACTTTCCTGATCTTTAATTAAAATTTGGAGATCGGGGAAGTTTAAATAAATACTTTATTAGTTTGACTCTAATAAATACAATATCTGATTAAGTTTATTATTGGGTTATCCAATTTAGAAGTCGTTAATAACAGCATATTAATTATCTTTCTCGGATGATAAAAGAATGGCGCTTTTTCGTCTTACTGTTTGTATCAGTTATCTCTCTTTCCTCTTTACCTGCGCAAAATATATACAAATCTTCTGGTGATACAATTACTGCACATGATCATTATTTAAAGCCTGCTGCTCTAGTTATTCCCGGAACTTTTCTTGTGTACAGTGGCTTAAAACCAGTCGTTCCAGGTATTCGCAATCTTGACGATACTATTTTTGAAACGGTACGAAGAAATCATTCCAGCTTTCATACAAATGCGGAAGATTATCTTATGTGGGGCCCTTCTGCTTCTGTTTACATAATGGATGCTTTTAAAGTAAAAACAAAACATAGCTTTAAGCAACATCTTATTTTAGATGCCGGTTCTATAATCATTACAGGCGGTTTTGGTTATATAATGAGGCTTATTAGCCGGAATAGTAAAGACTATAGCACATATGATACAAAATTTCCTTCCGGCCATACTGCTAATGCATTTCGCGGTGCAGAGCTATTGCACCAGGAATTGAAAAACACAAACAAATTATTAAGTTATAGCGGATACCTTGCAGCCACCACCGTTGGTGTTTTAAGAATATATAATAAAAGCCATCTGCTTACACAAGTTCTCGCAGGTGCAGGTCTGGGCATATTATCCACAAAAATTACGTACTGGATTTTTGACAAAATAAAATATAAAGGAAAAAGATAGCATGCTAACGCCTGACATAGGTAGTGCCAGCTGCCACTAACGATACCGCCTAAACGAAATAAATATTAATACTTTTTCCCAGAGTAAAAAAAATCAGCAGATATTACCTGCTTAGCCTTAATTTGGCTCCATATCATTGAGACATTTTTCTCATGTCCGTATACTACATAAAAATAGCCCGTAATCACGAGCCATTTTTTTCATCATTTCAAGCGTTATAAGTTTCTGGTATTTTTAAATTATAGAGGAGTATCTTAAACAGCCTTCAAAAAAATTCATAAGCGTATGCCAGGGTTTTATTGTGGGCATAAATATAGTGGGTTCATTTTAAATATCAGCACATCCGAGAAAATAAACTAAAAAGTATATTGTAATATTTACAATTATAGAAGTATGTTTATGGTTTCATTGATAAGCCGCCACTTAAAATCATAAAAGCCGAAATTATAATTTTATCTCTCCCTCTTCTTCTTTATGCCAAAATTTAATGCTCTCAGCCTTCACATGAATCATAATGATACCTGGAGTATTGACACCATCTTCAAACCATTTTTCTAATTCATCAAGCCAATGCTCTTCTAATGCAGCCTTGTCCTTTACAAGTTTTGCCTTGCCAGATATGGAAATATACACATAGTGCCGGCCCTGAAAAGAAAGATTAACCGTGTTATTTTCTTTAAGCTCCTTTACCACATCTGATTCTTCCAGGCTGAAAAAGTAAGAATTGCCATCATATTCCACATCGCCATTGTTTGACATTGGCCGGCTGGTAAGGTCTCCATTGATTGATTGTGTAGTCATCATGCATATATCAAGTTTCCGCATTTTGGCGCTGATGTCATCAAGTTTTATTTCTTTCATGATTTTGTTTTTTTTGAATGATGATAAAATCAATATCCCTGCCAATTTATTCCTTACATGTTTAATGTTTATTAACGGAATATCAAATAGAGGATTACCACCTTTTACAATGGGTAAATACATAAGTGCATTTTTTAGATTCTAAATAACGTAAACAAATTTTTATCATGTAAATACGCTGAATTTTTTATTAGACAATGTGGATGTATTTTCACGTTATGCCCGCAACGCATCCATACATAAGGCAGTTATTATCCGCAATAAACACCGAAGAGAAAGAAGAATCACAACGATACAAGCTTGATCAGCAACATACTTTAAAATCGTTAAAGAGTCAAGGGCTTGCATTACATCCCATAATAGTTACCCGTAAAAATTTCGGTTATGCAGATTATCCTGAAATTAGCTTCAGAATTTCTTTTCCTGCAGATATTAACCAGTTCAGGGATGGAACTGCTATAGAGTGCTTCTGCGCCGGTGAAGAGCCTGTAAAGGGAATACTTATAAATATTGAAGGTAAAACCGGGGAGTTTAGATTGTTTGCGCCCGACTTTCCTGAATGGATAGAAGACGACGGTGTTTGCATAAAACTAGCGCCCGATCAACGCACTATTACAATTATGAAAACCGTTATAAATGAACTGGAAAATAATAAGAATTTATATCGGTTGTTTGAACAATTGCATGGAGATAAAATGCTTACTAACGGTATAGGGATACACGAAAGGAAAATTATCTTTACTAATAATCAATTAAACGAGAGCCAGCAAAAAGCAATATCTGCAATTTTGCAAAATGAAAATATAACCGTCTTGCATGGTCCGCCTGGAACGGGAAAAACGACCACTTTGGCAGAAGCAATTGTGCAACTGGTGAAAGCAGGAGAGAAAGTTTTGGTATCCGCACCCAGCAATACCGCCGTTGATAATATTTCTAAAGTTCTCATCCAAAAAGGATTAAAGATACTTCGCGTGGGTAACGCCACTAAAGCAGATGAAGAAATATTTTCGCATACGCCTGAGGGTAAGCTTTCAGATGGAAAGCAGCAGAAAGAAATTAAAGAGCTTAAGAAACGGGCCGAAGAGTTTCGAAGGATGGCATTAAAGTATAAGCGAAGTTTTGGAAAAGCAGAAAGAGAACAGCGTAATCTTTTATTTAAAGAAGTAAAAAGTATACGCACTGAAATTAAAAAGCTGCACGCATATAACGAAGAAAAATTATATAGTGAAGCCGACGTAATATCGGGCACACCTATTGCCTTGCACGATGCAAAATTTAATCGTATAAAATTTCAAACATTGATAATTGATGAAGCTGGTCAATGCATTGAACCACTGGCCTGGTGCATATTTCCACTTGCTGAAAAATATGTGCTGGCCGGAGATCATTTGCAATTGCCACCTACGGTACTTAGCCATGAGGCTGCGACACTGGGATTGAATAAATCAATTTTAGAAGTGTGTGTTGAAACGATAGATAATATTTTCCTCCTGAATATGCAGTATAGAATGCGGGAATCCATCGCTGGTTTTTCCGCTGGTTATTTTTATAAGAATCTATTGCAGACGGCTGCTCATCTTGTCAACAAAGGAGTTCATATTACTTTTATTGATACTGCGGGTTCTGGCTATAATGAAACGCAAGGGAATGATGGGATCAGCTTACAAAATGAAGGCGAGCTTTTGATAGCACAAAAGCTTATTGATTCGGAAGAACTGAATTTTATTCATACTGCTTTTATTTCACCTTATTCAGGACAGGTAGCGGCGGCAAAAGATGTATTGCCCAAACAACTTCGTATAAGCACCATCGATAGCTTCCAGGGGCAGGAAAAGGAAATTGTTATTCTATCACTTGTACGAAGCAATGATGACAGCGATATTGGTTTTTTAAAAGATTACCGGCGAATGAATGTTGCCCTCACGAGGGCTAAGGAGCAATTGTTTGTAATAGGCGACAGTGCCACAATTGGAGCTGATGTTTTTTATCATTCTTTTCTTACCTATATAGAAAATAATGGTAATTATCGAACGGTTTGGGAGTTTGAAATGTAGCACACGATTCTTTATTACCTGGATTATCGAAGACGAATTTTTAAGGATAAATAACAATATCAAAAACTTTCAATGGCAAATTTGCCTTTGCAATATCTAATGCGCTTATTTCTTTCTGGTTGAAAATTTCGTTGTCAAAGCAATTGGGGCAACGGAACATAATACCCATTTTTTTAAAATCGATCCTGCCGGTCTCAACAGGCTTCACCATAAAGCCAAGATCTGATTTGTTACCATAGATAGTAAAGTCCATTTCATTCAACTTCAAAACATCCCTCAGGGCCATGCCAGAATGAATACCGTTTTGAAATTTCCATTCATTGCTTGTATTAGGAATACCATTTTCTGTATAACTTTTTGTAGGAAATATGTTGGAGATAATAATGTATAATAAATTATCCAGGTTAGTTTCATCGCCCCATACAAAAAGAGCCTGGTAAGGTGTATTGCTGAACAACACTGAGCATCTTTTTAAATCTTTTTCTGAAAAATAATAGAAGTCTGTTTTTACATTTTCTTTTCCAAAATAACTTTCTAAAAATTCATTTGAATCAAATTGCAGCAACTCATCGGCATAGGCGATAGAGTCAGGTATTTTTTTCTCCTTTAATGTAAAAGTATAATTAATGACGCTGTCTTCTATTTCTTTATTCGTTACGATAGATAAATTATTTTTCTGAAAAGTTATGGATGAATCCGTATTAATATTTTTTGTTTTATCATAAATAAATTTCCTTTTTACCAGGCTTTGTTGACCTTCCAGAAATTCATCAAATGATGTTGTATGCCATATTAAATACCTGCAGTCATCATTCTGAACAACATCAATACGGAGTTGTGGAATATCATCACTTTTCCAACCTTTTACCTTTGGAATAAAACTTATAGGAACAGAATCAACGCCATGGTTATTTTTATAAACTATAAACTTCTTTTTGAGCATGAAACGGCTTATATCTTTAGATGCCATCTGGGCTACGTTCAGAAAGTCGCGGACAGAAAATGACTGCGCCTGTAATGCAATACCACAGGTAATGTCAAACAGCAGCATAAATATTATCTTCTTCATTTTTTTCGAGTGAGAAAATTACCTCTTTAAAAAGGAAAAGAAATAATAAGGATAAATTCAGTTAGCTATATACAAGCAAATTAATACTTCTTTTTAAATAAAGCCGAAGTATGAGGTATGAAATTTTTTAAGGCGGAAAATCAAAAATGTTTTCAATTATTGAATTGATCTCTTAGTAGTAAATGATGCTGCGTCTAAAATCTTTATTTCTTTAATTATTTTTATTAGGAATTAAAACTGTAAAGGTGGTGCCCTCTCCCAATTTTGAATCAACAATTATTTTTCCCTGCAATTTTTCTACAGCTTCATTTACAATATATAATCCCAGCCCGGTTCCTGTAGAAGAATCATCTGCCTGGTAAAACATAGTAAAAATATTTTTTAGGTGCTCCTTATCAATGCCAGAACCATTGTCTGTTACTTTTATTTCAGCGTTTTCATGAGTAGTATTGATTGATACTTTCAAATAAGGATTGCTTTTACTGGCATCATGATATTTAAGTGCGTTAGATATAAGATTATACAATATCATATTTATTCTTGTTTTGTCAGTGATAAAAATTCCATCCTGGTTTACCTCTGCAATTCTTTCAATGTGTGATGAATTATCGGCAAATCTGTGGTCTTGTAAAGCACTGTTCAAAAGTTCAGAGAAATCTACCTGTTCAAATTTTAAATGGCTTCTTTTATTCCTTGAAAAATCAAGTATATCAGTAATGAGAAAATTTAATCTGTGTAAAGTGCGGCGCTGCATATCAAGATATGTATTTCTTTTGCTTGCATCCTTTTCGTCTTTTATAATATGTATGAGTGCCACAACAGAAGTTATCGGCGAACGAAGATCATGTGACGTTCTTGACACCAATATATCAAGTTCCGAATTGAGAAGTTTAAGCTCTTTGTTGGCTTCATTGATGTCAATATTTTTTTGATTTAATTCAACATTAATTGCCTCCAGTTTTTTATTAAGAATTCCCCGCTTGGAGTATGCCCAGAAAAATTGTCTTGACAATGCGATAGCCTGCGAAATAACGAGAATAAAAAGGCCAAAATAAATTAGATTACCGGTTTGGATAATTAAGTTGTTATATAATATGTCGTTTATTATAGCTACAAATAACACAATAAAGCCCGTGAGGAAATAAATACTACCAGGTCTATTATTTTTTACTGCACGGATGTAAACATATTGTCCATATAAAGCGGTCAAAAGCAGAAATATCTGGAATGGCTTTAACCCATACCTGAAAATATGTGGTGATGTAAAAATCGCCAGCAATACAAACGGCGTACTCACAATAAGAATTATGCGTAAAATTTTCGTGAGAAATTCATCCGGGAATAGCTTGTAGGAAAATAGTGAAAGAACAGGAACCGTTAAGTAGAGAGAAATAAATTCCACACGCTTTATAAATACCCAGTTCCAGTCGGTAATGTATTGTATCGCCAGTTCTCCCGTGACCAATGGGCGGATGGCAAGCAATAAACAAAAGATGCTAAAATATAAAGTTGCTGTTCTTTTGGTATAATAAAAAAATATAACAAGATAAAAGATAGCAATAAGGAAAAAGCTTCCTGCTATAAAAAAATCAATACCGATATTTTTTATTTGTAATGATTGCACCTGTCCACTGGGGCCAAGCTTTATGTAATCCCATAATCCTCCGGTTCGGTAAGTAAAATTAGAAACCTGGATAACAATGTTTAATTTATTGTTTACCGGTTGTACCGGAACAATGGCTGGCCGAAAGTCAGCAATTGAAGTGGCCTGTGAAGTACCAACCTTTCCGATTTCCAATAGTTGGTTTCCATTTACAAATAATTTATAGGCAGATGCTATCGTTAAGAATTTAAGGGAGAGAGGTTGTTCTCCGGGTGGGCAAATTATTGTTAGCTTGTATGTGGCATAGCCAAATCCGGAAGCAAAAATACCTGTTGTGGGAATTTTCGCATTCCAAAACTCAGGCACATCTATGTAATTGGGTTGTCCAGTAGGTAGCGGATTGGATTTTGACGGATCATACAAGGTATTCCAATAAAATTCCCACTCTCCATCAAGGTTAACGATTCCATTGGTTTGCCAATTCCAGGTGCCCAGGTCCAAAATTCCTTTTTTAGCAATAACCGGCGATTGGCAGAATGAGGCTGAAGAATAGAATAATGTGGATAGAAAAAGCAAAGAAAGTTTTAAACGTTTGCAACGCATGCACAAGTAAATAATTAATGAGGGTTGCTTCATAAAACTTTTTTAAACCCCCGTATAAACTTATTATCTCGTGAACCTGCTGATTCTTTTGATTCTACTTTTTGGAGGTTAAGACTATAATAGTTTTATAACGAAATAATTCAATAATTGGTGTTTAAGTAAGGCTTTAATTAACCTATTCCTTATTATTTTATTTCGATCCTGCAAGAGTTACTCTATTCCCTTGAAAGTTTTTTTATTTTCCTTCAAAGCAAAAAAATAAAAACTATGATAGCTATCTAAAAAATAAATGTATAAATAAAAGTTGATGATTTATAGTGAAGACGAATTACAAGCTAAAGGAATATTAATGCATTATAGAATTGCATGGAGCTGAAGCCAGCCTCTAATTTTTCATTCTCGAATATTTTTCAACGTTAAGCCTGTTTACACCAGCACTTTCAACTTTCTCAATACCAGTTTGAGTAAGAGTGTCATTGTTTATTGTAATTGTAAAAGCAAAATCATTTCCTTCCCATTGCCGGTCGTTGCAATATTCAAGATGTTCTGTGTATAAGCTATCTTTTAGAGAATATGCACCACCGCCGGCGCTAAAAGCAGAGTCAGCATTTTTGCCTTTGTGTAAATCGTGGCTCAAAAAGGCAAAATGATTATTGTTAATTACTTTTATAAACGAAATATCTTTTGTGTAATCAGTTATAGTAGTGTCGCCATTTTCTATAAGAGTTCCGGAAATAAGTTTCCACGTACCTTGTATGGGAAGCGCTGTTTTTTCAGCAGTTTGCTTTTGACTATTTGTTTCGCAAGCTGTAAGAAATATACAAATCATCAAAAAGTAAATAAATATTTTCATGCCTCGTAGTTTAATTATTATAAAGTTTTGGTTAAAAAAAATGCAATATAAGTAAACAGTAATTGTAATGTTAATGGCGTATACTGCATTAATTTTTTCCAATTCGTAGAAAAGAACTGCTTAACTTAGTTTTAAAATAAATAGCGATGCTTGCAAGAACTTCTTCCCTTTTAATTATCATTTTACTATTTTTTAATAATGCAAGTTGCCAGATACCAAATACGCTCACTCAAAAGGAAACGCAGCAGGGATGGCGGCTTCTCTTTAACGGCAAAGATTTAATGGGCTGGCATTCTTATCGTGAAAAAGTTCCGGGCAAAGCATGGCAGGTGCAGGATGGCACTATCTTTCTTAACAAAAACAATAAAAGTGTTTATAAAGATTTTGCAGACCTGGTGACTGATGATGAATTTGACAATTTTGACCTGAAAGTAGAATGGAAGATGGAGCCATGCGCAAACAGTGGACTTATGTTTTATGTTCAGGAATTGCCACAGTATGAAAACACTTATGAATCCGGGCCCGAGATGCAGATTGCGGATTTGGCATGTAATGATGATGGCCGCATATTAAAATGTCGTGCTGGCGATTTATATGATCTCATCTCCGCAGATACAGAATGGGTAAATAAAGGAGGGCGTTGGAACCAATACGAGATAACATCTAAAAATGGCCATCTTACTTTTTATATGAATGGCCATAAAACAATTGAAACCACTATGTGGGACGATCATTGGCGCAATATGATTAAGAACAGCAAGTTCGTTCAGTGGCCTGGCTTTGGTACATTTAAGAAGGGGCATATTTCTTTCCAAGGCACAGAAAACGGAAAACTTTGGTATCGCAATATTAAAATTAGAAAACTTTGAATTGTTACACTAATTAAAACGGATTACAGGAATTCTTTTACTGCTTTATAAAAATAAAAGAAATCTAACGATGATGCATACACTGAATCTTTTTATAATTAATGTAATTCGGTTAAAGAAATTTGTGTAATGAAAACTAAAAATATCATGGAAGAAAATAAAGAACTATCACAAAAAAAATTATTAAACCGTAAAGAGTTTATAAAAAATACTGCTCTTACTGCAGCTGCATTTACAATCGTGCCCCGCCATGTATTAGGCGGCAACGGCTTTACAGCTCCAAGCGATAAGCTTTATATAGCTGCAGTAGGTTGCGGCGGGGAAGCTGAAAACGACATCCATCATTATGCAACTGCGCCAAAGAAAAATGCAGCCATTGCTTTTTTATGCGATGTAGATGACCGCATGGCAGCACCACGGCGTAAAGAATTTCCAAACGCAAAATTTTATCATGACTGGCGTGAAATGTTTGAAAAAGAAAGCAAGAATTTTGATGCAGTGTCTGTTGCCATTCCTGATCATAACCACGCCATTGTTGGCTTGAGCGCAATGCAATTAAAAAAACATTTGTATTTGCAAAAGCCATTAACACATGATATATATGAAGCCCGTATTCTTACACAGGCTGCTGAAAAATATAAAGTGGTTACGCAAATGGGCGATCAGGGCGCATCGTGCGATGGCATGCGAACCTTGAGAGAATGGTTTGAAGCGGGATTGATTGGCGACATTACACACGTGTACAACTGGACTAACAGACCCGTATGGCCCCAGGGAATTCCATGGCCTAAAGAAAAACCGCCTGTTCCGAAAGAATTAAAGTGGGACTTGTGGCTGGGAACCGCACCGCAAACTGATTACATTGATAACCTTGTGCCATTTAACTGGCGGGGCTGGTGGAAGTTTGGTACGGGTGCATTGGGCGATATGGCTTGTCATATAATAGGGCCTGCGTTTAAACTACTTGACCTTGGCTATCCAACAGAAATTACAGGCATGGCAACTACCGTCTATTCAGGCATTTTCAAAGAAGCTGACTTTCCGGAAAGTATTCCGCCATCGAGCAAACTTCAATATAAATTTAAATTAAAAGATGGACGTGACCTAAAACTGTATTGGATCGATGGTGGCTTTGCTCCAGACCGGCCAGACGAACTTGACCCCGATGTAAATATGAACGATGCATTGGCATTTGTTCCTGAAGAAAACAGTTTTGAAGGAGGAACTATATTTATTGGAACAAAAGGAAAGGTGGCATGTGGCTGGGGTGGAAGTTATCCGAAGTTGCTGCCTCTCTCATTAAATAAAGAAATTAATATCCCTAAAAAGTATCCAAGAATAGAAGGCGGCATGGATGGGCACTGGTGGCAATGGATTGATGCATGCATTGCGGGTTATGGAAATATGGAAGTAGATTCGCCCTTTGTTGGTTATGCGGGACCGTTAACGGAAACTGTATTGATGGGAAATCTTTTGTTACGCTGTTTTAATCTTCGTAAAAAAGTAAAGCGGCACGATCCTGTGTATGGCGACGTGGAAGATATTACTACGCCTGGCCGTTACATCACTTACAAGTGGGATGGTGAAAATATGCGGATAACAAATTTTGAAGCAGCGAACCAATTTGTAAAAAGAGAATATAGGCAAGGCTGGGGAGAATTGAAATTATAAACAATATTCATTAAATATTTATAAGTATCCGGCTCCCTCCCCCCGAGGAGGGTTGGGGTGAGGCCAAATAATTATGAAACGTAATTACTATATCGTAAGCCTCATCATGCTTACTTTTTTTGTCATCTCTTTTCTTACTAATATTATCGGGCCTTTAATACCGGATATTATTAAAGATTTTCATCTTAGCCTTACGCTTGTTGCATTATTGCCTTTCGCTTTTTTTATCGCTTATGGAGTTATGTCTATTCCATCAGGAATGCTGGTGGAAAAGTATAAAGAAAAGAAAATAATGATAGCAGCATTTATAGTGTCTTTCTTCGGAGCTCTTTTATTAGCGGTTTCTCCCAGTTATTTAACTGCCGTACTTTCTTTGTTTCTTATTGGTTGCGGCATGGCTATGTTGCAGGTTGTAATAAATCCTTTGCTGCGTGTTTCGGGTGGTGAAGAACATTACTCATTTAACTCTGTGCTGGCACAACTGATCTTTGGAGCGGCTTCTTTTTTAAGCCCCTTGGTTTACTCTTATTTTGTGTTGAACCTTGATAAAAAAAATATTTCCGAAAGTGGTTTCTTAAATCTCGTGAGGTCTGTTATTCCTGAAAGCCTTCCTTGGATTTCTCTTTATTGGTTATTTGCTGCAATAAGCCTTTTAATGGTGCTTATTATTTTACTTTCAAAATTTCCGAAAGTTGAATTAAGCAACGAAGAGAAAGCCGGCGCCTTGCAAACGCATATTATGTTATTTAAAAACCCTGTGGTTGTTTTATATTTTATCGGCATATTTTGTTATGTAGGAACAGAGCAGGGAATCGCTAACTGGATATCGCAATTTCTGTCTGTATATCATGGCTACGACCCGCAAACAACCGGGGCAAATGCAGTGGCTTATTTCTGGGGATTGATGACTGCCGGTGGTGTTTTGGGATTACTTTTATTAAAAATTATGGATCAGCGAAAAGTATTGATCTTGTTTACTTTGCTGGCATTGGCATGTTTCAACCTTGCACTATTTGGTTCGGCAAAAATTTCTTTGATAGCTTTCCCCATGGTAGGTTTTTTTGCTTCTGTAATGTATCCCGGAATATTTTCATTAGCATTAAATTCTGTTAAAGAACATCATGGTTCGTTTGCAGGAATTTTGGTAACAGGCATTATTGGCGGTGCCATTATTCCCTTAATCATTGGTTGGCTTGGCGACCATTTTGGCCTGCGTACAGGCATGCTTTTTATCTACGTTACTATGGGTTATATTTTAAGTGTGGGATTTTGGGCAAGGCCCTTTATTAAAAATAAAACGATAGATATTTTCAAGAAAGAAAAAAATATAAGTTGAAAGAAACTTGTGATACATTATAAGTGTTAACAAATAACGCTTAAATTTTCTGCGTTGAAATAATATAGTAACAATTGCAGGCAACATTCTGCAATTATTTTTTGCATGATTTTGAAGCAATTTGAGCGCTCGAATATCCAACCCAATTATAAAGCTTATCTTGTATAAATGACAGAAAATACGAAAGTGCAGTTTGTTTGTTTTGAAACTTCACTCGACCGTGAACCGTTTATGAAACGATGGAAAACCTATAACCGCTCTCCGCGCAGCGATGCAGATGTAATTTTGCAGCAAAGTAAAAGAGATGATTTGTTCCTTTACATTGCACAGCATCGCTTTGAAAGTAATGATTTGCAATTTGAATTTACTAAAGAAGGAAGAAGTGGCCGTGTAGTTCAGGAAAGAATAAAAACAACTATTATTGGCGGATACAACTTGTTGCAGTTACAAAATAAACAAGGTGCTGCGCAGGATGAAATCAAAGTTTTTGTGTTTATAGATAACGCTTTAAGTGATCTTGATCTCTACAAAGAATTAGCCGGTACCGGTAAATTAAATATTTACCAGGCTTATTTTCAAAACTGTAGCCATGCTTACATATTGGAATATTTTGTAAAGAATAAATATGCTTCAGAACTTTTCGAGAAATTGGAGAAACAGGACGTTCCCAAAGCGGGTATTTATAAAGAATATGCCCATATAAAAAATACGACGTCTAAAAAGGAACAAGCTAATTTTATATGGCCGGGTTAGCAGTAAACTTTTTAATACCTGCTTAATCCCAAATTTCTATTCCCATCTTTTTATTAATTTTATAAAAATTTAAAGAGTGAGAAAACTATTTTTTTTATTGGTATTTATATTTCTGCTGTACCCAGCTTTTTCACAAGCCACAAAAGCCGTAACAGATACATTTGAATACATTCGTAAGGGCGTAATACCGGCGTTTACTGTATATAAAGCCCCGGATAGTACTGCTTTTACAAATAATGACCTGCAGCAAAAAAAGCCTACACTTATTATGATATTCAGCCCCGATTGCGGGCATTGCCAGCACGAAACCACACTGCTTTTACAAAACATCAGTCATTTTACTAAAACGCAAATACTAATGGTTACATGGCTGCCATTCAGCGATATGATGTCGTTTTATAAAACTTATAAAATAGCAGACTACCCTGAGATAACTATGGGATGGGATAATAAATATTTCTTTCTACCTTATTTCCATGTGCAAATGTATCCCGGCCTTGTTGCTTTTGATAAAAAGGGAAAGCTTGTAAAATCATTCAGCGGCGATATAAAAATGGAAGATGTGTGGAAAGCTCTTGGGCAAAAGTAGAGCAACATCATCCTTTAAGATTACTCCTTTCTCATCTCTAACGGTCACGCCTATGCGCAACAATGCTTTAAAGTTTTTAAAAATTATTAGTTAATGTCTTTTATTACAGTTAAATGAGAAAGGTATTGAAACTGCCTTTCCGGGTTAACTCTTGCCTCCTGGACTTTCAAAATAAAATGAAAAATTTTTAAAACAATTAAGCCCGGTATTCGTCCATATAGAAAAGCGTATTATGAAAATAAAATTTTTAGAATCTTTATGGCGAAAAGCGACCGAATTTAGCCGATGGGCAGGTTTATTCGGATCAAACAAGGGGTATTACTATTTAATATATTAACAATAGAAATCCTGATTGAAATTGCATTCGGCTCACAGATATACTGTATAGATGCCTACCTTTGCTATAAAAACTTATGGCGGAAAACCTGGAGATTATAAACGGAACAAAAGAGGAAAAATATCAATCGTTACTACCACAAATAAAGGGGTTGCTCACGGGTGAGGCTGATCTTATCGCTAACATGGCAAACGTATCGGCAGCACTTAAGGAACAATTTCAGTGGCTTTGGGTTGGTTTTTATTTAGTAAAAAATAATGAACTGGTTTTAGGCCCTTTCCAGGGACCAGTTGCCTGCACAAGAATACAAAAGGGCAGGGGAGTTTGTGGGGCTAGTTGGCTACAAGCTTCAACCCTTATTGTACCTGATGTAAATAAATTTCCAGGCCATATAGCTTGTAGCAGCTTATCAAAGTCGGAAATAGTGATACCTGTTATAAAAGACGGTGAAGTAGTTGCCATATTAGATGTTGATAGCACAGAATATAATTTTTTCAATGATACTGACAAGCATTATCTTGAAATAATTACAACGTTAATAGGCTTTTGAATATCTTAATATTCAATGATAAATATTTTATACAACAAAGTTTCTAATTCGTAATATACCGGAACATACAGAGATCATAATACATATTCAAAAATTTTTTGCGGCTATATTTCTGATACAGTGGCAATGGAAAAAAGAGAGTTGAACAAAATAAAGTTTTATATAGATAAGAATTATTACAAATAATTGTGGCTATTACTTTCGTAATAATACTATCACTACCGTAATTTCAGAAGACAAATAATTTAGCAGTAACGCTCTTGTGCGGTATAGTAAGGGTAAGTATCTTTGTACCAGAAGTTGATTGATGTTAAAACAAACATTAATCAAAAATCCAAATCCAAAGAAAAACTTCCCGAAAGTATCGGGTCCAAATCCAATGAAACCAATAGAATCCAATGTCAGTCAACTTCTTGTTTTAAAATCCGAAATCTGTAATAACCAAAGAAAACAGCCCGTTGTAAAATCCTAATTCCCCTTGAAAACAAATTACCCCTGGAATTAAAATTACTTCCAATAAAAAGCCCGCAGCATCGATCTGCGGGTTTTTTATTTATAATAGGCACTAAAAAGGCCATGCTTAATTATTTTTATTTTTAAGATTGCTATGCAGATACTGTAAAATAATTGAATAGAAAGCCAATTTTCAGTAATATCGCAAAACTTTTCATCCTTTATTTGTTATTGGCAATTCGCTTTTACAAAATATCTCTAAAGCCAGTTGATAACGATTAAATTTTATATAAATAAAATGGCCAAACGATTGCCCGAAAATTACTGATATGAATAATCGAAACTACACTTTGCCAATTATCCTGGTAACATCATTATTTTTTTTATGGGGATTGGCCTATGGCCTTTTGGATGTATTGAATAAACACTTCCAGGAAACACTGAATATAACCAAAGAACGCTCAACCTTATTGCAGGCTGCCTATTTCGGTGCTTATTT
>Ga0068852_100000947_pt1 | contig 19091 bp, 10 predicted proteins | sample KBSCornC22_FD_66594 | JGI IMG/M metagenome (GOLD analysis project Ga0068852, IMG submission 66594) | Corn rhizosphere microbial communities from Kellogg Biological Station, Michigan, USA - KBS Corn C2-2 | ecosystem: Host-associated > Plants > Roots > Rhizosphere > Soil ... | reverse complement strand
GGCGGGCTCGTCTTCTACGGGACGATGGACGGCTGGTTCAAAGCGGTCGACGCGCGGACCGGCAAGCTCTTGTGGCAGTTCAAGGCCGGAAGCGGGATCATCGGCCAGCCGATCAGCTATCGCGGGCCCGACGGCCGGCAATATATCGCCGTGGTCGCGGGGGTCGGCGGCTGGGCGGGCGCGATCGTGTCGGCCAACATGGACCCCAAGGATCCGACCGGCGCGCTCGGCTTCGCCAACGCCGTCAAGGACCTGCCCCTCAAGTCGACCGCGGGAGGCATCCTCTATGTCTTCACGCTTCCGCGCTAGCGTCCTCCTGATCGGCGCCGCGGCGCTGACGCTCTCCGCGTGCAACCGCGAGGAGCACCACAGCCGCGCCAAGCCGATCGGCGAGACCGTCCCGGCCGGTGAAAGCCCGCCGACTATCTTCCCCGGGAGCAGCAACCCCCCGCCCCTCGACGTTCGCGCGAGCTTTTACGACAACAACGCCAACGCGATCTCGCAAGGGCAGCAGCTCTACATGCAGATGAACTGCGTCGGCTGCCACAGCCACGGGGGCGGCGGCATGGGCCCGCCGCTGATGGACGACGAATGGCGCTACGGCGAGCGCATCGACCAGATTGCCACGACCATCGCCGAAGGCCGCCCGAACGGAATGCCGGCCTGGCGCGGCAAGCTGACCGAAGACCAGATCTGGGACCTTGCGGCTTACGTCCGCTCCCTGTCCGGGCTCCCGAGCAAGGATGCGGTTTCGAGTCGTTCGGAATCGATGAGCGCGGGGACGCCGCAGACGCTGACGGCGCATCCCGAAACCAACAATTCGGACGCGGCCCAGCAATGAAACTCGCGTCGTGCGCCAAGGCAGCTGTGCTTCCGCTGCTTGTCGGCGCATGCCAGTACCAGCGCTATCAGAGCGACTTCGGACGAGCCGGGGTCGAGGACCGCGACTTCCTGACGCTGTTCTGGATTTTCCTCGGCGTCTGCGCCTTCATGTACGTGCTGGTGATCGCCTTCCTGCTGGCCGGCATCGCGCGGCGCAACCGCGCGCTCGAAGCCAACATCGTCGAGAGCGGCCGCCACCATGAATCGCATCCGCTGATGCGGTCGGGCCTGATCGGCTGGGGAGCACTGATCGGCGTCGGCCTGATTGGGCTCACCATCGCCAGTTTCTTCGCCGACCGCTCGATGGCCGAGGCGGCTCGCAACGACAAGCTGTCGGTGACGATCACCGGCAACCAGTGGTGGTGGGACATCGTCTACAATTCCGCCGATGCGTCGAAGACGCTCCGCACGGCCAACGAGCTTCATCTTCCGGTCGGCGTTCCGACGCACATCATCCTTCACTCGGGTGACGTGATCCACAGCTTCTGGGTGCCGAGCCTTGCCGGCAAGCAGGACCTCATCCCGGGCCGCGAGAACGGTATCACCGTCGTTCCGAAGGTCACGGGCATGTTCCGCGGCCAGTGTGCCGAATTCTGCGGCACCCAGCACGCGCATATGTCGCTGGTCGTCGTCGTCGAATCCTATCCCGACTTCCTCAACTGGTGGCACCATCAGCTCCAGCCCGCGCCGGTGCCGCGGACGCCGCTGGCGATGGCCGGCTACAAATATGTGGTGAGCGGCCCGTGCAGCGCGTGCCATAATATCGGCGGGACGCCGGCAAGCGGCCAGATCGCTCCCGACCTCACCCACCTTGCCAGCCGCCGAAGCCTGGCCGCGGGAACGCTGCCGATGAGCACCGGCAATCTCTATGGCTGGGTCGAGGACCCGCAGTCGCTGAAACCCGGCGTGAAGATGCCGACGATCGGCCTTGAGCCCGACCAGCTGCATGCGGTCGTCGCCTATCTCGAGACCCTGAAATGACGGACGTTCGCGCCGACACTTTCGACGCCATGCCCGCGCGTGAGCGTGAGCGCATCCGCGTCGAGGAGGAAAACCGCCGCTTCGCCCAGGAACGCAAGAAAATCGCGCGCGACGGCCCGAAGCTCAGGGGCGAGAAGCTCGCGGCGCGCCTCGACCTCACCTGGCGCCGGCCGCCCGGAATCATCGGCTGGCTGGCAACGGTCGACCACAAGGAGATCGGCCGCCGGTACATCCTAACCGCCCTCGCATTCCTGGCGCTCGGCGGCGTTCTTGCGCTGGCGATGCGGCTCCAACTCGCGAAGCCGGACAGCGCGCTGATCGGGGCCGACCGCTACAACCAGCTATTCACCATGCACGGCTCGACGATGATGTTCCTGTTCGCCGTGCCGGTGATGGAGGGCGTCGCGGTGTACATCATCCCGCTGATGCTGGGGACGCGATCGACCGCCTTCCCGCGCCTCAACGCGTTCAGTTACTTCATGTACCTGTTCGGCGGGCTGATGCTGTGGATCGCGTTCGTCCTCAACGTGGGTCCGGACATGGGCTGGTTCGCCTACACGCCGCTTTCGGGCCCCGAGTTCTCGCCCGGCAAGCGGGCCGACGTGTGGGCGCAGATGATCACCTTCACCGAGGTGTCCGCGCTCGCCGCCGCGGTCGTGCTGGTGTGCACGATCCTCAAGGCTCGGGCGCCCGGCATGACCCTCGCGCGCATGCCGCTTTTCGCGTGGGCAATGCTGGTGCAGGCCGCGATGATCATCTTCGCGATGCCCGCGGTCGCGCTCTGCTCGAGCATGCTGATTTCCGACCGCACGCTGGGCACCAATTTCTACAACGCGGCCGAACATGGCGACGCACTGCTGTGGCAGCACCTGTTCTGGTTCTTCGGGCATCCAGAGGTCTACATCATCTTCATTCCCGCGACGGGCTTCGTCAGCGAGATCACCGCGACCTTCTGCCGCCGGCCGGTGTTCGCTCACGCGGTCGTCGTGCTGGCGCTGATCTCGACCGGCATCCTCGCGTTCGGCCTGTGGGTCCACCACATGTTCGCGACCGGCCTGCCCCGCGTAGGCTACAGCTTCTTCACCGCGGCGAGCATGTCGGTCTCGATCCCGACCGGCCTGCAGATCTTCTGCTGGCTAGCGACCATCTGGGACGGCCGGCCGCGCTTCCAGGTGCCGATGCTGTACGTCGTTGGCTTCATCGTCACCTTCGTCATCGGCGGCCTCACCGGCGTGATGGTTGCCGCCGTTCCGCTCGACCTCCAGCTCCACGACACCTATTTCGTGGTCGCCCACTTCCACTACGTGCTGATCGGCGGCGCGGTGTTCCCGCTGCTCGGGATCCTGACCTTCTGGTATCCGAAGATCACCGGGCGGATGATGGACGAGACGCTCGGCAAGATCGGTTTCTGGATGCTGTTCCTGGGCTTCCAGCTCGCCTTCTTCCCGATGCACTGGAGCGGCATGCTCGGCATGCCGCGGCGGGTCTACACCTATCCCGCAGGCCTCGGGCTCGAGATTCCGAACATGCTTTCCACGGTCGGCGCGTTCGTGGTCGCGCTCGCGGTGGTCCTGTTCGTCGTCAACGGCGTCATGTCGCTCTATCGCGGAGTCATTGCCGGGCCCAATCCGTGGGGCGCGACGACCCTCGAGTGGCTCACCAGCTCGCCCCCGCCGGTCTACAATTTCGCCCACATTCCGGTGGTCGAGAGCGAAACGCCGCTGTGGGACGCGCCGGAAGGCGAATTCCCGGTCGTCACCGGCCTGCGCGTCGACCAGAAGGAAATGCTGCTGACGACCGTGGTCGCTGCGGCACCCGACACGCGCGAGCCGGTGCCCGAGCCGAGCCTGTGGCCGTTCATTTCGGCTTGCGCGGTCGGAGTCGTATTCGTGACGTCGATCTTCTCCGCCTGGGCCGTGGCGGTCGGCGTGATCCCGTGCTTCATCGCGCTGACGGCGTGGTTCTGGCCGAAGGAGCTCAAGCGCAATCCCGAGCCGGTTATCACATGATCCTGGAGCCGCGCTTCACCGACGACCTGTCGGACCTGCCGACCTTCAAGTTCGGGCCGAGCAGCCTCACCTGGTGGGGGATCATCGGCTTCATGGTGATCGAGGGCGCAGGCTTCGCGCTCGCCTTCGCCGCCTATTTCTTCATCATGGGCCACGAGCAGGGATGGCCACCCGAGGGCCGCGTCCCGCCCGACATTCTCGCGGGCACGCTCTTCACCATCGTGATCCTCCTCAGCGAAATTCCGAACACCATCATCAAGCGAGCGGCCAAGGCGGGCGACGTTCCGACGATCCGGCTTCTGCTTCCGGTCATGGTCGCCGTCGGAGTCGTCCTGCTGATCATCCGCGGCTTCGAGTTCAACAGCCTCAATTGCCGCTGGACCGACGATGCCTACGGCTCGATCATCTGGGCGCTTCTGCTTCTCCACGCGGGCCATATCCTCACCGACTGGCTGGACACCGTGGTGCTGTGCGCGCTGATGTACACGCCCGTCGCCTACGAGCCGCGGCGCTGGGGCGATGTCGACGAGAACAGCATGTACTGGCGCTACGTCTGGCTGCTGTGGATTCCGATTTACCTGATGATCTACTGGGTGCCCCGGCTGTGAACAGCGAGCGAATCCGCGACCGCTTCATGCCGTGGGCAGGGATCGCGCTCGGAACGCTCGGCGCCGGGTTCGCGCATCAGCTTGGCGCCGACTCGACCTTCCAGGATTGCCGCGCCGGAAGCCCGTTGATCATCGTCATCGGCACCATCGTCGGCCTCTCACTGGTGGCGCTCGGAGCGCTCGGCTCGTGGCGGGTCTATGGCGGCGACGGCGAGACACCCGCCCGCCGGATGCTCGCCACCGTTTCGCTGATGTCCTGCGTCATTTTCAGCATTGCCATCATCCTCCCCTTCATCGCGGCGATGATCATTCCGGGATGCTGGCAATGAGGCTCGTGGCGGCGCTCGCGCTGTTGCTCTGGACAGGGCCCGCAATGGCGCATGGCGGCGACCACGACGGCCCGCTCACATGGACGCTGAGCCCCGATCTCATTATCCCGCTCGGGCTCGCATTACTGATTTATGCGGTCGGGTGGGCGCGGCTGTCGAAGCGTGCGTCGACGCCTGTCCGGCCGGCGCTCTTCCTGTCGGGCTGGACGGTGCTTGCGCTATCGTTGATGTCGCCGCTCCACGAGGCGGGCGAACGCAGCTTCACCATGCACATGATCGAGCATGAGCTGATCATGCTCGTGTCCACGCTGCTGCTCGCTTCGTCGAATGCCGGCGGCGTGCTCGCCTGGGGCCTGCCTCGGCCGCTCCGGCTCGCGCTCGGCGGCGGCTGGAAGTCGCCGCTCCAGCGGTTGTGGAAGCGCCTGACCGAACCCGTGACCGCGACGGCGATTCAGGCCGCGGTCCTGTGGGGATGGCACGCGCCCCCGCTGTTCGACCTCGCGCTCGACAGCTTCGGCTGGCATATCGTCCAGCACGCGTGCTTCTTCGCGAGCTCCTTGCTGTTCTGGTGGGCGATGCTTCATCCGCGCGACCGTGGCTCGGGTTACGGCGTCTCCGCCGCGTGCCTGTTCGCGACGTCGCTGATCGGCGGTGCGCTCGGCGCGCTGATGAGCTTTTCCGCCTCGCCGTGGTACGCGCAATATGCGGCGATGGGGATGACCGGCGTCGGTCTCGACCCGGTCGACGACCAGCGGCTTGCCGGTCTCATCATGTGGATCCCGGGCGGGCTCGTGCACGGTGCCGCGGCGCTCGCGCTCGCCTACAAGTGGCTCAAGGCATCGGAGGGAGGCGCCAGTGCTGCGGTCACTCTCCACTAAGGTCCTTTTCGCGATCCTTGCAGCGCTGATCTTCCTGGTCGCGCTGATCGCGATCCTTCGCGAATATGTCCAGCAGCGGCACCGCTTGCGGGAGCATGCCGCGACCATCGCCCAGGGCGACCCGAGTCGCGGCGAAGCGATGTTCATCCAGTACGGCTGCGGCAGCTGCCACTCGCTCAAGAACGTCCGCACGGCGACCGGAATGGTCGGGCCGCCGCTCGACGGGATTGCGCTCCGGGTGATCATCGGCGGGCATCTGTCGAACACGCCGGCCAACATGGAGCATTGGATCCGCGATCCACAGCACGTCTCGCCGGGCACGGCGATGCCCGATCTCGGCGTCAGCGAAGGCGACGCGCGCGACATCACCGCCTTCCTTTATACCCGCGCCAAATAGCCTAGCGCAGCCGCACCCCGATCCACAAAGTGCGCGGCGTCGCGCGCTCGATCGAGCGGTCGCCGTTGATCCCCGCCATGACCAGCGCATTGGTGAGGTTCTCCGCCCGCGCAACCAGCTGCACGCGCGGCATCAGCGGCCAGGCCGCATAAGCGTCGAGGGTCGTCGCGCCCTTGAGCACGTCGCTGTTGAGGTCGTCGTCGAACTGCGCGCCGATTCGCCGAAGCGCCAGCTGCACGCCTTTGCCGCCGCGCTGCCAGCTCACCGCGGCGGTGCCCGCGAACCTGGGCGTCTGCGCCGGGCGCAGGCCGTCGAGGAACGCCGCGGCGCCGCTACCCTCGACGCGCGCATGGGTGAGGCTTGCGCCTCCGCTGATCGACCACGGCCCGTCGGTCCATCCGGCCGACGCTTCGAGCCCGCGCACTTTCACCGCATCGACATTCTCGCGCTCGAAATAGGTGCCGCTCGCGCCGACGAAGCCGACTCCCGGGAACGTGCCGGGTCCTTTGCCGAGAGTCACGTTGGCGATGGCGTCCCTGAGCCGGTTGTCGAACGCGGTGAGGGAGGCCGTGAACGGGCCATGCGCATAATCGAGCCCAGCTTCGACGCCGGCGAGCCGCTCGGGCTTCAGATTGGAGTTCGCCGCCGTCGCGTCGGAGCCCGCGCGGAACGGCCGGAACAGCTCGTTGAGCGTCGGCATGCGCCAGCCAAGATACGCCGCCGAGCGGAGGCTGAAGCCGCCGCCGACGGGCGCGCTGATGCCGCCGCGCGCCGTCGGCAGCCAACCGCCGCGCGGCGCGTCATGCACATCGGTCAACACCGCGCCCGTGGCGATCGTCTGCTCGAACAGATGGCCGTCGCCGATGCTCCAATGGTCGATGCGCCCGCCGCCCGTCAGGGTCGCCCGGCCGAGATCGGCGGTCGCTTCGGCGTAAGCCCCCGCGGTCCAGCTTTCGCCGCCGGCTGCACGGCGCCGCGTCGGCTCGCCCGCGACATAGGAGAAGAATTCGCGCGACTCGCCGCTGGTCCTTCGGGCGTCGCCGCCGAGGCGCAGCTCGATCCCGTCGGGCATCGGCGGACGAACCTCGATGCTCCCGCCGGTACCCGTCGACGGGACGCTATATTGAAGCGAGACGCGGTTCGCCGCCGTGCGGCCGGCGCTCACGCTTGCGAAGCTGCTCATCAGGTTGCGCCGCTGCCAGTAGCCGAGCGCCGTCCACTGCCATTCGCCGCGCCCGACGAGCCGCAGCGAAGCGTCCGCTCCGTTGGTGCGATTGACGGTGAAGTCGGTCCCGCGCGTCCGCCAGTCGTGGAAGGCGTCGACGCTTGCCTGCAGCTCGGTGTCCGCGGCGACCGGCGCGACCCACCGCGCGCGGCCGCTCCATTCGCTGTAGGGTGCCGGTCCGTCGGCCGGGCCCCGCGTGCTCGCGGTCACCGGAATGAAACCGTCGCTGCGCTCCTCGCGCGCCGAAATGCTGAGCACGCCGCCCGCGGCGTCGACGCCGACGCGGCCCCGCGCCTCGAGCGAATCCCGGCTTCCGCCGTCGAGCTCGCCGGACACGCCCGCGTCCGACCGGCTCGTCATTTCGATCGTTCCCGCGAGCGCGCCGGGGCCGTTCGCGACGCTTCCGCCGCCGCGCACGACCCGGATCCCCGCGAGGTCCTGCGGGTCGTAGGCAGGCCAGTTCACCCATCCGCCGAACGGATCCGCCTGCGGCACCCCGTCGAGCTCCAGCAACGCCCGGCTCGAGGCATTGCCGCCGAGCGCGCGCAGGGTCACGCCCTGGCTCGTCGGATGGCCGCTGCGCGCGTCGGAGCGGCGAAACAGCTCGAGCCCCGGGACTTCCTTGAGAAGCTGGTCGAGCTCGTGACTCGGCGATTGTTCGATCTGGCGCTTTGAAATCCGCTGCACGTCGTAGACGCGATCGGCCTTCGGCTCCGGCAACGGGTTGCCGGTGACGATGATCGCCGCTTGCGGCGGTTGCGGCGGAAGCACTGCGGCCACGCGGTCAGAGGATGTCGTTCAGTGTCGCGGCGACCGTCAGCAGGCTGGTTGCGGCGACGGCGAGCAGCGCCCACGGCGCCCACCAAGGCCATGAAAGGCGATGCGTTTCGTCGAGTTTCGGCATCGCTCGCGACAATGCGCGAACGGCCCGCCGGCTCCAAATTAAATTCTCGTTCCGGGACAGGGACTCCCGCGAGTGCTGCCCCGATCGTTTAAATTCGAGTTGCTGATCGTGGTTTAAATTGCTCTAAATCCTATCGATCTCCGGGGCGACTCGGGGGGCTCATAACGGGGAAAGGGGCGCCCCGGTGACACTCGGGGTCCATACAGGTCGGAAATCCGGCGCCGCGCGGCGGCGTTTCGCATGCCTGATGTCGTGCGCGACTCTCGTGGCCGCGCCGGCTGCAGCGGCAGCGCAGACTCCGCCGCCGACGCTTCCGCCGACGCGCGAGGAAGTCACCCGGCCCGTTTCTCCTCCGCCCGCGCCGCAAGCGCCACGGCTCGAGGTCGAAGGCGGTATCGAGCGGGCGCCGTGCGCGCTCGACGGTCCCGAATTCCGCTCGATCCACTTCGTCGTTCGCGGCGCCGAGTTCGAGGGCCTCAAGGGACTCACGCGCGAGCAGCTCGCAAGCGCCTACGCGCCGTTCGTCGGCCATGACGTGCCGATCTCCGTCGTGTGCGAAATCCGCGACCGCGCCGGGACCATCCTGCGCAACGCCGGCTACATCGCCGCGGTCCAGGTGCCGGAGCAGAAGATCACGGACGGCACCGTTCGCTTCCAGGTACTCATGGCGCACCTCACGCAAGTGCGGGTCCGCGGCGATGCGACCGGCGCCGAACGCGTGCTCGCAGGCTATCTCAACCAGCTCACGAAACAGCCGGTCTTCAACCGCTACGACGCCGAGCGCTATCTCCTGCTCGCGAGCGATCTCCCGGGCTATACGGTTCGCCTGACGCTGCGGCCGGCGGGCACCGCGCCCGGCGACGTGATCGGCGACGTTACCGTCCAGCGTACACCCGCCTACGTCGACTTCAACGTCCAGAACGGCGGCTCGCACGAGCTCGGCCCGTGGGGCGGCCTGCTCCGCGCCGAGCTGTTCGGGCTGACCGGGCTCGGCGACCGCACGTCGCTGTCGATCTTCAGCACCGCGGACTTCCACGAGCAGCAGACGGTCCAGCTCGCGCACGACTTCCGACTCGGCCCGCAAGGCCTCGTCGTTTCGGACGCCTTCACCTACGCCTGGGCGCGTCCGACCGTCCCCAATGCGCACGTGCTCGCGAACACGCTGCTCAACACGTTCGGGCTCAGCTATCCGCTGCTGCGGCGGCAGGCGGAGACCATCCGCGCGTCGGGCGGTCTGGATTACGTCAACCAGGACGTGAGGCTGAACGGAATCCCGCTCAGCCGGGACCGCCTGCGGGTGGCCTTCTTCCGCGCCGGAGTCGACGCGGTCGCGACCGATTTTGCCGATCTTCGCTATTCGCAGGCCGAGCCGCCGTGGCACTTCGGTGCGTGGGTCGAGCTGCGCAAGGGCCTGCATGTGCTCGGCGCGACCGACTGCGGCGCGGACAGCGCCGACTGCATCGCCGCCGGCGGGACTCCGCCGAGCCGCCTCGACGGCCGGTCCGACGCGGCCGTTCTGCGCTACAGTGCCGGGGGCGAATATCGTCCCGTGCCGCGGCTCACCTTCGCGCTCAACGCCCGCGCGCAATATGCATGGAAGCCACTGATGAGCTTCGAGCAGTTTGCCGCCGGCAATTATACGGTCGGCCGAGGCTACAACCCCGGCGCGCTTCTCGGCGACACGGGCTTCGGAACACAGGCCGAAGTGCGCATCGGCAGCACGGTCCCGGTGAACGCGCGCAAGGCCGCGCTGGAAGGCTATGTCTTCTGGGATCATGCGTTCGTGCGCGATCGCGGCCACACGGTGATCACGCCCGGCCCCGATCATCTCGATTCGGTCGGCACCGGCGCGCGCATCGCCTGGCGCCGCTTCACGATCGACGCCGCGATGGCGGCCCCGCTGACCCGCATCGGCTCCCCCGCGCGCAAGCCGCCTCTTCGCTTTCTCGTGTCGCTTACGACCAGGCTCTTTCCTTGGAGCTATGAATGATGCCCAGCGCAACGCCCGCGTGCCGCCCGAGCCGGAACAGGCTTCTCATTTCCTGCGCCACGGTGGCGATGGCGACCGCCGCGCTGCTGCCCCAAAAGGCGGATGCCCAAGCCTTCCAGGGGCGCATCAACAGCAGCGTCGGATCCGTTACCCGCACCAACACGACAGCGACCAGCGAGACGATCACGATCGGCTCGTCGACCGCGACGATCAACTGGACTCCGACCGGCCAGCCGAACGGCAGCGGCAACATCGATTTCCTGCCCTCGGGCAATGTCGCGACCTTCCAGGGAACGGCAAACGCGGGCGACTACACCGTGCTCAATCGGATCATCCCCGGCGGCTCGACGCCGATCGAGCTCAACGGCACGATCAACGCTCTCCTCAGCGACTCGTCGACCGGCGGCAACATCTGGTTCTACAGCCCGAACGGAATCCTCATCGGCGCCAATGCGGTCTTCAACGTCGGCGGCCTGCTGCTCACGACCGCCGATCCGGGAAGCAACTGGAGCACCTCGGCAGGCGGCTTCGCCGCGACCGCGCCGTGGGTCGCGGCACCCGGATCGTTCGTGACCGTGAGCCAGGGCGCGCAGATCAACGCGGCGAACAGCTACGTCGCGATGGTCGCGCCGAGGGTTACTCAGGCGGGCACCGTCAACGTCAACGGGTCCGCGGCCTATGTCGCCGCCGATCAGGTCACCATGACCGTCAACCAGGGCCTGTTCGATATCGCGGTCGACGTCGGCACGGACGACCCGAACGGCATCGTCCATAGCGGCACGACGACCGGCGCGGCGAACGCGACCGCCGCCGACAACCACAGCATCTACATGGTCGCGGTGCCGAAGAACTCGGCGCTGACGATGCTGCTGCAGGGCGGCCGGGTCGGCTTCGGCGATGCCGTCAGCGCCGACGTCCAGAACGGGCAGATCATCCTTTCTTCGGGTTACAGCGTCGGCGACGACGGCGCCGGCAAGGCGGTCTTCAACGGATTGCAGCTCGGCAGCTCGATCGGCGGCCCCGCGGCCGGAATCACGATCGACGGCGGCAAGTTCAGTTCGTCCGTAAACGGGGCCGCGACGGGCGACATCCTCGCGCAAGGCAGCGACGGCTCCGGCACCGGCGGAACGCTGGAGTTCGACGGCAACGTTACGCTCCAGGGGCTGCTTTCGTCGAGGCTCATCGCCAACGCGGGCGACACCGTCACGGTCGGCGGGAGCGCCAACATCACCGCCGACGATTTCAAGTCGTTCGTCGGCGACAGCAGCGCCACGAATGTCGACGCGCGCGGAGGAACCGCGGAGATTCGCGCCGCAACCGGCGGCTCGATCGCCATCAACGGGTCGGCCGCGGTGTCGGCGAATGCCGCCTCCACCGTCAACACGGCGACCGCTTACGGGGGAATTGCCTACGGCGGCACGGCGCTGATCGATTCGCAGGGCGGGACAATCACCATCGGCGGCTCGACGAACGTGTTTGCGCTCGCGGCTGCCGACATGGCCGACAATGGCTTCGACGGCCGCGACTCCCAGGGCGGGCAGGCGAAGGTGACGGCGGCCAGCGGCGGCTCCGTGTCGATCGGCGGCGCTCTCCAGGTTAACGCCGACGGCGACGGCAGCTTCAGCGCGCTTGAATCGGGCGGCACCGGCGGCCCAGGCGTCGGCGGCTATGCGGCGCTGTCAGCCGACGGCGGCGCTTCGATCAACATTTCGGGCCAGACGATCGTTTCGGCGACCGGCTATGGCGGCGGTCTCATCAACAGCACGGGCGGCACCGGCGGCCTCGGTCAGGGCGGCGAAGTCGACCTTCTGGCGACGAACGGCGGCACCATCGGCCTCGGGTCGACGGCCTATTTCAACGCCGCGGGTTTCGGGCAACCTTTCGGGACTCCTTCACAGCAGACGGCGCTGCAAGGCGGCGAAGGTGACGGCGGCGAGACCTATATGAACATCGATGGCGGCAGCGTCACGGCCGCCGGCGATCTCAATCTCTTCGCAGACGGCCGCGGCGGCAGCGGAATGACGGGCGGCGACGGCTTCGGCGGCAGCGCTTACGCTGACATGTACGAGGGGACGGGAGGAGCGCTCAACGTCGCCGGCCAGCTGACCGTGCGCGCCGGCGGACAGGGCGGGAATGCCGTGGCGAACGCGAGCGGCGCCGGCGGTGCAGGCGGGAGCGGCACCGGCGGATATGCCGAGCTGTTCGTTTCCGATTACACGCAGGACGCCCCAAGCACCGTGTCGCTCGGAAGCGCCGACATCAGCGCCGACGGTTTCGGCGGTATCGGCGGGGATGGCCTGACCGGCGGCACCGGTGGGACCGGCCACGGCGGCGAAGCCGATCTCGACCTCGAGACCGGCTCTGTCGCCACCGGCAATCTGTCGATTACCGCGGCAGCGACAGGCGGCACGGGCGGCACGGGATCGTCCGGCGCCGGCGGTATCGGCGGGGACGCGTACGGCGGCTCCGCTTACGGCTATATCGGAACGAAGGTCCCGGCGGACATCCGGTCGACGGTGCAGGCTCTCGGCGGCAATGGTGGCAGCGGCACGGTCCAGGGGGACGGCGGCTATGCCCAGGGCGGCAGCAGCTTTTTCTATGTCGACTCGGGCGGCGAGCTCGACGGCAGCCTCGACCTGACCGCGAAGGCGATCGGCGGAAGCGGTGCCAACGGCGGCGAAGGCGATGGCGGCGAGGCCGACCTGGAGGTGACCGGCGCGGTCAACGCGCCTTCGATGAACCTCGACGCAAGCGGCACCGGCGGCACCGGGAACAGCGGCGACGGCGGCTTCTCCGAAGGGGGTTATGCCGATCTCGACATCTACGGCGGGAGCGTCGACGTAACCAACGGGCTGCGGATCGACGCCAACGCGAACGACATTTTTGACGAGGCCTTGAACGTGATCGGCGCCAAGGGCGCGGTCAACGGCGGCGATTCTCTCGGCGGAGAGGCCGGGATCGACATCTATGGCGGCTCGCTTACCGTCGGCGGCGAAACCGACATCGTTGCACGTGGAGTGGGTGGCAGCGGCGGTGCCAACGACGGGGCAACCGGTGGCAGCGGCGGCTATGGCGAAGGCGGCGACGCCTACTTGTACATCGACGGCTCCAGCGTCTGCACGACGATTTGCGGCGCGGCGATCACCCCGGCAGCCGCGAGCGGGATAAGCGTCACGCTCAACGACCTGCTGATGAACGCCAACGGCCGAGGCGGGACCGGCGGCACTGCAGCGACAGGCGGCGCCGGCGGGGAAGGCGACGGCGGATCGGTCGACGTCGAAACCTACGACAGCAACTTCACGGCTCGGGACATCGAGACAAACGCCAACGGCATTGGCGGAATAGGCGGCAGCGGCTCCGACGGACTGGGCGGCGACGGCGGCAGCGGCTTCGGCGGCGACGGCTATCTCGACACGGCCGGCACCGTGCAGGCAGCCTCGCTGTTCATGACCGCCCACGGCACGGGCGGCGCCGGCGGCAGCGGAACCGCCGGGTCGGGCAACGGCGGCGACGGCGACGGCGGATATATCGACGGCTATCTCGACAGCACCGCAATCGTCACCGTCGACGGCAGCGGCGGCGGCGATCCGACGCTTGCAGGCATGTTCCGCCTCAGCGCGGCCGGCATCGGCGGCGACGGCAACAATGGCGGCACCGGTTACGCCGGCGATGTCTATTTCGATGTCGATGGCTCGCTCGCCGGCGCCGCGCTGCTGCAGGTGACGGGGCAGGCGTTCGGCGGACAGGGCCTCGGCGGCTCGGGCGGCGACGCCTACGCCGACGACGGCGAGGCTACTCTCAACGTCTACGGCTCCGTCGATGCGCCGCGAGTCATCGTTGGCGGCAGCGCGACTGCCGGCAACGGAGCAACCGCCGGCGGAACTGCCAATGGCGGCTATGCGGAGCTCTATCTCGCGGGGTCGGCGACCTCCGGCGACGTCGCGGTCCAGGCCAACGCCACTGCCGGGAACGGCGCCAGCGGCAATGGCGGCATGGCGAACGGAGGAGAATCGAGCCTGTCGATCGACGGCGGCTCGCTAACCGTCGCCTCCACTTCTGGCGGAACGCACGTCACCGCGGATGCGAGCGGCGGCGGCGGCGCGAGCGGCGGCTCTGCCCAGGGCGGCGTTTCGACGGTCGAAACAAGCGCGAACGGCGGCAGCCTCGACACCAGCTACCTCGAGCTTCACAGCAGCGGCCTGGGCGGCGTCGGAGTCACGGCCGGCGGAAGCGGAGCCGGCGGCGCAGCGGAGCTGCTGGTTGCGGGCTCGCTGAACAGCGGCGCGAGCGCCAGCGTCAAGCTCGGCTCGGCCTCGGTTGCGAGCAACGGCTCGGGCGGTACCGCATCCGACGCAGGGGCGACCGGCGGAAGCGGCGCCGGCGGTGAGGTGGCGATCGATTTCGGCGCCGCTTCGCCCGCGGTGGCGGGCACCAGCTTCAACGTTTCCGCCGATGGAAACGCCGGGGTTGGCGCAGCCGGCGCCGGGAACGCGCTCGGCGGCGGTGTTTCGCTTGCGGCTCCTTCGGTCAGCTTCGCGGACGCCTCGTTCTCGGCGCTCGGGGCCGGCGGGACGATCGATCTCGGTGACATCGACTCGACCGGAGAGTTACACCTGCAGAGTGGCGGCGACATCAGCTTCGGCAACGTCAGCGCCGCGCATCTTTCTTTCGAGTCCGACACCGGCGCCGTCACCGGCGGCAACATCACGGCGACGGATCGCATCGACGGCAATTCGAACGGCGCCGTCGTGCTCGGCAACCTCAGCGCCGGGCCCGGTCTGCCGACCGGCGACGGCAAGGATTTCTCGGTCGCCATCACCTCGGGCACGTCGATCCAGGTCGGAGATGTCGCCGCCGCCGGAAACGTCGGCTTCGCCACGCCCGGCGGCCTTGCAGCGGGCAACATCACCTCGGGCGACGTCTTCCTTGCGATGATCGGGGGCGATCTCGCGACCGGTTCGATCACGACTCGCACCACGGGCCGCGTCTATATAGGCGACGCGTCGATGTTTGCCGCGGCCGGCGGGCCGGACAATTTCGATCCCAGCGCCGTGCTTGCGCTCGATCCCGTTGCGACGGGCGGGGGGATCGCCATCGGCGGACCGGTCTCGACCGGCACGATGCAGGCGTCGGCGGGCGGCGCGATCTCCGTCGCGAACGTCACTGCCGCCTCGTCGGTGGACCTCACGTCGGGCGGCCTGGCGACCTTCAACGGCACCGTATCGGCTCCGAACATTACAGTGACCTCGGGCGACATCGACGTCGCCGCGGGCGCGTCGCTCGGCATTCACGGAGTGACGTCGCTGATCACGCTCAACGCCGTCAGCGACCAACCCGTGCTCGTCGGCGCGCTGACCGGTTCCGACGGCCAGTATGTGCTCGACGAGCAGGGCGACATCGCAACCAATGCGCTGGTCCTCAACGCGGTTTCGCCGGGCGGCGGGACAGCACCGGACATCCAGATCGGTACAGTCACGATCGATGGCAGCCAGAGTGCCGGCGGCGGGATTTCGAGCATCGCAGTCAACACCAGCAGATCGATCCTGGTCGAAGGGGCAGTCAACTACGGCAATGCCGGCGCCAGCGACTCGCTCGCGCTGAATGCCGGCGGCAATATCGAGGTGAATACCGCGACCGGCAGCATCGCGATGACCAACGGCTCGGCCCTCGCCGGATCGCTGACTCTTTCGGGCGCCAACATCTGGGTCGCCGATCAGTCGATCCTCACCGCGCTCGAGCAGGACCCCACCTCGGTAACCGCCGACGAGCTGTCGGCGAACAGCGGCACGTCCAAGCCGGACGGCTATGTCTCCGCCGGAGGCGTCGCCGTCGACGTCGGCAGCAGCTTCCTCGTCCAGAACAGCGGAACGCTCGACGATCTCGGCGGGATTACCGTCGGCGACGGCGGGCTGACCATCAACGCGGGCCAGCCGGCCGCCGGCTTCGCGCGAGCGGCCGAAGCGACGACGCCTTCGTTCGACATCTACGGCCGCCAGGACAAGTCGGACGGCACCGCCGTCACTGGCGACGCGTTCGCGGCGTCGGTCACGACGTCCGGCGCGTTCGCGGCGGACTCGCTCATCAATGGCTGTCCGGTGGGCGGCTGCGCGCCACCGCCGCCGCCTCCGCCTCCTCCGGCGCCGCCCGCCGCGACCGCATCGGACCAGGTGCTCGGACCGCTCGCGTCCGCCGACGCCGGGATCGGCGACGATCAGCAGTCGGAGGAAGACAAGAAGAAGGACAATGGCGACGACGAGGACGAGGGCATCAACGCCTCGCTCCGCCTCATCAACACCGGCCCGATCAATCTCGACCAGCGGATCGACGAGCCGGTGACGAGTGGAAACGACGTCGACTTCGACCTCGGGCCACCGCCCGGGGCGAATTGAGCGGAGGATCGCATGATGAGGATAATCCTGGCGATCGCAGCGGCGCTGTCATTCTTTGCCGCCGCAACTCCCGCCACGGCCGCGCCGCTCAGCGTCCGCGACAGTTTCCGCATCGGCGATTCGGGAACGATCTTCTGCTCGGCGCAAAGCACCGCGACTGACCCGGTGCTCGGGACCATGTTCGACATCGGCTATTCGGTGACCTGCCGCGACGCCGCGTTGCCGGTCGGCAAGCTGTACAAGCTGCGCGATTCCGCCGCGGCGATCGCCCGCCTCGCGGCCGACCGCGCGGCGCAGGCGACCTGCTCGCCGCCCCATGCGGTGGCGCTGGCGGGTCTCGGCACGGCGCAGGCGATCGACTGCAAGCTCAAGGAGGCAGCGGTCGCCTATCGCGCCTACCAGCTCAGGCAGGGCAAGCTGCTCTATGCGGCGGAAGGCCTGGCGGGCTACGACAGCGCCCTCCAGCTCGGACTCAGAAGCCTCGTCGCCGACCAGCCGGTGAAGGGTGAGATATCGATCGCCACCACCGGCATTGGCGATCCGGCAGCCTTCGCCCGGGTGCAGGCCGGGACGCTCGATCCGGCCAAGGCGTTGTCCGAGGCGTACCGCCGCAACAATGCCGGAAGCTATGCCGAAGCCGCCGAGTTCTTTGCCGCGGTCGGCAACGATCGCAACTCGCCGCTGAGCCGCGCCGAGGCGCTTGCAAACGAGGCGCTTCAGAAATCGAACCTCGGCCGTTTCGCGGAGGCGGACGCACTGTTCGCACGCGCCGCCGGGCAGGTCGGATCCAACCCGATCGTCGCCAGGCGCCTGCGCAATTATCGTGCGATGCACATGCTCAACCAGGGAAAGCCCAAGGAGGCGCTGGCCGAGCTCGACAAGCCGCTGCCGAAGGCCAGCCGGGACGACGAGGGCTCCGGCGGCACCGGTTCGCTCGCGATCGACGCGGCAACGGCGCAGAGCCTCAACGCGGACTCGAAGTTCGGGCAGGAGCTCGGCGAACAGGCCGAACAACTGCTTCCGACCGAGAAAGCGGCGATTCTCGACGGCCAGGCGCTGCAGCTGCGGGGGACGTCGCTTCGTCTGACCGGCGATCTCGCCGGCGCAAGCGCCGCGCTGCGCAGCGCGGACTCGGCGTTGTCGGCTGTGCGCGACGGCAAGGTTGCCTCGATCATGTGGCTCCGCGCCCAGATCCTCGGCGACCTCGCCGCGATTGCCGAAGAGCAGAAGAACCTGCCCGAGGCCGACGGGCTCTACCGCAAGGCCGTGGCGCTGCTCGAGGTGAATTATCCGGGCTCGGCGGCGCTCCTCAACACCAAGGCGCGGCTCGCCGGTTTCCTCGCCCGAAGCGGCCAGCTTTCGACCGCCGAGGCGATGTTCCACGACATCGTCCATTCGCAGCCCGACACGACCAACCTTCCGCCGTCTTTCGCCAACGTCCTCCGGCCCTATGTCGACCTGCTTCTCAAGAAGGGCAACGATCCCGCCGCGGCGGCCGAGATCTTCGCCGCGACCCAGCTGATGGTTCGCCCCGGCCTGGCGCAGACGCAGGCCGTGCTCGCCCGCGAGCTCACCGGCGGCACCGATGACGCTTCGCGCCTGTTCCGTCAATCCGTGACCCTTTCTCGCCAGGTCGAACGTGCACGGATCGAGCTTGCGCGGCTGTCGGACATCGCCAAGCCGACGGCCGACGAGGCGACCCGCGCGCATGCGCTTCGCGCCGCAGTCGGCCAGACGGAGAAGGAGCAGCTCGCGACGCAGGCCGCGCTGGCAAGCTTCCCGCGCTACCGCGCGGTGTCGAGCGAAATCATTCCGCTGTCCGACCTGCAGAAGATCCTGCGCTCGGGCGAGGCCTATTATCGCATGACGATTGTCGGCGACGAGGTCTACGCGACACTCGTCACGCCGGCCGCAGCGCACGCGGCAAAGCTGAAGGTCAGTGCAAGCCAGCTGTCCGATCAGGTCCAGGCCCTGCGTGAGACCATCTCTACGACCGAGAACGGGCAGCGGACGACCTACCCGTTCGACGTGTCGCTCGCGCACCAGATGTACGGCGAGCTGTTTGGCCCCTTCGCCCCAGAAGTTGCCGCGACGAAGCACCTGATCTTCGAGCCTGACGGGGCGATGCTCCGGCTTCCGCCGAACCTGCTGGTCATGGACCAAGCGTCGGTCGACGCGTATCAGAAGCGCTCCGCCGCCGGGGGCGACGCCGCGTTCGACTTCCGCGGAATCGCATGGCTCGGCCGCGACCGCGACATCAGCACGTCCGTGAGCCCGCGCTCCTTCGCCCAGCTGCGGAACGCTCCGCCGTCCGCCGGACGCAAGGAATATCTCGGGCTCGGCCAGAACACGCCGCCATCGGCGGCTGCGGCCGGCCTGATCCCGGCTGCCGCAGACCGCGACTGCATGCTGCCGATCTCGTCATGGTCTCATCCGATTTCCGCAAAGGAGCTCCAGACCGCGAGCGCGATCCTCCAGCCCTATGACCCCGGCGGAGTC
>Ga0068852_100000945_pt1 | contig 19119 bp, 15 predicted proteins | sample KBSCornC22_FD_66594 | JGI IMG/M metagenome (GOLD analysis project Ga0068852, IMG submission 66594) | Corn rhizosphere microbial communities from Kellogg Biological Station, Michigan, USA - KBS Corn C2-2 | ecosystem: Host-associated > Plants > Roots > Rhizosphere > Soil ... | reverse complement strand
CGAGACAGAGAAGCCAGCGCGACCAAAGTCGGCGGCGGAAACGCGGGAGCGGGCTTGCGCAAGACATGCGCGGATCTTAGTGTCCTGGCGCCAAACTACCAACCACTGTTCATGTGGTTTCTGCGGTTTTTCGCGGTGTTTTGCGCAGTACGCCGCAATGGGCGTCGAGAGAAGCGCCGCGCCACCGTTCGCAAGGACTTGCATGATCCTCGACATCGCGCTGTACCTCGCCATCGGCGCTGCCGCCGGCCTGCTGGCCGGACTGCTCGGCGTCGGCGGCGGACTCATCATCGTTGCCGCGCTCGCATGGCTGCTGCCGTTGCGCGGTTTCGCGCCGGAGCACGTCATGCACGTTGCGCTGGCCACGTCGCTCGCGAGCATCATCCTGACCTCGATCTCCTCGACGCGGTCGCATGCCCGGCGCGGCAGCGTGCTCTGGCCCAGTGTCAAGGCGCTGGCGCCGGGACTGGTGCTCGGTGGTCTCGGCGGCGCGCAGCTAGCCAGCCACCTCCCCGGTAACGCGCTGCGGATATTCGTCGCGGGCTACTGCCTCGTTGCCGCCGCGCAGCTTCGCTACGGACAGGTCCGGCCTGGCCGTTCCGAAAGCGACGCCGCACCGACGGGCCTGCTCATGTTCGGCGCCGGGATCGTCATCGGCATCCTCGCGGCCCTCGTGGGCATTGGCGGCGGCAGCATGACCGTGCCGCTGCTGGTCTGGCTCGGTGTCGCGCCGGTACGCGCCGTGGGCACTTCGGCGGCCTGTGGATTCGCGATCGCCGTCGCCAGCGCGCTCGGCTTTGTCTACGGCGGCCATAGCGTGGGGGCCGAGATGCCGCCTGGGAGCCTGGGCTTTGTTTACCTCCCGGCCGTGGCCGGTATCGCGCTCGCCTCAATCCTGGTCGCCCCGCAGGGCGTGCGTCTGGCCCACGCGCTGTCCGGCGCCGCGCTCAAGCAGGTCTTCGCGGCATTCCTGGTACTGATGGGACTGGTCGTCGCGTTCAGCGGCTAGTTCTGCAGGGGCCGGATGGGTCCGTCCGGAGTACCGCTCTAGTCAAGTCCGGACAAAGTGTTTTACATTCCCTTAACTCCGCGCGCGGCTATCCGCCAAGCGGGGCGTTACGTGGGGAGCCCAGCGCTCCGGTCGATGCTGTCGGGGGACAGTAGCGGCGCCAATCAATCCGGATGGCGAAATCACAGCGGGCGCTTGCGCCGGGAGAGCTGTGGCAACTGCCAGCCGGTAATCCACTTCGGTTTTCGGGTCACCAATACTGGGAGTTACCGATGAAAGTGTTCCACCGTCACAAGCTCGCCCTGAGCATTCATGCCCTCACCGTGGCCCTGCTCGCCGGCACCGCCGCCCCCGTGTTCGCCCAGGGCGACCGCTCCGGCGACGACGCTCAAAAACTCGAAGCCGTCGAAGTGACGGGTTCGCGCATCAAGAAGGCCGAGCTCGAAGGCCAGACGCCCGTGGTCACGATCACGGCGCGCGACATCGAGGCCACCGGCCTGGGCTCGATCGGCGACGTGATCCAGCGTCTGTCGGTCAGCGGTTCCTCGCTCAACACCAAATTCAATTCGGCCGGCAACTTCGGCTTCCCGGCGGACGGCGGCGGCGTGGGTTCGGGTTCGACCACGATCTCCCTGCGCAACATCGGCGCCAAGCGCACCCTCGTGCTCGTCGACGGCCTGCGCTGGGTCAATGAGTCGTCCGGCTCGGGCGTCTCCGCCGCGGTCGACCTCAACACCATCCCGGCCAGCGCCGTGGAACGCATCGAGATCCTGACCGACGGTGCCTCGTCGCTGTATGGTTCGGACGCGATCTCGGGTGTGATCAACATCATCACGAAGCGCAAAGCCGAAGGCATGAGCGCCAACATTTCCTACGGCGACTATTCCAAGGAAGGCGGCGAAACCACGACCGGCAACCTGTCGCTCGGCGGCAGCACCGACCGGCTCGATTTCTTCCTCGACATCAGCCACTACGAGCAGAAGTCGATCAGCTCGGCCGACTGGGCACAGTCCTCGTTCCCGACGCCGGGTGCCGGCCTTTCCGGCGGCAGCTCATACATCCCGTACACGCGCTCGATCTTCCTGGCGCCTCCGGGCGAGACCTACGGCGGCCTGTGCCCCGGCGGCGTCTGCAACATCACTGCGAACGGCACGTCCAACGGCGTGCAGCCGTTCCCGAGCGGCTTCCATCGCTTCACCACGGCCGACCGCTTCAACTTCGCGCCGTACAACCTGCTGCTGACGCCGAGCACGCGCGACGGCCTGTTCGGCCAGGCGCGCTACAAAGTCACCGACAACGTGAGCTGGTACCTCAAGGGCAGCTACACCAGCCGCAAGTCGAAGAACCAGGCCGCACCGGAACCGATCGGTCTGGGCTCGGCGCTGAACACCAGCGACCTCGGCCTGATCACCGGCGTCGATGCGACGAACCCATTCAACCCGTTCGGCGTGACGCTGGATCCGAACACCAACCTGCTCGGTCTCGGCCGTCGCCCGGTCGAAGGCGGCCCGCGCATCTTCAGCCAGGACGTCGACACGCGTTACTTCGCCACGGGCCTCGAAGGTAGCTTCGGTGCCGGCGACCGTGACTTCTACTGGGACGTGAACTACGTCAACAGCGACAACAAGGCCACGCAGACGGTCCAGGGCACGTACAACATCGCCCACATCGCGCGCGCCCTCGGTCCGATCGCCAACTGCACGGCGCCGTGCGTGCCGCTGAACATCTTCGGCGGTCCGGGCTCGATCACGCCGGAAATGCTGAACTACATCAGCTTCATCGAGAAAGACAACAGCGAGAACTCGCTCGAAGTGCTGTCGGCCAACCTGTCCGGCGACCTGTTCGAACTGCCGGCCGGTTCGCTGGCGTTCGCTGCCGGCTACGAGCACCGCGAGCAGGAAGGTTCGTACACGCCTGACGCGATCGTCGTCGCCGGCGAAGGCAACGGCGTGCCGTCGCTGCCGACCTCCGGTGCCTACGATGTCGACGAGTACTACCTGGAACTCAATGCCCCGCTGCTCAAGGACGTCGCCGGTGCCAAGAGCCTCGATCTGTCGGTGGCCTCGCGCTATTCGGACTACTCGACGTTCGGCGGCACGACCAACAACAAGTTCGGCATCCGCTGGCAGCCCGTGGACGACCTGACCCTGCGCGGTACCTGGGCCGAAGGCTTCCGTGCACCGTCGATCGGCGAACTTTACGGCTCGCCGGCGCGCTTCGACGCGACCATCTCCGATCCCTGCAACGGCGCGACCGGCCAGGCCGCGACCAACTGTATCGCCCAGGGCGTGCCGAATCCGGCCACGTTCGAACAGGCCAACACGCAGATTTCGACGCGCACGGGCGGCAGCCTGGCGCTGACGCCGGAAAGCTCCAAGTCGATCACCGCCGGCGTGGTCTACAGCCCGAGCTGGGCCGAGAACAGCGGCTGGTCGCAGAAAGTCGATTTCGACCTGACCTTCTGGAAGATCGAGGTTGAGGACGCGATCCAGGCACCGGACGCGCAGACCCAGCTCGACCGCTGCGTCGCGTCGAACTCGCCGACGTTCTGCAACGGCATCGTGCGCGGCGTCTCGGGCGACATCGTCAGCTTCAGCAACACGCTGACCAACCTCGGCACGATCGACACGCAGGGCTACGACATCGGCGTGAACTGGATGAGCCCGGAGTGGGGCTTCGGCACGCTCGGCGCATCGCTGTCGACGACCTATGTGGACAAGTACAGCGCCGTCGCCAACGACACCGGCCTGGCCGAGCCGCTGACCGTCGGCGTCGAAACCGCCGATCGCGCGATCAACAAGTGGCGCACGACGGCTAGCCTGAGCTGGGCGTCGGAATCCTGGAGCGTTCGCTGGACCGCGCGTTACCTGTCGGGCCTGACCGAAAACTGCAACCCGGATCTGACCGGTGCGGGCGCAGTCTGCAGCGATCCGCTTGCGGATCTGTCGGGCGGCACCAACCACCTCGGCGCAACCACGTTCCACGATCTGCGCGTGAACTGGAAGCTGCCGGTCAGCTTCGACTTCACCCTGTCGGCGGGCGTCAACAACCTGTTCGGCAAGGATCCGCCGGTGTGCGTGTCCTGCTCGCTCAACGGCTACGACGCGGGTACGTACGACCTGCCGGGCCGCTATAGCTACGTGCAGGCTGGCGTGCGGTTCTAAGACGCAGCGGAAACGAATAGTGGGGGAATCGCCGGGCCGCGCAAGCGGCCCGGTTTTTTTGTGCCGCCGAGATATCACGCGGCAATTCGGCGCGCGTCGCTGCCTTCACGCGTCGCCTTTGTGTGACGTCGCTGTGGCACGGCCTGGGCGATTTCATCGCGGGGCGCAAAGCTGCCGCAGGCGTTGGTCTTGCCGGAAGTCCTAAGCCACTTCCCGCTTGTCGTGGTTGCGGTTTGTGCTAATTTGTGGCCAAGGTTTCCCCGGCGGTGCGGAGGTCGTCATGCGACCCATTAACCTGCAATTGTCAGTGTTGGCCCTGGCCTGTGCTCTCCCGCTGCTGGCCACAGCGCAATCCGCCGCACCCGCGGCAGCAACGGCAAAAGCCGAAACCGAGATCGCCCTGGCCGTGGCCGATCTCGATCTGTATCAGCGCGGCCTGCAGCTGGAAATCGAGGCCCTGCAACTGGCGCAGCAGCGTCTGCAATCCGCCCGCGATGCGCGTGACGACGTTTCCGAAAGTACCGCCCTGCAGCCCGTGCTGACGCGCGCGTACGAGCGCAACGCCGCCAAGTCGCTCAACGTCGACCTGCGCCGCTACCGCGAGGTCAAGCGCCAGTTCGGTGACATCCTCGTCCTCGGCGAATACATCGACCAGCTCAACGCGCAGCTCGAACAGCTGCACCAGAGCGGCATCAGCGCCAAGCAGCGTGCGGATCAGCGCAAGTCGATAGAAGAAGCGCGCGCGAAGGCGGTCGACCCGTATGCGGTGCTCGACGTCGCGCTGCGCGACGCGCTCAAGCAGCGTGCCGACGCGCTCGTGCGCCTGCGCATCAACAACCGCGATCTCGTGCAGGAACTCACGAGCCGTTAGTAGGCAACGGCGAGGTCCGCAGGTCGGACCCGCCGCAAGGCCGCGCGATCACACGGAGTTTGTGGGATCGCGCCAGCCTCGTTGCTGTCGCTTGTGCCTGCGTTGGTCTGTTCTAGCGATGCGCAACTGACGAAGTTCGTCAGGCTGATTGCGCACGGATTGCGCCTCACTCTGAAGCGTGGGCGATCACGCCGCGCGGCGAAGCTCGCGCAGCAGGCCGCGCGGCAAAGTGACGCTGGCCGCGACCGGCAGGTGGTCGGAGAACGCTTGTGGCAAAGTCCACAAGCTGTCGATCTGTAAACTTTCCGAAACGAGAATGTGGTCGATTGCGCGGCGCGGACGCCAGCTCGGAAACGTGGGCGGTGGCGCGAGCGGCGGAGTCAGCGACGTGCGGCGATAGAGTTCGCGCAATTCGGCGCTGTCGGCGGCGCAGTTGAGATCGCCCATCAACACCGCGTGCGGCGCATCGGCGAGCAGGTCGGCGATGAAACCGAGCTGCCGCATGCGCGCCTCGGGGCCGAGCGACAGGTGCGAGATCACGACCGTGAGCGCATTGGAGCCCTGGCCGAAGCGCGCGAGCAGCGCGCCGCGCCCCGGAATGCGGCCCGGCAGCGGATGGTCGACGACTTCGCTCGGTTCGATGCGGCTGATCAGTCCGTTCGCGGATTGCGCGAGACGCGAGACGCGCCGGTTCGGCTGGTGGCTCCAGTATGGAAACCCGGCGGACTCGGCGATGTATTGCGTCTGGTTGACGAAGCCGGAGCGCAGCGTGCCGGCATCGGCTTCCTGCAGACCGACCACGTCGAAGTCTTCCATCGAGCGCGCGAGCGCATCGAGATTCGCGCGCTTACCAGGATGTGGCAGCCAGCTGCGCGTGACGTAGTCGCTGTAGCGGCCGACGCTCGCGCCGGCGACGATGTTGCAGCTGAGCAGGCGCAAGCGCCCGATCTCATCGCTGTCGCTGGGGTCGGAACCGGGCGGAGCACTCATGCGTGCAGCCTATGTCGGGTGTGCCCGCAACCGCAAGCGACCTTGGTAGGAAATGGCCGCGAGAAAAACGCGCGGGAGTGAGACCTTGCCTACGCGTATCGCCGCGTGCCTGCCTCACTCCCGCTGCATCACTTCGACTTCACTTCTTGCCGGCGGCGAGTTCCTTGTCGACCAGCCACAGCGCGAGTTCGACCGCCTGAGCCTGCCCGCCGGCGGTAGCGGCATCGAGGCGATACTTGCCGTTGACGACGAGCGTCGGCGTGCTTTCGATCTGATAGGCCATGGCGCGTTCGCGACCCTGGTTCAGATTGCCTTCGACGACGAACGACTGCGCCGTGCTGACGAAGTTCTTCGGATCGACGCCAAAGCCGGCATAGAAGCCGGCGAAGTCTTCGATCGTGCGCAACGGCTTGTGGTCGCGATGCAGCGCGTCGAACACGGCCTGATGGGTCTTTTCGAGCACACCGAGCGACTGCGCCGCATAGAACGAACGCGCCATCGGCTCCCACGACGGATTGAACACGACCGGCATGTAGCTGAAGGTCGCGCCCTTCGGCAGCTTGGCCTTGAGCTGATCCGCATATGGCTGGAAATGCGCGCAGTGCGGGCAGGCGTACGAGAACACTTCAGTGACTTCGACCTTGCCCGCAGCCGGCGGCGTCGGCTTGGCCAGGACGATGTAGTGCTGGCCTTCCTTCCACTCGGTCTTGCCGGCGGCCGGGGCGGCCTTGTCGTCGTTGGCGCCGCAGGCGCTGACGGCGAGGAGGCCGGCAAACAGGAACATCAAACGCTTGAGCATGGTGATCTCCGGTGGTCGGGCTTACTTGGCGGTCGCGGATTCTTGCGCGACCAGATGCAGGATGATGGCTTCGAGGTTTTCCCAGCTGCCGGCGCTCTGGCCGTTGAGGCGGTACTTGCCGTTGACGACGAAGGTCGGCGTGGAATCGACCTGCACCGCCTTGATGTAGGCGTCGGCCTTTTTCATCTTGGTATTGACGGCGAAGGAATTCGCCGCGCCGGTGAAGTCGGCAGCCTTGACGCCATGCTTTTCGTAGAACGCGGCCACGTCCTCGAGCGTCGGCGCCGGGCTCTTGATCTTGCCGTTGACGACGACGGCGAGCGGGCCGCCACCCCAGATCGCGACGAACATGTCGTCATGCGCCTTTTCGGCTACGCCGAGCGCCTGGGCGGCGAAGTAGGCGCGCTGGAACAGTGGCCACTGTTCGCCCTGGTTCCATGAAGCCGGCACGTAGTTCATCACCGCGTTCGCCGGCAGCTTGGCCTTGATGCTCTTGACCTTCGGCGCGACCGAGAAGCAGGCCGGGCAGCCGTAGGAAAACACTTCGGTGACTTCGACCTTGTCCGGCTGTGCGGTGACCTGCGGCGGGTCGATCTTGAAATAGTGCTTGCCTTCCTCCCACGGTCCGCTCTGGGCGGACACGCTGGCGGCGGCGATGAGACCGACAAGACCTAGGGCGAGGCGCTGGAACATCCGGATCTCCTGGTTGAAACACGGCCCTCGCGGGCCGTGGCAGTCATTGCGAATCCGGAGCATAGGCGGCTTGCGCGGCCCCGGGTCGGCTGATGGGCACAGACACGCCGGGCCGGGGCGAGTTCACGCCGAACGGCGTGGACGATGTCGGGTGTTCAAGCGCCGGCCGGACGACCTTACTTGGCGCTGGCGGTCGCTACTGGCTTGGCCGTGTGCAGGCCTTCGGCATACGAAGCGACCGCGACCACATCCTGTTCGGACAGGCGCTTGGCGATCTGCGGCATGATCTTGGCGCGGTCGTCGTCGCTCCAGGTCGTTCCGCTCTGCCAATCCTTGAGCTTGGCGATGACGTAGTCTGTCCACTGGCCGGCGATCTGCGGGTAGCCGGAACCCGGATTGCCGCGGCCCGATGGTCCATGGCAGGACATGCAGGCCGGAATGCCGTGTGCGACGTCGCCGGTGCGCCACAGCTGTTCGCCGCGCGCCCGGAGTGCCTGATCGCCGTTGCCGGCGGTCGCCTGCTTGCTCGCGAAGTGGGCGCCGAGGTCATGCATGTCCTGTTCGGACAGGCCAGCGGCGAAACCGAGCATGATGGGATTGTTGCGCTGGCTCGACTTGAACAGCGCGAGCTGGCGCGCGATGTAGTCGGCCTGCTGGCCGGCGATCTTGGGATATTGCTTGTCGCTGGAATTGCCATCGGAACCGTGGCAGGCGCCGCAGGCGGCGGCCTTGGATTCGCCGGCCTTGGCGTCGCCGACGATGGCATGAGAAGCGGCAGTTTCTGCCTGGACCGAACCCACTGCGAGCAAGCCCGCCAGAGCAACTACGTGCCGAAAACTCATTACACTCGACTCCACATAGGCTGGAAACGTGGCCGTCCGCGGCGAAGCGACGCTGCCGGGGACAGAAAACCGCCGAATTGTACCAGCGCCCCCCAGACGGTCAAATTCGGAGCGATTGCTACGAACGTTGGCGCTGCGGATTCGGTGCCGGGCACCAGATCTCAGTCGGGGGAGACTGCTGCCAGTCTTGGTGCTTTAGCTTTGCTGTCTAGCACCAGATCTCCGTCGGGCAGACTGCTGCCAGTCTTCGTGCTTTAGCTTCGATGTCTAGCACCAGATCTCCACAACCCTGGCCAACGCTTTGCGTTGGCCGCCCCCTTAACTTAAGGGGGCTCCAAAAGCCGACACACTTTCGATCCTGAGAATTTTCCTCATATGTCCGATTCCCTTTTCCGTCGCGCCCGCTTTCGTCTGGCCGCGCACGAGTTGCGCCAGCTGCCTGCGGATAGTGGTGCTGAGGTCGCGTTCGCCGGCCGGTCGAATGCCGGCAAGTCGAGCGCACTGAATCGCATCTGCGATCAGGTCGGTCTGGCGCGCACGTCCAAGACGCCGGGACGCACGCAGCAGCTCGTCGTGTTCGATCTGGATGACAACCGCCGCCTGATCGATCTGCCGGGCTACGGCTACGCCAAGGTGCCGACGGTGCTGCGCGATCACTGGCGCGGGCTGATCGACAATTACCTCACCACCCGCCAGTCGCTGCGCGGCGTCGTGCTGATCATGGACAGCCGTCATCCGCTCAAGGATTTCGACCGGCTCATGCTGCAGTACTGCCGCGACATCAACCTGGCTTGCCACGTGCTGATGACCAAGGTCGACAAGCTCTCGCGCGGCGAAGCGGCCAGCACGCTGCTGTCGACTCGCCGCGAGATGGGACTGCTGTGTCCGAGCGCGACGATCCAGCCGTTCTCGTCGCTCGACCGCATCGGTATCGACGAAGCGCGTGCAGCGATCGCCGCCTGGCTGCTGCCGGGGCGCGCGCCGGAAAGCTGACAAGGCATGATCCGCGTCGGCCCGATGCGCCATGGGGTTGCGGGCTGCCTCAGTAAACTATTCCGCGTAGCGGATCGCGACGTCCTTCCAACGCGACGCCTTTGCAAAGATGTCCGCCGCGATGTCCGGGCGCCGAACCACGAGTTCGCGCGGCCCGGTCCATTCCAATGTGATCGATGGTCTGCCCCGCATCGTGAACAGGAATTCGCCCACCTCATCGCCGGGAAACGGCGTACCGCTTTCGTGCACCGTCACGACTTGCACAAAAGGCGTCGTCGCGCCGCAAGCGCGTTCGAAATGGGTCGCCACGTACTTGCTGTCCGGCGAGCGCGATTCGGCGATGACGTCGGTGCCGCAGAGCGGCCCGATGCAGGATGCAAGCAGCGGTGCCGTCAGCGACACCGCGGCGGTGATGATCCAGGTCCTGATGGCGGAGCTCCGTCGGGATCGGCAGGCCCGCACGGCAACACCTGCCGCCCGGTCGCTGGATGCTACAACGCCTTGCCGCCGAACTTGTGCGTGTATTGAAGATAGAACTGCCGGCCCGTCGCGTCGAACCACGAGATGTCGTAGTACGGATAGCCGGTCGCGGTTGCGTCGCGTGGCGGCATCTTGTCGAAGAGGTTGGTGACGGCCAGCGAGATCTGCGCGCGTTCGTTGAAGCGGTATTGCAGCGACGCGTTGTAGCGGTAGGTCGCGCCGATCCACGGGCTGCCGCCGTCTTCCGGATCGTAGGCCTCAGAATAGGAATCCGAATTCGGCAGCCGGCCCAGACGCTCGCCGTGCAGCGTCGTGGTCCAGCGGTTCTTTTCCCAGCTGACGCTCGCGCTGGCCTTCGTGCGAGGAATGTCGAAGCCGCTGTTGACCGCGAACTGATCGTCGACGAGATCGCCCGTGTACTGCTGGCTCTCGTGCCGGCGCACCCAGGTGTAGTTGCCGCTGAAGCGAAACAGGCCGAGCGCGGTGTCGAGCTTGTAGTGCGTGCTGAAATCGATGCCGCTCGTGCGTTCGCGCGCGATGTTGATCGGATTGACGAACACGCCATAGAGCCCGCCGTCGTTCGAGCGCCGCACGCGCGCGAGTGCGTCGAGGCAGGTCGGCGATGACGGATCCACCGGTGTGCCATCGACGCGCGTGCCGATGCGGCAGGCGGCTTCGTCCTGCAGCACGCCGTCGATGCGCAGGTCCTGCACCTGGTTGCGCAGGTCGATGTCGAAATAGTCGAGCGAGAAATCGAGATTGGCGGCCGGCGAAAACACGAGGCCGGCGGTATACGCCTTGCTCGTCTCGGGCTGCAGGCGGCGATTGCCGCTGCGCGTGACGATCACGCCCTCGTCGCCGTAGGAGCAGTCGCTGATGTCGACGTCGGGTTCTTCCGTGCGGCAACGGTAGTAGTCCGAGCCCGACGATTCGAGATTGCCCTCGCCCGAAAACACATAGTGCAGATCGGGCGCGCGAAACGCCGTGCCGTACGAGCCGCGTACGAGCAGTGAATCGAACGGCCGCCATTCCAGGCCGGTGCTCCAGGTCGGCTTGTCGATCGAGTGGCCGTCGTAGCGGTACTGGTCGTAACGCGCCGCGGCGCTGACGCTCAGCGAGTCGAGCAGCGGCACGCGCAGCTCGCCCGCCGCGGCCCAGCGGTCGCGGCTGCCCGAACCATCGGAATCGCGCCAGCTGTAGTAGTAATACTGCGTCGCGAGCGGATCGGGATGCAGGTCGTACGCCTGGTTGCCGACTTCGAGCGTGCCGGCGAAACCGGCGTCGCCTGCGGGCATTGCGAACAGTTCCGTGTTCGTCAGCGTCAGCGCCACTGTGTCGGTACGCGATTTCGGCGTGTACGTCGTGCGCGCGGCGATGTCGTCGTACTCGGCGCGCGTCAGCGGCGTGTAGAGGCGTTCCGGGTCCGCGTCGAAGATCGGAAAGCCATCCTCGTCGACGCCGAGCTGCGGGCCGAGGAACAACGCATTCGCGCGTGCGGCGACGATCTGCGGCCAGCTGATCGTCGACTGGTACTGCGAGTGGCTCAGCGCCGTTTCCCACGACCAGGCCGCGCCGAGCGTGCCCTTGAAACCGGTGGTGATGCTGAAAGTCTTCTGCCGGTTGCGGATCATGCCGCGTTCGAGTCCGCCCATTTCCTCGGGCGAGAACTGGCGCTGCCAGTATTCGACGTCGCCCGTGGCCTGATTGTAGAAATAGCCTTCCTCGTTGCCATCGGGCGCCTGGAAGCTCCACTGCGTCACGTCGCGGAACATCGACAGCTCGTGATAGCCCAGCTGCAGATCGGCGAACCAGTCGATGCCGTTTTCAAAGGAATAGCCGAGCGAGGCATAGCTGTTCACGCCCTTGCGCCGGCTCGTCATCGTGCCGTAGCCGATCGACGCGTCGCTGCCGCAGTAGTAGCCGTCCTCGCCGTCGACGCCCCAGCCTGGCCGTGCCGCGTAGTAGGTCGAACCGTCGTTGAGTTGCGCGAGCCCCGCGCAGGTCGACGCACCGGGATCGAGGTATTCGTCGTACCAGTTCGTGCGCAGGAATGCGCGGCGTGCGACGCGCGTGCGTGCGGTCGGCGCGTCCTGGGTAGAGTCCTGCACGTCGCGGTCATACGCCCACAGCGGTCGCTGCGACAGCAGTTCCACGCCGTAGATCGAGTTGAAGCGCTCGGTGCTGAAACCGCTGGAAAGGCTAAGGTTGAACGACTCGCCGCCGCCACGCGAGGTGTCACCGAGGCGCAGGTCGACGATCGTGCCGTCGGCCTGTTTCTTGAGGATGAAATTGACCACGCCCGAGATCGCGTCCGAGCCGTAGATCGCCGACGCGCTGCCGGTCAGGATCTCGATGCGGTCGACCATGCCGAGTGGAATATTGGAAATGTCCGTAAAGTTGCTGCGCCCCTTGAACGGCATCGGGAAGTCGGCGATGCGGCGTCCGTTGACGAGCACCAGCGTGTGATTCGGGCCGAGGCCGCGCAGGTCGACCTGCTGCGCGCCGGGCGAGAAATCCGCGCCGCTGGCGGACTGCTGGCTCTGCGTCTCGCCGCCGTTCTGGGTCATCGCGCGCAGCACGTCGGGCACCGTGGTGAAGCCGTTCGCCTTGATCTCCTGTGCGGTGATCACGGTGATCGGCGCCGGGCCTTCGATCTGCGCGCGCGGTATGCGCGAGCCGGTGACCTGCACGCTCTCGAGTTCCACGATCGGCCGGTCCGCCGCCGCATCGCGCGACGCGCTGGCGGGCCGCTCGGCTTTCGGCGCGGGCGGTGCGGCGTCCTTGACGATGACCATCGCGCCCGATGCATCGCGCCGCAGCGTATGGCCGCTGCCGCGCAGCAGCCGTTCGAGTGCGTCGCCCGCCGTCATCGTGCCTTGCACGCCGGCCGTGCGCAGGCCTTTGAGCTCGTCGGCGGAATAGACGAATTGAGCACCGGACTGGCGCGCCAGCGCATCGAGCGCCGTGACCAGATCGCCCGGCGGAATGTCGATCTTTTCCGGCGCGGCCGGATTCTGCGCCTGCGCGGCCAACGCCGCCGCACACGCCAGGGACAGCACCAGCACTCGCATGCCTCGCAGCATCACAACTCCCCACTTGGACGCACCCCGGCGCCAGCAGGACTGATGACGAACGACGCCGCGAAATCCCGCCTGTCGCTTCGCGTCAGCGGCTGTAAAGCACGATGCGCTCGGCTTCGCGCTCGGCGCGGACCGGCAGCGCCTGCTCGAGCAGGTTCGCGAACACCTCGGCATTGGACCAGCGGAAACTGCCGCCGACGCGCAGCTGCGCGGCCGTGGCATCGCCGATCACGAGGGGCCGCGTGTTGTAGCGATTGAACTCGGCGACCGCGACGGCGAGCGGCGTATCGAGGAACACGATGTAGCCGCGGCGCCAGTCCAGCGTGCGTTCCGCATCGAGCGCCGAACCCGTACGTACAAGTACGCCGCTGCGATTGGCGAGCGCGGTGCTGCCGGCCGGCAGCAAGGTGACCGGCTGGCTGCGCCCATCCACCGGCGCGGATTCGAGCCGCACGATTCCTTCGGTCACGACGACGCGCACGTCGTCGCCCTCGCGCCGCACTGCGAAACGCGTGCCGACCGCGACGATGCGGCTGTCGCCGGCCTGCACGGCGAACGGACGCGCGGCATCCTTGGCCACCTCGAAATACGCTTCGCCGCGCGTGAGTTCGATGTGCCGCTCGTTCCGCGACAGCGCGACATCGATCGCGCTGTCGCTGCTCAGCGTTGCGGCGGAACCATCGGCCAGCGCGATGTTGCGCAGATCGCCGACGGCGGTGCGGTAGGCCAGCGGCTCTACACGCTCGTGGCGCTGCCAGCCCCAGGCCAATGCCAGCGTGGCGACGACCAGCGCTGCGGCTGCGAGCCACGCGCGTCCGCCCTGCGCACGCAGCGCGCGCGTTCGCGCGCCAGCGATGGCGCGTGCGATTTCCGGTGCATGGTCATGCACCGGGACGTCGCCCGTCTCATCGTGGCCCTGCGTGCTGCGCAGGTCGAACAGGTTCTGTGTCCAGCGTCCGCGATCGGGCAGTTCGCCGACGGCCAGGCCCGCGCCGAGTGCCTTGAGCCGGCCGCTCTGCATCCAGGCGGCTTCAAGGCGCAGGAAAGCGACCTTGCGCGCCGTCGACGCAGCGAGCCACGTTTCCAATGCGACCGCATCCGCCGCCGACCAATCGCCGCCGTCGCGCCGGGCCAGCCAGGCCGCCGCGTCGTGCTCGATCTGTCTGCTGGTTTCGCTCATTGCGTTTCCCGGTCCCGCATTCCTGCCGCGCGTCGCGACGCCTTGCCGACCGACTCCGGCGCGGCATGGCCGTGGTAGTGCTCGGCGAGCAGGCGCATGCCTTTCGCGATTTGCTTCTCGACGGCCTTTTCGCTGATGCCCAGACGCGCGGCCACTTCTTTCTGCGGCAATTCCTCGACCCGGCGCAGCCAGACGATTTCACGGCAGCGTTCGGGCAGGCGGTCCAGCGCTTCGGCGAGCCGCTTGAGGATCTGCCGCGCACCCAGACGATGTTCCGGCGATACCTCATCTACCAGGACGTTCAAGGACTCGAAATCACCCGCCGGTTCGATCGAAACCACACGCCCGCGGCGCAGTCGGTCCGTCATGAGGTGCCGCGTCGTCGCGAACAGAAAGGATTTCGGCTGCTGCGGCAAGGCTTTTGCCGCCGCCTCGTAGACGCGCACATAGACTTCCTGGCGCAGGTCGTGCACCTCGTCGGCCTGTGGCCAGCTGCGACGCAGGAACTGCACCAGCGCCGCTTCGTGCACCAGTATTTCCCGCACGAACCAGGCATCGAGGGCGTTGTCCATGCGCCGACCATAGCCGATTGCGCGCCGCGTGCACGGGCCTGCCGGTATGGACGCGGCGGCGTAGGGATCGCGAGCGCTGGTTCGTCATCCAGGGGATCCGCCCATGAATGGATGCCGCGATGCGCGTAGACATGTTTCGACGCCTGATCCTTATGCTGCTCATCGCCGCTCTCGCGCTGAGCGCCCATGCGGCGGATGACGCCGCGCGCGACGGCTATCACTACTACGCGATCGGCGATCTCGCCGCGAAGCGGCCCGCGGAGGTGAGTCCCGGCCACCTGCTCGTCGGCGGCGGCGACTGGCCTTACGACGCGTTCCGCTGGTTCATCGAACGCGCCGGCCACGGCCGCATCGTGATCCTGCGCGCGTCGGGTTCCGTTGAAGCGCAGAACGAATTTTTCAACGACATCGGCGGCATCACCGCAGCGCAGACGCTGGTCTTCAGTGACCGCCGCGCGGCGAGCGATCCGGAAGTGCTCAGGATCTTGGCCGAAGCCGACGGCCTGTTTCTCTCCGGCGGCGACCAGTCCAACTATGTGCGCTACTGGAAGGGCACGCCGCTCAACGCCGCGATCGATGCGCATGTGCGCCAGGGCAAGCCGATCGGCGGCACGAGCGCGGGGCTCGCCGTACTCGGTGCGTATGCCTACGGCGCGATGGATGGCGGCAGCCTGGTTTCCACGGATGCCCTGAACGATCCGGCCGGCCCGCAGCTGACGCTCGTCGAGGATTTCCTGCATATGCCCTACCTCGAGAAGGTCATCACCGACAGCCATTTCGGCAAGCGCGAACGCCAGGGGCGCCTGATCGCGTTTCTCGCCCGGCTGGCGCACGTGCACCAGCGCAGCGATCTCGTCGGCATCGGCATCGACGAGTACACGGCGCTGTGCATCGACGGCAGGGGTCAGGGCCGCGTCTTCAGCGGCAGCAAGGGCTACGCCTGGCTCATGCAGCCGCAGAAGCCGGCGGATGTCTATGCAGCTGGCAAGCCGCTAAGCTTCCGCGATATCGCCGTGACCGGCATCGGCACCGAAAGCACGGTTGACCTCAAGGATTTCCGCGTCGAACGACCTGCCTTCCGCATCGTCTACGATGTGACCGAAGGCCGGTTGCAGCGGCGCGAAGCTGGCCCTGCGTCCAAACGTCCACAATGAGTGAAATGACGATGACGACAAAATTACTTTTCGGCGGTATCGGCACTGCATCGCTGCTGCTGGCGGCGACGTTCGCCATTGGCGCCGAAAAGCCCGCGACGGAGAAAGTCATGACCAAGCCCGCAGCGGCCAGGACTGTGCTCGTGATCCACGGCGGTGCCGGTGTCGAGCGCGCCAGCATGACGCGCGACGAAGAGCAGTCCGCGCGCGCGGCGCTGGAAGCGGCACTTCGTGCAGGCCACGCGCAACTGACCGCGGGCAAGCCTGCGCTCGAAGCGGTCAGCGCCGCGATCCTCGTGCTCGAGGACGCGCCCGAGTTCAACGCCGGCCGCGGCGCCGTGTTCACGCACGACGGCACGAACGAACTCGATGCCGCGATCATGGATGGCAAGACCGGCCGCGCCGGTGCCATCGCCGGCGTGCACCGCATCCGCAATCCGATCGCGCTGGCGCGGGCCGTGATGGAGAAATCCGCCCACGTCATGATGACCGGCGACGGCGCCGAAGCCTTCGCCAAGAGCATCGGCATGCCGCTCGTCGATCCGTCCTATTTCCGCACCGAGAAACGCTGGCAGCAGCTGCAGAAGGCGCTCAAGGAAGAAGCCAACAAGCAGGCGCATACGGATATCGAAACCGCCAAGCATTTCGGCACCGTCGGCGCGGTCGCACTCGACGCACAGGGCGGCCTCGCCGCCGGCACATCCACCGGCGGCATGACCAACAAGCGCTATGGCCGCGTCGGCGACGCGCCGATCATCGGCGCCGGCACCTATGCCAACGCGCGCTGCGCGGTCTCCGGCACGGGGTGGGGCGAGTACTACATCCGCGCCGTCGCCGCCTACGACATCTGCGCGCGCGTGCAGTACGCCGGCCAGAATGTGCGCGACGCCGCGGATACCGTGATCAATCGCGAAATCCCCAAGGCCGGCGGCGACGGCGGCGCAATCGCGCTGACCAGCGACGGCCGCTTCGCATTGCCGTTCAACACCGAAGGCATGTACCGCGGCTGGATCGGCGGCGACGGCGTGCCGCATGTGGCGATCTATTCGGACGACAAGCTCGCCGAGCCGGAGAAGTAGCGGAACGCACCGCCGCGCGCGAGACGGCTAGTTCCGTGTCGCGCGCAAGCGCGGATCGAGCCACATCCGCAGCGCGTCGACGCACACGTTCACCGCGATGACGAGCGCGCCGGCGACGAGCACGACGCCTAGCACCAGGGTGTAGTCGCGGTTGAGCGCGCCCTGCACGAAATAGCGGCCCATGCCGGGGATGCCGAAGATCTGCTCGATCACGGCCGAGCCGGTGATCACGCTGATCAACGCGGGACTCAGCCATGCGGCCAGCGGCAATGCGGCGGCCGGCAGTGCGTGCACGAGCAGCAGGCGCGTCTCGCCGTAGCCGCGTGCACGCGCGGTGCGCAGCCAGTCGCTGGCGAGCGCTTCGCTCATGCTGCTGCGGGTCAGGCGCGCGCACCAGGCGAGATTCGGCAGCATCAGCGCAATCACCGGCAGGATCAGATAGCGCCAGTCCTGCGCGACCCAGCCGCCGGCCGGCAGCCAGCCGAGTTTCACGGCGAACAGCAGAATGAGCAGCGGCGCGATCACGAACTTGGGCAGTGCCTGCGCCATCGCGCCGATCAGCATGAGGCCGCGATCGAGCCGACCGCCTTCACGCGCCGCCGCGATCACGCCGGCCGGTACACCGAGCATCAGCGCGAGCAGCAGCGCGAGGCCGCCGAGTCCCGCGGAGACGGGCAGGCTGCGCGCGATGAGTTCGTTGACGCTGAAGTCCGGGTACTGGAACGACGGACCGAGATCGCCGCGCACGATGTCGCCGAGGTACGCCACATATTGCTGCGACAGGCTGCGGTCGAGCCGATAGCGCTGCGCGAGCTGCGCCTGCACCGCGGGTGGCGCGGCCTTCTCGCTGTCGAACGGCCCGCCGGGCGCGGCGTGAAGCAGCGCGAAGCACAGCGTGACGAGCAGCCAGAGCGTGAACGCGGCCGTGAGCAGCGAGGTCGCGACGGCGCGCAGGCGCGGAGCGAAGCGCGCAAAGGTTGACGCGCGGTGTGATGCTGCGACGGAAACCGTGGCGTCGCTCATCGCGGCATGCCCGGCGCTGCCGCCGTGGACTCCGTTTCTGGCGCCCAGTGCAGCCAGCGCGAGGCATGGTGATCCAGCGGATTCGACTCGAAGCCGCGCAGCCGCGCGTCGACGAGATGCTTGGAAGTATAGAAGTAGATAGGTACCACGGCGTTCGCGGCGAGCAGCCGTGCCTCGGCCGCGGCGACGAGATCGCGGCGTGCGTCGCCGGCGGGCAGGGCGGCAGCACGGCGCAGCAGGTCGTCGAATTGCGAGTCGGCGTAGCCGGTCGTGTTCAGCGGGTTGTCCGTACCGGCGAAGGTCGCGAGGAATTCGAGCGGATCGTTGACGTCGGCGATCCAGCCGCCGCGGAACACCTGCGTGATGACGCGCGCACGCCGGTTCTGCACGAATACCTTCCACTCCTCGTTGCGCAGCACGACGCGCGCGCCGAGCACCTGGCGCCACATCGAGGCGACGGCCAGCGCGAGTTTGCGATGCACGGTCGAGGTGTTGTAGCGCAGTTCGAGCACTACCGGCGCCTCGCGCGTATAGCCGGCCGCGGCGTAGCGCTCGCGCGCGAGTGCTTCACGCGGCTCGCGCGCCAGCCGCGCGGCGGCCACGTCCGGCACGACGTGATCGCGCGTGCCCGGCGGGACGACACTCCACGCCGGCTGTTCGCCGAGGCCGGTCACGTAGCGCGTGAGGATGTCGCGGTCGATCGCGAGCACCAGCGCCTCGCGCAGTGCGGGATCGTCGCGCAGCGGCGGCCGCGTCAGGTTCAGTCCGAGCCAGAAGCTGCCGAGATACGGGCCGATGCGCAGACGCTCGCCGAACGCTTCGCGCAGTTGCGCGAGCGGTTTCGGCGGCACGGTTTCGGTCAGGTGCAGATCGCCGGCCTGGAAGCGTTTGAGTTCGCTCGCGGCATCTTCAGTCACGACGAAGCGCACGCGCTCGATCGCGACGCCGGCAGCGCTGTGGAATTGTGGATTTCGCGCGAGTTCGATGCTCGCCTGCGGTGTCCAGTCCGCCAGCGCGTAGGCGCCATTGCCGACGAGGTTGCCCGGCCGTGTGTGCTGCGCGCCGAAACGCGTCACGGCCGGCAGATACACCGGAAACGCGATCGGCAGCAGCAGGCGGTCGGTCAGCGCGACCGGTTCGTCGAGCACGATCTGCAGGGTGCGTGCGTCGATCGCGCTGACGCCGAGTGC
>Ga0068852_100000942_pt1 | contig 19231 bp, 13 predicted proteins | sample KBSCornC22_FD_66594 | JGI IMG/M metagenome (GOLD analysis project Ga0068852, IMG submission 66594) | Corn rhizosphere microbial communities from Kellogg Biological Station, Michigan, USA - KBS Corn C2-2 | ecosystem: Host-associated > Plants > Roots > Rhizosphere > Soil ... | reverse complement strand
TTACCATCTCCGAAAAGATCAATTCACAACAACCTTTACAAATTTGCGATTGCGGACGAATAGATATTTTAATTACTGAATTATCACCTGAAGATCCTGTAATGCAGCCTTATGTCGAAAGAGGAATAAAAGTGTTATAAACAAACGGTATCTAATAAACTTTTTATAAACGTTCAATTTAAAAATTTAGCTATGAGAAAAGTAGTAACATTTCTTGTTGTAATGCTTGTATTGCAATTACAGCAAAAGGTTTTTGCCCAGGAACGGACAATAACCGGTATTGTTGTTTCCCCGGATAATACTCCCATTGAGGGAGCTTCTGTTTTAATTAAAGGGAAAACTACAGGTACCCAAACCGATCGAGATGGAAGGTTTAGTATAAGAGCAGTTAAAGGACAAGTGCTGGAGTTTTCGTCCGTGGGGTATGAAAACCAGCAATTTACTGTTAAGGATGCCAATACTATTCAAATTTCTCTTTCTAAAATTAATAAAGCCATGGAAGATATAGTAGTAGTTGGATATGGCACACAGAGAAGAGGAAATCTTACCGGCGCTGTATCTACTGTGGATGTTAAAAAAACATTGCAGGGAAGGCCCATTGCCGATGTGGGACGAGGTCTGCAAGGTGCGGCAGCAGGGTTAAGCGTAGTTATTCCAAGTGGCGAAGTAGGGTCTGATCCGATTATTAAGATCAGGGGACAAATGACTTCGTTTCAAGGAAATAGCCAACCCCTGATTTTATTAGACAATGTTGAAATTCCGAGCATACAGATTGTTAACCCCAATGATATTGCTTCTATTACCGTTTTAAAGGATGCAGCGTCTGCCTCAATTTATGGAGCAAAAGCCTCGAATGGCGTTATATTGATTACAACTAAAAAAGGTTCCGGCACTGCTAAAGCACAAGTCACTTATTCAAATAATTTTTCGTGGCAAAACGTTTGGAAAGACTTGAAAATGGGAGAAGTAAATGCCCTGAAATATACAGTTGATGCCACCGAACGCATTGGGATCACCACACCTGCAGGAGCTTTTTATTACGTTGACAGAGCCAGCTATTTGAAGGCTGTAGAATGGCAAAAATTGTATGGTGGAAGTATAGGAAAAAACGATCCCACTGTATTTGGCAGGGACTGGTATGTACAAGGTGCTCAAAATCAAAAAATGGGAGTAAGAACTTATAATCCTTATGATTATATGGTAAAAGAATGGGCGCCCACACAACAACACGATCTCACCATTGGACAAACACTCGGTAAAACTTCCTATAATATTGGTCTTGGTTTATTAGATCAAAGTGGCATGATGAAACCTGCTAAAAAAGACGATTTTACTCGCTATAATGCTTCTATGAGACTCTCAAGTGAAATAAACAAATATATAACCGTTCGCGGCGGAGCTATATATTCCAGAAGAAATAAAGAATATCCGTATATAACAAGTTCAACCACCGCAGATCCCTGGCTTTATTTGTACAGATGGGGCCCTTTATATCCGTTTGGTAACGATGAAAATGGGGACCCGATTCGCAGCCCTGTGAGTGAAGCTGCGGAGGCAAACACAGCCAATATTTTACAAAATTATATGAATGTGAGTTTGGGAACTACTCTTACTTTCACGAAAAACTGGAAACTAGATTTTGATTATACATACAGTAACCAGGAAGAAATCTGGAATAGGCCCGGAACAAGATACACAGCCCGAAATTCATGGGTGGCCCCTAAAGCCAGGCTTGATGAAAATGGGGATCCTATTTATGTTGATAGCACCGGTAACGTTGTGACAAACGGAGCTCCAGGTGCAATGCCTGCTTTCGATTTATCTAACGACACCTATACTTCTTTAGGTTCAAATCCAGATCATATTTATCGCCGGTCTACTAATTTTAACAGCAGTACTATAAATGCTTTTACTACTTATAATCTGAATTTAAAAGAAGATCATAATTTTAAATTCATATTAGGTGTTAACCGTGTAGCAGCTACTACCGCATGGCAATCTCAACAGGTAAACCAATTAACAGACATTCACAATCCCCAATTTAATTTTGCAGTAGGCACACCTCCTATTGTTGATGGCGATAAAACATGGGAATCACAATTGGGTTACTTCGGACGAATAAATTACGCTTTCAAAAATAAATATCTTATTGAAGGCAATTTACGGTATGATGGCTCATCCAAATTTCCGTCCAATTTATGGTGGAGATGGTATCCTTCAGTTTCTGCCGGATGGGTGCTTAGTGAAGAAAAGTTTATGGCATGGTCTCAAAACGTACTTAGCTTCTTTAAGATAAGAGGATCATGGGGAACCATTGGAGACCAAACTGTGCCTAATACTTTGTATTTGCCGCTAATGTCCAGTGGCTTTACCAATTGGATCGGGGCTAATGGACAAAAAACAATTTCCGTAGGCACGCCGCCAGCCATAGTACATGATATAACCTGGCAGGATATTGAATCAAAAAATCTTGGCGTTGATTTAGGATTATTTCAAAACATGTTGACGGTTACATTCGATCTTTATCAAAGAAATACCAATAATATGATCGTTCCGTTAGAAGGTATTCCTCTTACATTTGGAACAGGTGCGCCACAAGGAAATTTTGGATCATTACAAACAGATGGATGGGAACTTACAATTGAGCTCAATCATAGATTCCAGAATGGCTTAGGCCTGAATTTCAGAGGAAACATTTCGGATTCAAAAACACGCATAAAAGAGTATGGCACATCTACCCAGGTAAATAGTAATTATAATGGAAAAGACATTGGCGAAATTTGGGGCTATCGTACCGATAGATTATACCAAATGAGTGATTTTGATTTAGGCGCTGATGGCAAACCACAATTAATCACGCTTACTGCTGATGACGTTCCTGCAAAGTATGTCGGTAAAAAAACTTATAAATTAAAGCCCGGCTCTCATGGTGAGAAACCTGTCTATCAGGCATTTTTACAAAACTCATCCAATTTCTTTTTCGGACCAGGAGATGTTAAGTTTAAAGATCTGAACGGAGATGGAGTTATTGATAACGGAAGTACTTCATTGTCCGATCATGGAGACCTGGATGTAATTGGAAACTCTAACCCAAGGTATGAATATGGATTCAGACTAGGCGCTGATTATAAGGGTTTCGACGTAAGTGTCTTTTTCCAAGGCGTAGGCAGCCGGCAAATATGGGGAGATGGATTTTTAGCCATTCCAGGATATAACTCTTCTGATGGAGCTATGCCAGCAGCAATTGCTGATAATTATTGGACACCAACCAGCACTAATGCATTTTATCCGGCTGCTTATAACAATGCCGGTAGCAATTCGGCAAATAACATGCAAGTGCAGGACCGGTATCTTTTAAACATGGCCTATCTAAGGCTTAAAAATCTTACTATTGGTTACTCAATTGCTCAAAGTCTTCTTAAAAAAGTCGGTGTTAACTCTTTCAGAGTGTATGGCGCTTTAGAAAATTTCGTTACGTGGGATCACCTGAGAGGATTGCCAATAGATCCTGAAGCCATTAACGGATATTCCATGTGGAATACATCAAATTATAATTTGGGACGCACAGGTATAGGTATTCCTGCATTTAAAAGCATTTCACTTGGTGTTCAATTAAACTTTTAAAAATAACTAAAATGAATAAATACAAATTATGTAGCTTAGGAATAGCATGTTTGCTTTTCTTTTCCTGCAATAAAGATTTATTAGACAGGCCGCCGCTAACCAGTTATGTAGATGCTGACGGTCAATATTGGCGAAACGAAGATGATATTCGCATGTTTGCCAACGGATTCTACTCTAATTACTTTAATGGCTATAATACATCATTTACCGCTGATTATACTCCGGTACGTGGTTATACTTTTAGCGACGATTTAACAGGCAAAAACGTCCAGTCTAATTTTGAGAGCAGTATTCCTTCTTCCAGGGGATCCTCTTCCGAAGCTGCTGCCTGGTTAACTCAATATGCGGGGCCTACCTGGGATTTTGCATGGGTACGCAAAGCAAATATTTTTATTGACCGTTTGGATAATATTGCAAAACCTAACATTTCAGATGAGGCTTATAAGCACTGGAGTGCAGTAGCAAGATTTTTCAGAGGATATGAATATTCACGTTTAGTTAGTGTATTTGGAGACGTACCTTATTTTGGAAGAGTAGTAAAAGAAAATGAATTGGATACTTTATATAAAGACCGCGACAGCAGAGGATTCGTGATGGATAAGGTATATGATGATTTTCAGTATGTTTTGGCCAACATTCGGGAAAATGATGGTACACAGTATTTGAATAAATATATAGCTGCTGCTTTTATTTCACGGTTTATGTTATTTGAGGGAACATACGAACATTACCATGGTTTAGATCCTGATCGGGCTAAAAAATATCTCGAGTTTGCGGTACAAGCTGCAGAAATTGTCATGAACAATTCTAAATATAATTTTGGCAGTGATTTTAAGTCTCTCTTTGCGTCAGAAAGCCTAGCCGGAAATCCTGAAGTATTATTATACAGAGTTTATGATGCCGCCCAGCAGGTTACTCATTCTATTGGATCTTATTCAAATGGAACAGAAGTAGTAGGTGTTGATCCAAACCTGGTATTAATAAAATCTTTTATTGTGAATGATGGCAATGTTTGGGAAAACTCCACAGTTCCAGGTGCTGATGATTTCTCTATTGCCAGCCTTGCAAAAACAAGAGACCCCCGATTTGAAGCATCTTTTATTGACAAGCCTGATGCGGCTTCAGCTACGCTTTTATATGGATATAAATTTGCATCACGGGAAGCCATCACTTATATCGGAAAAACATATCCGGCTGCATGGGGTAGTAATACTAACACAAGCGATGCTCCTGTTATAAGATTGGGCGAAGTTGTGTTAAACTGGATAGAAGCTAAAGCAGTATTGGCGGAATACTATGGAGGGGAAGCTATTAGCCAGGCAGATTTAGACAAATCTATCAATGCCATCCGCAACCGACCTTTGGATGCAGCCGCCATTGCAAAGGGAGTTCAAAAAACAGCTCCTTTAATGCTGTCAGCACTTCCTAATGATCCTGCGAGAGATGCAGATGTACCACCATTAATTTGGGAGATTCGCCGGGAACGGCGCATGGAATTTGTATTTGAAAATTTCCGTTTATTAGATCTAAAGAGGTGGAAAAAACTCCAGTATATGGACTTCAGTACGAACCCGGATTATTTCCTTGGCCCCTGGGTGGATATTCCTGCAGAAATTCCAACTGCTTTAACTACGGCTACTAAGGGCAAAGTAAGAGTAAAGAAAATGGATGGAACAATAGTTACCTGGGATGGAACTAATAAGACTGATATGGTAGGATTTTGGATAGTAGATAATGCTCAAAACAGGGATGCATTTACTGATCAAAATTACTTATCTCCCGTTGGCCAATCTCAAATAAATGATTATAAGGACAAGGGTTATACGCTTACTCAAACCGTAGGCTGGTAAATTTCTGGCTTTCTTTAAATATAGAAACCCGGAAGCTTAGACGCTTCCGGGTTTCTACTTATATAACTTAAAAGATAAATATTCTTATCATGAAGTATGAAGATGCTTATTCGCTGCCTGAAGGCACTAAGATAAGTAGCGACGAAGCTATAATCTTTGCCGTAATTCTGTTCTGCTTTCCGCAATATTCGCCATCCACCTGGAAATGATTTTTTTTTGAGGAGGTAATTACTGCTTTTTCTGCCCGAATCGTTTCAATACAATCCTCGTTAAAAGGTGCGTGGGAAATTAACATACGAAACAAATGTACCAGGCTCAACTTCCGCATAACAATTACCTCAAACTTTCCATCTGAAATACTTCCTTCAGGATTAATGACCGCACCTGTACCATAGGTTTTAGCATTAGCCAGCACTACCATATATGCCGCACGGGAAATATCTTTTCCATCGGTACTTATTTCCAGCCGCATTAATCTTCTCCGGAGAAAAACTTTGAAGGCAACTTTTGCATAACCAAGCATGCCACGTTTATTTCCCTGGTCAAAATAATGCACCAGCATCGCATTAAGCCCAAGGTCGCTTAGGTGGATACAAAGATTGTCATTATTTACTTGCAGGACATCAATTTTTTTAATTTCACCACCAAGGATAGTATCCAATGCCTGCCGCGAATCATTTGTTATACAGAGTTCTGAAGCCATTCCATTGGCAGAGCCCGCCGGTAAAATGCCCAGTTTCATTTCTGTATGAAGTAGTAGTTCGGCGATCATTTTAACTGTACCATCACCACCAACGGCGATTACTTTACGAGGCTTTAATTCCTGTATCTTATCTTTAATTGCTCGCTTGTCATCTTTGCCGGCTAGCTCAAAAATTGTGAAAGATTGATTTTTATCCTGAAAAAAATCGATGATCTCTTGTTTCCAGTCCGTTTTGTTTGTGCCTGCAGATGGATTTAGTATGAAAAGCATCTCAGCCTCATTATCCGGCATAAAATTTAGATATTTAGTTATTAATAAATGGATCCACGTTCAAGCATAGAAACAATCAAGCCAATAAAAAAGCCATCGGCTTTTATACAAAAACTAATGCAGTGGCTCAGGCTCACAAATTTACCTGTAATAAAATTGTATCATGGTTATGGTTATGAGAACAAATTTTTTATACAAGGACATGCGCTTGCACTTAGTGCACTTCCCAGAAAACGATACAGAAACAAATTGCTGGTAAATATGTTCTCACTTATACGCTTATTTATTATAAAACCTATCAGGGACGCAAGCGTACAACTCCGTATTCAAAACAGCACCTTTCACCAGGCAACAGATGAAGAGGGATTTTTTAAGTTTGAAGGTTCGTTGAAAAGCAACCTGGCTTTTGGCTGGCAAGAAGTATTTGCAGACTTGCTTAATGCTGAAGGAAATATTATTACAACGAGCAATGGCTTCGTTTTCGTGCCATACAATACACAGTACGGTTTTGTATCGGATATTGATGATACATTTTTGGTGTCTCACTCTTCAACTATCTTAAAACGGCTACGCGTTTTATTTACTAACAACGCCAGAACCCGTAAACCTTTTGAAGGTGTGGCAGAACATTACAAACTCCTTGCACGTGCAAATACAGTGATGGAAAAGCCTAACGCTTTTTTTTATGTATCCAGCAGTGAATGGAATCTTTATAATTACTTAGTGGAATTTACACGGATAAATGAATTACCGCGTGGCATATTTCTTTTAAACAATTTAAAACAGCTGTCGCAGCTATTTCACACCGGGAAAAATAATCACCACGGCAAATATTATCGTATTGCCCAGGTGATGAAAGCTTTTCCTAATCAGCAATTTATTTTGTTAGGGGATAGCTCGCAGCAAGACCCATATATTTACAGTTCACTGGTTAAAGATTTTCCCGGAAAAATTTATGCAGTTTACATACGCGATGTTTATGAAAAAAACAGGAAGAAAGTAACAGATGCGCTGGCATTACTTACAGCCCGCGGAGTTGCGTGTTGCTTTTTTAAGCATAGCACAGAAGCAATAAAACATTCAGAACAGATCGGACTGATTAAATAAAATAAGTGTTCTACGCCGACATGCCAGGGACTTCTATTTATTTAGGATGTAATTATGCCGAAATTAATTCTAACCTGTATCTCACTTCCATAGTGTAAAAATAACCCCGGTAACAAAACACCTTTAAATTTGTATTCAAGAAAGATAATTTAATAATCAAAAAAAAATAACTATGAAAAAGATTGGAATCCTGGGTTCAGGTGCGGTTGCACAATCGCTTGCACTTGGATTTATAAAAATTGGGAATACTGTAAAAATAGGCACTGGCCATTCGGAAAAATTAGATAACTGGAATAATGAAAATGGGAATAAGGCAGCGGTGGGATCATTCAAAGAGGCAGCGGAATTTGGCGACTTAGTAGTGCTTGCTGTAAAAGGAAAGGCGGCGGACATTGTTTTGAAGGAAGCTGGCGCTGACGCTATCAATGGCAAAACCGTTATTGATACATGTAACCCGATAGAAGAGACGCCACCTGTAAATGGTGTGTTGAAATTTTATACTGATATGAACTATTCGCTGATGGAGAAGCTACAGAAAGATTATCCTGAAGCCCACTTTGTAAAAGCTTTTAATAGCATTGGGAATGCGTTAATGTATCAACCCGATTTTAATGGAGTGAAGCCATCCATGTTTATCTGTGGGAACGATGCGAATGCAAAAAAAGAAGTTACAGAAATATTAACTGCATTTGGTTTTGAAACAGAAGATATGGGAGCTGCGGAAGCTGCAAGGGCTATTGAGCCGCTGTGTATTCTCTGGTGTATTCCAGGTTTGTCAGGAGGAAGCTGGAACCAGGCGTTTAAGTTGTTGAAAAAGTAGATGATAATAAAGGGAAGCTGGTAAAGTACATATACTGTGTGATACCTTATCAAAACCAATACATCGCTGTCAGGACGGCGCGTCCTTTGACAATGGACATCTTAAAATGATTTTATAGATAAGTAAAGTTAATTTTGCAGCCCATTTACTGATTCATTTTTAAAATATGTCATTTACAAGTTTTATACAGGTAGCAGTTGTCAAAAGCCTGGAAGAATTATACAATCAAACTTTCACCGAAAAAGATTTTCAAATAAACGAAACCAAGCCTGAGTTTGAAGGTGATTATACAATTGTGCTTTTTGCATTGCTAAAAAAGTTGAAATTGTCTCCGGAAGCGCTTGCAATGAATATCGGTGATCATCTCATTAAAAACAATCCAAATTTCTTTTCAGGATATAATGTAATAAAAGGTTTTTTGAATCTTCAAATTTCTGACAAGACATTACAAAACTTCTTAAACAAAAATTATAATGAAGTATCCTTTGGCAAAAAGCCATTGAATTATAAAAAAGTGATGGTTGAATATTCATCACCAAATACCAATAAGCCTTTGCATCTTGGGCATTTAAGAAATAATTTTTTGGGCTGGAGCGTTGCAGAAATATTAAAAGCCAACGGTTACGAGGTATATAAATCAAGCATAGTAAATGACCGGGGTATTCATATTTGTAAAAGTATGATTGCCTGGCAGGATTTTGCCAACGGTGCTACTCCCGAAACAATGGACGAAAAAGGTGATCATTTTGTGGGTGATTATTATGTAAAGTTTAATGATGAATACAAGAGACAAGTAAAGGAACTAACCGATAAGGGCATAGACGAAAAAGAAGCAGAAAGGGAAGCGCCTATTATGAAAAGGACACAACAGATGTTGCTGGCTTGGGAACAGGGAAAACCAGAGGTGATTGAACTTTGGAATAAAATGAACAACTGGGTGTACAAAGGTTTTAATGAAACATATAAAAGAATCGGAAGTGATTTTGATAAAACGTTTTACGAAAGCCAGACCTATATTTTAGGGAAAAAATTTGTAGAAGAAGGATTGAAGAATGGTTCGTTTTATAAAAAAGAAGATGGGAGTGTTTGGATTGACCTTACAGATGCAGGCCTCGATGAAAAATTATTATTGCGTGCTGATGGAACCTCTGTTTATATAACGCAGGATATTGGTTTGGTTAAGCAAAAATTTGAAGACTATAAGCTTGATGAAAGTATTTACGTGATAGGCGATGAGCAAATTTATCACATGAAGGTACTGAAGGAAATATGCAAAAAGCTGGGCATGCCTTTTTACGATAAAATTCTTCACTTAAGTTATGGAATGGTGGAGCTTACTACTGGCAAAATGAAAAGCCGCGAGGGCACTGTGGTGGATGCAGATGATATTACGGATGAAATGATTGCCACCGCAGAAAAGCATACTAAGGAATTGGGCAAGGTGAAAGATTTTACACAAACCGAGTTAAAAGATTTATATGAAACGCTTGGCTTAGGCGCTATGAAGTTTTACCTGCTTCGTGTTGACCCTAAAAAGCGAATGATATTCAATCCCGAAGAAAGTATAGATTTTCATGGATTCACCGGACCTTTCATTCAATATACTTATGCAAGGATACAATCTATTTTAAGAAAAATTGGAGACACAATTGACAACGAACAATTAACAACGAATAACGAAAAATTTCTTCCTTTGGAAAGGCAACTAATCCTGTTTCTTGAAAAATATGACAACACAGTAACACAGGCGGCGGAAGAATTGAATCCTTCTGTAATTGCTAATTATGCTTTTCATTTGGCAAAAGCTTTCAACTCGTTTTATGCTGAATATTCTGTTGCCAATGCTGAGAGCGAAGAAAAAAAAATACTTCGTGTACACATCTCCGTTATGACAGCTACAGTTATTAAAAGCGCTTTAGAGTTATTAGGAATAAAGGTACCAGACAGGATGTAGTAATGAATAGATAATAGTAAATTTTGAGCACTAACTAGTAAACCTTATACCCTGCTGCTTGATATTTACCACTTGATTCCTGGATATTTAATATTTTAATAATACAACAACTTCTTAAAACTTACGTTTATATTCTAATAAGCTGTATATTTGCGACTTATTATATACTCCTACTTAGCAGACTGGATAATCTTCCCACAGGAAAAAGCTCATCAAGTCATAGGTTTTGAGCATATTCGAATCAGCTTTCATAAATCACTTTAGGTTCGCGGAAGTTATCATTTACATTAAAAAATCAAATTTTGAATTTTAAAGAATTGCATTTAATTGCGCCTATATTAGAGGCGTTAGAAAAAGAGGGCTATACCGCCCCCACTCCTATTCAGGAACAAGCCATCCCTGATGTACTAAAAGGAAAAGATTTATTGGGATGTGCACAAACAGGCACCGGAAAAACAGCTGCATTTGCTATACCCATATTGCAAAATTTATTTTTGCAAAAAAATCATGAAGTTGAAAACAATACTATTAAGGCGCTTATACTCACGCCAACCCGCGAGCTTGCCATACAAATAGACGAAAGTTTTTCCGCTTACGGAAAGCACACCGGCATTCGCCATACCGTTGTTTTTGGTGGCGTTTCCCAATTTCACCAGGTAAAGGAATTGCGGAGAGGCATAGATGTATTAATCGCTACGCCCGGGAGGCTGCTCGATCTTATGTCTCAAAGAATTGTGAGTCTTCAGCACATAAAAATGTTTGTGCTTGATGAAGCAGACAGAATGCTTGACATGGGTTTCATTAATGATGTTAAGAAAATAATAGCGAAGCTTCCGGTGAAGAGGCAAACTTTATTTTTTTCGGCTACAATGCCACCAGAAATATCAAGGCTTTCCGGTTCTATTTTGAATAATCCTGTAAAGGTGGAAGTAACTCCCGTTTCTTCTACTGCAGAAAAGATTGACCAGGCAGTTTATCTTGTTGAAAAAAATGATAAGCGCCAATTGCTGATACATCTTTTAAAAGACAATACTATTCAAAATGCACTTGTATTTACAAGAACAAAACATGGCGCTGATAAAATTGCGCAAGAATTGTACAGGGCAAGAATAAGTTCAGGTGCTATCCACGGAAATAAAACACAATCTGCAAGGCAGAACGCTTTAAATAATTTTAAAACAGGAAAGATACGGGTATTGGTTGCTACTGATATTGCAGCCCGAGGTATTGATGTAGATGACCTGAGTCACGTAATTAATTTTGAATTGCCTAATATTCCTGAAACTTATGTACACCGCATAGGCCGTACAGGCCGGGCAGGCGCATCGGGCATAGCCTTATCTTTTTGCGATATGGAAGAAAGAGAATTCTTACGGGATATTCACAAATTAACCAAGCAGGAAATTCATGTTGTGGAAGATCATCCTTACGCAAGTAAGATGCAATTTGTGCAAACACCGGTTATCCAAAAAAATCCTCTTGTTCGCAAACCTGCTTCACACAGCGGTTTTAGAAGAACGAGAAGCTGGAGCCAGGGCAGATAGAATACAATTCATTTACATAAAAAGAAAACGCTTCCTGTTTCCAGGGAGCGTTTCTTTCATAAAGGCAATTCAGGCTCTCTCCTTTTTTCTTCTTAAAATTTTTTGAAGAGTATCTACTGCATCTAGAATTGCTTCTTCAAAACTTTCTGCATTTCTTTTTACAAAGTCATCATAGCCCGGCACTACCAGCCTTATTTCGCAAACTTTATTGTCAGCATTTTTTCCATCATCGGAAAATAATGTGACATCTGCGCTTATAATTTTATCATCAAGGCGGAAAAGCTTACTGACCTTTTCTTCTACATAATTTTTTAAATTATCACTTGCTTTAAAATGTAATGACTGTAAGTTAATTTTCATAGTGCTTTTATTTTATAATTTGACCAATTCGTTGTCGATAATATTATATCAAAAATGAAGCCCCAATGATGGGATTATATATATGGCATTGCATGTGTAATAAGTGCATAGTGTTTTTACTATCAACACCGTAATTTCATTATATTAAAAATCAGGCAATAATGCTCTTGTACAGGGCTGTGTGGTTTATATCTTTGTACCAGAAGTTGATTGATGTTATACAAACATTAATCAGAAATCCAAATCCATTGAAAAATAACCTATCCTCTAATCCGGGAAAAACCAAACAAAATCCAATATCAGTCAACTTCTTTTTTTTAAATTCAATATCTGTAACAACCCATATATCTAAAGAAAACCTGCTTTAAAAGTATCCGATCTATCCTTTAAAAAACAATTACCCCTGGAATTAAAATTATTCCAATAAAAGCCCACAGTAACCTGTGGGTTTTTTTATATAAATGAAGAAGCTTTATTTTCTTTTTTTGGATGCTTTTGCTTTAGGATTAAAGCTCAAGGCAAGCTCTACCCAGTAGTTAAGTTGCTTTTTCGTTTTCAAGGCAGCTTCGTTTACGTACACATAACCTTTGTATTCTCTGCCTTTCATGATTACAGGCCGACAGCCTGCTTTTTCAAGGGAATCTTCATGCAATGCCGGATCAATACGGCACATGATTTCATCATCACCAACACTGATACACATTTTCCCAGCTACCATAAATGCAATTCCCCTGAACATTTTCTTTTCTTGCACATCCGGTAAATGTGCCAGAGCGCCACGCAGCCTGTTAGTTAATTTTTCATTATAGGCCATAGAAATTTAGAATTTTACTTAGCCTCTTTGAACGCTAAGCATTGTTATAAACTTTTATAACAGGCTCTCTCAGAGCCGAAGCTCCATCGCTGCAATACCAATAAATAACATCAGCAATTGATTGGGGCTTTACCCAACTTTCAAAATTTGCATCGGGCATGCTCTTGCGGTTTGGCAGTGTGTCGATGGTACTTGGTACTATAACGCTGGTTACAATGTTTTTCCCTTTTGCTTCATTATTCATTAATTCTGCCAAACGAAAAATCAAAGATTTTGCTAGGCTGTAAGCTATTACTCCTTTACCGCTATTTGCGCTGAGCCCTGGCTTAGACCCGATGATAAAAATTCTACCGCTATTTTGTCTCATCATTTGCAAAAACACAGGACGGGCTACATTATAAGCAGTTTCAAAATTTAATTTATATTGATTTAAAATATCACTGGTTTTAGTTTCAGCAATTGAACCCATTGCAAAACCACCAACCGTGAGTATTGCCGCATCAATATTTTCGTGTTTTGAAATAATATTGTCAACAAATTTTTGTGACGCTTCTTCATCATCAAGGTCAACAATTATTTTTTCAAATTTATCTGCGGGAAAATTTAATTCCGTTTTATCACTTGGGAGTATAGTTCCAATAACAAAATATTTTTGCTCAATAAATTTTGTGACTACTGCCTGCCCCATGTTTCCTGAAGCTCCGGTTACGATGGCTGTTTTCATTATACAATTTAATTTAAATAGTAGAGATGGTTTCAAAATTATGCATCCTCTCTTTATATTCTTAATTATTCTTACATTTATAATTCTTCAATTTGCTTTATCAATCATTTGTTATCCTTAAAAATTATTCATGAATTCAAGACGTAACTTTCTGAAAGCCTCTGGCACATTTGCGCTGGGCTCATTATTACTGCCCAATATAACGGAAGCGGCTAAACGCAGACGCGTAAAAGATGCCGGACTTCAGCTATACACTGTGCGTAAAGAAATGCTGGAAGATAATGTAGGCACGCTAAAAAAAATCGCCAGTCTTGGTTATAAAGAGATAGAATCGGCTGCAAGTCAAAAAGGATATTATTATGGATTGAAACCCTCAGAAATAAAAAAAATATGCAATGATCTGGGTATGACTTTAAGAAGCGGGCACGTGCATTATGATGCCGCTAAATGGCAACAAACTATTGATGGTGCTGCAGAATCAGGACAGCAATATTTGATTGCTTCTGTAATGCCATCGAATGGGCAATCTGTTGATAATTATAAGCACGCTTCTGAACTTTTTAATAAGGCCGGAGAAGATTGTAAAAAATCAAACATCACTTTTGGCTACCACAATCACGATTCAGAATTTGAGAAAGAAAATGGAAAAGTATTGTATGATGTATTGCTGGAAAATACCAATCCCGAGTTTGTAAAAATGGAAATGGATTTGGGTTGGGTGATTGTTACAGGAAATGATCCGTTGGATTATTTTCAAAAATATCCTGGCCGGTTTCCTTTGTGGCATTTAAAAGATATGGACCTGAAAGAAAAACATAGCGTTGAATTTGGTAAGGGTGGGTTAGACATAAAAAAGATGCTTCAGAATTCAAAAAAATCAGGCATGAAATATTTTTTCATAGAACAGGAAGAATACACCGGTACTGCCTTTGACTGTCTTAAATATAATATGGATTATCTTAAAAATCTTCAATATTAATTTCTGCCAACGCTCTCCAAAAGCTCAGAAAATTTTTAAAATTAAAGGGAACTACTTCTGAAATTTTTGTAAACCATTAAGATTGATAAAAAGATTATTCGCTTTTTCTGCTTGCCTTTTAAGCTTTGCCGCAATAGCTCAAAAAAAGAACAATTCATATATATTAAACATATATCGAACTGATAAAGCTGTGCGTATCGATGGCGTGACAGATGATCCGGCCTGGAAAAATGCTGAGGTAGCCAGGAACTTTTTCATGGTGTTGCCTATGGACACCAGCCTTGCCCGGGTGAAGACAGAAGTATCTATGACATACGATGGGAATAATATTTATGTATTGGCCGTATGTTTTACTGATGTACCGGGTCCTGATATGGTAGAATCATTAAGAAGAGATTTCAGCTTTCAAAAAAATGATAATTTCTTAGTATTCATTGATCCTTTTGACGACCAGACTAACGGTTTTGCTTTCGGCACGAACGCTGCGGGAGCTCAATGGGATGGACTAATGTACCAGGGAGGTTCCGTGGATTTAAACTGGGATAATAAATGGAAATCGGCAGTAAAGCACTACCCCGGAAAGTGGGTATTGGAGATGGCAATACCCTTTAAAACTTTGCGGTATAAAAAAGGCGTTTCCACCTGGGGTATTAATTTTAGTAGGAATGATTTAAAAACAACAGAAAAATCAAGCTGGACACCCATTCCAAGGCAATTTCCAACGGCGGCTCTTGCTTATACAGGATCATTACACTGGGATGAACCTCCGCCTGTGCCAAAAGCCAATATTTCACTCATACCCTATTTATTAACCGGCCTCACAAAAGATTACATTCCTGAGATGCCCAGAGAATTCAAGCGTGAAGTTGGGTTAGACGCTAAAGTGGCTGTAACTTCCTCATTGAATCTTGACCTAACGGTAAATCCTGATTTCTCCCAGGTGGAAGCCGACCAGCAGGTGACCAACCTTGGCCGCTATGAATTATTTTTCCCGGAAAAGAGGCAGTTTTTCCTTGAGAACGGAGATCAGATAAATAATTTTGGATATGCAGATCTTCAACCCTTTTTTTCACGCCGTATCGGGTTAGGAATACCCATTAAATGGGGCGGCAGGTTAAGTGGCCAGATTAACCGTAACTGGCGAGTAACCGCCATGGATATGCAAACGGCTAAACAAACATCTATCGGGCTGCCTGAGCAGAACTTTGGCTTGGTTGCTTTGCAGCGAAGGCTTTTTTCAAGATCAAATTTGAATATTCTTTTCATTAACAAACAATCTATAAATTATGATCCTGCAAAAGATACGTCCCTTCCGCAATATTCACTTTATAACCGTAATATTGGGCTGGAATATAATCTTGCTTCTGCAAACAATTCATGGACAGGTCGATTTTTATACCTGAAATCGTTTAGCCCAAACAAGAAGGGGAATGCATTTACCCAGGACGGTAACCTTCAGTACTCAGGAAAAAGCTGGCTCATTAATGGCGCCTATGAATATGTAGGAAAAAATTATAATGCGGAGGTTGGCTACGTTCCGAGAAAGGGTTATATCAAGTTGAATCCTCAAATATCCTACATTTTCTTTCCGAAAGGTGGAAACATATTAACACATGGACCGCAATTAAATTCTGTTTACTTTTTTAATGAAGCTTTCAAACAAACGGATCATGAAAACATTCTTACTTATTTAATTACTTTTCGAAACAAGGCAACATTTGCACCTGTATTTATGGATGATTATGTACAGATTCTTTTTCCTTTTGATCCAACTAACAGCGGAAAAGATTCATTACAATTCGCTTCAAGGTATCATTGGAAAACCCTTGGAGCAGACTTCGTATCCAAGCCACAAAGTCTTTTCAATTATAGCTTATCAATACGCTATGGCGGCTATTATGCAAAAGGCCATAAGCTAACATTAACGGGAACTGCAGGATATCGTTTTCAACCTTTTCTTAATATAACCTTAGCCGCTTCCCACAACGAATTAGTATTACCTGCGCCTTGGCACCAAACCGGTTTTTGGCTGATTGGCCCAAAGATAGATCTCACGATGACAAACAAACTCTTCTTCACAACTTACATTCAGTATAATGAACAGTTGAAGAACACCAATGTAAATGCAAGGCTACAATGGAGATACAAACCAGCATCCGACTTATTCTTGGTTTATACAGATAATTATTTGAATGTTCCTTTCTCGGTGAGAAACAGGGAAATTTTATTGAAATTTACTTACTGGTGGAATCTTTGATTCTATTTATACTTTTCTCTTACTTTTGTTTTGGTGTTGTTACTTTTTTTTGATCATGTCTTACTGTCTCTTCAGCTTTGCTCCTAATGTATGCCACAATACATTCCATTCCTAACACTTTTTTAAACTAGCCAAGCCTTTTAAACATTATTGCCAAAAATAATTTTAAATAAAACTAGTTGAATTAGTAATTATATCCGCGGCTAAAGATATTTTTGCAGCCTTTGAAAATATCGCGTTTAAATAACTACCAGTTAATCATTGCAGGAATTTTTTTTGCAATCTTCTGGTCATCCGCTTCAGCAGCTACCAAGATTGCCCTTCAATCCGTTCAGCCTTTCGTAGTTGCGCTTCCGCGTTTCTTTATAGCCGCAGCTATCATGTTGTTTATTTCACATGTGCTCATGCGCAAACGACTTCCTGCCGGGCATGAATGGAAACAACTCGCTATTTATGGATTATTGAACATCAGCATTTACCTGGGCTTGTATGTAATTGCTATGCAAAATGTTTCAGCGGGGCTCGGCTCATTGTCAGTGGCCATCGGCCCGGTACTCATTAGTATTATGGCTGCTATCTGGCTAAAACATCCTGTGAGAAGGGTCACCATCTTAAGCCTCTTATTGTGCACTACAGGCATTATTGTGGCTGCATTTCCGCTTTTTGAAAACAGTTATGCAACACCGGGCGGTTTATGCATTTTATTTGTGAGCATGGTTTCTTATTCGGCGGGATCTGTTTATTTTTCCAAAAAGAACTGGAACAACCTGCATATACTTACAATTAATGGTTGGCAAACTTTAATTGGTGGAATTTTTCTTTTGCCTGTATTGTTCTTTACATACAAAAGCGATCAAAATAATTTTGATGTAAAATGGATAAGCTGTGTATTATGGCTCGCTATAATGGTATCTATCTTTGCAATACAATTGTGGCTTTATATGCTTAGCAAAAATCCTGTAAAGGCATCATTCTGGTTATTCCTTTGTCCTGTTTTCGGGTTTATAATTGCTGCGATAATGCTGAAGGAACCCATAAGCTTTTATACATTCGCAGGTGTGGCAATGGTGATCGGCGGTTTATATCTCGTGCAAAAAAAGCAAGCCGTTGCCTGAACTTTTTTATACTAACGGTGTAGTCCACACGAAAAATATTTTATGCGACTGCTTAGCCTGTTAATAAGCTCTTGCAAACAAGACTCTCTCCTTACTTGGATTACCTGTTAAAATGCATTTGCCTTCTTCCTGGGGATTATTTAAAGGGATACAGCGTATAGTCGCCTTCGTTAGTTCCTTTATTTTATCTTCTGTTTCTGCTGTGCCATCCCAATGCGCTGAAATAAAGCCGCCTTTTTCATCAAGCAGTTTTTCAAATTCATTCCAGGTATCAGCCTTGGTTATATTATTCTCACGGAAGGTTTTTGCTTTGTTATAAATATTTTCCTGGATGTCGTTTAGCAATACAGATACTGTATTTGCAAGACCGTCCATTGATACAGAATTTTTTTCTTTAGTGTCTCTGCGTGCTACTTCTACCACATTATTTTGCATATCCCTGGCTCCGATTGCAATACGCACTGGCACGCCTTTTAGTTCATACTCTGCAAATTTCCAACCGGGACGGTTATTATCATCATCGTCATATTTTACTCTTATGCCCAGCGCTTTAAAATCTTCCATGAATAATTTTACCTTCTCATCAATCATTTGCTTTTGATCATCTCCTTTATAAATAGGAACAATCACCACTTGTAAAGGCGCTATTTTTGGTGGCAGTACAAGCCCGTCATCATCGCTGTGTGCCATTACCAATGCACCAATAAGTCTCGTGCTTACGCCCCAGCTTGTTGCCCATACATAGTCAAGTTTATTTTCTTTATCAGTAAATTGTACATCAAAGGCTTTTGCAAAATTTTGCCCGAGAAAGTGAGAAGTACCGGATTGAAGTGCTTTGCCATCCTGCATAAGCGCTTCGATGCAATAAGTATCCACGGCGCCGGCAAAACGTTCATTAATACTTTTCACGCCTTTTATAACAGGCATTGCCATCCACTCTTCTGCAAAGTCAGCATATACATTTAGCATTTGAATTGTTTCGTCTATTGCTTCCCGTGAAGTTGCGTGAGCTGTATGGCCTTCCTGCCATAAAAATTCCGTTGTGCGTAAAAAGAGGCGGGTACGCATTTCCCATCTCACAACATTGGCCCATTGGTTTACCTTGATTGG
>Ga0068852_100000939_pt1 | contig 19257 bp, 19 predicted proteins | sample KBSCornC22_FD_66594 | JGI IMG/M metagenome (GOLD analysis project Ga0068852, IMG submission 66594) | Corn rhizosphere microbial communities from Kellogg Biological Station, Michigan, USA - KBS Corn C2-2 | ecosystem: Host-associated > Plants > Roots > Rhizosphere > Soil ... | reverse complement strand
AGGAGGCGGTGTTCCTGTCGAGTCGCATTGCGGTGATGGGTGCTCACCCGGGACGAATGCTGGACTCGTGGACGATCGATGCACCCTATCCGCGCGACGCGTCGTTCCGGCTGTCGAAGGTGTTTGCCGAGCATGCGCAACGATTGTCGGCGTGCGTTGCCAACGCGGGGGCCGCGCGCTGAATGGAACGGCGAACCGAGTGGCGCGCGCATCGACACCGGCTGCTGCAAGTGCTGGCGCCGCTGGCGGTTGCAGTCATCGTTCTCTGTGCGTGGCAGGCGTTCGTCGAGTTGTCGGACATGCCACCCTACATCGTGCCATCCCCGGCTCGTGTGGCGCTGACGCTCGTCGGCGATCGGACGCTCCTGCTCGACTCGCTTGCCGTGACGATGGAAATCGCGCTGGTTGCGCTGGCGCTCGCAACGGTGATTGGCGTCGCCATCGCGCTCGTCTTCGTGCAAAGCCGGTGGATCGAGATGAGCCTCTTTCCCTACGCGGTGTTGCTGCAGGTGACACCGATCGTCGCGATTGCGCCGTTGATCATCATCTGGGTGCACGACACGCGCATCGCACTGATCCTGTGCGCAACCGTCGTGGCGATCTTCCCGATCATTTCCAACACCACGCTCGGCTTGCGCAGTGTCGATGCTGGCCTGTTGAATCTGTTCCGGCTAGAGCGCGCAACGCGCTGGCAAACGCTGTGGCGATTGCGCGTGCCAAGCGCGTTGCCCTATTTCTTCGGCGGGTTGCGCATTGCGAGCGGGCTGGCGCTGATCGGCGCTGTCGTGGCTGAATTCGTTGCAGGTACCGGCGGCCAGGGCGCCGGGCTCGCCTATCAGATCCTGCTCGCGGGCATTCAGCTCAACATCCCGCGGCTCTTCGCAGCGCTTGCGCTGATCGCGCTTGCCGGCGTCGCGATGTTCGGCGCAACCGTTGCGCTGTCGCGCCTGGCACTCGCGCGCTGGCACGAAAGCGAGCTCAAGCCGGACGGTGGATGAGCGCACGTCGCTGGCACCTGTTCTGTCGCGTCGTCGACAACTACGGCGATGCGGGCGTCTGCTGGCGGATGTCGCGGCAACTCGCGCGCGAGCACGGTTGCGACGTGACGTTGTGGATCGACCGCATCGAAACGCTGTCGCGGCTCGAACCGGGCATCGACGTCAATGCGAAAACGCAGTCGATCGAGAACGTCACGATCGCACGGCTCTTCGCCGCCGATGGCGTCACAATGCTTCCCGACGTCGTCATCGAAGCGTTCGCGTGCGGATTGCCCGAGCGTTACATCGCTGCGATGGCCGGGTCGCGCGAGCCGCCGCTGTGGATTGCGCTCGAGTACCTGTCTGCGGAGCCATGGGTCGACACGGTGCACGGCCTCGCCTCGCCGCAGCCGCGATTGCCGCTCGAGCGCTATTTCTGGTTCCCCGGCTTCACGCATCACACGGGCGGCCTGATCCGCGAGGGCGGTCTTCTCGAAGCGCGTACGGCGTTCGATGCGAACCGACCCGCCAACGACGCCCTCGACATCGTGCTGTTCTCTTATCCGAACCGGGCGTTGACGGCGTTGTTCGATGCGTGGGCCGATGGCGACGAGCCGATTCGCTGCAGGATTCCGGAGGGCGTTGCGACGGGCGCGCTCGATCGCTGGCTGCATGGCAGTGTTCCGCACGCCGGCGAATCGACATTGCGCGGCCGGTTGCGGCTCGACGTCATCCCGTTTGCGTCGCAGCCGGCGTTCGACCGCATGCTTTGGGCGGCCGATGTCAATTTCGTCCGCGGCGAAGATTCCTTCGTCCGGGCGCAGTGGGCCGCGCGTGCATTCGTCTGGACGCCGTATCCGCAGGACGAGAATGCACATCGGCTGAAGCTCGACGCGTTCCTCGCGCGCTACGCAGCCGAGCTCTCCGCGCGCGAGCGTGTAGCCGTGACTGGGTTCTGGAATGCTTTCAACGACGAGGACGGTGCGGCAAGCGTCGCGGCGTGGCCGGCGTTCCGAAGCATCATCGACAAACTCGATGCGCACGGACGGCGTTGGGCTACGGCGCTCACAGGATTGCCCGAGCTTACGACAGGGCTGGTCGAGTTCGCCGAACGTCAGCTATAATTGCCGGTTGTCCACATTGCCTCGCGGACAGCGCCTAATCGCGCTGCCGCCTCCCGGGAATCGCCATGAAACTCGCTCAGGAAGTACGCGCCGGCAACGTCATCATGATCGGCGCCAATCCGATGGTCGTGCAGAAGGCCGAGTTCAGCAAGTCCGGCCGCAACGCATCGGTCGTCAAGATGAAATTGCGCAACCTGCTGTCGGGTGGCGGCACCGAAACCGTGTACCGCGCCGACGAGAAGTTCGACGTCATCCAGCTCGAGAAGAAGGACGTCACCTACTCCTATTTTTCGGATCCGATGTACGTGTTCATGGACGAGGAATTCAACCAGCACGACGTCGAGAAGGAGAACATGGAAGACGCGCTGCCCTACCTCGAGGACGGGCTCGCGTGCCAGTTGACGTTCTACGAGGGCAAGGCCATTTCAGTCGAGCTGCCGACGTCGGTCGTCCGCGAAGTGAAGTACACGGAGCCCGCGGTGAAGGGTGACACGTCGGGCAAGGTGATGAAGCCTGCAAAGCTCGCCAGCGACTTCGAGGTGCAGGTGCCGCTCTTCGTCAACACCGGTGACAAGATCGAGATCGACACGCGGACAGGCGAATATCGCCGCCGCGTCTGACGCAGAAAACTTTTTCGACGCGCGGATAGACGAGTAACACGTCCGAGCGTCGCGAAGTCGTCCTGGTCGCGCGCATGGCCGCTGTTTAACGCGGCCGCGTGAATGCGTCGCGCGCCGCCTGCGCCTTGGCGCGGGTTGCGCAATCGTCGACGTGGTCGTTGACGAGGCCCATCGCCTGCATGAACGCATAGACGGTGGTCGGGCCGACGAACGTCCAGCCGCGCCGTTTCAGATCCTTCGAAAGCGCGATCGATTCGGGCGATGTTGGCATCGCCGACAGTACGTCCCGCGTGACACGCTGCGGTCGCGCCGACGGCTCCGGCTCGAACCGCCAGAAGTACGCGGCAAGCGAGCCAAACTCGTCGACGACCTCGAGCGCACGCCGGGCGTTGTTGCGCGCCGACTCGATCTTGCCGCGATGCCGAACGATCGCCGCATCGGCCACGAGCCGCTCGATCGTTCGCTGATTGAAGCGCGCGACGCGCTCGAAATCGAAATGGGCGAATCCCGCGCGAAACGCATCGCGTTTGCCGAGAATCGTCCGCCAGCTCAAGCCCGCCTGGAAACCTTCGAGACAGATTTTCTCGAAGAGACGCTGGTCGTCGCGAACCGGAAATCCCCACTCGCGATCGTGATAGGCGATGTAGACGGGATCGTCACCCGCCCACCAGCACCGGCCATGTGCTCGCAAAGTGGATTGCTCGGCCGTGACGTCCACGTGGGTCGCGGCAACGCCGACCGTGCGCTGGCGCGTCGAACGTGTGCTGTGATCGTTGGTCAAGCCATAGCCGGGGAAAGGTCCCCGGCATTGTAGACTCGAGTGACTGTGCCGCGTAACCGCGGACGGATGACGAGCAGAGCCCGTCGAACGGACGGGGTCGACGCAGGCCTCGGAGAGACTGCAGTCAAACACCTGCGTGGAACCTGCGGGCCGACCGTGGTGCAGCCCGCAGTTCTTACTTACCGCGTTTCAGCTCGGCTTCAACTTTCGACCGGGAATTGCCAACGGCCTTGACGGCGTTCTTGACGGCCGTCTGCGTGACGCCGTGTTTTTGCGCGAGATACTTGACCTCGTAGTCTTCCATCGACGCAACCCGCGCGCGATCCTGCGTGCGACCCTTGGTCGTCTTGGTGGCCATTCAATCCTCCTTGGAATCGTCCTCCGCTACCACGGTTCGAGCGATCGGTACGGCGCAAGTGCCAGCACCGGGTCGCCGTTCAATCATTGACCACGTCGGCGCGGTGCCGGCGCCCGTTCGGACTTTCTTGTCGACGGCGATGCCTCCTCGGAGTCGTCGCTTTCATCTTCGTCGTCCCCGAGTCCCATTTCCACCTTCAACTCGCTCTTCCGCGCTGCCATCTCGGCGCCGATCGCCTCGGTGTCGATCGCTTTCCGGGCCTGCGGGAACATCTCGCCCTCTTCCTCCTTCACGTGGTGAACGACGTATTCGCCAAGCACCGTGACCTTTGCGTTGTAATGGTCGTCGCCGGGCGAGCCGGTCTCGAGCTCGGCGATCAGCTCCTTCGCGCTCGCGTGCTCGACGTCGGCTTCGTCCATCAGGTCATCATCGTCGATCGCCTCACGCATCGCCGGATAGAAGATCTCTTCCTCGATCGTCGAATGAATCGTCAATTCGGCGCAGATCTGCGCAACGAGATCGCTGATCTCCTCGTCGGCATCGTCCTGCTCCTTCAGTTTCTCGAATTGCTTGAACAGTGCTTTGACCTTGTTGTGGTCTTCCGTCAGCATTTGGATTGCGTCGCTGGACGCCCGCGCAGGGGATTTGCTAGCCATCAGTCACTCCTTCAGAAAAAATCGCATCCAGATAGTGACGCGCGCAGGCGTGAACGAAAAGCGTGCGACCTACCTAAACGTATGTAAGCGGCCCACTTACGGCGACCCGTGAGCGTTGAGCGACCGCGGAGGATTGCAGGGCCACCGGCGGGCCGATGGCAAGTCCGCCGGCAGTGCAAGCATGCCCTGGAACGTGCGAGCGTTCGATAGCGCATCACTCGTCGCGGTCCTTGGCACGGCGCTGCGTCAATCGGGCACCGGGGCGGCTTGCCGACTCGCGCCCTGTGCGCGGCCGTCGCGTCGTATCGCCAACGGGGTCCGTGACGGCTTTCATCGTCCGTTCCATGTGCTCGAGGGCCGCGTCCTGGTAATCGTCCTTTTCTGCCGCGACGCAATCTCGCGGTATCCACAGGTCGTACTTGCGCAGATAGCCGTCGTGCGCCGTGAACATGATGCAGGAGTCCGTCGAAAGTCCGGTCAGGATCAGCTGGTTGACAGCGAGCTCGTCCAGCAGGAATTCGAGTGGCGTCCCGAAGAACGCTGAATGACGCGGCTTCAACACCGATCGATCGCCGGGTGATGGCGCCAGCGTGCTTGCAAGCTTCGCGGGCGCGCCACCCAACTTCTTGCAGTAGTTGACGATCGCCTCGAAATTGGATTCCCAGCGGCCGAAATTGTCGTTCGCATAGATGACCGGCGCACGTCGTGCGCGCATGCGTGACTTGAGGATCGCCGCGCGTTGCGCAGCGGCAACGGCGCGTGGCGCGAGATCGTCCGCGCCGTCGAAGTCCAGCGGATTCATGAAATCGATCAACAGCAGTGCGGGCCGCGGCGACGCGCGCGGGTCCGAAGCGTTTGCGGTGCGCATCAATGCCCCGATTGGAATGTTGGGCTGGTACGGTGCTTTCGCGCCGGTGAAAGCCACGCGCGAACGACGGCGAGGCCCGCGACGAGGTAAGGCAGACTGCCGGGAACCCACATGACGAGACCTCCGAGTTGCTGATCTTCGAGCGCCGAAAGACCGAGCATCGCGGGCCCTTCGTAGCCGTACCACACCGATGGCGCGACGGTGAGAAGTGCCCCGAGCGCGCTCGTGTGCAGCATCGTCGTGAACAGGCAGGCGATCGTCGTTCCGTCGGGTGCACGGCCACTCCGCGGCGACAACGCCCACCAGAATGCGAGCGCCGTTCCCAGGAACGACGTATGTTGCAGCACGTGCAGCGCCTCGTGCGCAAGCGCTGCGTCGAACAACAACGGGATGTGCCAGACCCACAGCGCGAGCGCGTGCAGGCACCACGCATGCACGGGATCGGTCAGCGAGCGCCAGCATCTGCGCACGGCGGCGGGCCTTGCGGCTGCGCCGAGCGTTCGCGTCGCCCATGACGGAAAACCCCACGCCCAAGCCTCGAGCGGGCGCGAGAGGGCGAGCAACGGCGCTGCGACAACGATCAACGCCTCGTGCTGAATCATGTGCAGCGCGAACGAGCCGTCCGCGAGCGTCTCGAAGGGAGACAGCAGCACGACCGCCAGCGTGAGCCAGCCGAGGGCAAAGCGCACGACATGTGCAACGTGGAGGCCGTGTCCGACGCCAGCCTTTCGCCACAACGCGATGACGCCACGGCCATAAAACAGCGCGCTGGCGACGATAACCACCGTCAGCACGGGCCGCGGCTCCCATGACAACACGTTTTCGCCGCCGCTCGCGAGCCCAATGGTCGGCACGACAAGCGCGCCAGCGCCGAGGACGATCAAGCGAAGCACGGCGCGATCACCCACGTTGGATACCACAGCGCAGCGATCACGAGCGTCGAGAACGCGCCGGACGCCGTCGCGAGCGCCGTCACGAAGTGGCGGCGTGCCGAATAGGCGTCAGCGTTGCGGGTTCGCGCCGTTCCAATCAACACCCACGCGGCGCCAAGCGTCGCTACGATCGTCACGACGAGGAACGTTGCGTGAATCGCGTGGATTGCGAGCACGTGCTGGTTCGCACACGCCCAGCGCACCGTCGCCAGCGCAACGCTCTGGTCGGCGAGCGCCAGGATCGGCGTGACGAGCAGTGCAAACCAGATCCTCATCGCGTGGGTCAGAATCGCGCGCCGAAATACAGCACCGCATAGAGCGGTATCCAGCTCAACACGACGAACTCCCAGTAGCCGGCATTCTCCGCGACATCGACGAAGCGCTTACCTTCGAGCGGCCCCTTGTACATCAGCGCCGTCAGCACCAGCGTGTCGAGCACGTCGGTGACGAGATTGAACGTGTGCAGGCCAAGCAGCATCCACACCGTGGATCCATACGCGCTGTCGTCCCAGCGCACGTTCAGCGTCGTGAATTCGAGCGTACGAACCGCGCAGAGGACGAGGCCGAATATCGCGCAGATGACGAGACCTCGGCGCACCTTCGGCAGGTCGTGGTCGATTGCCGCCCGGTCGGTGTAGAAGTTCGGAATGCTGCTCGCGAGGATGATGACGAGGTTGATCGTGCCCCACAGCAAGCCGGGCGCGCCGCCGGCGGCGGGCCACGTGTCGCTGATCGCCCGCAGGTAGAAGTACACGACGATCATGAACGCGAACGCGACACCTTCGATCGCGATCATTCCAGCCGTGCCCCACCACATCAGGCTGCGGTGACTGAAACCGTAGGTCGGCAATTCGCTGACGTCGAGCGCGTTGCCGATGCGGACCGCAGGAACACTCGCCGGCGTTGCCTCGCGGCGCGTCGTCATGCGTTGCCGCTCCGGCGCTCGACGTCGCCGACTCGTGTCGCGCTCACGGCCGCTTCTCCACCGCGGCCCCTTGTGCCGTCTCGTCCCGACGCGGCCAGAACCACGCGATGAATGCGATCGCCGGTGGAATCATTCCCCACAACGCGCCCTGCAACGAGAAAATCGACCAGACGAGCCACAGGATGATGAATGCCGCCGCGACGAGCGGCCATATCGTGGGTGCCGGATACTCGTAGCGCACGTCGGGAATCGCGTCGAGCACGGTTGTAACGAGGCCCTCGCGCGTCGACGTCTGGAGTCCGCTTACGTGCGTGGGTGCGCCCTCGTTGCGAGACCACACGGGATCGCGCGACGACACGACGGGCAGCGCAATGAAGTTGAACGGCGGCGGTGGCGAAGACGTTGACCACTCGAGTGTCGAGGCGCCCCATGGATTGGCGCCGGCGCGCTGGCCGCGCAGAAAGCTTCGCACGGCGTCGATGACGAACATCAGCATGCTGAGATCGACGATGAACGCACCGATAGTCGCGGCCATGTTGAGCGTGCCCCAACCGGTTTCCACCGCATACGTGTAGATGCGGCGCGGCATGCCGTTCAGCCCGAGCTCGTGCATCGGGAAGAACGTCGCATTGACGCCAATGAAGAACAGCGCGAACTGCCACCGCGCGATGCGCTCGTTCATCAACCTTCCGGTCACTTTCGGAAACCAGTAGTAGAAGGCGGCCATCAGCGGAAACAACGCCCCGCCAATCAGCACGTAATGCAGATGAGCGACGACGAAGTACGTGTCGTGCACCTGCAAGTCGAGCGGCACCGAGCCGACCATGACGCCGGTCAGCCCGCCGATCAACAGCACGATGAATCCGCCGAGGACGAACAGCAGTGGCGAGCGCAGGTTCAGCCGTCCGGTCCACAGCGTCGCGATCCAGCAGAACATCTGGACGGCCGTTGGAATGGCGATCATGAAGCTCATCGCCGTGAAAAAACTCTTGCCGAGCTCGGGCAGGTTTGTCGCGAACATGTGATGCACCCACAGTCCGAACGACAGAAAGCCCGTCGCGATCATCGACAGCACGACGGCGTCGTAGCCGAACATCGGCCGGCGCGCGAACGTCGGGATGATCTCGGAGACAAAGCCGAGACCCGGAATGAAAATGAAATAGACCTCGGGATGGCCGAAGAACCAGAACAGGTGTTGCCACAGCAGCACGTCGCCGCCTTCGGCCGGATTGAAGAAATGCGTTCCGGCCGAGCGATCCATCTGCACGAGATTCGCGCCGAACATGACCGTCGGCATCGCGAAAATGATCATGATCGAGGTCACGAGCGATGCCCATACGAAGAGGGGCATCCGCTGCAACGACATTCCGGGCGCGCGCATCTTCAGGATCACCGTCGCGATATCGACAGCGACCATCAGCCCGGTCGCCTCGGTGAAGTTGACGAGCATGTTCCAGAAGTCGGCTCGCCTGCCGATGCCGTACTGGGGTCCCGCGAGTGGAACGTAGGCGAACCAGCCGGCATCGGCGCCGGTGTTGAACGCAAACGCGATGAACAGCGTCAGTCCGCCGAACAAATAGATCCAATACGAGCAGGCGGCCATCCGCGGAAACGCCGTGTTGCGGGTCCCGACCATCAGCGGAATGAGGTAGACCGACATGCCCTGCATCATCGGCACGGCGAAGAGGAACATCATCGTCGTGCCGTGCATCGTGAAGAGCTGGTTGTAGAAATCGGGTCCCAGCAGCGAGTTGTCCGGTTCCGCGAGCTGATGACGCATGAGCCCGCCCATCACGCCGGCTGCGAAAAAGAACAGCGCAGCCGTGAACACGAAGCGCCGGCCGATCGCCTTGTGATCGACGGTGCAGAGCCACGCAATGAATCCCGGCTTGTCGCGCCACGTGCGATCGAGCAACGGTGCGACCACCGAATCCCAACCGCCTCCGTCGCGGAGCGCCTCGAGATCGGTGCTCATCTGAGCGTTCCGAGGTAAGCGAGCAGCGCTCTCATATCCGCGTCCGCCAGAAAATGCGCCGGCATGTTGGCGCCCGGTTTCGCGACCTGCGGATCGGTGATCCATGCGGCGAGCGCCACGGGCGTATTCGGCAGCACCGACGCGAGATGCGCACGGCTCGCGACGTGTGTGAGGTCCGGCCCGCTCCGCGCATTCGCGCTCGTGCCGAGGATCGCGTGACACAACATGCAGCTCCCGCTCACGAAGAGCTCGCGGCCGCGCAATTCCATCGGATCGGAGGGGGTCGCCGCTGGAGCGCGGTGTGCATCGGCCCATGCATCGAAACTCGCCGGTGCGAGCGCCACGACGTCGAGCGTCATGAACGCGTGCTGCAATCCGCAGAATTCGGCACAGGGCGCGCGGTATTCCCCGGCCTTGTCGGCGCGAAACTGGATCGTCGTCGTGCGACCGGGCAGCAGGTCCTTCTTGCCGGTGAGGCTCGGTATCCAGAAACTGTGAATGACGTCGCGCGCATCCAGCTTGACGATCACCGGCCTGCCCGTGGGCAAATAGAGCTCGTTGGCTGTCCGAAATTCGCGATCCGGTTGCGCGTCTTCGTAAACGACGTCCCACCACCACTGGTTGGCGGTGACGTGCACGACGAGCGCATCGTCAAGCGGCAGGCGCGCGAGCGCGCGATCGGTCATGACACTCGCGCCGAGCAGGATTACGAGGAGCAGCATCGAGAGTGCCGCGGCCGCCTTCACCCACAGGCCGACGCGCTTTTCGCCGCTCGTCGACGGCGACTCCGGTGCCGTTTCACTCGTCGCGCGGCGAGCGCGCAGCACCGCGCAACCAAGCGCCAGCGTCACCGCGATGAACACGAAGGCGCAAATCGCGAGCATCAGCCACCAGAGCTGCGCGATGTGCGCGGCCTGCGGACCGCCGGGGGCGAGAACCTCGCTCATCAATGCTTCTCGTCGGGACGTTGCGCATCGCGCAGGTTCTCGGGCGGTGCACCCAGAAGCCCCTCGCTGCGATTCGGCTCAGCGCCGCTTGGCACGAGACCGCTCATCGAGCGCACGTACGCAACGAGCTGCCACACTTGCTGCTCGGGAATGCGCCCCCGAAATGCCGGCATGCCGTTCGGCCGCCCCTCGACGATGCTCGTGAAGATTGCATCGGCGCTCTTGCCGTACAACCAGTTGTCGTCCATCAGCGCGGGGCCGATTGCACCGCCGCCTTGCGCGTGACACCCCACACAGTTGAACCACCGATAAAGTTGCTTGCCCTGCGCGACTTCGTAGGCGCTCTGCTCGTGATAGCCGCCGGCCGCGGCCAGCATCCGCATTCCCGGTCCTTGTTTGCCGGGCTGGAAATCGGACAATGCGGCGGCTTGGGCACGCGGATCAGGCTTGACCGGCGGTGGATCGAGCTGGCGCTCTTCGCGCTCGCACCCGGCGACCAGCATGAGCACGACGGTGATGCGCAGTGCGCGCGTGAAGTGACTACGGCATTCGGAATACATAGAGCATTCCGCCACTCTTCGTCACGTGCGGGAGATCGCGCATCGCGTTCGCAAACCCAAGTGCGGCGCTGCCATCGCGCGTATCGAGATTGCCCGAGACGACACCGCCTGCCCACCCGCCCACCCCTGCGAAGATGGCGACGTATTGATGGCCATCGGGGCCGCGATACGACACGGGCTGACCGATGATTCCCGAGCTCGTCTTGTACTTCCACAACAAGTCGCCCGTCTTGGCGTCGACAGCCTTGAACCAGCCGTCCATCGTGCCGTAGAACACGACGTCTCCCGCTGTCACCAGCGCACCGCTCCAGACCGGAAAGCTTTCCGGGATCGTCCACACGGCTTTGCGCGCAACGGGATCCCACGCCGAGAATTCGCCGCGATTGCCGCCGGGCCCGGCGCGCATCTTCGCTTCGGCACCGACGTACGGCGTGCCGGCGATGTAGCTCGTTTCGTAGACGAGCGTGTCCTGACAGAGGTTCTGATGCGGAATGTAGAAGAGCTTGGTTCGCGGTGACCACGCGGTCGGCTGCCAATCCTTCGCACCCGGCGATGCGGGACAGATGTCGCGCGTGACCTTGCCGAATTGCGGCGTCTTCGCGGGGTTGTATCGCAACGCTCCCGACGCGAGATCGACACCGAGCGATGTCGTGATCAGCGCGAAAGCGTCAGCCGACAACACTTCTCCGGAAGCACGATCGATCACATACAGGTAGCCATTGCGATCGGGATGCAGCAACACTTTGCGCGTAACGCCGCCGATCGGAAGATCGACGAGCACGCTCTCATTGACGCCGTCGTAGTCGTGCAGGTCGTGCGGACTGAATTGATAGAACCAGACCGCCTCGCCCGTCGACAATTTCCGCGCGAAGATTCCGCACGTCCACTTGTTCGCGCCCGGGCGTTGATCGGGATTCCAGGGTCCCGGATTGCCCGTGCCGTAATAGACAAGATCGAGCTCGGGATCGTATGACACCCAGCCCCACACCGTGCCGCCACCAATCTTCCACGCATCGGTCGGCCACGAAGTCACGCCGAGATCCGCGCCGCGATCCTGCGCGTAATGCGGCTTGAATGATGGCCCGATCAACACGTCACGATCGGGGCCGGTGCTGTATGCGCGCCACACTTCCTTGCCCGTCGTCGCATCGAGCGCTGCGAGGAAGCCGCGAACGCCGAATTCACCACCACTGTTGCCGACGAGAACTTTGCCGTGCACGACGAGCGGCGCCATCGTCATCGACTGGCCCGTCGCAATGTCGCCGAGATTGGTCCGCCACACCTCGTGGCCATCGGCGGCGTCGAGTGCGATCGTGTTGTTGTCGAGCGTATTGAAGAACACCCGGCCGTCGGCGTAGGCGGCTCCGCGGTTGACGACGTCGCAACACGCAACGCCTTGCGACTTGGCATTGGCCTTGGGATCGAACGTCCATTTGACGTTAGCGCCAGGCTTGCTGAGGTCGAAGGCGATGACGCGATTGGGATACGGCGTGACGATGAACATCGTGTCGCCGATGACGATCGGTGCCGCTTCGTGACCCTTGTCGATTGCCGTGGAGAAGCTGAAGGCAAGATCGAGACGGCTCACGTTCGTGGGCGTGATGTCGGTGAGCGGACTGAAACGAGTGTTCGCATAGTCGCGCGCAGGCATCGGCCAATCGCTGTCCTGGCGAGCCTGTGCGCCTGCACGCATCGAGAGAGAGGCAAGCGCGACGACGGCGAGCGCGAAAGACATCGCGTGGCGACGCGTCAACGCCGTGCGCTGTCGTGGCCCCTCCAATCGATCGCTCAAAGGTCCTCCGAGCCCGCGAGCGCACTCGAAGAGAAAAGCATCGAACGCGACGGCATTCGCCTTCCTCAGTCGGCCGGCGCCCCGGGTCGAATTGGTCGTCGCAAGCGACGTACCAATCGAATTTGCGCGCCGGATCAGAGGTTTGCACGCAGAGCTCGCCGTTGCTGCGTAAGGCTTACCGGCGAGCGCAAAGTATTTTCAATCGGGCTGACTCGCGTAAGAGCAGCTAAAGCGCTTAACCGTCCGGCCCCCGCCTGTGGTCTACATCTGCTCGACGCGCCAAAAAATATAGTCGACGCTCTTAACGCGCCCATCAAACATGGGCAGAATCGCGCTGCACTTTATGACCTGTGCCAGGTGATCGAGCATGTCCAACATCCGATTGTTGATCGCATTCGATTCGGTCCCAATACCGCTCGAGAATGTTCGCGTTATCGACCTGGCCGATGACGCCGCCGCACCAGGGCTCGGCGATGTCGACTATGCGTGCCCCCATTGCAGAACGTCGCTTCTATTCAGAATCGTCGATGCGACTCTGTTTGGCCTGACGCTTTTTCGCTGCCCTTGTTGTCGGCACTATTGCCATTTCGGTACGCCAGCATCATCGCAACGCCATTGAACATTCGAACGAACGCCGATCATGAACTCGAATGTCCGTTCGCAATTGCAGCGCGCAGCCAAAATCCTGCGACAAGTTGCCGATGGCAGCTATTCGCGCAGGCTGGAAACCTATCGGGACAGCGAAGATGCTCGCGCGAATGATCCGCTCATCGCGTTAGCCGAATCACTCGAGGCGATGGTCAGACTGGAAAAGCGAAGGCGCCGCGAGGCAGATAACCGCGCGGCCACCAGGAAGACGACGAACTGATTGGCGGTTCGGCCAGCGTGACTGGCCTGTAGCCGACGATCAGCTTCTAGACGCACTCCCCGCTCGGGAGGCGCGAATAGACCGCCGAAGGGCGACATAGTTCATCCGGCGGCGACTCCAATCGCCCGTTTTTGTGTACTACGCTTTGCGTGCATTCGGCCTGTTCACGTCTTAGCTCATTTGAACATCACGTCGGAGTGGGTGTTTCGCCCTTCCGTCGGTCTTTGCTTCGCATCAACAGGAACGTTCGCTAACTTAGCGCGTTCCATTCGCACCACTGCCTGTCGAGATGTTCGCGCGCTCGTATACGAGTAAGCGAGTGTTGGCGACTGCGCACGCTCGCTCGATGAAAAGAGAAATTGTTTTGACCTGGGCGGGCATTGCCGTCTGTCTGACGTCGCTGGGTTTGTTCCTTCGAGATGTGGTCACCGCGATATACGGAGGGGACGCGACGCTTCTTCAAGGACTATTGCTGGCGTTTCTGATAACGGCCCTCGTCTACGGCAGTTTGGTGTACCTGACGGCCCGCTGCGGTTATCTGCGACGTTCCGAACCCTCCGCGCCGCAACCTCGTCCGATCAGCGCCGATGTCTACGGCGGCGATGCGTACATATCGCGGCTCTGCGTGCTGATTCCTTCGTACAAGGAGGAAGTGCCGATCCTTCGGCAAACAGTCCTTTCGGCAGCGCTGTGCGAATTCCCATCTCGAAGAATCGTCGTGTTGATCGACGATCCTCCTTCACCACGGCGCGAAGACTTCTTCGCATTGGAACGCGTGCGCAACATGCTGCGTGAGCTGGATAGCGACCTTCGCGCAATCGCCGACCAGCTTCAACAACAATGTCACGCATTTTTCCTTCGCTGCGCCGATGCGTGCGACGTCCATACGGAAACACAGCGGCTCGCAGCGACTTATGACCGGTTGGCCGTCATCGTGAAAACTCTGGGGGCGGCATGTTGTTCCGATCGACCGAATGTCGATGACCATACGGATACGTTTTTTATGGAGTCCGTGATCGGCGGCCACGCGGACGCGCACTGCGCGCGCGCTCGATCGCTGCGGTCGTCAGCATTGTCGATGGCGGCGCTGGAACGCGAATATCGTCGACTGGCTTCGCTGTTCGATGTGAGTATCAGCAGTTTCGAGCGCAAGCAATTCACGAATCTTTCGCACGCGCCCAACAAGGCGATGAATCTCAATAGCTACATCGGGCTGATGGGACGAAGCTTCACAAGGGTCCGCGACGGACAGCTCGAGCGTCTCGAGCCCTGCGCGCCAAGCAAAGCCGAGCTCGTCGTTGCCGATGCCGATTATCTATTCACGCTCGACGCCGACAGCCTCGTGCTCGCGGACTATCTAATGACACTGGTCGGCATCATGGAGCGAGACTCGGCGATCGCCGTCGCCCAGACGCCGTATTCGGCGATCCCGGGCTCGGCCAATCGCCTCGAGCGAGCCGCCGGCGCGCAGACGGACGTCCAGTACATCGTTCACCAGGGATTTACCGCTTTCAATGCAACGTTCTGGGTGGGCGCGAATGCGGTTCTGCGAATGGCGGCGCTGCGTGACATACAAACCGTTGTGCATGAGAACGGCAATACTCATCCGGTATTCATCCAGGATCGGACGGTCATTGAAGACACAGGATCAACGGTCGACCTCGTGCGTCGCGGATGGCGATTGCACAATCATCCGGCCCGGTTGGCGTATAGCGCGACACCACAGGATTTCGGATCGCTGATCATTCAGCGACGGCGCTGGTCAAACGGCGGCCTGATCATATTCCCTGATTTGCTGCGACACGCTTTGCAGCGATCGGGGGCACGCCCTTCGCTGCAGGAATTCCTTCTTCGAACGCATTATCTCTGCTCACCAGCGCTCGGCGGCTTCAGTGTCCTGCTTCTGCTGCTGTTCCCGTTCGCTAGCAGTCTCCAAAGTCCGTGGGTCGCGGCCACCGCGCTTCCGTATTACGCGTTATATGCGAGAGACCTTCGTCGCCTTCGCTACCGCTGGCGCGAGCTGCTGCAGATTTACGCGTTGGGACTGATGCTTTTACCGATCAACCTTGCCGGTGTGCTGCGCTCGATCCAGCAGATTGTAACCGGGCGCAAGGCTGCGTTTGGAAGGACGCCCAAAGTCGAGCACCGGACACCAACGCCGCCGCTTCATGTACTTCTGCAACTTGCGCTCATAGCGGCTATTGCGGCGATGAGTGTTTACTACGCGGTGAACGGGCACTATTATCTGGCCGCGTTCTGCGCACTGAACTTTGCGTTGACGATCGCAGGCTTCGCACTGTTCATTGGGCCGCGCAATGCGGTCGCCGATTTGAACTTTCGCTGGGGCAGTGCAGCGACTGCAGAGCCTCGTGTACCCACCGGCCGGAAGCCGCGCGTCGAGGGCGCGCGTATTGGTGGCCTGGACGGGCTGCGTGCATACGCCATCACGCTCGTGTTCCTGGTCCATTTTCTCGCGCAATATTTCAATGGCGTTACCGGCGCCAAACGCATTGATTTCGATGCGTTCGAATGGACGCGCGCAGCGAGTGTCGTCGACGCAGCCGCCTACTATTTCTGGGCCTCGCATTACGGCGTCGATCTGTTCTTTCTGCTAAGCGGTTTCCTTATTTTCCGCCTGGTTTCCCGGCCGGACTTCAGTTACCTGTCCTTTCTCGGTCACCGATTCATGCGCCTTTATCCCGCCTTTGCAGTGGCGCTGCTCATCTACTGCATTTACGTCGGTCGCTTCTGGAACCTCCATTACGATTGGACGACGATACTGGCGAACATGCTCATGCTGCAGGGGGTCTGGGAGCTCGGCATCAAGCCAATCATCGTGCCTACCTGGTCATTGACGTTCGAATGGCTCTTCTACCTCACGTTCCCGGCGCTCATCCTGTGCGCCGGACTCCGCCGCAAAGTTTCCATGCTGCACCTTGCATTGATCGCTGCAGCGCTGACGCTGACGATCGTACCGATTGGCCCGCACTACATCCGCTTTCTGATGTTCGTCGCTGGGGCTGCGCTGGCGGCGATGCCATCCACCACTGTCAAGAATCTGATTCAACAAATTCCGGACATCGGCGTGGTGCTCGTGTTCGTACTTGCGAATCTGCTGTTCGTCGATCAGCAAAACTACTATCGGTTCATACCGGTCTTCATGCTGACGTCGTTCCTGTTGGTCGCTAAAGTTGTCTATGGCGCCGGATTGTTGCACCGGCTGTTCACGTTTGCTCCGTTGTGTCGTCTTGGGAAGGTGTCGTTCAGCTTCTACTTGCTGCATGGATTGATGATCATCGTCGTCTGCGATCATTTGGCGCCTCTGCTGCGGGGCCTCCCCGAAGCGGCGCGCTTCGTGACCCTGCTTATCGCCGCGTTCGGTGCGAGCACGGCCGTGGCGTCGTTTTCCTATCGGTTGCTCGAGCAGCCCTATTTCGAGTTCCGGCATGCGCGATTGCGTCTGGCGTCTGCTGGGCATGGCTGAGTGGGCAAGCGACTGGACATGCGTCGCACGCCGTGCGGATCGTCGGTCACGCTGCTGATACTTATTTGCGCCCTATCAGCGAACCCGGTCGCATACGCATACGACACGGCTTCGTTCTATTTTGCCGCGCATGAGGACGACTGGCAGCTTTTCATGACTCCAAATGCCGCTCGAGACGTGCAGGCCTCCGCAACCAAGGTGATCTTTGTTTACACGACCGCGGGCGATGCCGGTGCTGGAAAGGAACGCGTCGAGGGCAATTATCCGTACTATCTCGCGCGCGAAAATGGTGCTCGCGTATCAACTTCTTTCATTGCGGACGGCGACGCATCACCTTCCGTGCCTTCCGAAACGCGCGCGATGGTGGCTGGACACAAGCTGAACCGATGGGAATACCGAAACACCGTGAGCTACTTCCTTCGCTTACCTGACGGAAATGTGCAAGGTACTGGCTATCCGAAGACAGGGTGGCAGTCGCTGAGAAGGCTTCACGAGCAAGCAATAGCGTCGATAGCCGCCATTGACGATTCGGCCGTGTACGCAGGATGGCCGGATCTCGCGGCGACCTTGCGCGAGCTCATCGTTCGCGAAAGTGGTGAAGCCGCGACTATCTGGATCAATATTGCGGACAGTGATGATGCGGAAAATAACGGCGATCACAGCGACCATCTTGAGACGGCCTTGGCGGCATTGGATGCAACCGTCAACCTGCCGTGCATCAACCGAACGCTGTATGTCGATTATCGGGCAGCTGGACTGAGCGAGAACTTGAGCACTTCAGATCGGGAGCTAAAGGCGGGAACCTTCGCTGCAGTGTCGGTTGGCCAGAACGCATTCGGCCACCCGAGCAATTGGGACACCCAGCACCGTGCGCTACTGAGTCGACAGTACTTCAGGAAGGTTCCGGCGACTGGCGCTTGCGGAGGAAACGCTGACTAGCGCAACTAGCCACGGTTCTTAACCAGGCGGCCGCGGCGGATGCACGCCGCCGGTGACGCGGTCACCCCTTCCAGGCTGCGACGCAAAGCAAGACGAACGCAACCACCGCGATTGCGGCGTGCACGAGGACGAGCCAGATCGGAAGGGGCTGCGCCTTCAGGTGATAGCCGAGGTTCAGCACGACACCGCCGAGCGCCGCGACGACGAAGAGCAGCAGCGCGAATGACGCACTCGTTGGAACGGCGGCCGCGAAATAGGCGTACGCCAGCAGGGTAATGCCCGCGGCGGCAAGCAGGCCGTGCACCATCGCGAGCCACGACGGCGGACTTGGCTTCCCGCCGAAACGGATCGCCGCCATCACGAGGCCCCCAGCCGCCGTGATCGCCAGCAGCACCGACGACGTACGAAGCATTGTCAGCAGTTCCATGGTGGGCTCCTGAAGATTGCGTTGTGTGTCGCCGGTTGGCCCAAACAAGTGCGGCGTTCGGCGCTAGGCAACGACCCGTGCGCATTGGATGCCGCTCATACACCGCGCGTTTCGCAACCGCGAAAACCAAACGGCCCACGCTTTGGTGGGCCGTTCGAGTGTGCGATCAGCGAAACGCGTTTCGTTCAGCGTGATTAAAAGCGCGGCTCGCCTTGCGCGTTGACGAGGATGGTCGGTCCCGGCGCAGTTGTCGTCTGGGCGCGATGCTCGCGACCCCCGAATACGTAAGTCACGTCCCAATAATCCGGGCGTCCCGACGTCGGTGCGTATTCACAGCGCTGGACGTTCTGCGTATATGTGAGTCCGTCGCCGCGGCCCGCGTTCGCGCCGATCGCTGCACCGCCGACGATGCCAACGCCCGTCGCAATATCCTGCCCGCGCCCGCCGCCGATTTGGTGGCCGATGATGCCGCCGATTGCGCCGCCTACGATGGCGCCTGGCACATTCACGCCGGCACCTTGATCGACAACGGTGGGCTCGACCCAGCAAAGTTGCTGCGGCGGTCCAACTACCGCCCGCACGTACGTGACTTTCGCCTCATACAACCGTTCGTTGTCGCGACGACGGTATTCGGCCAGAGCCGGCGAATAGACATCGGCTCGGGTCGACGCTGCAATCCGCGCTGCCTCGTCGGCCTGCCGCTGGGCAGCGGCCGCATTCAACTGAGCATTTTCAGCCTGACGCCGCGTGAGATCCGCACTCGCCTGCGCGTCGTTGGCGCGACGTTGCGCGGCAAGCGCCGCCTGCTCGCTACGGGTGCGAGCGACCTGCAACGCGAGCGTTGCGCGCTGGTTCGCGAGTGCTGCCAGTTGATGCATTTCCGCCGCACTTCCGCCGCGCGCGACCAAGTCATCTGCCTGACGCATCGTATCCGTCGCTTGCGCGAGCTCCACCGGCGCATAAGTTACGACCTGCGGATTGTTGCGCGCAGCGTTCAGCGAAAGTCGCGCGTCTTCCATCACCG
>Ga0068852_100000936_pt1 | contig 19264 bp, 23 predicted proteins | sample KBSCornC22_FD_66594 | JGI IMG/M metagenome (GOLD analysis project Ga0068852, IMG submission 66594) | Corn rhizosphere microbial communities from Kellogg Biological Station, Michigan, USA - KBS Corn C2-2 | ecosystem: Host-associated > Plants > Roots > Rhizosphere > Soil ... | reverse complement strand
TTCTGTTGGTTGTTCGATTGAAGGTCGGTTGGGTTAGGATGTTAGGTAATCCTCCCCGCGACTGCTGACGGGTAAGATGATCGGCGGTATGTGCATTCCTCCGGTTGCGTTATAACAAGCTGAACGAATGTAAGCCAGATAACGATTTCAAGCCCGTTCTTTACGAACCTCTTTGCATAACTCTCGTCATGCCAGTTGCCCGGTGGGTTGTGGCTGCGCTTGATTGCCAGTACCGAGGGGATCCCGCGCGTGAGGGTTGGTCCACCTCGGCGCTCAGCACGGGAGATCACTCTCGCGATTGAGCCTTCGCTAGAGATCGTGGAATTTGCGATCAGCCAAGTTTCCGGTCATGGCGCCAAGTGTGGTTCTGCCTTTCGCGCCATCGCACGATGCGAGAACAGCCCTCCACGTTACAACATTGAGATCCCAACTACGCCAGTTCGAACCGACCAAACGCCCGATATCGGCTGAGCTAAGGGTGCATCACGCCCGGCTGAAAGAGCGCAAGCCTATATAAAGCATGAACCCGACCGCGATCACACCGCCAATGACGATCTTGACCAGGTCGGATCCCCTTCGCGACGCTACGCCTACGAGTATGAGGTCTATGCGGCCCAGCACTTCCGCGCCAATGAAAATTAGACTGAGGACTGTACCCCAGGTCCGCCGAGTTATTAGCAAGGCCAAGCCGCGCATTGTTCGGCTCATAAATCCATAGAACACGGCCAAACGCCTTCGCAGCAGGGTGAAACACCTGCGCCCGATCTTGACAAAACACATGGAAAGGCGCCCCCCGATCACGCCGCGCAAGGGGGTCTGCCGAGACTCCCGCGCTCCGGATTCAGACAGTGGGTTTACAGTGCTGGTCTCCATTACACCTTTGGAGTGTTCGATTGCGGATCGCCGCTTCAGTCAGCCTGAGCAATACGTGTGGCGCGTCGGGCTTCTCCGCGGCCGCCAGGATCTGCTCCAGACGGTGACAGCTGCTGCAGTGAAATGTCTTCACGCCAACTCCCTCACAGGTTCTGCCGCATCCACGAGAGGCTACTCGCGTCACTTGTGCAATGGGTGCTGGTCCAGCAGGTCACATTCGGACGGTAAACGAACTGATAGGATTGCTGACACGCCTAAATACACACGAGCTAGCATGTGCACCCCAAACAGAGCTGCAGCTAATCCAACCGGCTTCGATCTTGGTCAGAGCCCGTCATTTCGATTTGCCGGTTTTCATCGTGATTACGGGAGAAGATTGCGCTTCTGCAGCGCGGTCGAGACATTTGTGTGCGATTTCCGCTGGTTTCAACTGCTCGAATGTCTGTGCTGTGGCGACGATCCGTTTGCAATGAGAGCAAACCGCATCGATTTGAGAGTGATGAAAGCGGTGAATGAACCCGATATGTGACATCTTGCACCTCAAATTACTCGACGCGAGGTTCTGTTGCGGTACAGCGTCATGTCTGCGGAATGTCTGACCATTCGCCCGGGTGGTCTGCAGTCTTCTTCAAAGTATCTGCCGTCAGATCTCAAGTAGGGAGTGAGTCGCTTTTTGACGCCTCGATGTAACTTTCCATCGCTTGGCTGAGCTGTGAATCAATCTCATCCGCAATGATCATGACATCCGTTAGCAGGACACTGAAATCGATGCTCGCCAGATTGCACTGCAGCGTATTGAAAACACAGACCTGCAACATTCGTGACTCTTCGACCATCATCGCGGCGGAATAGCCGTGCCTGCGTCGATGGAGCCCATGCTCCGCCGCAGCCTTGGACGTCATCTCCTTCGCGCCAATGGGTATGGAAGACCTTAGGCGTTCGGCGAGATCGCGGAGAACCTGATGCAGATAGCCGGTGCGCTGCTCGTAGCTCAAGGGAACCGACATTACCTTACTGTCTCTCTGGATATGCTCATACCATGCTGTGATGGTGGTCTCGACCGTACGTTCCAGAATCTTGGCGACGGTCTCTACGACGCGGGCCGGGGGCGCTCCGATCGCCAGCCTCTCGTTGATGGCTGCAACTAGGCCTGCCGCATCCATCGGCTTCACCAGAATTTGATCCGTTTGCAGCAGAATGGCTTGCGACGCCGCATCCATCTCCGGGAAGGCGCTCAGCAAAATGGTTACCGCATTTGGATTGGCATGGCGCATCGCGCTGACGACAGTCAAACCGTCCCCCGCCCCGGGCATATGCAGATCGCTCAGCAGAACGTCGTAGGCGTTAGAACTGATAAGCTTCAGCGCCTCCGGCACGTCGCTGGCCGCCGTTACATGGAAGCCTTGTTGCCGCAATACGTCACTCAAGGTCGAGCGAATAGCTTCGTCATCGTCTACTAACAGCATTCGCGTGCTCGGCATAGGAATCTCCTCATAACAGCCTTACCGAAAGCGTCTCATTTCCTGTACTTCCAAGTCTGCCCTCCTTTGCTCATATCGGCACTTGTGTCCACGATGCTCCACGAAGCAGGTCAGACCGGTTTATGGAACTGTTGAATGAACTCAAAACATCGCTCAGATCGGGCATTTCCGGGTGATGCCACTGATTTGGTCGTGAGCGGCGGCTTGGCGTACACGCTAAAAATTGCACGCAAAACGTTGCATGAATGCCTACACTTACGGGATTTAGCAGATTATCCTGCACACCTTGCAGAGCCGGTCACGCCACGCACGAGGGTACGAAGATGGCGATGGCGGCTCAAAACGAAGCGGAAGGCGACCTTCTTCGCGGCGAGAAGAAGCACGAGCGCTCCGACTCAATGCGGACCGATCGTTACCCGCGTCAAGCAGCCACAGTTTTCCCAATTCGATCTGTTATCGCCCGCTTACTGCACCGACGAAGATGGAATCACTGGCCCGGTTGCAGAATTGCGAGTACGAACCCGCTGCCAGAGTTCGTCGAGCCTTAGAGTTCCTTCCGGTTGTTCACCTTACGGGCCGGGCTCATACTAATGCGTATTGGAGGAATATGTGCGACTCCGATCTGCTTGAAGCACTTGAGGAACACTCCCCTGAAGGCATCCGAAAGGCGCTTGCTGACGGCGTTAGCACTCTCGCTTTGATCAAGGGACGGGAGCCGATTAACCACCTCGTTGAGGCGTATTTTCGATCGACTCGCTTTGCGGACTGCTTGCAGATCATGCTGAACGCCGGAGCTGTGATTGGTGATCCTCTACTTGAAGCAGTGCTTCTGGACGACGCTCCAAAATTACGCGACCTGCTCACAGAGAAGCCTCAAAGACGTCATCAAAAACTGGATCTCCTGGGCGCATTCACCTGCTGCCGGGGTGTGACGGCCCTCCACCTCTGCGCTGAATTCAACTGCGTCGATTCCGTCCGCGTCCTGGTCGAGAACGGCGCGGACGCAAACGCCCCTGCCGCTATGTGACGGACGTGGAATGGGTGGTCAGACGCCCATGTTCCGTACGGTAAATAGCATCTTGAACTACTGTCGTCCTGTGATGGAGCTTCTCGTAGAAGCGGGAGCGGACCTGCAAGTACAAGTGAAATCGCTACTCTGGGGAGAGTCCATGAATTGGTAGACTGCTCTCTACGAAGTGGCTCCCATCTCCTATGCTCAATGCGGCCTGTATCGGCGGTTCCATCGGCGAGAGCAAGATGTGTACAGCAACCTCCATTATCTCTACCGCAGGAAATACGGCACTGAAGCGGCATTCAGAAACTGCCGAACAAATACCTCGTCGAAGGGCACTAACGGAGCACATCCCTCCCGGGCTCTAAGTGGCATTCCGACTAACGTGCCACGTCGATATGTACCGACAAACGCCGTATGGTCCAGTAATTTTATCGACTGAGTGCTGCGACACTCACGGTAGCCTGGGCTGCCACGATATCGCCCTCCGCCGTACGCTCTGCATCTGTATCGCCTCGGGCACGCAGAAACTGTACGTACTCGGTTAACGCATGTAGGTACGGAGCTCGCCCTCAAGCCGTCGAATGTCTCAGGCTTTCAATGCCATCGGCCATCCATGTGGAGGCCGCGTCCATTCGGCCCGAATGCCAATAAGCGGAACCCAGGAGGAACTTAGCGACCCCTGCATCTACCGTATCCCTCCCGATTTCACTCTCCGCCATTTCTGCGGCCTGCGAGAGCAGTGTGATCGCCCGCTCGTAGCTACCGGTCCTACAGAGTGCATTTCCGAGCGTTTGGCGCGTTGCAATCCGATCTTTCAGACTGACGCGCGGATCATTCCTGAGCACGACATTAGCCCGTTCCGCATACCCCAAAGCGTCGTCGAAACGGCCAAGTCTGAGGTTCAAATCCGCAATGTCGTCCCATGCTAGAGCCAAGTTCACCGGATTCCCCAGCTTCTCGCGGATCCTTAGAACCCGATCCAGTTCCTTCTCCGAAGCGTGAGGGTTGCCACTCTCGACGTGGAGTGTGGCAAGTTGAGTCAGTACGTCGGCAAGTGTATCCTGCTGCCCGTCTCGCAGGAGCTTTGCGGCGTGCCTCATCGCCGATTCCGCTTTTGGGAGGTTTCCCACGTTGTGTTCTGCGTTTGCGAATGCCTGATACAGAGTCGCTAATGCCGCATTCTCGGCGTGGCCCTGCTCGGCCTCTCGAATCTTCGACTCGCAGGATCGAACGTCGGTGCACGCCAACTTACGAATAGCGGCTTGGCCCTTCTCTTCCGCACTAGCAAAACACGAACTGTATAGACCGACCAGCATAATCCCGACCAGCACACAAAGCACGGCGTCCTCCTGTCCGAACCTAAGCCGAACGGTTGTACAGACGCAGCCTCGACCTTCTGCACGGGCTTATCTGGATGGAAGCAGACTAGATTTCTTACGGGAAATGCGGCGAGCTGGAACGAGGGAAGGAGTGAATGAAAAAACAGTCTTCCAAGTCAGTTTGTAAGACCGACCTCTGTTTTGACGGGTGCGCGTAGATCCGAGATACCGTCCTTAGAGCCTTCTATGCATTTACGGTGCGAGTGTAGCGGAGGCTGAAACGGCTGTATGTACTGTTCTGCTCACCGCTTTTGCGTGTTGTAGCAAACTTATTTCAGCTCTGGCGCGCCGAGCGCCCGCATTGAGCGATAACACTCCCCTGGGCGAAAATCAGGGCGCACTTTGTGTGCGCCCCATGGTCTGCGTTGGTTGATCCTCTGTGGGATCTTTCGTCGTGGAGAAACCTAGATCCGTGGCAGTTGGACACGGCGGCGAATTATCGTGGCGATTCCAAGGATTCCGGTACCGAAGAGTGCGAGCGAGGACGGCTCAGGAGTGGCTGCCGGTGGCGTCGGAGTCAAAGTGATGTCTTCCGAGGTGATTCCGTGTTGCTGTCCAGCGCTGGTCAAGTACAGGGCCTTGACTGAGTCGGTCGTCAAAAGAGTAGACCCTGAGGTCAGTGTGAGCAGCCACTCGAAGTTGTAGACATCACCAGAGTGGGCAACCTGCTTGCCGAAACCGGAGCCGGTGTACGGGTCGCAGAAATAGCCGTCCAGCGTTCCGCTGCATCCTCCCGCGTCAAGCCCACCGAGCAAAACCGGGTTGCTGTAACCAGCCGGTGCAGAGAGCAGTGAAACTGAACTGATCTGCGAGTCGCTGCTGACCAGTTTCAGAGCCACCGCATTCAGCAGGTCTGTACTGGTCTGGTTATATCCGGTGGCATCGATTGTCAGGAAGATGTCGTATTGGTTGGCAGTGCCAGTGGGCGTGTCGGTAAGCGTGTATGTTGAACCGAAGCAACTTCCACAGCTTGCGCCACCGATTGTTCCTGCGTTGGCAACTGCGGATATTGCTAGGAATGCGGTGCAGAGGGAGATGGTGAGGGTTCTCATTGTTTTCACTTTCTTGGATGCAAGTAAGGGTTGGCCGAACCCGAAGCGTGCGTTGTCCGGAGACAACCGGCGGGCCTAGGAGAGGCGATCAGCAATTATGTCCAGTAACCGCAATGTTCAGCCTGGATCCGCAAGCTTGGCTGTGCAAGATTGCTCAATCTCGTCAAATACTTTCAGAGGGTACAGCCCCGGGTTTCCATGATCGTGTGAGCAAAGAGACCAGACAAGCTATTTCAATTCTCCTTAGGCTTCGGCGCATAGGAGAGAACCAATGGGGCAAGGTCAGCTCCCCGCAATCGTTGATTCGGTTCGGGTGTTTGGCTGCATAAGCCGCGGCGTAGGCGTCAGACTGGAAAGACGTCTCCTACCTCCAGCCGTGCACCGGCAAGTTCAGGGTGGGCACTGGCAACTTCAGGGTGCCGCGGGGACAAATAACAACCAAAGCTCGTCGTGCTGAGAGCGACGAGCATGCCCCAGCCGTACAACCCGAAAAGTGTTGGCCAAGTCACAAGTGCATTTGCAGGGATACGAACAGCATGCAGCGTCGTGTGCTGGCAGTACCGGCGTCTGGGCCGCTTGCAGGGCGGACACATTATTGACGTCCTCTGGACTCAGAATCTGGTAACCCGAGTAGTCGATAGGTAATTCTGCGATTCCGCCGAGCCTGATCTCGCTAGTGCCGTGGTTGCGAACAGGGAGCCAGAACCCACGGACGCTCGTGTAGACCTGTTCCACTTCGCTCTTCCGGGTTATCCCTGTGCTAGATAGCTCAGACCTCTGCTGGATGCACTTGCGGCTCGGCCGCCGTCAAGCAGAGTGAGGGCGCCCCAGAGTCGGCGCATAGCCAGGATTGTCGAAGGCTGCCGAATTCCGGAGCGACGCGGAGCTCCCGCGATCCTAGTCCCTAGTGAAGGCATCCACAAATACAATCAGGACCCGACGAATAGAACCACGGGGCCAGCAGTTTTTGAGCAATCTGCACTCCGAGTTTGTTATCAGCCCGCAGGCGGAGCGGCGTCCTGTGCTCTGATGCCATCCGATTAGCCGATGATAGCTCCAAACGCGAGCTCCAAGAATGTTCTACGCCAGGATGGACCGAACAGCTCACGACGCCGTTGCTAAGTCCCCCCACGCGCAGTGATTTTCGTTCCCAATCCCGATATGCGGGGATCAGGAACTGGATAACCGATCGCAAAATGGTAGACAACCTGTCCATCAGCGGCCGTCACGTTGAGGTATTGGTTCACTTCATCATCGTAGAACGCGCCGATTCCCGTCGCTCCCAATCCAAGCGATTCCGCAGCAAGATAGAACGCATGGCCGATAGCGCCCGCTTCAAAATGCACGTAGCGATAACCTCGGTCGCCATAATGATCAGTGGCACGTTTGAGATCGCCAATCATCGAAAAGCACACGCAAGCGTTACCAGCGAGGTTCTGACCAAGGCTGAGAGCAGCCGAGATCAGGCGTTGGTCGCCGTGCTTGGCTTCCTCCAACCCGGCAAATTCCGGTAGAAGCTTGTAAACTCCGGGTGATAGTCCATCTACACGATGAACGTAGAGAAAAAGTTGAATGAAACGCTCAGTCCCAAAGTCAGCCGATAATGGTTGACAGCCGACGGCCAGGATGGTCGAAAGCTGCGCCAGTGACATTGAGTGCTCACCACCTAAAAAATCGAGTGCCGACCGCCGCGTGCGTGCAACTTCTCCAAAGATGCGAGTGGATGAAGCTCGAGGAGGCAGCTTCATTCGAACAGAGTCAGGCAGCGGCGAACCTGTCACTGAGCTGCTGCCAGTGTCGGTCCTGTTATTTTTCGTAGCTGAGTGGATGCTGTCGAGCAACGGGTACGCGATGGTTTGAGTTGAAAGCTGGTTTGCGTGCCCTCCGAACCAGACAGTCTTTCCGGTATTTGGTTTTCGCACAGGAATGGACTTGCCTCGAACGCTGACAATCAACATTGGCGATTCGTCCTCATTCAAATGAAGGAGTGTTGCCAAGTCGTCATCAAGAAACTGTCCCGCCGCGAAGCTAAAGCATCCGACCGCCGCGGCGGAAAAAGCAAGCGCACGCCAAGCATGCCCGATGTCGTGCAGGCAGTATCGATATGCCCTGGCGCCGTACTTCCACGCCTCGCGCCATACAATGCTGGTTAAAACGAACACAATGGGTGCAGGTCCATCGGCAAGTTCCATTTTGAACGCACCACAACCACGCTGCTCCGCCATGTGCCGAGACGGATCGTAGTGATATGCACCGTCTGGCCATCCCCTAAGACCGTGCGTGATGAAGTGGAATTCAGTCGGGTGCAGATTCCCGGAAGACGGATTCACTCTTAACGCATACTCATAGCCTGAGGAGGGCACACGCTTGCATGCGCTGATCGAGGCGGAATAATACAGGATTTGTGAGAGGAAGTGCGGCCCGTCCACGACAGACGTTGTGCCGGAATTCCCCAGAAGCACGTCAAGGGCTGAGATCTCGGGGCTGGGGGGATCCGCTGGCAAGTCAAGCACTGGCACGCCGGTATACCGACGAAACGGATCAGGCATGCTAGCCCAATCGAGAACATGTCCCCTCACCGACCCAAGCTGATGCTTTGTTGCTTCGTGATACTGTTGCCATGTCATTGCAGAAATCGTTAGCTAGCCTATGCTAGACTCACTCCGCCGCGCGCGACCATCTCCGCGCAGAATGATCGTACTCGGAGTCGCGGCGACCCGGTTCTCGGAGAAACTGTACGTGACGCAGTCAAGGGAACGACCCAGGTTAGCAGCGGATCGCCGGACTACGCGAGCCAGTAGTATCGGCGCCAGCAGTTATCACAGCGGACAGGGCGAAACCTAAACACGGCTAGAAAGCTGTCCAGCTGGCCTGGTTCTGCTTGCTGGAAGCAAATCGAGCTACAGAGCGGGCATTGTCGCTGAAACCAAAGCAGCCGAGGGAAGTGTCCAATGATTCCGTCCATCCTTTACCTCCGAGACATAGGGCAGCTACGCGTCTCCGGTGTCGCCTGCGGCGGTAATTCGAATCGAGCCACAAAAGCCAGAGCGCCGATGCTGCCGGTCGCCAGCGCCATGCATGACGCGGCCGTTCTGGACCGAGCGTCCGGTCGCACGAAAGCAGAATGCGGAAACAAGCGCTGAGTCACTAGATACAACTTTCATGTAGAACCGAGACGTACGGCATCGTTCGTCCTCGATCAAATGCATACGACGCCGCTGGGATCATGCGAGGAACAACCCCGTAGCGAATCTTCGCGTGACAGTACACACAATCAGCCGCTTCGATTGTGAGATTGGCACTGCCCACCGAAAGCGAAAATGACCGCAAGCACTCGGGGCAAGCGATCGACAATTGCTCGGAACATGAAGCGTCCTTCGTGCGTGAGATCCAGATCGGAGTGGATGCGTCCGATCCACTCCGAACGTGGCCTTTGTGATTGGCGGTCTTCACAAGCCCGAAGAGGCGTTGCAGCCCTGTGGATTTTTCGTGAAATGCGTCCGCGGCGATGCCAGCCGGGACCGCCTCGCCTGAGAAAGCAGCGCTGTACGCGATCACGAACACTTCTGGCAACCTTCGCCGGACAATGGAAAGCAACTCAAAACCCGACATCCGTGGCATATTGAGGTCCGAAAGCAGGACGTCCGGGACCTCATTGCGGATTTGCTGAAGCGCAGACAAGCCGTCGTCAGCAGTACGAACCTGGTGCCCGAATCCACGAAAAATGTGACTCAATGTAGTTGTGATCGCGTGGTCATCATCGACGATCAACAAGCTTGCTTTCAGATTAGGCATCGTGCTCTCCAACCCGAGTATTGTTGACGCTACTCAGATTTTCCGGCCGATCTGAAATTGCTGCTGTGCAGAATTGCTCAAAGCGCCCGTTTATTTTAGGCCCGGTGAGTTGTTCGTCTCGCCTTGCGCGCGAACGGTTTTGAAGTCCGATCGGGGAGAGTGACCGTTCAGGAGCGACTTATGAACGCGGACTGTCCCTTATATTCGACGAATCCCAGTTTGCGGAACCGGTTCATAAAAAAGCTCACCTTGAGCGCGTGGTTATCTCGGCCAGTGCCTCTTGCCGCCGCATTCGGCTAACCTTCCGATGTGAGCTATATAGCTCAGTATTCACCTCTGCCGGCTTGAGACAATCGCCATGGGGAAGACTCCAGCAATCGCGTAGCGGGATCGGAAAACGTATAAGGCGCTTTTGCACGCGCGCTTGGGTCGCGTGGCCTACGTTACTCCTCGTACACCCTCCTCTCCGTCAGTGGAGCATTCCGCCTGAAAGAAGCGCGATTGCTATGGTTTGTTCTCGGTTCAGCAGTCCACGGCTTCGCTCCAGACGGAAGTCTTTCAAGTAAGCAACAGGACCACCTGGAGTAGATGTGAGACGCAGAAGCAAATCGGATGTAGTTAGCCGTTGTGCCACGGCCAAGCAAAACTCGGTTTTGACCATGACGCGCCGGAGCGAGCCGGATGCCACAGGATTCTCGTGGACCGATCAAGATGGAATAAGCCCGGACCAAATTCAACCTACCGGGTGCTCTGCACCCCAGTTGACGATGCCAGATAACCTGCTGGTGATGTCGAAAACGCGAAAGGGGAGTGCATGAACCCCGGCTCACTATTCCTACGGTTCGGTAGCGTGCTTCCGCGTGCTTGTATTGTTCGTGGGGTAACCGTCTGTGACGGTTGGACATCCGTTGATTCGGAAAGCAGTGACGAAGTAGATGCGTGTGTCAGGGCGGCGGGGTGGCATTTCATGTGGCTCAAGCTCATTTCCGCGCGCATGGGCATTGGATTCACATCTGACATGGCCGTCAGCAAAGCGAAGTTTGCAGCTCTCCACGGTCTCAACGCACGATTCAACGCGGCTGAGCTGATCACCGTCACAGTCAAAAAGTATCTCGGGTTTTATGTTGCTCGGGTAAAACTTACATCCAGGCATATCCAGGAGTGCCCGTCGCTTGGATTGGTGGACGAAGCCATATTTCGGCAGTTCCCAAATGCTGCCGAGCCCCAAGGCTGCTGACGAAGGATTAGACGTCCACTCAACCGAACGGCGTGTCTGAAGAGGATTACGTCGATTCTTGCTCCGAATATCTATCGCCAACAGCTGAACTATACGATCAGGTCGGATGCCGACGAGGTCTGTCACACCGTTCGGCATCTGAACCACCGTTAGGTTCGGCTGTCATTGTCCGCCGGAGAGCCGGTGCGAAGGCGGCCGGAGTCCATCAGACATTGAACGCGTCGGACTTTTAGTCATGCCCGTACGTGCTCCACGAACTCCGTTTGGGTGCGTGCGTGCCATAGACATAAGTCGGATGCATCGGAGCTTCCGCGCTGTTCCTGCCCGTCCACGACATGGCACACCTCTAGATGGGTAGCCGCTGTTCTCTGGCGCATAGTGCGTCGTTCGGAAACGAGCCGCCTCGGTAACGGTCGACAATGAGTGCTCCCGAACACCCAATGGAGCACGGTGGTTTGGATTGTGAATCACCGCGTCCATTGCTGCGTACATATTGCGCCAGCCGCTCTCGCAGGCCCGCCACTCGAGCAGCTTCGACGTCCCCGGCCAACGGGAATCCTTCGGGACTGGTAATCCCGTCACGCAGGGGTAGGCAAAGCCCCTGCAACCGAGTTTACAGATCAGGTTACGGCCCTTATATCAAGTCGGGATTGGGGCGATTCTGCCGTTCGATTCCTCCATCCTAAGAGTTTCGACAGAGATACGCGCGCCGAGGAAATCAACAGGAGCGATACGCTGCTAAATTAATTAGCTGACGGGGCTGTCGGTGATCCGCCGGCGGGGTTAGCCCGCTCGAAAAAGGCGCGCTGGAAGCACGGTCTATTCTCAGCGGAGGCGCGGCAGCACATGCCACGTTTTCATTTTCGAATGTGTTGTCCGACCCATTGCAAAAGAAAGTCAGGATGTACAGGCTTTGCGAGAATTTCGAAGATTTCTCCGGCTCTAGCAGCTTCGTCTACGAGTTCTCCGGTTTCAGGGAGGCCTGAAAACAGCAGAATGTGGCATGCGGGGCAATCGCGCCGAATATGACTCGCCAATTCAACTCCGTTCATTTGCGGTAAGCCGACATCCAGAATTGCAACATCGGGAGTCCAACAGTCAATCAGCACCAGGGCTTCCTCGGCAGAATCCGCAGTGCGTGTCTGGTACCCGCGGGCAGTGAAAATCAAGGAAAGTGTTTCGCGGACTGTTTTCTCGTCGTCAACGACTAAAACTCTTCGCCGTTCCGGCAATTCGGTAGGCGGCTCGTCCATGAACGCGATTCTAGTCCGATGCGGCTGTGCCATCCGTCACTTGCTAGGCTGAACCTAATGGCTGACGAATGCTTCATAGACGAAATGCAGCCGCAACCTATTGTGGACTTCACAAGGAGCAAGATTCCGTGTTGGCGCGGACCGGCGCTGAAGTGGTGTGCGCGAACCCGGGTGAGATAAACAGCAACGACATCTTCGATTCAGTCGATGTGCTGGTCTTATGCCACACCGTGCGACAGGATCGACGCGAGTACTTCAGTACTACGGCTCGGAAACGTTGGCCTGGGTTGCGTGTTTTGCAACTTATCAAATTCGAGTACGAAAGCCGTTCACCGGAACCGCACGCTGATGCTGTGGCCGTTTTTGGCTGATCCAGCCGACCTGACGGCGACTGCGTGTCCGTAGAAGGCATTCGTCCTGACCGACCTGAATGACCCGTGTCATAGGAGGGGCCTCGTTTGCCCAGAACACAGGGGGAGCACTGCGGGTCGAGTCTGGTATCCTATCGGACCCCTTGTGACAGGCGGATTTACCAGCGGTTCCCGCAGCCCGAGTTCATACATAGACTTCTTGAATCGGGGCAGGAGAGGCGAAGAGCCTCGAAACAAATCGGTGCTCCCCCACGTGACGAGAGAGAAGGCCACTTCTGTTCGTCTGGCGAACATAGTTTTCGATCCACAATGCGATCCACAAAGTGTGCGGTCTTACGCGACTTAGGTAGTTTTAGGCGTTCCCCACGGTCTTGTAAGTCGTTGAAAAACTTGGAAAGTTAATCCTGTCACGGCAGAGGTCGCGGGTTCGAGCCCCGTCGTCCCCGCCATAGATTTCCGAAAGACTTACAGAATCTTTGGCACAAAAAGTCGAACAGAAGCTGGGTGCAATCCGGGTGAGCTTTTGCACCCAAAGATTTGTACCTTGCGGTGGCGCTGCACGACGCTCCTGTTTTGCATGATGAGCCTCCACGGCCGTTCATGGACAGGAAATACGTTCGCAACTGGAGCGGATTCGTCTGAGCCCGCCATGCCGCGGCAGCAAGCGGCACCCGCGATTTCTCCGTTTGTCATCGATAAAAGTCTGTCCGGGCAAGTTCAGGACATCAAAGGACGCACTCTCGGGGTCGAAGTCTTTGACCGCGAGATTCACTACGATCTGTCCAACGACCCGATTGTCCGTGTGGCTGCAGGCGACATACGAAAGCGCCTTGCGCAATACCATGTCCGCTGGCTATGAGCGTGTGGAACGAGACCAGGAAAGAGTGGGAGCGGCCGTCGGGAATGTATCGTATTGAGGCCGGGAGCTCATCGCAGGACCTGCCGCTTCACGCCACCTTTGTAGTGAACTAAGTCATTCTCATCGATGCTACAGCGCGGAATGATGCTGCGGAATTACGATGGTATGGCTTCGAAGCCGTTTGCATATCGATAACCGGAAGACGCGAGCCGCACCCCCTCTGCGTGAGCCAATATGCAACTGCGCCGGGACCCAACAACGGCTCCTTACGCAACTCTGTGAGGCCGAGGAACAAGCGCCGCCATAGAATTGGCGCCTAGAGGCGAGTATTGTTTGTAAATCGCCTTCTCTGTGTCTCACCCCATGTGGGTCTCGATGCTTTCGGAAAAGTTCTGTGAGGGAACCGCCGAGGCGTAAACGGACTGCCTCACCCTGTATGCCAGCGGGGCTGCCGAGGTTGGACCAGAATTTTTGTTACGAAGAATGTCTACGAAAGAATTAGGTTGAACAAAATGCCGGATTCCACATCTGCTCAGCGCGCGACGATTTCAAGAGAAAAAACGCAAAGGACCTATACACGCTTTGTTCTGCTGGTTGCGGGACTTGGCGGGCTTTTGTACGGCGTAGATGTTGGAATCATCGGGGGCGCCCTGCCTTATCTCGAGGCGACGGCGCGCTTAAGTGCCGGCCAGCTTTCTGTTATTGTCGCCGCGGTTTTGATGGGCAGCGTCATCTCGACGCTTTTTGCAGGTCTGCTCGCCGACTGGATGGGAAGGAAGCCGCTGATGCTGGTGAGCGGACTGGCATTTGTGGTTAGCATCCCGGTCATTGCGCTTTCTTCCGGTTATGGCCCGCTGTTCCTGGGGCGACTGTTGCAGGGGATCAGTGGAGGCCTGATCGGGGTTGTCGTACCGCTTTATCTTGCGGAGTGTTTGCCGGCTTCTAACAGGGGGAAAGGAACAGGAATATTCCAGTGGCTCCTGACGCTCGGGATTTTCGCAGCCGCCCTTATCGGCATTTACTACAGCTATCGAGTGCAGGACGTCACTGCCACCGGGAGCGCCGCTACGGTGCTTGCGTTCAAGGATCAAGCATGGAGGCACATCTTCTGGGTTTCCCTGCCACCGGGCATGTTGTTTGTCCTCGGCAGCTTCTTTGTGACTGAGTCACCTCGCTGGCTGTTCAAGAAAGACAAGGAGCAGCAGGCAATGGCGGCCTTGCTTCGGTCACGAACGCCGGAGCAAGCGAGTCAGGAGATCGCGGAAATGCGAAGGAGTGCGCCTGCGAATACTTCGTCAGCTGTAACGGCGGTTCGGGATTCTTTGCTCCGCAGGAAATACGTGCTTCCTTTTCTGCTGGCGTGCGTGATTCTGTTTTGCAATACCGCGACGGGCATCAATTCGATCATCGGCTATAACACAAGCATTCTGCTCCAGAGCGGACTCACGGACCTGCAAGCCCATTGGGGATACGTCATCTTTACTCTGGTCAACTTCGTCATGACGATTGTTGGAGTGTCGCTGGTTGACCGGAAGGGGCGTAAGTTCCTGCTGATTCTGGGATGCACCGGAATTGTGCTGTCACTTTCCGCAGTGGGTTCTCTCTTTAGGACGACCGAGAAGTCCAACGTGGATTGCCGCGAAGCAGTGCAGGCGATGATACAACCCGATCAAACCCTGAGCATCACGTTTACTCCGGAAGAAGCGAACCGGTTGCTCGCCAGCCAGGAGGACACTAAGGGTTTGGACAGCGGGCGGGTGTCGTTGGCCATCATCTACTCCTATGGAGACTTCACGGGTGCGACCAGCTTTCGGCGGTCCGACGAGACTGGATCGGCACCCTTGACGATCACTCGCGACAGCATTCCCTCGAATCGGGTCGAGGCATTCTTTAAAAACCCGTTTGGCAATCTGGCAGAGGCGCAGCGGGCGCCGTTGAGGATCGACCGTGCTTCCGTCGGAGCGATTCCGGCTGCGAGTCATGGGAGGTTGGTCGCTCTTAGCTTGTATGTTTTTATGAGCTTCTTTGCCGTCGGACCGGGAGTTTGTGTCTGGCTGGCTTTGTCGGAGCTGATGCCGACTCGCATCCGGTCCAATGGGATGAGTATTGCTCTGGTCATCAATCAGCTCGTTTCAACGACCCTGGCCGGAATATTTCTGCCTTTCGTCAGTCGGTATGGGTACTCGATGATCTTCTTCCTGTTCGCCGGCTTCAGCGTGGTCTATCTGCTGACGGCCATCTTTTTCCTGCCAGAGACAAAGGGGAAGACTCTGGAAGAGATTGAGAAATACTTCGACCGAAAAGAGGTCGCCGCAGTTGTTCGCTGACGCTTTGGGTTTGTGGAGTGCCGGTTTCAGACGGGGTTAGTGTCTAAATTGGCGAGCAAGGGCTGCCGTTTCATAAGATCTAGAGGCCGCGGCTTCGAGTCCCGTCGTCCCCGCCACGATCCTAAGAAGACTGAGGTTTGCGGGACAAGGAGGGCCTCCGTGTGCCCTGCGAGGGACTGAGGTTCTCGCTTTTTTATCGCCTTCGAGCGGCTTTGCCTGCAGTTGGTGCATCTGGCTGTGTTCGCGATCCCGTTGGGGCGTGGCGCTTCGGGTGCGGTTGGCAAGGACGCGGTGGTGTCATTGCGGTGGCCGTTTTCGCACCGAAACGAGTTGGCGGCAACCCGGGCACCTCGGTTTGGAGGGAGAAGATGCTCCCGGACAGTCTGTGCTCCGACCGGATGCTGGCGATGAACAAGGTGCGGAGGTCTGGGCCGCCGAAGATGCAGGTTGTGGGACGGCTGCAGGGTAAGGGAACTCTTTCGGTAATGACTCCGGCGGGAGAGATCCGGACGACGGAGCCATCGCCGGGGCGGGCGTTCCAGAGGTAGCCCTCGGCGTCGGTTACGGAGCCGTCGGGACGGCCGGGTTGATTGGTCAGGAATGGGCGTTCGCGGCTGATCGCTCCGGTGGAGATGTCGTAGTCGTAGGCATAGATCACGTTGGCTGGAGTGTCGGCGAAGTAGAAGGTGGAGGCATCGGGGCTCCAGGCTACGGTGTTGGCGATGCCGATGTTGCGTTTCCATTCGCTGACCTGGCCGTCGGGGTCGATGCGGTAGAGGACGCCGTCCTTCCAGTCGAGTTCGAGGTCCTCACCGTCGGGCCCGACGTTGTTGAGCATGGTGCCCATCCAGAGGGAGCCTCGGGGATCGACGCGGGCGTCGTTGCAGCGCATGCGCGGAGAGGTGGGCACGCGATAGATTTCGCGCTGGATGGCGTTGGTCGAGGGCTTCCAAAGCGCGATACGGGATGCGAACGCGACGAGCAGGACGTTGGGATCGGCGGTCAGGTTCAGAGCGGTGACGGGCTCGGCGAATTGCCAGGTACGGACATTCTCGGTGGCCGGGTCGAAGCGGTGGATGAGGAAGCGATTGATATCGACCCAGTAGAGGGCCTGTTCAAGATCGTGCCAGACTGAGCCTTCGCCGCAACGATCGCCGGCCGGTACTGCGCATTTGACGGTTTTAGTCACTGCCTCTTTGGACTTTGGCGTTTCCAGTATGGATCAACTGCGGTCTGAATGGAAATACCGAATGAATTCCACAAATAATTGGACGGACGGAGGCTGATGCGGGGACGTTTCGTGTTGATTGGTTAGTGAACCTGAAGGCCGAGGTTGCTGCGGCCCTGAGGGGAGGCGCACTGACGGAATCGCTCGATGAACTTGGTAGTCAGCTCGTGAAACTGCGAGAGGATATACAGGTCTGATTCCTGCTGAAGCAGTTCTTGAATCTCGAGCTCGGCCGTCTTGAGGAATGCAGCGAAGGCCGTCGATGAGGTCGAGCTGCGCTCGACCGTGAGGTAAATGGCGTCGCGGACGAGGGTGCAGACGGTGACGCCGCGCTGCGGGTCGGGGTCGGTGAGGAACTCGAGGCCCTGTTGGAGGCTGGCCGCAGCTTCCTGTGCTGCGGGGGTGAGGGGCGAGTCGAACTCGTCGGCGGAAGGCGTGGCGCGGGCGAGGGCTTTGGCGATGGCGCGGAGGTAGGAGTCGGAGAGGGAGTCGTGGACGGCCCAGAGGATGTTGCCGGCCTCGCGCAGGAGGCTGGGGTCGCCCCAGTTTACGTGCTCGGCGAAGGCGGCGTAGTTGGTCTGCTGGCGCTCGCAGCAGGAGGCTATGAAAAGCTGAATGTGAGGCGCGGGGTAACGCAGGAGGCGGTCGGGGAGCTCGGTTAACCAGGAATCGAAGTCAGGGATTCTTTCCTTGCTTACCATCGTGCTTCATCCCATACCACACATTAAGCAGAGGTTCCAAGAGTGATTTGCGGTTGCCTGGGGAATCGAAAGTGGTACGGAGGGATGGGTCGGAAGGATAGTCGATTGCTAGGGGATCGATCCCGCGCACGACCATTCGGTAGTCCGAGGCCCTTCGGGGAGGATAAATAAAAAGACCTTTCTTGGCGGGACAACTACCAGAGCTTCCAAGGGGCTTTACCAGAGGCCCAGAGCTCTTCGAGTTGGTGTTTGTCGCGGAGGGTGTCCATGGCCTGCCAGAAGCCGTGGTGCTGGTAGGCCTGAACCTGGCCTTTGGCGACGAGGGCTTCGATGGGTTGGCGCTCGAACATCCAGGCGTCGTCCTTGACTTCGTCGATGGCCTTCGGGGAGAGGACGAAGAAGCCGCCGTTGATCCAGCCGCCTTCGTCTTTGGGTTTCTCCTGGAAGGCGTAGACGCTGTTGTTCTTGATGCCGAGGGCTCCGAAGCGGGCGACGGGCTGGACGGAGGTGAGCGTGACTAGCTTGCCGTGATCTTTGTGGAAGGCGATGGTCTTCTGGATGTCGACGTCGGCGACGCCATCGCCGTAGGTCATGCAAAAGGCGTCTTCGCCTTCGAGGTATTTGGCGACGCGCCGGAGTCGTCCGCCGGTGCCGGAGTCGTCGCCGGTGTCAACGAGGGTGACGCGCCATGGTTCGGCCACGGAGTCGTGGACGACCATTTTGTTGCCCGCGATGTCGAAGGTGACGTCGGAGGTGTGGAGGAAGTAGTTAGCGAAGAACTCCTTGATGATGTAGCCCTTGTATCCGAGGCAGATGATGAAGTCGTTGATGCCCTGGGCCGAGTAGAGTTTGAGGATGTGCCAGAGGATGGGGCGGCCGCCGATTTCGACCATCGGCTTGGGGCGGAGGGTGGTTTCTTCACTCAGACGAGTGCCAAGTCCGCCGGCGAGAATGACGGCTTTCATTCGAACATCCCTTCCAGGAGAGTAGGTCGAACGGCGATCCAGTTTGCGCATCCCTGTGCACAAGTATGACATGCGGGATGCGGGTTCCTTTGGCGATCCGCAGGCGTGTATTCTTGGGGCTTGGGACGGATGAATCCACTCTGGCGCGATCTTGAGCAGATTCGGTCGGGTACTGGGGACCTTTGGGAGGAGATGCGCGGACAGCGGCTCTTTCTGACGGGAGGGACAGGGTTTTTCGGTACGTGGCTGGTCGAGAGCTTCTGCCACATCAATCGGGAGCTTGATTTAGGCGCGGGGCTCACCGTGCTGTCGCGCGATCCGGCAAGGTTCGCGGCGAAAGCTCCGCACCTGGTGAGCGACCCAGCGGTGACGATGCTGGCGGGGGATGTACGGTCGTTTGTGTTTCCGGCGGATCAGTTCCGGTATGTCATCCATGCCGCGACTGAAACGGTGGCGAAGCCGGGACAGGATGAGCCGCTGGAGATGCTGTCCACGATTCTCGGTGGAACCGGCCGCACATTGGAATTTGCATCGAAATGCGGGGCGCGGAAGTTCCTGCTGACGAGTTCCGGTGCAGTGTATGGAAAGCAGCCGCCAGATCTCACGCATGTTCCTGAGACATACTCGGGCGCACCGGACCCGCTAGATGCAGGCAGCGTGTACGCGGAGGGGAAGCGCGCGAGCGAATTGATGTGTGCGCTCTATCAAAAGATGGCCGCGGCGCGCGG